>JGI1652J44930_10001083_pt1 | contig 10458 bp, 6 predicted proteins | sample NewIslsDNAsample_FD_44930 | JGI IMG/M metagenome (IMG submission 44930)
GCTCGCGATGTACTCGGACCTGCTGATCGCCAAGCCACTGCACATCCTGCTGATCCTGATCGGCGCGTACCTGCTGCGCTGGGCGGTGCACCGGATGATCACCCGGTTCATGCAGGGCAACGGGGACCAGCCGCCGAAACTGCTGCAGCCCCTGCGCGAGCGCAAGGCCGGAACCCTCAGCGCCGACCTGCTCTCCGAGCGGCGCCTGCAGCGCACCCGCACCATCGGCTCCATCCTCAAATCGCTGAGCTCCTTCCTCATCTACGGGCTGGCGCTGGTCTACGTGCTGCAGGTGCTGGGTGTGGAAGTGGGCCCGGTGCTGGCCTCCGCGGGTGTGGTCGGTGTGGCCGTGGCGTTCGGCGCGCAGAACCTCGTGCGGGACTTCCTGTCCGGCATGTTCATGCTCGTCGAGGACCAGTACGGTGTCGGCGACGTCGTGGACCTGGGTGAAGCCACCGGCACCGTGGAGTCCGTGGGGCTGCGGGTGACCACGATCCGCGACCTCAACGGCACCGTGTGGTACGTCCGCAACGGCGAGATCCTCCGGGTCGGCAACTTCAGCCAGGGCTACGCCGTGGCGGTGGTGGACCTGCCGATCGCGCACACCTCCGACGTGCGGCAGGCGATCGACGTGGCGACCCGCGTGGCCAGTGAAGTCACCACCAAGCCACCCCTGTCGAAGGACGTGCTGGAGAACCCGGAGATGCTCGGTGTGGAGCAGATCACTGCGGACACGATCATGCTCCGGTTGACTGCGAAGGTTCGGCCCGGCAAGCAGTGGTCGGTGCAGCGCAAGCTGCGGGCGGAGATCAAGCAGGCCTTCGACGAAGAAGGGATCCGAGCCCCTTACCCCGATGGGCGACCGCTCCCGCCGGTGAACCTCAACTAGAGCTTGAGCCAACGCCGCACGGGTCCGATCGGACCGATTGAGATGATGGAGGCGTGACTTCCGTGGAGACGTTCTACGAGCAGGTCGGCGGCGAAGCGACCTTTCGCCGGATCGTGGCCCGGTTCTACCAAGAGGTCGCCAAGGACGAGCTGCTGCGGCCCCTCTACCCGGAGGAAGACCTGGGGCCGGCCGAAGAGCGGCTCCGGCTGTTCTTGATGCAGTACTGGGGCGGGCCGCACACCTACTCGGAGCGTCGCGGCCACCCGCGCCTGCGGATGCGGCACGCACCGTTCAAGATCGGCCCGGCGGAACGGGACGCCTGGTTGCGCTGCATGCGGATCGCGGTGGACGAGGCCGATCTCGCGCCCGAACACCGGGACAAACTCTGGCAGTACCTGGAAATGGCTGCCGACAGCCTGGTCAACTCCTGGTTTTGAATGGCAAGTAGATGCACCTCAACGGTTCAGCGAACAACCAAGTTGAACATCCTTGGTGGTTGAACGCGGTTTACTACCGGATTGACGTCCGGTCCTTCGCCGACTCGGACGGGAACGGGATCGGCGATCTGGACGGGCTCCGCGCCCGGTTGGGCTACCTGGAACTGCTCGGTGTGGACGCGATCGTGCTCGCCGGGACGGGACGGAACGAACCGGCCACGGAATCGTTCGCCGCCCTGGTGGGCGAGGCCCACGAAGCCGGCATCCGGGTGCTGCTGGCGACGGACCTCGACCCCGCCGAGACCGACCCGCAACAAGCCCTCCTGCCGTGGCTGGAGTTCGGCATAGACGGCTTCCACATCGCCCCGCGCGACGACCTGTCCGGGGCCATCGGCAGCGCGGTGGCCGCCTACCCGGACCGGGTGGTGATCGGCAGCGGCAAGGGCCGCTGGCACCTCCACTTCAACCTGGACCTGGCCGTGGCCGGCTTCCAGGCCGAGAAGGTGCAGGACGCGATCGACCGCATCCTGGGCAGCAGCAGCGCCCGACCGGCGTGGGCGATGGCCAGTCACGGCAGCGACCGCATCCGCGACGAAGCAGCTCTCACCCCGGTGCGGGCGATGGCACTGGTGCAGCTCGCCCTGCCCGGCGCGGTGTGCCTGCGGCACGGGGAAGAACTGGGCATCCCGGGCACGCAGCCGATCCCGATGCCGTGGGAGGGCACCGAGCCGCCGTTCGGCTTCTCCCCCGCCGCCGGCGAGTGGTCGGCCATCCCCCCGGAGTGGGCGGATTTCACCGTGGAAGCACAGCTGGAGGACCCGGATTCGACGCTGTCGCTCTACCGGCACGCCCTGGAGACCCGCAGCGCGCACGCCTCCGGCGGCACCAGCGGGATCGAGTGGTACGGCGCCCCGGAGGGTTGCTTCGCGTTCCGGCGCAAGGACACCAACCTGACCTGCGCGCTCAACACCACCGATGAGCCCGTTCCGGTGCCGCCCGGGGAAGTGCTGCTGTCCAGCCGCCCGCTGCTCGACGGGGAGCTGCCACCCGGCAGCGCCGTGTGGTTGGCCTGAGGCAGGCTGGACACCAGCACGTGCCGAGCGCATCCAGTACCACCAGGATTCGATGACGTGACCATGTCCGCTACTGCCCACCGCGGTGACTCCCGCGCGCCGTCCACCCGCAACCGCCTCATCGGCATCGACATCGCCCGGTTCATCGCGGTGCTGGGCATGTTCAACATCCACTTCGGGGTTCCGTTCGTCGACGGCCTCGCCGAGGTCAAGGCGGCCCAGTTCTCCAGTGGACGTTCCACGGCGCTGTTCACCCTGCTGGCCGGGGTGTCGCTGGCACTGCTCTCCGGCCGGCAGGAGCCGCCCACCGGGATCGCGTTGCGGCAAGCCCGGTGGCGGATCGCGGTGCGCGCGGCGCTGCTGGTGGTCATCGGCATCGTGCTGGCCAAAGCCACCGAAGCCACCGGTTTCCTGCTCACCGTGATCATCCCGTTCTACGGGATGTACTTCCTGTTGAGCCTGCCCTTCGTGGGGTTGCGGTCCCGCGGACTGCTGGTGGCGGCGGGCACGGCGGCCGTGCTGGGGCCGCAGCTGTCGTTCGTGCTGCGCAGTTGGATCGAGCGCACCCCGGCGGCGCAAGGCGCGGTGGACGCGATCAACTCGGTCGACCCGGGTCACCTGCTGGCCGACGCCGGGGTGCTCGACCTGCTGCTGATGGACTTCTACCCCGCGGCTTCCTACCTGGCCCTGGTGCTGGCCGGCATGGCCATCGGCCGCATGGACCTGCGGTCCAACCGGGTCCGGTGGGGCCTGGGCGTGGCGGGCCTCGTCGTCTCCACGGCGACGTACGCGCTTTCCGGCTGGCTGGTGCAGCTGGTCGGTGGTGTTCCGGACGTGCTGATCGAGGGCACTGTTCCGGTGGAGCACCCCGAGTTCCTGCTCGCCACCATCTCGCACAGCGGCAGCACGTTCGAGCTGCTGGGCTCGGGAGGGATCGCGGTGGTGATCCTGGCGGTCTGCCTGCTGCTGGCCGACCGCGCCGGCCGGGTGCTCAAACCGCTGGCCACCGCGGGCTCGATGGCCCTGACCCTCTACGCGCTGCACGCGATCGTCATGGCTTGGCAGATCGTGGTCGGCGGCTGGACGTTGAGCGGAGCGCCGGAGTTCTTGGAGGAACTGGCCAGCATGGGCCCCGCGCTGCCGGACGAACCGGACATGCCGGCGTTCCCCCGGGACGGGCACCGGCCGGAGGGCGTGGTGGCGTTCGTCAACACCTACATGCCCGAGCTGTTCCTGGTGTTCTCCGTCCTGTTCGCGGTGGTTTGGCGCCGGTTCTTCCAGCGGGGGCCGCTGGAAGCTCTCGTCAGCAACACCGTCCGCCGAGTGACCGAGCCGCTCTTCCGGGCCACCGCGGAAAAGGCGGACCGGTCCCGCTAGACCAGCAGCGGCAGCAGCGCGTGGCGGCGCCGGACCACCGCGCCGAACCGGGAGTCCAAGCGCAGCCACGAGTCCGTGGCGCTGACCCGGACGATCTCACCGGCCGGCGGCTGCGACAGCAGGAACCCCATGCCGGAGAGCACGAACAGGCAGCGCAGCGGGATCTTCACTTCCATCCCGGAGCCGCTGACGGTGAACACCTCCTGGTCCAGCAGCGCCGCCGGCGGTGTCCCCTTGGGGCCGGGGTTCTCCCGGGCCAGCTCGATGCCCCGGTCGGCGACTTCGTGGACCACTTCGGCCGGCAGCTCGTCGATCCGCTGCCAACCGCGGACCGGAGGAAGTTCAGAACGCCACAGCAGGTCCTTCGGCGCCCCGGGATCCATCACCGGACCACCGGCCACGGTCAGCGTGGCCAGCAGCTCGTTGCCGGAAACGGTGATGTCCGCCGGTTCGACCTCGCCTTCCACCGCGCGGGTGCACAGCGCGTCGAACGGGGTCGCCGCCCACACGTCCACCCGACCGGTGCCTTCCCGGTTGCGCAACCGCACCACCGTCTGCGGGTCCAGCCGCACCGCGCGGGCGATGAAAGCGCCCAGGTCCTCCCGGTCCGCCGGATCGGGGATTCGCAACTCAGGCACGGCTGCGCTCCGGGGTCACCTGCTCCAGTTGCCACTCGGCCAGGAACTCGCGCTCTTCCGGCAGCAACCGGCGCGGTCGACGAGCTTGCAGGTCGTACGGCACCATGAGCGTCTCAGCGGAGGCCACGGCCTCCTGGGCGTAGGCGGTGTAGTCCATCACGAACGAAGCCGCCTTGAGCTCGCGCACCGACATGTGCACTTGGATGGATTGCGCCGACCACTCCAGCGGAGTGTGGTAGTCGACCACCACTCGGGCGACCACCATGCCTTCGGCCATGCCGCGCAGGCCGCGCCGCTGGGCCTCGGTGAACAGCAGCTGCGCGCGCGCTTCCTCCAACAAGGTGATCGTCTTGGCGTGGTTGACGTGGCCGAACGCATCCATGTCGGACCAGCGCAAGGCCACCTCGGCTACGAACGCGCCCACTGAGCTTCCTTCCGTCGTGCTGCCTGCAGCCGGGGAGCGGGAGGCTTCCGGCTCCCCGGAAGCCTCCCACATCTCACCTGACCATATTGCGCATCTGCCGAGCAGCCACGGAAAGGGTGGCCAGGTCGAGTTGCGCGGAAGCGCGGATCTGCTCCAGCGCTCCCTTCGCCCGCGACAACCGCGACTCGTTGGCCGACTCCCACTTGGCGATCTTCTGCTCCGGGGCGTCCTCCGGATCGCTCGTGCTCAGCACGTCGACGGTGATGCCGCGGAGGATCGCGTAGAAGTCGTCCCGCAAGGACAACCGCGCCAGCGAGTGCCAGCGGTCGCCCCGCGGCAGCGCGTTGACCGCCTGCAGCATGTGCTCCACGTCGAGGTGTTCGGAGAGCAGGTAGTACAGCTCAGCGCTCTCCTGCGGGCTGTGCTCGGCGGTCACCGTGCCGTCCTGCTCGGCCAGCTCGGCGATCTCGGTGATGTCCAGCAGCGAGTAGGCGTCCAGCAGCACCGCCACTCGTTCGGCGAGCTCCGCGGGAACGCCCTGCGCGGTCCACCGCTCCACCTTCTCGTCCACCGCCTGAGCGGCCTGGCCGTGCAGCCACCCGCGCACCGAGCCGCACAGCTCCGCCACCACCGGCCGGAACCGGCTGATCGCAGCGCTGATCGTGAGCGGCTGCGGCCGGTTCGACAGCATCCACCGCGAAGCGCGGTCCAGCAGCCGGCGGGTTTCCAGCACCAGCTCGTCCGCGGTCGAACTGGGCACCCGGCCGTCCAGCTCGTCGATCTGCCGCCACAGCTCCCGCAGATCGAAGATGCTGGTCACCGCGGTGAAGGCCCGCACCGCGTCGGTGCAGGAAGCACCGATCTCCTCGGCCAACCGGTAGGCGTAGGAGATGCCGGCGTGGTCCACCATGTCGTTGACCAGCAGGGTGGCCGTGATCTGCCGCCGCAGCGGGTGGTGGGCGATGTTCTCGGCGTAGTGCTGCCGCAGCGGTTCGGGGAAGTACTCCTCGAGCCGGTTGCGGAACGTGTCGGCGTCCAGCAGGTCGCTGTTGAGCAGCTCGCTCTTCAACGCCAGCTTGACGTGCGCCATTAAGGTCGCCAGCTCCGGCGAGCTGAGCCCGGTCCCGGTCTTCTCCAACTGCCGGAACTCCTTGGCGCTGGGCAGGACTTCCAGCTCGCGGTCCAAACCGGCGTGCTGCTCCAGGTAGGCCACCTGCCGGGCGTGCACCGGCAGCAGTTCCGCGGCCTGCGCCCGGGTGACCCCGAGAACCGCGTTCTGCCGGTAGTTGTCCCGCAGCACCAGCTCGGCGACCTCGTCGGTCATCTCCGCCAGCAGTTCGTTGCGCCGCTGCTGGGTGAGCTTCCCCTCGGTGACCAGCTGGTCCAGCAGGACCTTGATGTTCACCTCGTGGTCGGAGCAGTCGACACCGGCCGAGTTGTCCAGCGCATCGGTGTTGATCTTCCCGCCGGTGCGGGCGAACTCGATCCGGCCGCGCTGGGTGAACCCGAGGTTGCCGCCTTCGCCGACCACCTTCACCCGGAGCTCGTTGCCGTTGACCCGAACGGCGTCGTTGGACTTGTCGCCCACTTCCGCGTGGGTTTCCGAGCTGGCCTTGACGTAGGTGCCGATGCCGCCGTTCCACAGCAGGTCGACCGGGGCCAGCAGGATCGCCTTGATCAGCTCCGTCGGCGTCATCTGCTGCACGGATTCGTCGATCCCCAACGCCCGCCGGATGTGCGGGTTCAGCGGGATCGACTTCAGCGAGCGCGACCAGACGCCGCCGCCCTCGCTGATCTTCGACCGGTCGTAGTCGTCCCAAGTGGACCGCGGCATGGTGAACAGGCGCCGGCGCTCGGCGTGCGAAACCGCGGGATCCGGGTCGGGGTCGATGAAGATGTGCATGTGGTTGAACGCGGCCACCAACCGGATGTGCTCGCTGAGCAGCATCCCGTTGCCGAACACGTCCCCCGCCATGTCACCGATGCCGACGACGGTGAAGTCCTGGGACTGCACGTCCACGCCCAGTTCGCGGAAGTGCCGCTTGACGCTCTCCCACGCACCGCGGGCGGTGATGCCCATCGCCTTGTGGTCGTAGCCCACCGACCCGCCGGAGGCGAACGCGTCGCCGAGCCAGAACCCGTACGACTTGGCCACCTCGTTGGCGATGTCGGAGAACTTCGCGGTCCCCTTGTCGGCCGCCACCACCAGGTAGGTGTCGTCGCCGTCGTGCCGGACGACGCCCTGCGGCGGGACGACCTCGCCGCCGACCAGGTTGTCGGTCAGGTCCAGCAGACCGGAGATGAACATCCGGTAGCAGGCGATGCCCTCCTGCTGGTACGCCTCCCGGTCCACCACCGGGTCGCCGGTGGGGGCGGGCGGCCGCTTCACCACGAACCCGCCCTTGGCGCCCAGCGGCACGATGACCGCGTTCTTCACCGCCTGCGCCTTGACCAGGCCGAGGATCTCGGTGCGGAAGTCCTCCCGCCGGTCCGACCAGCGCAACCCGCCGCGGGCGACGGAGCCGAACCGCAGGTGGACGCCCTCGGTGCGCGGCGAGTACACGAACACCTCGTACTGCGGGCGGGGTTCCGGAAGCCCCGGAATCTCCTTGGGTTCCAGCTTCAGCGCCAGGTAGGGCCGCGGCCCGTCGGGACCGGTGACGAAGTAGTTGGTGCGCAGCGTCGCCCGGATCAGGTTCAGGTAGCTGCGCAGGATCCGGTCCGCGTCGATGCTGGTCACCTCGTCGATCAGCTTGGTGACCTCGGCGACCAGGTCGGCTTCGGCGCTGCTGCGCTCCTCATCGGACAGCTTCGGGTCGAACCTGGTCTCGAACAGCCGGACCAGGGAGACCGTGGTGGTGCGGTGCGCCAGGATGGCGTCTTCGATGTAGTCCTGGCTGTAGGCGGTGCCGACCTGCCGCAGGTACTTCGCGTACGCCCGCAGCATCGCGGCCTGCCGCCAGGTGAGCCCGGCGTGCAGCACCAGGGCGTTGAAGCGGTCCACCTCGGCAGCGCCCAGCCACACCGCGCGGAAGGTCTCCTCGAAGCGCTCCCGCAAGCTGTCCAGCTGCGGATCGCCCTCCGCTCCTTCCAGCACCTGCGGGTTGATGTGCAGGCCGAAGTCGTAGATCCAGAAGTGGGAGTCGTCGTCGAAGACGATCTCGTACGGGCGCTCGTCCACGACCTCCACGCCCATGCTCTGCAGCACGGGGAGCACCTGGGAGAGGGTCATCCGCTCGCCGCGCACGTAGATCTTGAAGCGGCGCTCTCCCGAACTGGCGTCCCGGGGCACGTAGAACGCCACGTGCAGGCTCTTCTCGTCGGTGAGGTTCTGCAGCCGGTGCAGGTCCGTCAGACCGTCGGCAGCGGTGAAGTCCTCCTTGTACGCCTCCGGGAACGCCGCCGCGTAGCGGTGCCCGAGCTGGCTGACCATCTCCGAGCCGCGCCGGGGCCGGCGTTTCTGCTCCCGTCCGGACAATTCCGCGTCCACCTGCTCGACCATCTGGTCGTCCCAGGTGTGGATGGCCTCTTCCAGCCGCCGCTGGATCCGCGCCAGATCGGGCTCGACGCTCTGCTCCGGATCCGTGTGCACCGTGAAGTGCACCCGGGCCAGCGCGGACTCCCCGACCCTGGTGCTGTACTCCAGGCCCGTGCCGTTGAGCTCGGCCAGCAGCACTTCCTGCATGGCCAACCGGGACGTGGTCGTGTAGCGCTCCCGCGGCAGGTAGACCAGGCAGGAGAAGAACCGCCCGTACGGGTCGCGGCGCAAGAACGGCTTCAACTTCCGGCGCTCCGCGACGGCCAGCACACCGGTGATGGTCTCCTGCAGGGTGGCCGGGTCCGTGGCGAACAGCTCGGCGCGCGGGTAGTTCTGGATCTCCTCCAGCATCCGCTGCCCGGAGTAGGACTCCAGCGGGAAACCGGCCGCGTGGATGACGTCGCGCACCCGCCGTTCGATGTACGGGATGTCCAGCACGTTCTCGTGCAGCGCGGTGGTGGTGAACAAGCCGAGGAAGCGGTGTTCCCCGTTGACCTTCCCGGTGGAGTCGTAAGTCTTCAGTCCAATTTGGAAAGGATGCACCGGACGGGGCACTGTGGACGGCTCGCTCGCCGGGGTGAGCACGAGCAGCTCCTCCGGACCGGTGAGCGGGAGCGAAGCCAAATTCCGCTTGGCGGCAGCATCCCCGCGCAGCACCCCGAGCCCGGAAGCGAGCACCGGGTGGACCTTGGAGTCGCTGCCCTCGTCCAGCTCGTAGTGGCTGTAGCCGAGGAAGGTGAAGTGCCCCGAGGAAAGCCAGCGCAGCAGTTCCGCGGCGTCCCGGACGTCTTCCTCCGGCGGCACCTTCGGCGGGTCCCGGCGCAGCTCCTCGGCCAGGGAAAGCGCGGTCTCCCGCATCCGCTCGGCGTCTTCCACGACTTCGCGGACGTCGTTGAGCACCGCGGAGAGCTCGGCCTCCAGCTGGCTGAGCCGGTTCGTGTCGACGATCTGGTCGACTTCGATGAACATCCAGGACTCGGCCAGCGTGCCCTCCGGCGGCTTCGCCGGATCCGCCCCCGGAAGCACCTCGTGCAGCACCCCGGTGAGGTCCCGCTGCACCACCATGATCGGGTGGACGACCTGCTGGACTCGGGCCCCTTGCCGGACCAGTCCGGCGACGACCGAGTCGACCAGGTAGGGCATGTCGTCGGTGACGATCTGCACCACGGTCGACTGGCTCTGCCAGCCGTCGCGTTCCCGCGTCGGGTTGAAGACTTGCACCACCGGACGCCCAGGAGCGCGGTTCTCGGCCAACCTGTGGTGCGAGCGCAGCGCACCGGCGAGCTCGGCCGGTTCGTCGACGAGTTCTTCCGCGGGAACGTGCCGGTAGTAGACGCGCAACAGCTCAGACAGATCCGGGGCCAGCTCCACGGCTTGCTCGAGCAGGTGCTTCTTCACCAGCTCCGGGTTCTCCTGCTGCCCAGCCGTGTCAGGGGCGAGCCCCGGCATCGTCCTCTGTTCCGGATTCGAGGTCATCTTAAGGCTGCTCCAATTTGACGGCACCTCGTTGTGCCAACCCGAGTTCCACCTTAAGACTGCCAGCAAATCCAGCGTAGCTGGGCTGCATCGCCGAGAACCGCGTGAACGCCAGGACAACGATCGGTGACCGCGGTGTTAGCGGCGAACACTCGCCGTGCGGTGTCACTCCATCGCAGCTCGGCGGTGCCGAGCAGGCAGCTCTTCTTCCGAAGTGGACGATTTCGTGGACGTGGCGCCGGGCTGGCTGTGCCGGCCTCCTGCCGAGCTCTCCGCCCCACCCTGCTTCTGCTGCCGGCGCCCGTTCTCGTAGGCCACCATCGCTTCGGCCAGCAGCTCGGCCAGACCGGCGTCCTTGCTCAACTCCTCGGCCGAGTCACCACCAGCCTCGGCTTCGACAGGCCGAACAGCCGGCTCGGTGTCCGCTTCCGCGTCCGCGCCCTGGGCGTCCTCCTGGTCAGCAGCGGGAGCGTCGTCCGCGGCCACCGACGGCGCCCATCCCGGTCGGTGCCTGGCCAGCATCTCCACCGCCGGCGTCACCCCGGTGTCCTCCACGGCGCGGCGGCGCCGCCGGCCCTCCCGCTTGGGCAGCTCCGCGAGCTGCAG
>JGI1652J44930_10001086_pt1 | contig 10450 bp, 6 predicted proteins | sample NewIslsDNAsample_FD_44930 | JGI IMG/M metagenome (IMG submission 44930)
AGGATTCGCGGATGGCCCGGATCGCCCGGTCCCATTCCTCTTCCGGCAGCAGTTCGCCGAAAAGCACGACGTTGGGGCGAAGGGGCCCCCCACACAGACCGCAGGATCGCCCCTCGAGGAAATCCTCCAATTCGGCGGGGCTTCCGCACCGATGACAGCGGACCGTGCGGAGCGTTCCGTGCAGTTCGTACACCTCGGGACTTCCCGCCTTGTGGTGCAATCCGTCCACATTTTGCGTGGCCACCGCCCGAACGATCCCCTGTTTCGCCCACTCGGCCAGCACATAATGGCCGGCATGGGGACGGACGTCTTCCAGATTCCGCAGGCGTTCCCCGTAAAACCGGCGAAACAGGTCAGGATCCGTCTCCATCGCCTCCACCGTGGCCACGCGCCGCGGATCAATCTTCCGCCACAAACCCGTCGATGAACGGAAATCCGGTATTCCGCTTTCCGTGGACATCCCCGCCCCCGTCAGAACGACCGCGTCCCGGACCTTGCGGATCTCCTCGGCCAAGCGGGGCAGGGGGCACTTTTCCTCCCAGCTCCGTGGATCCGGCACCGGATCTTCCGGAAAACAGGCCCGAAACCAGGGAACCAGACCGGCGGGATCCGCCGCGCGCTGCAGGACCGCCCCCCAGATTTTCGACCGGAAATCCGGATGGACGGCGATCGGTTCATACTCCTCCCAAGGATCTTCATCCATGGCCAGCAAGGCATCCAGCCAATCGTCCCATTCGCGCCTTTCCTCACCTTTTTCGCCGCGGTCGACCCACCAGCGCCACGTCCCCCCTCTGTCCCGCTCGCCGGACAGCGTGATCAGCTCCTTCGGCCCCTTCACCTGCAACAGGGTTTCCGCCGCCAATCGCTCCACCTCCTGAACTGCGGTTTGGAAAGCCTATTTCCATGCAGCACCCGTTCAAACAAACGGAAACGGATGTCCGCCCCGGACACCCGTCTCCGACCGGATTCCTCCCGGACCCTACGCGTTCACATGGCCCAATACGCCGTTGGTGGCGGACATGGCGATGATGACGCAACCCCACATGTGCTTGTACGCGGTAACGGGATCGTCCAGGGTGAAGCGGATCGTCTTCGGACCGATTTGCTCCACCGTGGGCAGGGTGGTGGTCATCAGGGCCTGGTTGGTAGCTTTGAAGTCGATCTCATAGGTCACCGGCGTCCCGATCCGGTAAGGGGGGATCTCCCGGCGCCTCTCGACCGCCCGCATCGCCTTTTCCCGAATCATGCGCCGCGCCTTCTCNGGGGAGAGCAACCGGGCAGCGAACCGGTCCACCCCTTGTTTCACCACGACGGTTTCCGCCTCGGGAAGGGTTTGCTTCACCTCTTTCTCCAATACGTCGTCCCCCGTCACCAACAGTACGGGCACGCCGAAACGGCCGGCCACCCCGGCGTTCATCTCCGCCTCTCCCACCGGCCGCCCGTTGATTCGGATCTGCTCCACACAGATGCCCGCCAAGGTGTGATTGATCACTCCCCGGTACCCGCCGCCCTCCCGGCCGTGGTACCCGACGAAAAACACCCCGTCAAAGGTTTCGTCCAGCCCCTCCAGCTGGCACATCACCCGATTGTTTCCCGAAATCAGCTGGGCTCGCGGATCCAGCTCCTCGATAAGGATGTTGGACATGTTTCCATGACCGTCGCACACCACCACCTCATCCGCCCCGGNCGCAAAGGCTCCGTCGACGGCAGCGTTGACGTCCTCGGTCATCAGTTTTCGAAAACGCTGGTACTCGCTTTCCTTTTTCAATTGGACATTGGTTGCCACGCCGGAGATGCCCTCCATGTCCGCGGATATGAACAATTTCACGGGTTCGGCTCCTTTCAGATCGGAATCAAACGCTTTCCTTCATCTCTTTCGGCAACGGCGACCGATGTCCTCCCCTTCCGGCGGCGGAAACCATCCCCGCCTCCCTCACACCTGCTCCAGTCGCGGCGGCCAAAAAGGGAGCGGGAAGAGCTCCCTCAGACGGCGGGCATGCGGGGAAGGTCCCAGGGCAGCCTCCACATCCAGGGGTCCAAACAGNGCCTGGNCCCAATTCCACCGGTCGCCGCGGACCACTTTCCCTTCAGCGCCGGCCGGAGGCGCTTCCAACCGCCGAATCCTCACACCCCTTTGGTCCCACGCAATCTCCACGGCCTGCGCGCCGCCCTCCGGATCCTCCATAACCATTGCCAACGAATCCGCCCCGGACGGGGGTCGCTCCTTCCACCAGGGGGTGTACGCCCCGAGCAGCGCCGCCAGATCGTGAATGCGGATCATCCCCGCCGGGCTGAGAAACTGTCGTTCCGCCCTCTCCCACAACCGCCTCTCCAGAGCGTTTAAACGCGGGCTGACCAGCACCTGCAGGCTCCCGCTTCCCTTCCGCATCAGAAAGCCGAGGAGCTCAAGCGCCAACCGGGAGTCCCCTGCCACCTCATACAGTTTGCTCCACGTTCCACCCCCCTCCTCCGCAGGGGGAAATCCGTCATCCAGGTGGGGACCCGTCGCTCCTCCCACCAGCGCGTAGGCGGCGTGGCCGTCCCGTTCCACCCAAAGGGTGTGAACCCCCCGGCGGGAGATCATCGCCCTCTGGTCGGAAGGGGAACGCAACGCCCGTCCAAGGTAGCGCTTTTGAACAGCCAACAATCCTTCGCAAAAACCCGGAGGGAATTGCGTCGAAGCCCCGATCCCCGCGACGTGAACCACTTGTTCGTCGTTCCAGCCGGGATCGGGAAAGCGCTTCCGATGGAGAACCAGGCCCAGCCGACAACCTCCATCCTCAAATCCGAACCGTCGGTAGCGGTGGCGCATGCCCTTCAAAAGGCTGAGGGGAAGCCCGCGCCGATCGATGTCATCCATACCCGCCTTCAGCAGGGCGCTCATCAAGCCGCGCCCCCGCCACTCGGGGAGGGTGCACACCCCCGTCACCCCGGCACACCGAAAGGAAAAGGAGCCGACATTCAGGTCGATGGTCGGAAAACCCGCGGCGGCGACGATTCGCCCTCCGGCTTCGGCGACCTGCCAGGAGGCGGGATCAAATCGATCCGGCGCATAAACATGCCAAAACCGCTCCTCAATGCGCCCCGACGATTGTCCCCCCGCGAAGCAGGTCTCAACCACCTCCAGGATGGCCTCCCGATCCCCCGCGGACGCCCGGCGAATCTCAACACCGAAAGGCGGCCCTCCGCCTTCCTGCTCCGACCGGGCCTCATCGTTCCGTCCCGCCGTCCGCAACGACCTCTCCCGCTTCCGCTCGTCGCCCCAGTGCATGATCTCCACCTCCATAAAGGAAATGGGTTTGTTGGATCAAAAGGATGCTCAACAAACCCATTCCCTTCGGGCGGCCGAGGAAAGCCTCCCGTCACGCAAGAGTCAAGCCGATTCCCGCGCCGGCTTCTCCTCCGAAGGCCCCGTTCGCTTCGTCCTCAGAAAAACGGCGAGTCCCGCAAGGGTCAGGGCTCCGCCGACCGCCTGGTAATCGGTGATTCCTTCCCCCAACAGCAGATAGGCGAGAAGAATCGCCCCCACGGGCTCCCCCAGGATGGACATGGAGACGGTGGTCGCACCCACCACCCGGAGCAGGCTGTTGAACAGGAGGTGGCCGAAAACGGTGGGAACGACGGCCAACAGGAGGAAAATGCCCCACTCCCGCGCCGGATAACCGGTCATCCCGATTCCGGCCGCCAGGTTATATACGGCCAGGACCAGAGCGGCCGTCGAAAAGACGAGAAAGCTGTACACATGGGAAGGGATGTACGCACAGAGCCTTTGGCCGATCAACATGTGAACGGAAACGGCCAGGGTGCCCAGCAGGGAAAGAAAATCCCCGTAGACCGCCTCTTTGGAGAAACCGATGTCCCCCCATCCGATCAGGACGGTTCCGGCCAGGGCCATCCCCATCCCGAGCAGGGCGGCTCCGCCGGTCCGCTCCCGAAACGCCGCGTAGGCTCCGAGGGCGACAAATACCGGCTCAAGGGACAGGACGATCATCGAACTGGCCACCGAAGTGTAACGGAGGGATTCGATCCAGAACAGGAAGTGCAGCCCCAAAAACAATCCCGACAGGAAAAGCAGTCCGGCGTCCGCCGGCTTGATCTTCCGCACTTCCCGGCGAACGGAACTCCCCGTGAAAGGAGCCATCAGCAAAACCGTAAGCAGCAGCCGGTACATGCCGAGGACCGAAGCGGGAGCATCCGACCACTTGATGAAAATCGCGGAAAAGGATATGGCCACGATGCCGACAATGAGCGCCGGAACCGGAGCCACGGAAAAACGGCCGATATTCATAGAACAGGTCTCCTGCTTCTTTTGATCGACACCCATCACAGGACGGAAGAACCGCGGATCGAGCGATGAGTTTCACCCATGATTGTAACACGATCCGCCCATGCCGACAGCCTGTCTCCCTTCCCAAATTCCGGGATGAACCGGAACGCAAAGAGGCTCCGACTCCAGCCGGCCGCGGCGGACAGATCCGGAAAACTTTATTTCTGCAAGCGGAAAAACCCGGGCGATTGCCCGGGCTGCGTCCAAAAAATTGCTCGGGTTTCAGCTTTTGAACAAATCCAACAGCCGGCTCCAAAATCCCTTATTCTCCTCTTCCTTCGGNCCGCTTTTCGGTTTGNCCTCCTCTTTTTTGATGCTCTCGGTTTTCAAAACGAACTGCACGGANTTGACCTTTTTGTTCTTGGATGAAACAAAGGAGACGGGATCAAAATCCGAACGATCGTATTCGCTGACCATTTGATCGATTTCGGACTGCATTTGATCCGGCAAATTTCGGGTCGACCGGGCCAACTTCGATGTGCCTTGATGCAGTTCATGCATGCCCGTTTGAAACTGCCGAGTTCCATCCTTCATCTCCGCGATGCCGGTATGCAAACGTCCGTAGTTTTGGGACAGCCGGGCTACGCCGCGGGTATAATCGACCAGCCCGGAATGGAAGGCGCCATATTGCTCCGAGAGGGATTGCAAGCCCTGCTGCAACTTTTTCATCGACTCATCCAGATGGGTTTGATTCAGACTGTTGTCCAATCGATCGGCGATGATTTCGATATAGATACTCATCTCACGCACGGATCGAGCAACCTCTTTAAGGGTCGGATTTACCGCCTGGAAGCTGCCCTTCACAGCGGTGTAGGCATCCTTGGCGGCACGGGCGGCCGTATAGGTCTGGACCAATTGGTCGACCACCCGGGGATCGGCCCCGCTGGCTTTTAATTGCCGTATGTCCTCCTCGGAGATATCCTGGGCGGGAATCGCCGCGATCGATCGGTCCAAGGCATGGTAGGCCTTCGTATATTGATCCTGCAGAGCAGTCAGGGAATTTTCGGTTTGCTTCAGCCCGCCGGCCATGTCCGCCAGCCGCTTTTGCAGTTCCTTCAATTGGCCCACATCGATCTGATCCGCATCTCCTCCGAGGGACCGGCTCAATTTCTTTAAGGCGTCGCGGATCGACTTGGATCCTTCGATCAATTCCGCGGAACCCTGCTCCAGTTCGCGGATTCCCTGCTTGTATTTTTTCGACCCCCCGTACAGACCTTCAACCCCTTGATGAAGTTCCGCCATCCCCTTGTTCAGTTCGCTAATGCCCGCATCGATTCCCTGTACCGCATCGGACAGGGACCTCATTCCGTCCATCATCCCATCGGCATCGGGAATGTCGACGGACAGGCCCGGCGGAATGCCCGTGATTTGGATGCTCTCCATCTCCAGGTCCCGGACTTCGGCTCTCACGACAAAGCTCGCTTCTTTCCCGGGCATGACGGTGAAAGTCACCTGTTGATTCTTGCCCGCCTCGGCGATCGTCCCGTCCTTCGCCTCGACATTTTCATAGATTTCCGGGTCCAGCGTGAGGGAAATCTGCAACATATAGTTCTCGAAAAAGGGATTCTCCCCCGCCTTTTCGTTGGCTCGGGTGTGGATGCGGATCTCCAGCTTTCCATCCTTGCCCAGCAATTGTTCAGGGGGTAAGGTCTTGCCATTCAACCGGTACGAGACATCAATATCCCAGGGCAGCGGCCGGTCCTTGAGGGTCCCCTGATAATAAAACAGGTCCTTCGAAGTGACGAACCCGACCCGCTGGCCGTCCACTTCCATCTCCGTCAAGTCGGTCAAATTTTCTACACGGGTGTAGGGGCCGTAGTCGATGATCTTCCCGGGCCGGTCGACGGAAAACTTGTTGACGACATAGATCTCCTTTTGATCGCCGTCGGCCTCCAAGGTGGCATATACGACTTCGCTTTTCCCCGAATAGGAACCTTTTCCGGAGGACTGTGCGCCGTGTGCCATCGTCAGCGTGACGGGTGTCGACACAAGCAGAAGGAGGGCCAGGAACATCCCCCCCGTCCGTTTGAGACTCATCAGCATCCCCCTTTTCCCTGATAAAAGTTCGGCCGCAGCGTGGTCTTTTCAATCACCCGGTCAAAAAGGATCAACATCGCAGGCAGGGCGATGACGACCATTCCAAACGCCAACAGCGCGCCTCTTCCCAGCAAAAGCCCGATCGACGACACGATGGGGTTGCTGGAAGTGAAAAACAGGATAAAGCCGACGGTCGACAGGATGGAAGCGGGTGTCAGGATGGAAAACAGTTTGTCATCGAGGGTTTTCTTGATCGCTTCCATGGCCGGCATCTCCTGGCGGAGGTTTCGATAGGTATCCGTAAGCAAGATGCCGTAATCGACGGTGGCGGCCAGCTGTACCGTGCTGATGATCAAATAACCGACGTAAACCAGTGATGAATCGGTGAAGTAGGGGACGGACAAGTTCAGCCANACGGCCGATTGNATCGTCAGCAGCAGGACGACGGGAATCGAGAGCGACCGGAAAGTGAAGAGGAGCACGAGGGCGATCGAACTNATCGTCAACAGATTCACGATAGCGTGATCCCTTTCCACCGTCTTTTTGATGTCATACAAGGTGACGCTCTCCCCGAGCAGATGCACCTCATCATAATAAGATTCGGCTGTTCTCCGCACTTCATCGACCAGCGAAAAGGCTTCTTCCCCCTCGGAATCCGTCTCCGCGTTCAGGATAATGCGCGCGTAGTTGTCGGAGTAAAACGATTTCGCGGCCGATTCCTCCAAATACTCGGATGGAATGGCCGGACTGACGGTATTTACATAGGAAGTGACGCTCTTGATGCGGGGAAGTTCCTCCAGGCGTTGGACGAGTTTTTCTTCCTTGCCCGGATCCCCCTTGGGAACGAGCAAAACCATCGTGCTGTTTTCCCCGAAGGCTTCCCGGATCGCCGCCGCATCCGCGCCAGCCCGGGAGGTTTCCGGCTGCTCGCCCAATCCGTAGACGAAGGAGGTTTGGCTCTGGGCCAAAAATGCCGGCACGATCANAAGCATCAGGGCGATGAAAACGGGAATCCTCAGTTTCAACACCCGCTCTCCGAATCCCTTCCATTTCGGAACGAGCGGTGGATGCTGGGTCCGATCGATCCACTTGTAAAACATCAGCGTCAGAGCCGGCAGAAAGACGATGACGCTGAGAAAGCTGAAAGCGATTCCCTTAACAAGATTCAGGCCTAGGTCGGCTCCGATGCCAAATTCCATAAAGGAGAGGGCGATAAAACCGAAAAAGGTTGTGGANGCACTGGCTGCGATCGCGGGAAAGGATTCCTTGATGGCTCGCCGCATGGCTTCGCCGGGATCCGATATCTGTTTGCGGTGGTTTGAAAAACTGTGCAGCAGAAAAATGGCATAGTCCATCGACACAGCCAGTTGCAGGATCGGCGCCACCGACTGGGTCACAAAGGAGATCTCACCTACAAAAACATTGGCTCCCATATTAATGAGAACGGAAACGCCGATGGCGATCAAAAAGAACAGGGGTTCGATCCAGGAGGTGGTGGANAAAACCAGAATGATGATGAGGATGGGAATCAACAANAGNGCGGCATTGAAAGACTCCTGACCGGCCATCTTTTGGGAAACCGCCGTATCGACGGCCTCACCGGCGACGGCGTTTTCTTCACCGATCAGTTCATAAATGCGGTCGACCGTCTCGACTTCATCCCCCTCGCGGATGTGCAACGAAATCAGCGCCGTTTCATTCTTGTAATAGGGCTCCACGAGATCGGGATCCGCCATCTCGAGGGGCTCCTTTACATCGATCACATCNTCCAGCCAGGTGACTTCGGTGACACCATCGATCGCCTCCAATTTCTCTTTGTATGCCAAAGCTTCGGTGATGGAGACGTGATGAATCATCACCCGCGCATTGGCGGTCGGCTCATCAAATTCGCGTTCCATGAGGTCGACCGCTTTCATCGATGGTGTATCCTGGGGCAGATAATCCGCCATATTGTAATTGACCGAGACGGCAAAATGCGCAATTGCACCGATCAACGCAAGGATGACGCTGGCAATGACAATCGTTTTTTTGTGTTTTACGATTTTTGCAGCGAAATCTATAAGTCTTCATCCTCCCTTGACCTCATGTTCCGGACACCTTAATATTTTAATGGACACCGTGTCGGAAATACAACATACAGTTTTACAATTCATGTTGTTTTTCCAACACCTTTCCGTTTTGTGTCGTATTTGACGCAATATTGGTGATATAAAAGGGGGGTCGGAATGCGCGAAAAGCTGGATCGCCGAAAAAAATACACGCGCAAGGTGTTGAAGGAAAGCCTCATCGCCTTGCTCGCCGATGGCAAGCCCCTCTCGGGCATTACCGTCAAAGCGATTTGCGAAAGGGCGGATATCAATCGCTCCACGTTCTATATGCATTTTTCGGACCCCTATGACCTGTTGAACCATATCGAATCGGAAATCATCGAGGATCTGATCGCGTATTTGAACACCTACCGATTCACCGTCGAAGAAGAGTCCCAAAAGATGACCCAAAAGCTTTTGGAATACATCGCAGAAAACCAATTCCTTTTTCAAACCCTCCTGGTCAAGAACAAGGATCCCGCCTTTGAAAAGCGGTTGATGGAGATCGCTCGGCGCTTTATGATGAGCGCCGTCCCCCATATGAACAAGGTCAACTCGAGATATTTGAGCACCTTCGTGGTCAGCGGTGCCATCCATGTGATCAAGGACTGGCTCGCAAACGAAATGGACCTTCCTCCCGAAAAAATGGCAGCCCTGATCAACCATTTCGCCAACTACCCTCGCCTGCATTGATGCGGTCAAAAGCGGGGCACCCGGCCTCGGAAGGAAACATCAAAAAAATTCGGCTCCGCAGCCGGCGCTGATCGCCGACGCGGAGCCTCACGGAACCCTTTCATGCCGACGCGTCCCAAGACATCATCCGCACCGTCCGGGCGAGACGGTCAATCAGAACAACGGAAACCGACTCTTCAAACCGACGGCACCGCCCCGGTCAAAACGCTCCCTTCTCGCGGATCAGCCTGCGGATGCCGCCGACAAACCGGTCCGCCTTGTCTTCAGGCGCTTTGGTGAAGAGGCTGACGACGACGAACAGGAGCGCGGAGACGCCAAGTCCCCAGATGCCGGAGGAAAGCCCCAGAGGTTTCGTCTTCGTCAGCTCCAGGAAGATCACCAGCAATCCTCCGGTCACGACGGCGGAGAGAACCCCGGCCGCCGTTCCCCTTTTCCAGTAAAATGCGCCGATAATCGCGGGAACCATCACCAATAGCCCGGCAGAGGAAGAGACGGACAGGACGGCGATCAAATCCAATTGCAGCTCGGCAAAACCGTAGGCCAGAAGGGCGATCAGCGGCATCACCCAACGCCCCACCCGAAGCTGGTTGGCGGCGTCGCCCTCCCTGCCGAGATTTCCATAGACATCCCGGGCCACCAGGGAAGACAAGGTGAGCAAGATCGAATCGATCGTCGAAATGGCGGCCGCCAGAATGCCGATCATGACGATCAACCCGAGCACCGGGGGAACCAGGGGCGAGCTGAGCAGGGCCGGGGTCGCCAGATCCGGATTCTCCAGATCCGGGGAATGGACGAGGGCTGAGAAGCCCCACAGAATGGCCACCAAGGTATAGATAAGGCCGTATCCGAGAAAGAGGAGGAGCATTCGCCGCATTTCCGCCAGGGAAGAAAGCATGAACAGCCGTTGACTCACCTGGGGATTGGAAATGCTGAAAAAGAACCAGGGCAACGTCAGCCCCAAAAAGGTGGCGAAGCTGAAAAACCCGTTCCCCGGCACCGTCAGCCATTCGGGATAATCGCGCTCCAGGGCGGAAAACAAACCGTCAAAGCCGCCCAAACCCCGGGCGACGACCCAGACGACACCGACGGAGGTGACGATCATGATCAGCGCCTGAAAGGCATCCGTCCAAGCGACGGAGCGGATTCCCGCGATCAAGGCGAGAACGATGGCCAGCACCGTCGCGATCAATGCCCCGGTGGTGAAGGAAATGGCCCCGCCGCTCATTCCCGACAAGAGGTAACCCACCCCCGCCAGCTGAACCGAACTGTAGGGAATGAGAAAGAGGCAGCTGGCAACGGCCGTCAC
>JGI1652J44930_10001091_pt1 | contig 10420 bp, 9 predicted proteins | sample NewIslsDNAsample_FD_44930 | JGI IMG/M metagenome (IMG submission 44930)
CAGCTGCCCTGCTGGCAACGCGCAAGGGCCGCACCCGCCGGGCAGCGCTGCGCGGTGCCGCTTCGATCGCGCTGGTCAGCACGGCGACGAACCTGGTCGGCAAACCGCTGCTCCCCCGGCGCCGGCCGCCCGCAGACCTGGTGGCGGCCCACCGCCGGATCAACACCCCTCCGCTGTCGTCGTCCTTCCCGTCCGGGCACGCCGCTTCTGCGGCCGCGTTCACCGCCGCCCTCGCCGTGGAATCTCCGCTGCTGGGCGCCGTGGTCGCTCCGGTGGCAGCCGCGGTCGCCTACTCCCGAGTGCACACCGGGGTGCACTGGCCCAGCGATGTGCTGGCCGGCGCGGCCCTGGGCACCGGTGCAGCGCTGCTCACCCGCCGGTGGTGGCCGGTGCGCCCCGGGGCGGAGGCGGTCACCGATCGGCCGGACGTCCAGCTCCCGGCCCTGGTCGACGGAGCGGGACTGCTGGTGCTGATCAACCCGGAGGCCGGGGACGGCGCGGGCGAACCCGCGTCCTGGGCGAAGACGAACTGGCCAGCGGCTCACATCGTCTACGCCGACACCGACCTGCTCACCGACGACCTCGAACAACTGGTCCAGGAGAACGAGCCGACGGCCCTGGCGGTCGCCGGCGGAGACGGGACGACCGCGGCAGCGACCTCGGTCGCCCTCCGGCACCACCTTCCGCTCGCGATCATCCCGGCGGGGACGTTGAACCACTTCGCCAAGGACACCGGCCTCGACCTGGAGTCGGTGGCCGACGCCGTCTCCCAGGGCACCGGGATGGCGGTGGGGCTCGGCGCGGTGCCCACCGACGGCGGGACCCCGAAGTACTTCCTGAACACCGCGAGCCTCGGCAGCTACCCGGACGTGGTGCAGCTCCGGGAGAAGTGGGAACCGCGCTGGGGCAAGTGGCCGGCCGCCGCGGCCGCGCTGATCCGCGTGCTCCGCTCAGCGACCCCGCTGGACGTCACCATCAACGGCCGTCGACAGCGGGTGTGGGGGTTGTTCGTCGGCAACGGCAGGTACGCGCCGAGCGGTTCCGCGCCCGCCTGGCGTCCGGACACCGGCAACGGGAACCTGGACGTCCGGTACGTCCGAGCTGGTCGGTTCGCCCGACTCCGGGTCGTGCTGTCCGCGCTCACCGGAACGCTGCACCGCAGCAAGGTCTACACCGAACTGGTCACCGGGGAAGCCGAAGTGCAGGTGCACGGTGATCCGGTGGCTGTCGCCACCGACGGAGAAGTCGGCCCGGAGGGGACGCGGTTCGTCTTCACCGCCCGGCCGCGGGCGGTGAAAATCTACCGGAGGTGAACCGGGTCAGTCCTCCTTGGACTTGTCCGATGAGCTCTCGCCGCTCTGCGGGAGCAGTGCCTTGAGAGCCGCTCCGCGGATGCGCCGGAAAGTCCGGTGCTCACGGGACCGGTCCAGTATGGCCACCTCCAACTGGTCCACCCCGAGCTCGCGGTTGCCGTCGCCGCCCGCGGACAACGCCCGGATGGCCAGTTTGGCGGCATCGGCCAGCTCCATGCCATCGCTGAAGGAGTCCTTCAGCTTCGCGGTGATGGCATCGGTCTGGCCGCCCATCACCACGTACTGCGGTTCGTCGACAATGGAACCGTCGTAGGTGAGGCGGTACAGCTGGTCGCCTTCCGGGGTGAACCCGACCTCGGCGACGCAGATCTCCACTTCGAACGGTTTGATCTGCTCGGTGAAGATCGCCCCGAGGTGCTGGGCGTAGGTGTTGGCCAGCGACCGCCCGGTCACGTCCCGGCGGTCGTAGGAGTACCCGCGGACGTCGGCGATCCGGACCCCGGCCACCCGCANTGCTTCGAACTCACTGTAACGGCCGACCGCGGCGAACCCGATCCGGTCGTAGATCTCCGAAATCTTGTGCAGGGTCGGCGATGGGTTCTCGGCGACGAACAGCACACCACCGGCGTACTTGAGCACCACCACGCTGCGCCCCCGAGCGATCCCCTTGCGGGCCAGCTCGGAGCGCTCCCGCATGAGTTGCTCGGGAGAGGTGTAAAACGGCATCGTCACGGCTTGTGCACTCCTGGATCGAATCGGCTCGCCCATACCGGCGACTCTCCAGTGGACGACGGCTTAGCCGCCGGGGTTCTCCATTCGGCGGTTGACGACCTCCGTGGCGACTTCCGCCGCCTGTTCCTCCGGCATCCGCACGGCACCGTCCACACCGTTGATCGTGATGATCGACGGGTAGATGCGGCGAGTGAGATCCGGACCGCCGGTAGCCGTGTCGTCATCGGCAGCGTCGTAGAGGGCCTCGATCGCGATGCGCACCGCGGTCTGCTGGTCGCTCTGCGGCTCGTACCGCTTCTTCAGCGCCGATTTCGCGAACAGCGAACCGGACCCCACGGCGTGGTAGCCGGCGACCTCGTTGTAGCGCCCACCGGTGATGTCGTAGGAGATGATCCGGCCTGCGTGGTCGGGGTCCTCGGCATCGGTGTCGAAGCCGACGAACAGCGGGACCACCGCAAGCCCCTGCATGGCTCCCTGCAGGTTGGCGCGCAGCATGGTGCCCAGCTTGTTGGCCTTGCCGTCCAGCGACAGCGGCACGCTTTCCAGCTTCTCGTAGTGCTCCAGCTCCACCGCGTACAGCCGGACGAGCTCTTGGGCGATCCCAGCGGTTCCCGCGATGCCCACCGCCGAGTAGGAGTCGGTGACGAAGAGCTTGTCTATGTCCCGCTGGGCGATCAGGTTGCCCATGGTGGCGCGGCGGTCACCGGCGATCAGGACGCCGCCCTTGTAAGCGACGGCGACGATCGTGGTCCCGTGCGGGGCTTCCACCACCCCTTCGGACAACTGGCGATTTCCAGGTAGCAGCTCGGGAGCCGCAAGGCGGAGAAAGTCGGTGAACGACGATCCCGGGCTGAAGTACGCGGGTGGCAGGGCCTGACCCGGGAACCGGGCCGAGCTGGGTTCCATCGACGACATGTTCTCCTGCTCAAAGTAGCTGAGTGCCACGTCAGACTTGCACTTTAATCATGATTCCGCGCGCATCACGGCACCGGGCCGGCTCCGAACCGGCCCGGGCATGTCGGGTGGTGACGCGCACAGCGCCCGACGTTCGGTTTACTGCCCGCCCTTCTGCACGTAGGCGCGGACGAAGTCCTCGGCGTTCTCCTCCAGGACGTCGTCGATCTCATCCAGGATGGCATCGACGTCCTCACCGAGCTTCTCCCGGCGTTCCTGGCCTGCAGCCTCCGGCCCCTGTTCGTCGTCGGAGCCGCCACCACCCTGTCGGTGAACCTTTTCCTGGGACATCTCGCCTCCCGGTGGTTGCCCTCAAGAGCGTCCCCGGCGAGAAGACGCTCTGCTGTGCACATTACCCACCCGAACACCAGTTAGCCCACAGCCACACGGGCGGACTTCGATCTTTGCTGCGCCACCGGAATCACGCAATGTGACCGAGCACAGCGGTTCAGCTCCTGGTGAGCGCGTCGACCAGTTCCTGAGCGCTCTCGGACGCCTCCAACAACTCCCCGACGTGGGCTTTCGTGCCGCGCAGCGGCTCCAGGGTCGGTATCCGCACCAGCGACTCCCGACCGAGGTCGAAGATCACCGAATCCCAGGAAGCGGCCGCGACCTCCTCCGGGTACCGCTCCAGACAACGTCCCCGGAAATAGGCCCGAGTGTCCTCCGGAGGAGTGAGGATCGCCTCCTGCACCTCTTCCTCGCTGACCAAGCGCTTCATCGAACCGCGGGTCACCAGGCGGTTGTACAGTCCTTTGTCCAACCGGACGTCGGAGTACTGCAGGTCGATCATGTGCAGCCGGGGCGAGGACCAGGGCAGGTTGTCCCGCTGCCGGTAGCTCTCCAGCAGCCGGAGCTTGGCCGGCCAGTCCAGCCGGTCCGCGCAGTCCATCGGGTCGCCGGCCAGCATGTCCAGCACCTCGCCCCAGGTGTTCAGCACGTCCCGGGACGCGTGATCGGCGCCGTTGCGCTCCAGGTGCCGCTCCGCCCGCTCGTGGTAGGCGCGCTGCAGGTCCAACCCGGTGAACCGGCGACCGTCGGCCAACTCGACGGTCTGCTTCAGCGTCGGGTCGTGGCTGATCAAGTGCACGGCCTGCACCGGGTCGGCCAACTTGAGGTCGTCGAACTGCTCCCCGGCCTCGATCATGTCGATCACCAGCGCGGTGCTGCCGAGCTTGAGGTACGTGGCGGTCTCGGCCAAGTTGGCGTCGCCGATGATGACGTGCAACCGCCGGTACTTGTCGGCATCCGCGTGCGGCTCGTCCCGGGTGTTGATGATGCCGCGCTTGAGCGTGGTCTCCAGGCCCACCTCGACCTCGATGTAGTCGGCGCGCTGGGACAGCTGGAACCCGGCCTTCTCCCCGGTCTGGCCGATGCCGACCCGACCGGNCCCGACGACCACCTGTCGAGACGCGAAGAACGGGATGAGCCCGTTGATGACGGCGGTGAACGGCGTGCTGCGGGCCATCAGGTAGTTCTCGTGGCTGCCGTAGCTGGCGCCCTTGCCGTCCACGTTGTTCTTGTACAGCTGGATGGGCGAGCTCCCGGGGACGCTGGCCGCCCGGATGGCCGCCTCCTCCATGACCCGCTCCCCGGCCTTGTCCCAGATGACCGCATCCCTGGGGTTGGTGGTTTCCGGAGCCGAGTACTCGGGGTGCGCGTGGTCGACGTACAACCGCGCTCCGTTGGTCAGGATGACGTTGGCCGCTCCCAGGTCGTCACCGTTGGAGCTGTTGCTCTGCTGCGCGCCGTTGCTCAGGTCGAAACCACGCGCGTCCCGCAACGGGGACTCGACCTCGTAGTCCCAGCGAGCACGCCGCGCCCGCGAGATCTCGGCCGCTGCCGCGTAGGCAAGCACGATGTGCGTGGAGGTCAGCACCGGGTTCGCCCCGGCATCCCCCGGCGCCACGATCCCGTACTCGACCTCGGTTCCCATGATCCGCCGCATACCTTGCAGCGTACGGGTTTTTGCCGGGATGCACGGCTTTGCAAGCTGAACGGACCAACATTCGCCGGGTCGGTGGCCGGGCGAGCCCGCGGAGCGGTGCGGGTGCGACGATCTGGGCATGGGCGAAACAGTCGCGGTGTACAACCGGGCGGGCGTTCCCGTGGGCAGCGCCAGCCGGGAGCGGATGCGCCGGGAAGGCCTGTGGCACGCGGCCGCCTCGGTGCTGGTGCTCTCCCCCGACCTGCGCTCGGTCTACGTGCACCGGCGCACCGACACCAAGGACGTCTACCCGGGGATGTACGACTGCTGGGCGGGCGGAGTGGTCGCCGCCGGGGAGGACCCGCTGGTCACCGCGTACCGCGAACTGGCCGAGGAGCTCGGCATCCAGCACGCCACCGTGCGGTTCGCGTTCCGCTCGGTGCACGAACACGGCTCCGTGCGGTTCCACGGCTTCCTGCACGAAACCGTCTGGGACGGCCCGGTGACCCACCAGGCCGAGGAAATCGCCTGGGGCGGCTGGATGCCGCTGAGCGAGCTGCAGGAGCGGCTGAACGACCCCGCGTGGCCCTTCGTGCCGGACGGCCGCCAGTTCATCGAGGAGTGGTTCGCCCTCCGCGGTCAGCGCCACGGCAGCAGCGCCCGCTCACCCCAGTAGGTCGCCGGATCCCAGGCCAAGCTGCGCAGCACTTCCAGGTCCGCATCGCTCAGCTCCACCTGGCAGGCCGCCAAGTTCGAGTCCAGTTGCTCGGTGCTGACCGGACCGATCAGCACGACGTCGGCCCACTTCTGCCGCAGCACGTGGGCGATCGCGATGGCGTCCGTGCCCACGCCGTGCCGGCGCGCCACCTCCTGCAGGACGTCCGGCGCGGCCACCGCCAGCCGCCCGTTGGCCAGGGTTTCCTTCACCAGCACCTGCCAGCCCCCGGTGTGGACTTCGCTGAGCACCCGCCCCACCGAGGGTTCCAGCGAGTTCCACGTGGCCTGCACCGAGCTGAACAGCTGTCGACCGCCGACCTCCAGCTCCCAGGCCCGTTCGATCGTCTCCGGCTGGGCGGCCCCGCTGGTGGAGAATCCGATCCGGACCCCGGAATCGCGTATGCGGGCCAGCTCGTACTGCAGCGCCAAGTCGTCGAACAGCGGGCTGTCGGTGGTCAGCGAATGCACCTGGTAGAGGTCCACCCGGTCGCCGAGCAGCTTGCGGGTCTCCATCCACTGCATCCGCAGCCGCTCCACCGAGTGCTCCTTGATCTCGTGCACCTCGGTTTCCAGCTGCCAGTCGGCGACGTAGGCGTACCCCCACTTGCTGGACACGCTGACGTCCTCGTGGCCGCGCTCCCGCAACCACGAGGCGAGGAACTCCTCAGCACTGCCGTACGAGCGGGCAGCGTCGACCCAGCGGATCCCCCGCTCGTAGGCGGCGTCCAGCACGGTGCGGGTGAGGTCCCGCATCGCTCGCGGGGTCCGCTGCGCCGGCAGCACACCGGTTCGGCCGAGGTTGATGTAAGCGGGCCGTCCGAGCGCGGCAAGGCCGATGCCCAGCCGCTGGACGGATTGCTGCACCGGGATCATGCCCGAAAACTAACCGCTCCCGGCGCGAACCGACACTCGGAGCAGCCCGGTCCCCGCCTGGTCGGCGGTTCCCGGGCTGCTCCGCGGTGCTCACAGGTACTGCCCGGTGTTGGTAGCGGTGTCGATGGCCCTTCCGGACTCCTGGTTCTTGCCGCTGACCAACGTGCGGATGTAGACGATCCGCTCACCCTTCTTACCGGAGATGCGAGCCCAGTCGTCCGGGTTGGTCGTGTTGGGCAGGTCCTCGTTCTCGGCGAACTCGTCGACGATCGCGTCCAGCAGGTGCTGGACCCGCAGCCCTGGCTGGCCCGTTTCCAACACGGACTTGATCGCCGCCTTCTTCGCCCGGTCCACGATGTTCTGGATCATCGCGCCCGAGTTGAAGTCCTTGAAGTACAGGACTTCCTTGTCCCCGTTGGCGTAGGTGACCTCCAGGAACCTGTTCTCGTCGGTTTCGGCGTACATCCGTTCGACGGTGGTCTGGATCATCGCCTGGATGCAGGCTTCCTTGTCACCGGCGAACTCCTTGAGGTCCTCCTCGTGGATGGGCAGTTCCGGAGTGAGGTACTTGGAGAAGATGTCCTTGGCGGCTTCCGCGTCCGGACGCTCGATCTTGATCTTCACGTCGAGCCGGCCGGGCCGCAGGATCGCCGGGTCGATCATGTCCTCGCGGTTGGAAGCCCCGATGACGATGACGTTCTCCAGCCCCTCGACACCGTCGATCTCGCTGAGCAGCTGCGGGACGATGGTGGTCTCCACGTCCGAGGAGACACCGCTGCCGCGGGTCCGGAAGATCGAGTCCATCTCGTCGAAGAACACGATCACCGGGGTGCCCTCGGAAGCCTTCTCCCGCGCCCGCTGGAAGATCAGCCGGATGTGCCGCTCGGTCTCGCCGACGAACTTGTTCAACAGCTCCGGGCCCTTGATGTTCAGGAAGTAGGACTTGGCCTGTCCATCGTCGTAGCCCCGGGCCGTCGCGACCTGCTTCGCCAGCGAGTTCGCCACCGCCTTGGCGATCAGCGTCTTGCCGCATCCGGGCGGACCGTAGAGCAGGACCCCCTTGGGCGGCCGCAGCTTGTACTGCACGTAGAGGTCGGCGTGCAGGAAGGGCAGTTCCACGGCGTCGCGGATCTGCTCTATCTGGCTGGCGAGCCCGCCGATGTCGTGGTAGTCGACGTCCGGCACTTCCTCCAGCACGAGGTCTTCGACCTCGGCCTTGGGAACGACGTCGTAGGCGTAGCCCGCCTTGCTGTCCACCAGCAGCGAGTCGCCCGCTTTCAACCCCTTGTCCACTAACGGTTCGGTCAGCCACACCACGCGTTCTTCGTCGGTGTGCCCCAGCACCAGCGCCCGCGGGCTTTCACCCTCAGCCGTGGGGAGGAGCTCCCGGAAGGTGCAAACCTCACCGGTTTGCTCGAACGCGCCCGCCTCGACCACGGTCAGCGCCTCGTTGAGCCGCACTGACTGGCCCAGCTTCAGTTCTTCGGTGTTCACGTTGGGCGATACGGCGACCCGCATCTTGCGCCCCGACGTGAACACGTCGACCGTGCCGTCCTCGTAACCGCACAGGAAAACCCCGTAGCCGCTCGGGGGCTGGGCGAGTCGGTCGACCTCTTCGCGCAGCGCCATCAGCTGGCTGCGCGCTTCTTTCAGCGTCTCGGTGAGTTTGGCGTTCCGTTCGGTGAGCTGTCTCACTCTCTCGGATGCCTCGGCCAGCCGCTTTTCCAGCACCCCGACCTGCTGAGGGGATTCGTTGAGTCTGCGGCGCAGCAGCGCAACCTCGTCCTCGAGAAGACGGATCTGGCTGCGGAGTTCTGCATTGCCGGCGTTCTGCTCCATGCCCTCTTCAGGCCGGCTGCCGGGACGGTCGTGCTGCATGTCGGCACCCTCCTCCCGTGCTCGTACCACCACGGTACCGGCGATCACCGACGACGGCGGTGTCGCGATAGCCCGCCGGATCGCCCAGCGTGCCACAAAAATCCGCGATTACCCACGGCTTGAACAAGGTTTCCCCCGAGCTCTGACATAGCACTGCTGCGATTACCGACGCTGCGTGTTGGTGCTCGTGGTCCGATCGATACGTTCCGGCACCCGGTCATGCCGAGCCCCGCTCCTCGGGGTTGCCCGGTTCAGCCGCTTGCGCCACATGGCTCGCAGAAATATCCGGGCATCCGGGTTAATCATTACGACATCTGAGTGGCTTTTCAGCTCCGGGTGAACGCCTGCTGCAGCGTCACGCGCATGGCCGACACCACACGCCTCTCACTTGGTGGGAACAGGCTGGACCCAATCCCTCCGCCAGTGACGATTCGATAGCAAAACGACCACTCCTCACATTCGCGACGAGCGGCTTTGATCTACTTACGCCGCCAACGTCAGTGCTTACTGAACCGCCATCCACTACGAGAGGAGCTGAATGACCTATCCGCCACAGCAACCTGGCACGGGCGGGTGGGGCCAGCCTAGTGACAACGGGTTTCCACAGCAGGACCCGGCGCAGGCTCCCCAGCAGCAGCCGGCCTGGTACGGAAACCAGCACACGGAACTCGGCGCTGAACAGCAGGCGACCCAGTACATCTCCCCCGCGGCGGGTTTCGGCAACCCCCAGCAGCAGCCGGCAGCGCCCCAGTGGGACGGCGGCCAGTTTCCCCCCGGCGGCGGCTGGGTGTCGGAACCGGACGGATTCGCCGCAGTGGAGCCGACCCAGCCCAAGTCGAAGATGCCGTGGGTTCTCGGCGGCGTCGGCGCCGTGGTGGTCCTGGGCGGGGCCGCGGTCGGCCTGTACTTCCTGATGGGGGGCGGCCCGGGCGAGGCCGACCCGGTCGCGCAAGAAGTGGTCGACAAGGTCAACGCCCACGACTTCCAGGCACTGGAGGACAAGCTCTGCCAGGAGAACAAGGCCGAACTGCAAAGCCAGCTCGAACAGCTGGAGGCGGGTCGCTTTAACATCCGTTTGGGCGAAGTGATCGAGAACGGGAACGAGGCCAGCGCCCAGCTGAAGGGCAGCTGGGAAATGGGCGGCGTCTCCCAACCCGTGGATCAAGTCATGGGCCTGACCGTGGAAAACGGTGAGTGGAAGGTCTGCGACCTCGACCAGTGAGCCCGAGCGACAACACAAAACAGCACAACAACAAATCGCTCTAGAGGGGGAAAGGAAGACCCTTGACGTATCCGCCACAGCCTCCGCAACCCGGCGGGCAGTTCCCGCAGAGCGGTCCGCAGCCGAGCGGGCAGTTCCCGTCCGGCGGGCAGCCGGCCCAGTCCGGTTTCGGCGCCCCGGCCAGCGGGCAGTTCCCGCAGAGCGGTCCGCAGCCCGGGTTCGACCAGGCGGCGTACCAGCAGCAGACCGGTGCCCCCGGTCCGTACGGTCCTGACTACGGCGGCCAGCCGTCCAAGAAGTCCCCGTTGCCGTGGATCCTCGGCGGCGGCATCGGTCTCGTCGTGATCATCGGGTTGGTCGTCGTGCTCCTCGTGGTGCTGGGTGGAAACCCGGGAGACCCCCGGGCCACCGCGCAGGAGTTCGTCGACAAGCTGAACGCCAAGCAGTTCGACCAGCTTCCGCCGCTCGCCTGCGAAAGCCAGAAGCAGCAGGCGGAAGAGCTCGTGGATGAATACAACCCGGAGAAGATGGCCGACGAGCTCCGGACGATGGGGATGACCGAGTCCCAGATCCAGCGGGTGCTGGACAGCATGCAGTTCAACCTGCAGCTGGGCGAGGTGACCGAGAACGGCGACACCGCCACCGCCAAGGTCAGCGGCACCTTCTCCGTCACCGTGGACATGTTCGGCGTCTCCGAGAGCCACACCGAGAACATCGACGAGAGCTTCCGGCTCGTGGTCGAAGACGGCGAGTGGAAGGTCTGCTGATCTCGCGTGAGCACGGGAGCGGCCGCTCGTGGCCGCT
>JGI1652J44930_10001094_pt1 | contig 10404 bp, 13 predicted proteins | sample NewIslsDNAsample_FD_44930 | JGI IMG/M metagenome (IMG submission 44930)
TTTTTTATGAGTTTTTGAATAAATCGATTTTTTATAGTTAATATTCTTTTCATTTTTTATTTTTCAAGAAGTACTATATATAGTGAATAAAAAAACGCTAACTTACATGCTGTGAATTACTTTCATATAATAAATATATGGCAATCGCTTCGATAATTGAAAAATATGTCGTATTCTATTGCAAAAAAAATATAAACAAAGTATACTAATTTTCGTGAACTTTTATAAACTGTCAGTAATAATAACTACTTAAAGGGTTAGGACCTCTTAGGACTAACTTTCCCCCGTGGTAGTTATTCATTGATAGTATCATTCACTTTTTCATTATTAGTAAAAAATATGTAAGGGGGAAACCAATATGGAAACTATGGGTCGTCATGTTATTTCAGAGCTTTGGGGATGTAACTTCGACAAATTGAACAGCATGGAATCAATTGAAAAAATTTTTGTTGAGGCTGCTTTAAAGTCTGGTGCAGAAATTCGTGAAGTAGCGTTTCACAAATTTGCTCCTCAAGGTGTAAGTGGTGTAGTTATTATTTCTGAATCACATTTAACGATTCACAGCTTTCCGGAGCATGGTTATGCAAGTATAGACGTTTATACTTGCGGTAATTTAGATCCAAATGTGGCGGCAGATTACATTGCTAATGCTCTTGGTGCTAAAAAAATTGAAACAATCGAAATTCCTCGTGGAATGGGATCTGTTCAAGTTAAAAAACAAGAAGTCATTTCACTTTAATAGNAAAAAACGCGGAGATGTACAACTCGTGCATCTCTTTTTTAATTCCCTAAAATATCCAAACCATTTTTTAATACTTTATTTTCCNTTGATTCATTAGTAAAATAATGATATATAGATTTGATTAATCAGAAATTATTATGATCGGAGCTGTCTAATCGATGAGATGTCCGTCTTGCCAATATATTGGATCAAGGGTACTAGATTCAAGACCTGTCGAAGATAGTAAATCAATACGTAGAAGACGAGAATGCGAAAAATGTAGCTATCGCTTCACAACTTTTGAAAAAGTTGAGGAAATTCCTCTTATTGTTGTAAAAAAAGAAGGAACACGTGAAGAATTTAGTCGTGAAAAGATTTTACGTGGTTTAATTAAGGCATGTGAAAAACGTCCAGTTTCTTTAGAACAACTAGAACAAATTGCCGATGAAGTAGAAAAAGAGCTTCGAAACATAGGAGTATCTGAAATTAAAAGTGACAGTATTGGTGAAATGGTGATGGACAAGTTAGCAAAAGTTGACGAAGTAGCTTACGTTCGCTTTGCTTCCGTGTATCGACAGTTCAAAGATATAAATGTATTTATAGAAGAGCTTAAAGACTTAATTACGAAGCAAAAATAAATAAGCAATCCTTTAAGCGCCTGAAGCATTTTAGGTTGACCACCATTCGGGATAAGATCCTAAAATGTCGGAGCGCTTTTCATATTTAGGAATGAATAAGAAAGGTTTGAATGATAATGGTACAACATTGGACAGAAGTCGTACCTGGAGATCGTTATATCGTAACGATGGACGGTTTTTTTCATGATCTTGATCGGAAAGTATTATCCTATTTATATCAACCGCTTATTGGGCCGGTATGTCTTAGTTTATATATCACATTATCTAGCCAAGTGGAAGAAAATCGGCTATGGTCAGAACCTTCACTCCATTATCATTTAATGAGTTTATTAGGACTAAGTCTTCAAGAAATATATGATGCCAGACTAAAACTGGAAGCGATTGGACTTTTAAAAACGTATGTGAAACAAGAAGATGATTCAAAACAATATGTATATTATTTGCAACCGCCTCTCTCACCGAAACAATTTTTTTCCGATAGTATGTTAAATATTTTTTTATATAAAAAGATTGGGAATCAGTTGTATCGTCGTTTGAAACAATTTTTCGCCGATCGACCATTTCAAGTTGAAGAATATGAAAATGTGACGAGAGAGTTTCAACAAGTTTTTACTTCCAGTTCTATGATGACAGAAAGTCAAGACAAAGATCTGTTTAACCATATTGGAAGTCGTTTTATTGAGAAACCTGAAGCTGAAACGATTACTGTTTTCCCAGAAACGTTTAATTTTGATCTATTTTTAGCAGGTTTAAGCGACCATATTATTCCAAAAAGTGCGATTACTCCAACTGTGAAAGATGCGATTCTCAAATTAGCGTTTCTTTACGGGATTGATCATATCCAAATGAAAAATATTGTTTTTACCGTTATTAACGAAAAAGATGAAATTGATATTGAACAATTGAGAAAAACAGCACGCGACTGGTACCAGTTAGAACGTTCTGAAGAATTACCAATGCTCATTGACCGGACCCAACCGAGGACCTTATTGTCTGAAAATGTTTCAAATGATCCAAAAGAAGTACGTCTCATTCAATATTTAGAAACTGTCAGTCCGAGACAAGTATTAAAGGACATCTCTAATGGGGCTGAACCTTCAAAAGCAGATCTTCAACTCATTGAAGAAATTATGTTCCAACAAAAATTGCCACCTGGTGTTACAAATGTTCTCATTCAATATGTTTTATTGAAAACAGATATGAAACTTCATAAAAGCTACGTTCAAAAAATCGCCAGTCATTGGGCACGGAAAAAAATAAAAACGGTGCAAGAGGCTATGAACTTAGCAAAAAAAGAACACCGACAATATATGGAGTGGGCAAACCAAAAAAATAAACCTTCATCAAAGGTGGCTAAACCGATTCGCTCAGAAAAAGTTCCTGAGTGGTTTAAAGAAGATGAATTTCGGCAAACGGCAAAATCAAATGAGTCAACTGATGAGACATTTGATTTTGAAGAAGAAAAACGGAAANTGGAAGAGCGCTTAAAGAAATATAAAAAATAGGAGATGATTCCCTTGGAGAAAATTGGTGTAACGATTCAAAAGTTATCCAACAGTGAGGGATTTCTTGCCCGATATGAAAAAATGAAAATGGAAATATTGCAAAATGAAGAGGTTCGGCTATTTTTGAAAAAACATTCTAGTCAAATTACATCAGAAATACTTGATCGTAGTTTAACAAAACTTTATGAATATATTACACAATCGAAGAACTGCTCTCAGTGCAATAGTCTTGGAGAATGTCAAAATATTATTCAAGGTTATGAGCCAAAGCTTGTTTTTTTAAATAATCGAATTGATATTCAATATTCACCATGTGCAAAGAAAATTGCTGAAGATGAAAAAAATAAAGCAAGTAAACGAATCACTTGTTTGCACATTTCTAAAGAGATGATGGAAGCTTCTTTAAGTGAATGTATTTTAGATTCTCCAAGTCGAATAAAAGCTGTGCAAAAGATTGAAGATTTTTTAGAATCCTATGAACCAGGTAAAAAAATAAAAGGTTTATATTTTCACGGTCCGTTTGGAACCGGAAAATCGTATTTGCTTGGGGCAATTGCCCATGAACTATCGGAAAGGAATATCTCCTCCTTAATTGTTTATGTACCTGAATTTTTAAGAGAAATGAAACAAGCGATAGGGGATCATTCTCTAAATGAAAAATTGGANGCNTTAAAAAATGCCGAAATTCTTATGCTNGATGACATTGGGGCAGAAAGTGTTTCAAGTTGGTCAAGAGACGAAGTACTAGGTCCAATATTGCAATATCGGATGAATGAGCATTTGCCAACGTTCTTTTCGTCCAATTTTGATTTGGAAGAATTATTTGATCACCTTACGTATTCTCAACGTGGAGAAGAAGAGAAAATTAAAGCGGGAAGAATCATTGAGAGAATTAAATATTTAGCAGAGCCTGTATTAGTCGACGGTAAAAATAAAAGACATCAATCGTTTTAAATGGAAGATATTTACTAACTATATTGGAGTTTGCCTGCCAAACATCGCCTATTTTGTGTAGGCGATTTTTTTGTGATAATAGTAATCACATGTCATTAGGCTTTCCTTCCTCATTTTCCTTTCTTTTTGTACATTCTGATTCTAAACATGCCAAGCCCCCCATATATATAAATCAGGATATCCTCATGAGGGGGGATGCTTGTTTGGTCATCTTTATGCAAAGTCCTTCAGAATCAAAGGAATTATATCGATATTTTTTAAAGGAAAACCAAATTTCTGAACGAGATGATTTGATAAAAGTTGAAAAAATAGGTAGCAACTTTTATATAACCATTAGTAATACCATTGAAAAAGAGAAAATTCATCATCAATTGAAAAAATATTTCTTAACGAAAAAGAAAGAGGAATGGTGCAGAAAAATTTTAAAAGAAGAATTTTTTTATACCGATGAAGAAGAACAAAATCAAATTATTGAAATGATTCATACGATCTTAGATGGTAAAAAAAGAGATTTACCTGTACATATCAATCATATTGAAGATGAACAATTGATTGATCATGCTCTTTTAGAAACGTTAAAACTCAATACTCCGTTTTCATTTGATGCTTTTATTAAATTCCGTCTCAAAGACTATTTAAATAATCTTTCCAATTATGTAGAAATTGCGATTGATGAATATAAGCTTGAACAAGACTATCAACTGTTTATTCAAACATTAAGGGAATTTTTAAAAGGACGAAAACCGTTGATAGAAGAAATCCAACTCGTCGATGAAGATGGCTTTACATTTTACAATGAGAAATTTGAAGAGATGAAACGTTCGGAATTATTTAAAACGATTGACCGTAAACTTTTATCGAATCATCCGATTTATGTAGATTCAACGACCATTGCACCATTACTTTCTATTTCACCATTACGAATTAACATTTTTACGAATAATAGTGAGCAAGGAATCATAAGAACAATCATGAATATTTTTGAGGAAAGAATTTGTCTTTATCCATTTTCAGAATTTGATAGTATTAGAAAAAAACGAAATTTTGATAAACTCACTTGATTTTTCCTTCCTTTATGAATATAATACGAAAATAACTAAGAATTTTATATTGTCATAAGTGATGATGAGGACATGAGCTATCTTTTACGGTTCCCAGAGAGGGAAGGCATTGGCTGAAACCTTCCTAACACGAAAAGATTGCTTACCACCTCTAAACTTCAACTGTGAACGATACAGTAGCAGTTGACGGCAGCAACCGTTATTTGAACTGGAGTCAATTATCAAGCTATGTTTGTGATAATTGAGAATCAGGGTGGAACCACGGGTATATAACCTCGTCCCTATGTTGGGATGAGGTTTTTTTATTGGAAACATTTAAGGAGGGAAAAATCATGTCAGAAATGATTGTACTAACATTTCCAGATGGGGCTAAGAAGGAGTTCCCAGTAGGAACAACGACAGAAGATGTCGCTCAATCCATTAGCCCAGGACTAAAGAAAAAAGCAATAGCTGGAAAATTTAATGGAATTCTCGTTGATCTTCGCCGTCCTCTTCAAGAAGATGGTTCAATACAAATTATTACTGAAAACGATGAAGAAGCGTTGGAAGTATTACGTCATAGTACTGCCCATTTAATGGCACAAGCAATTAAACGATTGTATAAAAATGTGAAGCTCGGAGTAGGACCTGTCATCGAAGGTGGTTTTTATTACGATATTGATATGGAAGAGTCATTAACTCCAGAAGACCTTCCAAAAATTGAAAAAGAAATGAAGAAAATCGTCAAAGAAAACCTTGCTATTAACCGAGTCGAAGTGAGTCGTGAAGAAGCGATTTCACGTTATAAAGAAATTGGAGACGAATATAAACTGGAATTAATTGAAGCGATTCCAGAAGATGAACAAGTTACTATTTATGAGCAAGGAGAATTTTTTGACCTTTGTCGAGGGATTCACGTTCCTTCAACAGGAAAAATTAAAGAATTTAAATTGTTAAATATTGCTGGAGCATACTGGCGAGGAAATAGCGACAATAAAATGCTTCAACGTGTTTATGGTACTGCATTTTTCAAAAAAGAAGATTTAGAAGAACATTTACGTTTACTAGAAGAGGCTAAAGAAAGAGATCATCGTAAACTTGGAAAAGAATTAAATTTATTTACAAATTCACAGCTCATTGGACAAGGAATTCCACTATGGCTTCCTAAAGGAGCAACCATTCGTCGAGTGATTGAGCGCTACATTGTCGATAAAGAAATCAGCTTAGGATATGATCATGTGTACACTCCTGTATTAGGAAGTGTTGAGCTCTATAAAACAAGCGGTCACTGGGATCATTATCAAGAAAACATGTTCCCAGTCATGCAGATGGATAATGAAGAACTTGTATTACGTCCAATGAACTGTCCACACCATATGATGATTTATAAAAATAATATTCACAGTTATCGTGAATTACCGATCCGTATTGCGGAACTAGGAACTATGCATCGTTACGAAATGTCAGGTGCGCTATCTGGTTTACAGAGGGTACGTGGAATGACATTAAATGATGCGCATATATTTGTTCGACCAGATCAAATTAAAGATGAATTTAAACGTGTTGTGAATTTAATCATTGAAGTGTATAAAGATTTTCAATTAAATGATTATAGTTTCCGCTTATCTTATCGCGATCCGGAAGATAAAGAAAAATATTATGATGACGATGCTATGTGGAATAAGGCACAAAGCATGTTGAAAGAGGCTATGGATGAGCTTGGACTTGAGTATTACGAAGCAGAAGGCGAAGCCGCATTCTATGGACCAAAATTAGATGTCCAAGTAAAAACAGCGTTAGGAAAAGAAGAAACATTGTCCACTGTTCAACTTGACTTCTTATTACCTGAAAAATTCGATTTAACATACATTGGGGAAGATGGTAAACAACATCGCCCGGTTGTTATCCACCGCGGAGTTGTTTCAACAATGGAAAGATTCGTTGCTTTCTTAATTGAAGAATATAAAGGAGCTTTCCCAACATGGTTAGCACCAGTTCAAGTTCAAGTTATTCCAGTATCTCCAGAAGCACATTATGACTACGCGAAACAAGTAACTGATCTTCTAAAATCAAAAGGTATTCGCGTTGAGCTAGATACAAGAGATGAAAAAATCGGATATAAAATAAGACATGCACAAATGCAAAAAATCCCATACATGCTAGTCGTCGGTGATCAAGAAGTAAAAGATAACTCTGTTAACGTAAGAAAATACGGAGAACAAAAATCAGAGTCAGTACCATTTGAACAATTTATGCAACAAGTACTAGATGAAGCAAGAATAAATAAGTAATGTTGATAAAAGGCTCTATGAAATGTAGAGCCTTTTATTATAGGTTTGATCTTCACAATGGAACAAATAATTTGATGAACGAAGATTTATATTTTTCTCTTGTCTTTTACTGGGAAATGTGATAATTTTATTTTTGTTAGTTATTTTAGGAAAACCATTGACAACTATTATTGAATATGTTAGTTTTATAAGAGTGAAAAGAATACGGTTTGTGGAAGAAGAAGCACCCGCTTCTCACCTGCTTTGACGCATTAAGCTGTTGACAGGTTATGCAAATGATTAATAACTTCTTTATATTTATAAAGATTTCGTGCGGGTGTTTGTATAACCTCGCACTTTTTTATTTTGTCAATAGGTGATAAAGTCCCAAACGGTATTCGCATTTATTACCTTGGAGGTGGCTCGTTATTAGCAAAGATATGTTTGTAAACGAGGGCATTCGTGCTCGTGAAGTTCGTTTGATTGATTCTAATGGAGAGCAATTAGGAATCAAATCGAAAGCTGAGGCTCTAGAAATTGCGAGTCGAGTAAATTTAGACCTTGTTCTCGTTGCTCCTAATGCAAAACCACCAGTAGCCCGTATTATGGACTACGGAAAATATCGTTTTGAGCAACAAAAGAAAGAAAAAGAAGCCCGTAAAAAACAAAAAGTCATTAACGTAAAAGAAGTTCGTCTAAGTCCAACTATTGAAGAACATGACTTTAATACAAAATTACGTAATGCCATTAAGTTTTTAGAAAAGGGCGATAAAGTAAAAGCGACGATCCGTTTTAAAGGTCGTGCGATTACTCATAAAGAAATTGGTCAAAGGGTATTAGATCGTTTTGCAGAAGGCTGTTCCGAAATTGCGACAATTGAAACGAGCCCAAAAATGGACGGTCGAAGCATGTTTATGATTCTTGCACCAAAAAATGAAAAGTAACGAATTGAGGAGGAATTCCAAATGCCTAAAATGAAAACACACAGAGGCTCTGCTAAACGTTTCAAAAAGACAGGTACTGGTAAATTAAAGCGTTCTCACGCTTATACAAGCCATTTGTTCTCCAACAAATCTCAAAAACAAAAACGTAAATTACGTAAAGGTACATTAGTATCTAAAGGTGATTTCAAACGTATTCGTCATATGCTTGACAATCTTAAGTAATTCAATGAAGACATTTTAGGAGGGAAACACTATGCCACGTGTTAAAGGCGGTACGGTTACTCGCAGACGCAGAAAAAAAGTTCTTAAATTAGCTAAAGGTTATTTCGGTTCTAAACATCGTTTATATAAAGTTGCTAATCAGCAAGTAATGAAATCTTTAATGTATGCATATCGCGATCGTCGTCAGAAAAAACGTGATTTCCGTAAATTATGGATTGCACGTATCAATGCGGCAGCTCGTCAAAACGGTCTTTCTTACAGCCGTTTAATGCACGGATTAAAACTTGCTGGTATTGAAGTAAACCGTAAAATGCTTGCTGATCTTGCTGTTAATGATGCAAAAGCATTTGCTCAATTAGCAGACGCAGCAAAAGAAAAACTTGCGAAGTAATAAAGTTAAAGGACAGTCATTAAGATGGCTGTCTTTTTTTCATGTGACAAAGCTGAATGATTTCAATAAAATTGCAATCCTGTAAGCGATAATTTATTAAGTGATGGAATTGCTTGAGCTAGTAAATTTTTCAACTTACATGATGGATAAACATTTAAAAATTAATTTTAAAGGAATGATTGAATGATCATTTTGTATTATTATTGTTTGCTAAATGTATTTGGATTTTTGCTTATGTGGACAGATAAAAGAAAAGCAAGAAAACATAAATGGAGAATAAAAGAAAATACTTTATGGACGTTTGCCTTCCTAGGTGGAGCGTTTAGTATGACGGTTGCTATGTTTTTCTTCCGTCATAAAACAAAGCATTTAACATTTCTCATAGGGTTTCCACTACTAACAATTTTCCATGCTGCAATCGTATATTATATAAATTTTTGAAAAGGTTCGATCAGTTCAAAAATAGCAATCAATTGAATAGACAAGAACGTCCTAAATTTTTTGTCCATTGTCATATAATTTGGCAAAACAGTATAAGTTTTTAATAAATGCAACATGAGAGATCACCAGAAAGTAGGTGGAACGATGGATGAAAAATGGACGTTACTTCTTGCTTTTATTGAAGCAAGTGGTTTCTTTGCCCCTGTAGCATTTATTTTATTTCACATTTTACGTCAAGTGCTATTTATTCCGGTGGTTATCGTATGTATAGCAGGTGGATTATTATTCGGATCGATTCTCGGTTTTGTCTATTCATTAATTGGATTAACGTTATCCAGTTTATGCATATACATCATCTTAAAGAAAACACCGAAAGTGTATAAAAAACTACAACAAATTAAAGAAAAATGGTTTGGAATTCACGCCAATTTAACCGTAGGACAAATCGCTGTATTGAAGCTTATTCCATTTATGCATTTTCAATTACTATCCTTCTGTTTATTAGAAAGAAAACGAACCTTTTGGGAATATGTAAAAAGTTCATTTTTTACTAATATTCCTTTAGCNTTTTTTTATACGGTTTTCGGTCAGTTTATTAAAAAATTNACNCCGTCTATTGCTTTAATTGTCCTTGCAGCATTATCAATTCTTATCATTATATTAAGAGAAAAAGTTGTGATTATTAAATGGAAAGATTTTTTTAAAGCTACTGCTTAATGCACAGACTGTATATGGTCTGTATTTTTTTTGCAACGGCAAATTAAGTTTCATTTTTTTTCCCATTTGTTATAATTTGTTTATCAGTTTGTAAGAGGTGGGAAAAGTTGAACTACGAAGTGAAAGTAAAATTATTAGATAGCGACGCCAAAATGCCTTATCAAGCACATCCAGGAGATGCGGGATTTGACTTATTTTCAATTGAAGAAAAAATAATTCCTTCAGGAGAATCCGCGCTCATACGTACGGGAATCCAAATCGAGTTGCCAAAAAACACAGAAGCACAAGTAAGACCGAGAAGCGGACTAGCATTGAATCATTCCGTAACAGTATTAAATAGTCCGGGAACGATAGACGAAGGATATAGAGGAGAAATAAAAGTTATTTTAATTAACCACGGGAAAAAAGATTTCAAAGTAGAAAAACATATGAGAATTGCTCAAATGGTGATTGCTCCTGTGGCGAATGTACATATGCATGAAGTTCAAGAACTATCTGATTCAATTAGAGATACAGGAGGATTCGGATCTTCCGGATTAAAGTAAGAGAATTCCCCATTTC
>JGI1652J44930_10001096_pt1 | contig 10402 bp, 8 predicted proteins | sample NewIslsDNAsample_FD_44930 | JGI IMG/M metagenome (IMG submission 44930)
ACCAGAGGAATCGTCACGATGACGGAGGCGGCGGAAATTTCCCCCCAAGGAATCGTGTAGCGGCCCTGGAACAGGGCGATGCCCACCGGCACCGTCTTCATCGTCTCCTCGGTGTTGATGGTCAGGGCGAAGAAAAACTCGTTCCAGGCGGCGATGAAGACGAGGATCGCCGTGGTGAAGGTACCGGGAACCGCCAGGGGGAAGATCACCTTCCAGAAGGTTTGCATCACGGTCGCTCCGTCCACCCGGGCGGCCTCCTCCAGGTCATAGGGAATTTGCCGGTAAAAGGCGGTCAGGTTCCAAACCGCCAGGGGCAAGGCAAAGGTGGTATAGGGAATCACCAGCCCCAGGTAGGAGTTGGTGAGATTGACCGATTTCACGAAAAGGTAAATGGGGGCNATGGTGGCGATTTGCGGGAACATCGACACCATGAGGAACAGACCCAGCACCAGGGTCTTCCCGCGAAAGTGCAGGCGGGCGATCGCATAGGCGGCGATGGCCGCCACGAACACGCAGTAGATGGTGGTCAGGGATGCCACGACAAAGCTGTTCCACAGATAGGAACCGAAGGGACGCTGCGTAAAGACCCGCACATAGTTGTCCAGCGTCGGATTGGACGCGAACAGCTTAAAGGCGCTTTCCCCGAACAGCTCGCCGGGGGGCTTCAGGGATGCCAGAAACTGCCACAAAAAGGGGAAGAGGATGACAAAGACGAAGCCGACCAAAAATACGTAAAATCCTGGACCTGCTTTTTTCNGCATCCAATCACCCCCCTCACCGTTTGCGCCCGTCGCTGATGAGATCGGAACCGAGCAGTTTGACGAAGATCATGCTGATCAACGCCACGCAGATGAAAACGATGACGGACAGGGCGGAACCGGCTCCGAAGTTCAGCTGGGCGAACATGGTTTTGTAGGCGAAAACGGAGATCGTTTCCGTCGAATTGGCAGGTCCTCCGCCGGTCAACACATAGATCAGGTCGAACACCCGGAAGGCNTCCAGGGTCCTGAACAGGAGGGCCACCAGGATGGTCGATTTCAGCATCGGCAGCGTAATTTTGAAAAACTGCTGCGTTTTGGAGGCGCCGTCCACTTCCGCCGCCTCATAGAGGGATTGGGGAATCGTCTGCAGGCCCGCCAGAAGGAGCAGGGCCATGAAGGGCGTCGTTTTCCAGACATCGGCGAAGATGACGGCAAACATCGACCAGAACTTGGTGGTCAAAAGGACGCCCATGTTGGGAATCAGCCCGATCTCCGTGAAAATCTTGGCCATCACGCCGTTTTGACCGTCAAAGAGGAACCTCCACATCAAGGCGGCGATGACCGTGGGCAGAGCCCAGGGAACCAACACCGCGGCCCGGACAATCCCCCGCCCCCTGAACTGTTTGTTGATCAGGACGGCGATCCAAAGTCCCAACACCAGTTCCAGGAAGACGGAGATCACCGTAAAGACCGTCGTGTTGGCGAGGGCGTTCCACAACCGGGGGCTGTTGGCAAACTCCAGATAATATTTGAAACCGACAAAGTTGGGCTCGATGATGGTTTCCCGCCAGCCGTTCACCAGTCCGAGAAGATCGCTCTGTTTCTGCAATTTGTCCGAGTCGATCTCCTTGATTTCGGCATGGATCTTTTCCAGCTTCTGTCGGGTTTCCAGGGCGAGCTCCTCATCCACCTTGGCGTATTTCAGCTTTTCCGGAACGGGCTGGAAATTGTTCAGCAATTCATTCACTTCATCCAGCCGCTCGGACACCTGGCGATGGCCCTCGACGGCGTTTTTCAGCTCTTCCAGGTCGCTCTTGATGCGCTGGAGCTGATCCTTGACATCCTCCGGCGCCTGCCGGATTTCGCCATCCAGGGCGTTCATCAGGTAAGGAACCGTGTCGGCGTAACGCTCCACGTCGATCCCGTAGCCGCTTTGGATCTGGAGCTTTGTCGGATCGTTCAGCCGAATGTCGTAAAGACTCATCCAAAAGGAGCGAAGCACCGGCCAAATCGCGATCACGAGGATGATAGCGAGTGCCGGCAGAACCAACAGGTATCCGATATGTCTTTCGGACAAACTTCTCCGCTTTTTTTCCATGAGTTCTTTCACCAACTTTGACTGTTCCTCAAGATCAAGGGCGGAGTCGCAATGTCCCCGCGCCTGGGCGCGCGAGGCAGGGAAAGAGGTTGGAAGCCGCCCCCTTCAAAGGGGATGCGGCTTCCTCCTCCCGCAGAGGAAAACCTTATTTCACCACTTCCTTCAGCTGCTTCTCCATGTTCTTCACGGCTTCCTTCGCGGATTGCTTCCCGGCCAGCGCCTTGGAAACTTCGACCTGGATGATTTCGGAGATCTTCGGATATTCCGGGGACACCGGACGGGGAATCGCCGCGCTTACCCCCTTGACAAAGTTCTCATCGGCATAGAGGGGGTTGGCCTTTTGCACTTCCGGATCGTCATAGGTCGGAAGGTACGTCGGGGAGTGGCTGTGGAGAGCGGAAATCTTCTGCCCCTCCGGTCCCGAGAGGAACTTCACCAGCTCCCAGGCCTCCTCCTTGTGCTTGGAATACTTGTTGATTCCGATCATCCAACCGCCCAGCGCCGCGGCGGATTCCTTGTCCCCCTTCGGCAGCGGAGCCACTCCCACCTTGTCCACGACCTTGGATTCATCCGGATTTTGGAGAATCGCAAACATGTACGGCCAGTTGCGGGCCATCACCGATTCCCCTTCNTTGTACATCTGGTGGGTTTCCGGCTCCTTGATCGCCAGAATGTTGCCCGGCACCGCGCCGGATTTGACGACTTCGATCATCTTTTCCAGACCCTTTACCGTTTCGGGGGAGTTGATCACCACATTCCCCTTTTCNTCCAGGATCCGGCCGCCGTAGGATCCGGCGAATTCGATGAAGTTGCAGACCAAACCTTCATATTGGGCGGCTTGCATCAAAAAGCCGGATTTGGTGCCCTTCTCGCCCTTNTGCTTCTTGGCGAGATCGATCAGCTCATCCCAGGTTTTGGGGGGCTCCTTCACAATATCCTTCCGGTAATACAAAAGTCCCGCGTCGATAAATCGGGGCATCGCCCACTGCTTTCCGTTGAAGTTCCCCGCCTCCACCGCACCGGGGATGTACTTGCTCATGTCGATATTGTCCCTCTGGATGAAACGGTCCAGATCCTGCACGTAACCGGCNTGGGCGAATTCCGCCGGCCAAATCACGTCCATGTCGAACACATCGATTTCCGAAGACTGGGCGGAAAGCATCGTCACATACTGATCGTGGCTGACGCCGGTGTCCGTCGGCATCTCCTTGAACTTCACCTTGATGTTCGGGTGTTTCTTCTCAAAGGCTTCAATCAGTTTCTCAGTGGAGCCCGTGTCATCCTTACCCCGGGCGTACACGATGGTCACCTGCTCGCCTTTTCCCTCATCCGATCCGCTGTCGGAACTGCCGCAGGCGACCGTCGTCAGCATCAACGCCAACGCCACTCCGACGACACCGATTTTTTTCCATAAGTGCATGGCTTGTTCCCCCTTTGCAGCTTGGATTTTCCGTCTTTCAGCGATCCCGCGTCCCTCGCTCCCGGCCATCACCCCCTTTTAGTCAAGTTTCACCAGTTCGCCCGTCCGCGACGAACGATAGATGGCATCCAAAATCCGGTGGATATACACCCCGTGTTCCGGGGTGCAAATGGGAGAGGCCGTCCCTTCCATGCTGTCGATGAAATTTTTCAACAGATGAAGGCGGTCATCTCGGCGGGCCGGCCGGATCACCGAATCCACCGGCGTGTTTCCCTCCTCGTGAAACAGGGCGATCTTCCGGTCCTGAAGATCGACGGCGGCGCCGCCCTCGCTGCCGAACAGGTTGACGAAGACCCGATCCCGCTCCACGTAGGCGGCCCAGCTGACATCCAGGGTCAAGGTGACTCCCCCTTCAAACCGGATCATCGCCACCGCCAGGTCCTCCACATCGAAAACTCCCCGCTCGTCGATCGACCCGTAGCTGGACAACCCCTTTTTCCGGGGACCGAACACCCCGTAGGTCTGGCCGAAGACGGCGAGGGGCTTGGGGAAGCCCATCAGCCACAGGGTGAGGTCCAGCATGTGGACGCCGATGTCAATCAGGGGGCCCCCGCCGGCCCTTTCCATCGACGTGAACCAGCTTCCCCAGCCGGGAATGCCGTTCCTGCGGATCCATCCCGTCTTCGCATGATAGATCTGGCCCAATTTCCCTTTTTCGATCAGTTCCTTCAGCAGGAGGACCTCGCTGTGGAAGCGGTTGTTTTGACCGATCATCAGCACCCGGTCCGTTTCCCTGGCGACCTCCGCCATCTGCCGGGCCAGATCCCCGTTGATGGCCATCGGTTTTTCGCAGAGCACATGCTTGCCCGCGCGGAGGGCCTCAATCGCCACCGGTGCGTGAAGATCGTTGGGCACGCAGACGAGAACGGCATCCACGTCTTCCCGCCGGATCAAATCCCGGTAGTCCCGGTAAATGTGGGGAATCCGGTGCTTCTCCGCCCGTTCCCGCGCCTTCTCGACGGCCACATCGGAAATGGCGGCCACTTCCGCGCGGGGCTCCTTTTCCAACGTCTTCAAGTGCAACTCGGAAATGCCGCCTGCCCCGACAATCCCGAAACGCCACTTCTTCCGCATGGTTTCACTCCACTCCAATTCGTCACAGTTCCACGCCGACGATCCGTTTCTCCCGCGCCGACTGCAGGGCGGCCAGAATGACGCCGAGGGACTTCATCCCCTCTTCCCCGGGAATGAGCGGAGGCGTCCCGTTGAGAATGCTCTCCAAAAACGCGTCGATCACGCCGCTCTTCGTTTGCCCGCCTTCCTCGTTGGTGGCGATGGGCCCCACCCGGTGTTTTTCCACTTGGCCGTCGGCCCGCTCGACGATCAACGGATACTCCGGATCGGCTCCGATGCGGATCAGACCCTTTTCGCAGTAAAGGACGGTGCTGTTGTCCTCGCCGGGAACATGGGTCCAGCTGGCCGCCATGGTGCCCATCACTCCTTTGGCGGTGCGGAGGATGAACACCGCGTTGTCATCCACGTCCGTATCTTCCTTGTGAAGCGTGTCGACGAAGGCGCCCACCTCGACGATTTCATCCTTGAGCAGCCAGCGGATCAGATCCACTTTGTGGATGCCCAGATCCCCCAGGGCCCCCAGGAAAGCTTTTTCCTTGCGGAAGAACCATCCGCCCTTCCCCTCGACGCTCCAGCTTTCCGGTCCGCCGTGCGCGAAGGCGGTTCGGAAGGTGAGGACGCGTCCCAGCGAGCCGCTTTCCAAAATCTCCTTCGCCTTCACATGGGGCGGCATCAGCCGCTGGTTATGGGCGATCATCAGCACCACGCCCCGCTCCTTCGCGGCCCGGATCATGGCCTGGGCCTCATCCCGGGATGTCGCCATCGGCTTTTCGCACAGGACGTGCTTGCCGGCCTTAGCGGCGGCAATGGAGATGGGCGCGTGATACACGTTGGGCGTGCAGACGCTGACGGCGTCGATGTCCGACCGCTTGAGCAGCTCCCGATAATCCGTGTAGGCGTCACCCCCGTACCGTTGGGCAAAGGCCGCCGCCCTCTCCTCCACCGCGTCGCAAAAGGCTGCCAATTCCACCTGCGGATGTTCGGCAAACTCGGGAATGTGCCGATGCTTGGCGATGCTGCCGCATCCGATCACCGCCACCCTCACTTTTGCCATGTCGCCTTTCCTCCTCTGCTGGTTCATATCCTGTATGGAGCAAGGTGCGCCGCCGCATCCCCGGTGCGGCGCACCCCTTCTTCTTCTCCGCCCTGCACCGCATCTGGTTGGCGAAAATTACACCCACCACATCTCGCCGAGAGTTTCTTTGGGCATGACCTGTTTCAAGTTTTCCACCGCCTTGTGGAAGCCCTCTTCGATGGACAGGAGGGCATCCTCGTGCTCGATGCTGACCACGTAATCGTAACCGACCAGGCGCAGCGCGCTCAGAATGTCCGCCCAGGTCTTCAGATCGTGTCCGTACCCCACCGTGCGGAACAGCCAGGCGCGCTCCTGCAGGTTGGCATAGGATTGCATGTCCGTCAGACCGTACATGTTCACGTTGTCCTGATCGATATAGGTGTCCTTGGCGTGGAAATGGTGAATGGCTCCCTCTTTGCCCAAAATTTTGATCGCGGCCACCGGATCGATCCCCTGCCACCACAGATGGCTGGGATCCAGATTGGCGCCGATCACCTCGCCGACGGCCTCCCGCAGGCGCAGCAGGGTGGCCGGCGTGTGGACGAGAAATCCTCCGTGCAGCTCCAAACCGATCTTCACGTTGTGATCGGCGGCATATTTTCCCCATTCCTTCCAATAGGGAATCAGTTTCTCTTCCCACTGCCACTTCAAAACTTCCCGATACTCGTTGGGCCAAGGCGCCACCGGCCAGTTGGGGTATTTGGCCCCTTCGTGGTCCCCCGGCGTCCCCGAAAAGCAGTTGACCACGGGAACCTCCAGTTTTTCAGCCAATTGAACGGTTTTTACAAAGGTTTCGTGGGATTGTTGTGCAAACGCTTTATCAGGCGATAAAGGGTTTCCGTGGCAGCTTAATGCGCTGATCTGCAGCCCTTTTTGTGCAACCGTTTGCTTAAATTCCTTCAATTTCTTCTCATCTGACAACAGCTCATCCGGATTGCAATGGGCATTCCCCGGATAATTTCCGGTCCCCAGCTCCACCGCGTCCAGTCCGGCTTCCTTGACGTAATCCAGCATTTCCTCAAAGGGCTTCTGCGCAAACAGAACGGTGAACACACCCAGTTTCATCGATCGATCCTCCCCCTTTGATCAAGGTTTTGGCTTTTGCCAAGCGAATGAAGCCGCTTTCCAAAAACGGCGGCAACACCTGGGATTCCCCAAAAGGATCCGATCCCCCCCCAACCGGCATGTAGTGCGGGAAAATGCTTCGCGTGAATCATACGATAGGATTCCGCGAAATGTCAAACTCTTTTTTGTCATGAATCGACGCCGATTTTTGCAAAAAAGCGAAGGATTTCCGGCACAGGTCCCCCGCCCTTCCCTGAAAGGGGTTACACATTTTTAGAATATCTCACTCCCCGGCGGGTTTACAAGACTGAAAAGTTTGTCAAAATATTCCCGGACATCGGAGGCCGCCCGACCTTTGCCCTCTTCCCCATTTCCCGCTACAATGGGGGATGATCCCTTCGGACTGCCCCCGGCTTGGATCCGAGCATATAAATCTATTGAAGGCGAACGGAGGACGAGCGAAAAGCATGAGACTCAGACGAAAACCCCATGCCAAGGAGATGGTCCGCAGCCACCCCCTGGTCGTCAGCGAACCGGAACAGATGCGGGGGAAATGGCGCGCCCATTTCGGCAATGACAATCCGATTCACGTGGAACTGGGAACGGGAAAGGGGCGTTTTCTCTCGACCGTTTGCGCCCTCAAACCGTCCGTCAATTGGATCGGCGTGGACCGGATCGAGGAAGTTTTGCTGATGGCCTTGAAAAAGGCGGATGAGGCGGAATGCGAAAACCTCCGCTTTTTGTGGACGGACGTGTCCCACCTCGCCGAAATCTTCGCCCCGGGCGAAGTGGACCGCCTTTATCTCCACTTCAGCGATCCCTGGCCCAAGCGCCGGCACGCCAAGCGCCGGCTGACCCATCGGCGGTTTCTCGCCCTGTACCGGCAGGTGCTGAAGCCCGGCGGCGAAATTCTGCTCAAGACGGACAGCCGCGACCTGTACCTGTTCACGTTGGAGGAGCTGGAAAACGCCCGCTTTCGCGTGCTGGAAAAGAGCGAAGATCTGCACCGAAGCCCCTATGCGGAAGAAAACATCATGACCGAATACGAAGAGAAATTCGTCTCCAGGGGCCTTCCGATCTACTACGTTTTGGCGGAACCCCTCCCGGAGGAGGAACCTCCAGCGGAAAACCCGGAAACTTCGCCGGCGGAGCGCCGACCCTCCCTTTCGGCATCCGACGATGCGAAAAGCTCCCTGGACGCCCCGCATCCAAGGCGTTGACTTTTCCCGCCCAACCCTTATAATATTGATTTGTATGGCTCAATGGACCCGCTCCTAGGGGACTTGAGGATGGCTTGCAAAGGATAGGTGATGGATCACCCTCACTGGTTCCGCCCCGATGGCTTGGCCACCGGGTGTCCCGCTTTTCGCCGCCATCCGGAAAGCGCGGGCAAGTTCCAGCGGACCAGCCACCCTGTCATTTGCAATTACGCAAATGATGAAAGGAGTCACTTTTCAATGGCACGTTACACAGGACCTCGTTGGAAATTGAGCCGCCGCCTCGGCATATCCCTTTCCGGCACGGGCAAGGAGCTGAAACGGCCGTATCCCCCGGGGCAGCACGGTCCCGGACAGCGGCGCAAGCTGAGCGAATACGGTCTTCAGCTGCAGGAAAAGCAGAAAATCCGCTTCATGTACGGCGTGAGCGAAAAACAGCTCCGCAACCTGTATATCCGATCCGGCAAGCTGAAGGGCGTCCACGGGGAAAACCTTCTGAAACTCCTGGAGTCCCGCCTGGACAACCTGGTTTACCGGCTCGGCTTCGCCCGCACCCGTCCGCAGGCTCGCCAGCTGGTCGTTCACGGGCACGTCACCGTGAACGGGAAAAAGGTGGACCGCCCCTCCTATCAGGTCAAACCGGGCGATGTGATCAGCCTCCGGGAAAAAAGCCGGGACCTCGCCATCGTGAAGGAGGCCCTGGAAAATCGGGATTACCTCCCCGATTACCTGTCCTACGACGAAAACAAGATGGAGGGTACGTACGTCCGCCTGCCGGAACGGGAGGAACTGCCGGCGGAAATCAACGAAACCCTGGTCATCGAGTATTATTCGCGTTAAAAAACGATATGCGGTTTCCGGAAAAAAATCCGCCGACCCGTTTGGGTCGGCGGATTGTTGTTTTCTCCCGCCTCAGGTCAAACGTCCTCCTCCCGGACCCCGATCCGAAGGATCGGCCCCTCCGCGGGATCCCGACGCTTCCGCATCCGGTTTCAGGAAGGAAGCCCCCGTGGCGGAAAGAGGAGGTATAGATTTCGGAAAGGGGACTCCGTTCCGGACGGACTCGACCCATTCCTCGTAGCGGTCAATGAGCAGCCCTTTGTTTTCCCGGTATATGCGGTTCAGTTCAAAGACCGGATCCGGGTGATGGTCCACCCGAAAATCGACGTAGGGAAAGCCGGTCAATGCCACAACCCGAACGGCCGCGGACTGCTTCCCCCGCCGGTCCCCTCCTCGCAGATCCCCGGCGATCAGGGCGGCGAGAAGCCGTTCCGCCAAGGGACCCACGCTTTTGCGAAACGCTTCGGCCATGTCGGAAAGCACGGTCTCCGTTGCAAGACAGTTCCCGATGACGACAAAGTCCTCCCCCGTCAGATGTCCCCTCACATGATCATTCTCCGCCCCGGTGTGAACGGCGATCGTTCCGTTGCGATCGACGATGGCCAGTTGCCGCAACTCCCGGCCCGGATCCCGAAAGAGCAGCCTTTCCAGGACTTCCTCGCTGCACATTCCCCGCTCCAGCATCTCCATGCCGTGGAGTCCGAAAGAAGGGTTGACCCAGCCCTGAACCACCATCGCTCCCACACCCGACCGGACGTAGGGAGCGTAGGCGCCCACCCCCGGGAAATGGGAAGCCACTGCGGCGCCGAAGCGGCCGGTTTCCCTGCAACGGGCGACCACGGAAAAGGTGTGGAGAAACATGCGGCATCACCTCGAATCAGGCGGCAAGCACCAGAGGAAACCCTCCGTTTCCCTGGTATATGCATATGCCTGATCCGCCGCAGAGGGAAGGAGACAAAATCAGTCCTCTTCCGCCAACCAGCAGGCGACCCGGTGCCCGCCGACGGAACGGAGGGATGGCCGATCGATCCGGCAACGCTCCACGACGTGCGGGCAGCGATCGGAAAAGGGACATCCCGGCGGTGGATCCGTCAGGTCGGGAGGCTGCCCGGGAATCGGAGTCAGATCTTTTTCTCCCTCCGGCTTGGGGAGGGAAGCCAGCAAGCCGCGGGTGTAGGGATGGCGGGGGGAGGCAAACAGCGATTTGACGGGGGCCTGCTCCATGATCCTCCCCGCGTACATCACCGAAACGGTGTCACAGGTTTCCGCCACCACGCCGAGATCGTGGGTGATAAGGAGAATCGCCGCTTTCGTCTGCTCCCGAAGATCCCTCATCAAATCGAGAATCTGCGCCTGGATGGTGACATCCAGCGCCGTGGTCGGCTCATCGGCGATCAACAATTCCGGNTGGCCGATGAAGGCTGCGGCAATGACGCTCCGCTGGCGCATCCCCCCGCTGAANTGATGGGGNTATTGTTTCGCCCGCACTTCCGGAGAAGAGATGCCCACCTTCCCCAACATCTCCACCGCCGCAGACCAGGCGGCGGCGCGGCTCCTATTCCGGTGAAGCTC
>JGI1652J44930_10001098_pt1 | contig 10400 bp, 15 predicted proteins | sample NewIslsDNAsample_FD_44930 | JGI IMG/M metagenome (IMG submission 44930)
AGGGAGTTCCTTTCTTGAATAAGTATTATTTGATAAGTGTTCGTACTTGTGTTTCCATTCCTCCCACAGTTTTGTCCTTTCCTCATCGAGATCCTTCAACAACTCCTCCTCTGGATACTCCTCCTTATCCAGTTTCTTTCCCAAAATATCCTCGAACATTTTCTTAAACTCCTTTTCGGAGATGGGAGAAACCTTTTTGATTACAACCTCTCCATCCTGCTCAAGAAACAAAATGTAGTCCGTTCGTTTAAGGCTTAGCTTCTCCCGAACCCACTCAGGTAACTGAACATACCCATCCTTATCGATGTAGGAAAGCTTAAGCATAGGACACCCCTCCTTTGTTCCATATTACCCTAAGGATCGAGATCGAGACATAGTCGACCGAAGTTTTTGAGCCGGATGACCATGATAATCGCGAATGCCGCCCTATCGTTTTTTTCACTACATTTCTCACTGTTCTCCTTAATCCTTCAGCTGCGGACTCGGTTTGCCGTACTTTATTAGCATGTTAGCCTAATGGTTGAACATGTTGGGGTGATACCGCTTTTCTCCACCTCTTCGAACTGTTGTGTGGAACTGATGCTCACCATCGGCTTCACAAACGATGTGGATGCTGTCGTCAGATTCCTGGTACCAGATGGTAATCGGAAAGGTAATGTACTTTCCGTTTTCCGGCACAAATACATGATCCTTATTGTTAGATGTACGCACGTTGCTCTCTCCATGAATGGATCATAATTACAAGTATATTTTGTCTTTCATAAGTATATTGAAACCCAGACCTTGAAGGATTGACCCCTCAACAAAGACGTCCCCTTGAAAACTAACGGTTAATACTGTGTACCCTGTCGAGAGAAGATCTTTCAGGGATTGGTGAATAATAAGCTGATCACATATAAGTAACTTTGCTCACGGATAATACCGACAAATGCAACGAAATGCAACAGGTCGCAAATTAGGGAGGAGATAATACCGATCAAATGCAACGACTCAAAACCTGAATGTGCTGTCAGTCCCGTCAACAGACTAAAGCCTAGCACTGTACCGATAAAGCCGATCTTCCGGCCGTAATAATCGGTAACCGGCCCCCACATCCGCAAATGCCGCACCATTGAACCTCAATCTTCACCTTTCCTTCGGCGTTCCGGTTATCTTGTCGCCATCCTGAAACAGAATGGCTCCTTCTTCCCGTTCGCTGTGGTATACTTCGATGATGGCAGCCGTGGCTTCCTTTACATCAACTGGTGACACTTCCCCGCCCGCCAGCGTATTCAACAGTGTTGATTTTCCCGCTTTCACTTCTCCCACCAGGACGATCCGCAGCGGTTTGTCCAATTTGCCAAGAAGAATATCGGCATCAACGACAACACGCTCCAGATCCTCGGCCAACTTCTCCACAGCGAGTCCCCCGCCTTCACGGATGAGGGATCGGATGGGGGATTTCTGAAATAACCGTTTTCCATTTTCCATGTAATGAAGAAGTTCCATCCTTACTACCCCCTCTTCTTAATCTATCTGATGGTGAATAATCAGGTTACGATTGAAGATAATCTCAGCCACACTGGGTTCTTTCGTGGCGGACATAACGCTTCTCTGCAGTTCACGAACCACCTCCATCATCCACAGAGGATCACCTCCGTGAAGGGCCCGGATCGATTGATTCAGATTTTCGATGAGTTGTTCCCGGATCTGATGCATTTGGGCATTTATGTTTTTTTCGATCTCTTGGGACATCTTATTGGCACCTTCTTCCAAGACTTTTAATAAGCTTTGGCGAACAGTACCCAACTTCATCCAAATTGCAAATTTTTTTGTTAAACCGAACATACCCGCAAGTGGTCCCAAGATCAAACCGATCGGCCCAAGGATAAAGGCGGCGGCGATCGAAATTCCCGCACCCGATGCAAAGCTGATGTCTTCTGTTTCAAAATGTCCCATTTCCAATTCGGAGCTCTCAACCAAGCCCATCCTTAGAAGAATGGGAGCGGGCAAATCTTCGATTTAAGGTGCTTGAATTCAGTCACCCTCATACGCTTGGACTGATACTGATAAAACTCACTTATGCTCCGGTTCAAATCCCGTTGGAGCACTATCCATTCTTCGTTCAGTTGATGTGTTTCGAAAATATACGTTTCAATGTATTGCTTTTGTTGCTCTTGATTGTCTAGATGAAACAGAATCTCTGCCGATTCGTATATATTGCGCCTTACCTTTTCCTGATAGTCATCTAAAAAATCCTGCCATCGCTTTCTCAGTTGAGTGAGAAGGGAAGAAAAATCCCTATTAAAATCTTCTTTCAACTTGTTGAATTGCCTGATGTCTTCATCGAGTCTTTTCTATGAAAAAGAGTCGAGGACCATTTTGCGAAATATCCTTTTCCCCGGTTCGATCATTTTTTGTACCCGATCAAAAGCCTTGTCCGTCCGGCTGGTCAATGGCATACCTCACCGCCACCGCGGTGGCGAACGCGGCAAGACACCCCAACCAAATCGGGCCAACGACAGAGGCACCTGCCAACAGGGCGGCCCCGGATACGATCGATCCCTTGCCGGCTTGAATGAATGCTTCCTTTTTATCCTGTGATCGATATATCGAATAAACTAATCCTCCAGCCGCGATTGACAACATCATCGGGTTAGCGGAAGCGATGGACGAAACAAGGTAAGATCCGGATAAAAGTGACAAATTAGAGGGATCTCCGCTCTTTCCGAGTAGTAGACTACCCGCCAAGGCAAGGAATCCCCCAATCAATTCCGGTCCGTTTACCGTCAAAGCATCTGCCTAAAAAGGCTTCGAAATCCCTATCGAACGACAGCTTTCTGCAAGCGATTCAAATTGTTCCGGGGTTAATGAAAAAAACGGATTAATACCACTCACGGAGGCCGCATCACGCAATAGATGCTCACTGGCTTGTGCCAATTCAGTCAGAAAAGAGTCATCGGTCTCTACATCCTTAACTGCATTCAATGACCCCAGAAACGAATGTTGCCCATCAATCAAATGATGATATTTTGAACCCCCGACACGGGTTGATAAATAAACGGCATCAATTGCCCGATCATAATCATCAAAGTTGTGGTTAAATTCACTTGCCAAAATCTGAGCCAATGAATGGCTGCCGGTTGTCAAGACAACATCGGCTGGAATGAACCCTTTTTCGACGGGCAGATCCAGCTCAAATCTGCGCATCCTTCTTGTATGTTTGTTCACCAATATCTCTCCTTTGTCTCCTTGTCTAGGAAAGCCGGCTGATCAAGCACTTTTATGAAAAACCTTATGTTAACCTCTCCCGGATCAGTTCATCCACTCTGTCCATCACCGCATCGTAACGTTCCATCAGCTCCGGGGGCGGGATGTCCCGGGACAGCCCATCTCCGGTAGCCGCTTTCCCCCGGATCCGGAAGCTTGACCACAAAGCTGCCCTTTTTCCACTCGATGATACAGCCCCGCTCTTCCGCTTCCGCGATGATCCTCTCCGCAAAGGCGACTCCTTCGTCCCCATGGTGGCTCCGCAAGGCCGCCATGAAATCTTCCCGGATGAGCATAAACTGTTTGGCAGATCCCGCTCCGTTCTGGTGATTGGATTTGTCTCCCTCTCAATGTCTTCATGGACATCCACCCGGATCATGGGCACCACTGCGCTCTCCAGCTGCTGCACCTTGACGATGGCGCGGACGATCTCCCTGGTCCGGGTGACGACCTGCGGAAGTACGATCCACGTCTTTTCATCATGGGGCATTTTATAGATTTTCATCTCCACCAGCGCCAGCATATAGTGCATGTGGGTGTACCGCTGTATGAAGGCGGCCATTTCCTCCACGCTTTCCCGGATGCCATCGCCGACGACCAGGAGCAGGAATTTTCCCTCGCACATGTTCCGGGAAATCATATCCACCAGATTACGCTTCATCCTGCCCATCCAGCGGCTCCAACTCCCGGATGCAGTCGATCACTCCCTGCTCAGTCCCTTACACGCGCTGAGTGTTCGGGCGGATACGTTCGTCCAGATCGGAAAAGCTGCGGCTCTTGGCATAGTCGATGATCTGACCGACCACTTCCCGCCGCGCCTGGGGATTTCTCCACAGCTTCGTTTCCACGATGGTCAGGTAACCGACGGGCTGATGAACAAGTGGTCGATGAATCCGGCCTGGTCGGAACTTCTCGGCCGATGCTCACAAGCGGGGCAAACACCTGGTCAATCTCCCCCGCCGGCACAATTTCCGGATGCTTTTCCACGAGATCCTGCAGCCATTTTTCATCGATCATCTGCCGGGTGACTGGGACCGATTCCAGTTGCACGCACGTCCCCGACTGTCCGCCGACAAGGAATGGGGTTCCGTCGATTCGTTTGGGCATGAATGAAACCTCCCGAGAGATCTGTGGAAAGATTCTCTCTTTAATCTTAGCATTGCGGAGCTGGAGGCAGAAGAATATCGGGAGTACTATCGATGGTAGTTGGCTGGTCAGGGATTTACGAACATGGTTAATGGCTTCCCGTTATTCAACTATCCATCTTTTCAGTCGGTTAACCGCCTCATTTAAGCTTTCGTAGCTTATTTGTCCTTGACCAAAAAAGGGTGTGGATAAATAAAGAATCTTTCGCTCCCCGATCAACTCCATCTCTACAATTGAGTAACTCCTTCCTCGACCTATTTCCCATTCATCCAACAATCGACAGGGAAAGTGTTTCTGGATCAACTTTGTAAATTCCTTATTGTACGACATGATTAACCTTACACCAGTTGAATTAACCAGCGTATCCTTGATCATCTCAAATCGGTTGGGAATTACCTCAGCGTAATAATCCTTGACTGACTCCCATACAGCTTCGTACCCTTCTATGGATGCTTTGTTTTTCCTTGGCAAAGGGAGAAGCTCACAGAGAAAATGATCACCATCAAGCCTTCCCAACTGTTTTGAATGGAAGACAAAATCCCGTACGGTATCAGTGTTCACTGGTTGATTGTTGAAAGAAAGCAGAAAGCCAGCAATATAATGCCACGTCGTCATGCTTCCTCTCCGTTTAACGAAAGCCTCAAGAGGTATACCGTATTCATCCTCCCACACGCTCCGAAAGTCCATAGCCTTCTTAAAACGGGAACGGATTTGAAGACTGGAGTAAAGGGTTTGGGTCCCCCATCTCCAGATCTCCGCTCCTCCCTCCTCAACCCCTACAAACCAGATGGAACCGTTGGGGTTTCCATAGCCCAACCAGTTGTATAAACAAGAATGAATCAAGTCCTTGGCCTCTTCCTCCGGTACATCCACTTCAATTTCAATAAGTTTCACAGTGTTATCTACTCCTCTTCTCAAATCACCAAAGTTTGTAGGGTCAATCCAAGCTTTAATTTTCTTTTTCATATACATTTCCTCCCTATTTAAAGTCGGCCACCAAAGGACGAGGCCCCTTATATAACGCAGGAGCCCCGTATTTGACGCCCATTCGCAAGTCCTCTTTGAACGACCGGGTCTATCGTTGCCCAAAATTAATTATTATACCAATATTATCTATTTCGCTTTCTTTCCGAGCTTTCACCTCCCCTGCTACCGACGCCTTCTCATTGATCCTGATCGATCTATTTACAGACCCATGATACAATTCTGGTTTTCCTGATTCGTGTCGCGATCGTTTGTTCGGTTAGAGCCCTTTTTATCCTTCATCTTCATCCTCGAGTTTGCCTATAACAGTGAATTTCACATCCATCACCTAGATCATTTTGATGAAATAAGAGCTTATAACCGAACATATGATCGTGACAAAAATAAGAAAAGTGCCAGTTGTATTATGGGTTACGTAGAAGGAATTTGCACAACCACGTAGAATGGAATATTTACAACGAAGCCCAATGAAAAGGCCATACATAAGTATGGGAGGTGAAAGTCAACAGAGGAAGCGAAGCGTATTTCGAAGTTGGAAAAGTCTCCATGCAACAGACAACAACTTAAAGTGGGGTGATTCTGTTGCGTAAAGTCCTGTCGGTTCTGTTCGCGTTGGCACTGGTTCTTTCTTACTCGCCAATCGTCTCGGCCAATCACAGCGGCGACCTTGACTGTTCTGATTTTCAGTACTGGGAGGACGCCCAGGAACACCTGAAGAACCACCCCGGGGATCCGGACGGCCTGGATCGTGACGGTGACGGCATCGCCTGCGACAGCCTTCCGCGACGTGGGAGTGACAATGGCGGATCCCAGCCACCCTCACAGCAACCTCCTTCCAATAAGGTGACGGCCACCGTGGTTGAGGTGGTAGACGGTGATACCATCAAGGTGAAGCTGAACGGGAAAACGGAAACCGTCCGCATGCTCCTGATCGACACGCCGGAAACCGTTCACCCGACCGTCCCGGATGAACCCTGTGGACCGGAAGCGTCTTCCTTCACCAAGAAGATGCTTCCGAAAGGGACAAAGGTCACGTTGGAGTTTGATAAAGACAAGCGTGATAAATATGGACGACTCCTCGCGTACGTCTACAAGGGCGGGAAATCCATCCAAGAAGCTCTGCTGGCCGCAGGTCTGGCCGAGGTAGTCGTCTACCAGCCCAATGACAAGTACGAAGAGAAGTATCGGGCCATCGAAGCTAAAGCAAAGAAAGCGAAAAAGGGCATCTGGTCAGACAATCCGTGTGGGAAGAAGGATGACGGCAAGAAGGACGATGGCCAGAATGACAACGGGAACAAAGGCTCCGATGGTGACAAGGAAAGCGATAACAAGGGCGGGACCATCACTCCGCCGAAATCCGGCGGTGAAAGCGGTGGCCAATCGGGCACCCAAACCGGCGGCAAGATGCCGAAGACCGCCACACCCTATCCGACCTACGCCCTCTTTGGTGCCGGGATCCTGGCCGCTGGTGTGGGTCTCCTGATTTATCGTCGGCGTGCGGCATAATTCATCGGGGGGCGGGTGAAGGCCCGCCCTTTTCATGTTGCAGGAAAACCCGCCCAGCGGTACGAATTGGTAAATCGTAGTACAACCAAAGGGGAATTGTGGGTGAACAAAAAGGATCTGTCGCTATCATAACTGTCATCGTTGTTTTGTTTGGTGCCGGTGGGTACGCTTATTACTACTTTGGGCCAATAGCGGAAGCCATCAAAGAGGAACAGAAGAAACAAGCGGAAAAGCGGAGGAAAATAGAAATCGCGGAGTTGATAAAAAAAGACAATTGGATGACGCAATACTTGGTATACCGCATGCCGGAAGAAGTGGAAAAAATGCAGGGAGGAATGATTACGATTCAATCCGGTGATGAAAGCGGTTGGCAATCCTTCGACGAAGGGTTGCAGCTACTTAAGTCCAAAATTGAACGGATCGAGAATGCACCGCCGCCCCCAGGAAAAGAACTGGAAGAAATACACAAGGAGTTGCTTGGGATTTTGAGCGGAATCGCCACCAGCTTTGAAAACTGGTCAAAGGACTATAAAGCAGGATTAACATCTGCGGATGTGGATCTATTACCTATGTACTCTGCCAAACTGGACGAATTGATTCAAAAGTCAGTCGATCTGAAAATAGATGTGCAATACCGGCTTATACAACTTGGAGAAAACCCGAATTATTATGAAGGGCCAGACGTGGAATATTGAACCGGCCCCGCGCCGGTTTTTGTGTGTATGAGTCCCCGGAATCGTTCCGGGGGGTTCTCTTTTAGGGACGAACATCTCTTTTTCTCCCAAGATAAAGGCCAAAAGGCCTTTTTTAATCTTTCAAAATCCCTCACCCGTATGAAGGCGCCGGAAACTTCATAGCATAAACCCTTGAAACACCGGCTCACGCAAAAACCCATCGTGGGTCCTTTTTTTGTACTTCACCCGACAACGAATCCGCGGCTCCAGATAAACAAACCGCCGATCCTCATAGGCCTTGATTGATCGGGCCACCGGGTAGAAGTCCTTCCGTTCGGTCGGACCCATCCCAAGTTCCATGATCCCTCCCGGTCTGAGTTGGCCGTTTTCCTCAACTGCAATCAACCACCCCGGCTCGTCTTTCCGGTACCCGGTGATCACCACTTCGGCCTCTTTCCAGTGGATCACCTTCTGCCAAGACCATGAACGTATCCCCGGTTGGTAAGGGGCATCTTTCCTTTTGATAACAATCCCCTCCATTCCGGCGTTCCCTGCTACCTGAAAGAGACCCGTTGCATTCCCCTCAACAAATCGAATCCGTGCAAAGATGTCATCCTCTTGTACGACTTCATCCAACAGAGCTTTTCGTTCCATCAGCGGACGGTCAACAACTGGCTTTCCCCGGTGGTAAAGAATATCAAAAACCACGTATTGAACCGGAAGCTCCCCGACCAACCTCTCGATCTTCCTGGGACTCTTGGTTTGAAATCGCTTCATGACCCGTTCAAAATCAGGTCGGCCGTATTCGTCAGTGACGATCAGTTCCCCATCCAGAACCGTGCCATCGGGAATGGAGGCTTGCTTCAGCTCTGGGAATCGAGCCGACACTTCATTTCCGTGTCGGGTGTAAGCCTTTAACCCGTCCATCGTGGTCAGGATCAATCGAAACCCGTCAATCTTGGGTTCCGCGATGATTCGCTCATGGTCAAAGGGTTAATCGGCTTTCTGCGCCAGCATGGGAGAGATAAACATATCGATCACCCATTTCCAGCATAACAGAACGGATGATCGATGGAGTCTGGGAATCGAAGGGAAAAGAAAAGCCCCTCATGGAAGGGACTCAAACTCAACACCGTTTTTATCTGGGGACAACAACCAACCCGCTAAGGCCAGGAGGAGTGTGACGAGCCATACGCTCGATTCGCTCCTTTTTCAAATTCTTTTCATCCACTGAACAAAACCAAGGAGTTTACGACGGGGAAATTGAATCCACTGCTTATATTGTTGGAATTGAATCTGATATTCCTCTCTCCGTAATTTCCTGTTCTCTAAGTCGGTCCACCGTTGCGATGTAACTGCGGCATCCCTGATAATCGGTAAATAACGAGCCAGTACATCATAATAGTCCATTGGCGTTTCCGCGTAGATCAGAATAAAGTCGTTCGCATCCGGCAATGTCCACAGCGAAAACAGATAGGAATCACCATACTCCCCCGGAAACACCCCTACTTCTAGATAAGCGTTATCGAGGGGATGACCAAACCCATCGCAAGGAAAACACTCGTAAAACTCGTAGATATGGTCGATATGATGCCTTGCGGAATAGTACTCATGCTCCCCAATTCTTTTCATTTCCGGCTTGGGAACAAGGAACGTCTCCGGTTTAAGTATCCCATCTTCCATCCGGTATCCGCTCAATTCCATTGGTTCAATATGCTCCGGAATTTTGAGGGGTTTTATCATTATATGACGATCCCTCCAATATTGTTATATACTAAATATTTACACAAACAATCCTCTGTTCCTCCAAGCGGATGTAATAAATTTCCGCTTGACTCGCATGCAACGCCGTCTTTGTCCGGGTCCACTGATACGGATCCCCCTGCCCTGCTGCCTCAAAGAAAGCCTGCGCCTTCCGGGACTTGAAGTCTGAGTAATTCCGGACAGGGCCTTAGGAATCACAGGGAACAATATACTCACGCTCGAGTCGTGGCTTCCCCGCTGGTTTTGATGACAACTCCATATAACAAAAAACCGCTCCGATTACGACTGGAGCGGATACGGGAGTAGATTTTAACTACCATATGTGTTTTATCCCCCATTTTTTACGTTTGTATTTTGGATAGTCCATCTTTACACGACCAGTACTTATTTTACGTTTTTGTTTTGGATAGTCCATTTCTAAAGAGATGTGATTACGTCCTAACTTTTTTAGCTTTCTAGCCAGTTTCCCACATGCACTTTCAATTTCCACGAAGTCCCTACGTTTTATAACTTTTCTAAAATCTGCTTGTGTACGAACTAATCCCAAGAGCAAACGTTTTTCCTTTGGAGATAAACCAGCGGTTTCAAATGCCTTGACTACGTCAGCGTTGATAACCCTGAACTCGCTAGCTGCATTTTTTTGGCACTCTTTGTAGGAACAAAGGAATCGGAGAACTTGCTCAGTTAATGAATCCATTGGCCCTCCCCCTTGTTCTTAAGTTAACTACTCAGCGAGGGAGCTGCACCTCATACCCTTCCATGGTTAACTCGCTTCATAACTTCTCTGGATCAAATCTTTCGCTCGATCTAGGTCCTCGCGGTTCCGCAGCGTGACCTCGAGATCTCCGGTTCCGTAGTGGCCGATCTGCCTCACATCGCGGGTAAAGCCGGGCCTCAGCTCAACTTCGTCCGGATTAACCTTGAGAAACAACGTGATGGCTCTCTTGGCTGGATGGACNTCTACACAGGCGAAATTCTTGATACGCTTGAAGGCTACATAGTACTTGAGAACTTTCTCCTGTACATCATCGCCGAGCGCCAGAAGATAGGAGCGTAGCTCTTCATATAGATCGCGTA
>JGI1652J44930_10001099_pt1 | contig 10399 bp, 10 predicted proteins | sample NewIslsDNAsample_FD_44930 | JGI IMG/M metagenome (IMG submission 44930)
ACAATGATCAAATCCGATTTAGAAGCAGCAATGGCAATAAAGTCAGGAGAAGCAGATTATTATTTTGGCGCTTGCCATACTGGCGGTGGCGGGGCGTTGGCAATGGCTATTGCATTGTTGGGAAAACAGCGATGTGCAACTATCTCTATGCCGGGGCAGCCTCCGACAAAAGACAAAGTGGAGGAAGCAGTTGCACAAGGTGCAAAAGCTTTCGGTTTCACAGGAGATCACAAAGAAAAAGCAGTGCAATATTTAATAGAAGCACTGTTAAAGAGGTAAGTTAAGGGGGAAATAAAATGTTAGAAGTTATTTTAATGATGTGTATTGGTGCGTTAGCAGCGGTCATGGCGAATATGGGGATTGCTGTATTTAATGATGGGTTGCGCCCAATTGTGCCAGAAAATCTAGAAGGCCGAATGAGCCGGAGAGAGCTCGGTGTAACTGCTTTTGCCATGAGTTTCGGATTGGTCATCGGCTTTGGCATTCCGATCTCGATTGCCGGAAGCATTATTTTAATTCACAGTATTTTGCTTGGAACGGATATTATTGGGTTAATTTTCAAACGTGGTAAATTCACTACACCGATTGCCGGGATACTTGGAGCGCTGTATGGCGCAGGCATTTACTACGGTCTAAAAGCAGTAGTAGATGCGTTCAAGCTTCTTCCGCTTAACTTTGTTGATGGGTTTAACAAGGTAGGAGAACCAGTTGTTGTTTCTTTTATGGTATTCCCGGCAATTGCAATTGTTTTGCAATTTGGAATGAAAAAAGGAATTATTGCTTTTCTAGTTGCAGCGCTATCCCGTCAAATCATTGTTTTTATGAATACAGAAAAGATTATTAAAATGGGTGGTTCGCCTATCACCCTTAGCCCTGAGGGAATTGCTCTCATTGTCGGAATGATATTTTTATTGGTTTATGCGATGCGTGAAAAATCAACGGAAAAGAATCTTTCCACATTAGCAACACTATTTACGGATCGTGTCACAAGAATTAAAAAACACGCTTGGGTGTTAATGATTAGTGGGGGCCTTATTGCCGCTGCGACTAACCTTTTATTAATTGCTGGTGACCCAATTTCATTAAATCTGCTTTCCGACGGAAAAATTTCCGAAGGTGGAATTGCCTCGTTAGCAAAAGCATTCGGATTTGTTCCATTGATTGCCAGTACAGCTATTGCCACCGGTGTCTACGGACCAGTGGGATTTACGTTTGTGTTTGCTGCGGGTATTTTTTCTCCAAATCCAGTTGTTGCAGCGATTCTCGGTACCATCATTATTTTAGCAGAAATTTTCTTATTAACCAAATTAGCTGCTGTTCTTGACCGTTTTCCTGGCATACGAGCCTCCGGTGAGAACATCCGTACAGCGATGACGAGAGTACTAGAAGTTGCTTTGCTCGTGGGTGGTGCAAACGCAGCCAACACCATTGTGCCTGGCTTTGGATTTTTCGCTATTGTAGGATTCTATCTCTTAAATGAAGTTGCGGGGCGGCCAATCGTTCGAATGGCTGTAGGGCCTATTGGCGCCATCGCGGTGGGGATTGTCGGAAACCTATTCGCCCTGTTAGGACTTTATACACCGCCAACACAGTAAGGGGATGCATGACGAATGTACATTCAGACTGTCCTTGGGAGAATTCAGCCGGAGGAACTAGGTGTTTGTGCTTGTCACGAACATCTTTACATCGATTTAAGTCGTGTTAAAAAAAATACCGATACGTGTCTACAAAATCTGGATCTTGTAGTAGAAGATTTAAAAGTTTTTCTTCAATACGGCGGCAAAGCGATTGTTGAAATGACAAACGATGGAATGGGACGTAATGTAAAAAAGCTGGTAGAAATCAGTAAATTGCTTGATTTACACATTATCGCTAGTACTGGTTGCTATAAAGATCCTTTCATTCCTCAAGAAAAGATAAATTGGGATCGCGATGAATTCGCGAAGTGGATGATAGATGAAATCGAGAATGGCATTGATGGGACGAATATAAAACCGGGAGTTATTGGTGAGATAGGAAGCAGTTTCAATGAGTTTAAACCGGTTGAGCTGGAACTGTTTTATGGAGCAATTGAAGCTGCCAAAACAACCAAACTGCCTTTATCGACACATACTACGCTAGGCACACTCGCGCTGGAGCAGGTCGAATTATTTATCCGCGAGAATTTGCCTTTACATCAGGTGGTCATCGGGCATCAAGACTTGAATGAAGATGACGAAGTCGTATTGGAAGTTTTATCGTCAGGCGTATACATCGCGCTAGATACGATAGGAAAAGAGAATTATCGCAGTGACATGAGCCGAATGAAATCGTTGCTATATTTTCTTGAAAGAGGATATGAAGATCAAATCTTGCTTTCTAGCGATGTAACGCGTCAATCACATTTACTTTCTCGCGGCGGACAGGGATATAGCGTGGTATTGCGAAAATTTATTCCTGCTTTAAGGGAAATGGGGGTACTAGAGACAACGATCGAAAAGTTGCTTGTGAAAAATCCGCAAAAAGCATTTAGCATACGGAAAGAAGGTTAATTTATGGCAAAAAAATATGAACAATCTGTATTACAAAATATGACATTGGAAGAAGCAAAGTTGCTGCAGTTTCGGTTAATTGACGAAATCACAAAGGAGTTTTCCAATAACGAGTTTTTTCAATTAGGCGATGTTGGGCTTCATCCAGAGTATCATCGTCCCCTCATGACGGCTAGAATGGAGAAGGTTCTAGCAAGAACATTCCACGCCGAAGCATGTGCGCTAGTACGGGGAAGTGGAACTGGAGCGATTCGTACCGTACTGAGCATGTTAGTGCGTCCCGGGGATATATGCATTGTACATGATGCACCAATGTACGAAACAACGAAAGAAACTTTCCGCATTATGGGATTGAGGAAACATGAAGTTAATTTTAATGACAAAAATGCAGTGTTGAAAGCACTCGAGCAGGCTGCAGAAGCCAAAGTATTTTATGTACAGCACGCGCGCCAGCAGCCGGTGGACACGTATGATTTAAAAGAACTAATTGCTATGGTAAAAGAACGCAGACCGGATTTACCGGTCGTTGTAGATGATAATTATTGCGCCATGAAAACGAAAGGAATCGGTGTGGAATATGGAGCAGATTTTTCGGCGTTTTCCGGTTTCAAACTCCTTGGTCCGGAAGGGATCGGCATCATTTTGGGCAGAAAACATATTATCGAGAAAATCCATGAACGTAATTATTCGGGCGGCGGTCAAGTACAAGGATTCGAGGCGCATGAACTGATTCGAAGCATGGTTTTCGCTCCGGTTATGTTTGCTATTCAAAATGAGCAAGTGGATGAATTATGCGACCGTTTAAATAGAGGGGAAATTGACGGCATCAAAGAGGCATATATTACCAACTCACAGTCCAAAAATGTCATTGTCGAACTAAAAGAGCCTATTGCGCAGAAAATTATTCAGACCGCCGCCAAATTTGGCGCTGCGACCTATCCTGTCGGCGCGGAATCGCGATATGAATTAATACCGATGATTTACCGCGTTTCTGGCAGTTTTTTAGAAAGCCGTCCGGAATTAAGGGATTACGGGCTTCGAATCAACCCTATGAAAGCCTCTGCCAGCACGGTGATTAGGATTTTAAAAAATGCATTGCAAGAGGCTTCAAGGACTGATGGCACATGTTTTTAAATATGATGTTGCAACGAAATGAAGAGCTGATTCGGGCAGCGGCCAAGTTACATCAGGATGGAAAAATACCTGCGAATACCTATGTGATTGATCTAGATTCTTTGGAAAAAAATGTACAACGGATTAGCCAAACCGCAAAAGATCATGATCTGAACCTTTACTATATGACAAAGCAAATCGGCAGAAGCGGGTTTGTCGGGCAAATCATTCAGAACAACGGAATTGAGCGGGCGGTTGCCGTCGATATTGATGAGGCAATCGAATTAAAAAAAGAAGGGTGTGCCATTGGGAATATCGGGCATCTTGTCCAGCCGAGCAAATCCCAGTGGCATTACGTGTTAACCTTTCTCCGTCCGGAAGTAGTGACTCTTTTTTCGTATGAAAGAGCGAAACAATTATCGGATGCTGCTGAAAAATTAGGAAAAAAGCAAGATGTTCTATTGCGAGTGATCCGGCCAAACGATGTGATTTTTCCAGGGCAATTTGGTGGATTTCTTTTAGACGATTTAGAAGGACAATTGGATGACATATTGACTCTAAAAGGAATTAATGTTGTGGGGGTCACAAGTTTTCCGATTTTCCGTTTCCATCAGGAACAACAAGACTTTTCTTTTACTCCCAATATAGAAACACTGCAAAAAGCAAGAAATATTTTGGAAAGAAAAGGGATAAAAGTAACGCAGGTCAACGCGCCTGGTGCGACGAGCTGCTATACCATCCCTAAATTAAAAGAAGCAGGTGTTACTCACGGCGAGCCAGGGCATGCAATGACGGGAACTACACCGCTTCACGCCTATAAACCGGACTTGCCGGAGGTTCCTAGCATTGTATATGTATCGGAAATCTCGCACATGGACGATGAATTTGCATATACGATCGGGGGAGGTTTCTATGCCCGTTCAAATATGAAATACGCGTTGTTTGGGGGAACTGAAGAGAGAATTATCCAACAAAAAGCAGAAATTGATCGTTGGTCGGCAACGAATATTGACTATTATGGCTGTCTTAAGCGAAAAGAAGAGATGGAAGTCGGTGATACGGTTATTTACGCGTTTCGCACGCAAATTTTTATAACAAGGTCTCATGTCGCTTATATCCGCGGCGTTCATCAAAAAGCTCCTGAACTCGTTTATTTCCAAAGAAGGGGGCGCTAACCATTTGAAACGAGTTACTTTATTAGTATTGGACGGATTTGGAATTGGTTTTATGGATGATTGTACAGAGGTGAAGCCAGAGGACGTTGGGGCCAACACGTATAAACATCTTCGAGAGGCCGTCGATTTGCACATTCCTACTTTATATGAATTAGGATTGGGAAAAATCGTTGACAATATCGGCAAGCCGAAAGCTGCGTATGGTAAAAGCAATTTGGCTCATTATGGCGCAGACACATTTATGGGGCATCAGGAACTAATGGGGAGCAAGCCGGGAATTCCGAAAAAACGGCTAATGAAAGATGTGGGAGCAACTATAAAAACCGCTCTAGAAAGCCATGGATATCATGTCGAATATCCCATAAAAAAAGCCTCGATTCTCTTAGTAAATGGCGCGGTCGTCATTGGAGATAATCTAGAAGCGGAAAAAGGCAACATTATTAATGTAGTCGGCGACTTAAATCTAGTTTCTTTTGATGAATTGAGCAAAATCGCCAATATTATTAGAAAATGCGTAGATACAAGCAGGGTTATTGCGTTTGGAAATAAAAAGACAAACATTGAAACGATTCTTAACGCGGTAAAAGAAAAATCCCCAGGACAGTGGGGAGTGGACAGCCCGAAGGCAAATGTATACGGCGACGGATATCAAGTGCTTCATTTAGGATATGGTGTAAATTACGACAAGCAGTTTGCCCATATTGCGGAGTTGAATCAGATACCGGTTTACCGAATTGGAAAAACAGCAGATGTGATTCAAGCAACTGGATTTAAAGATCCAGTTGTCAACACGCGAAGCGTCCTTGAAACATATCGCACCTTATTCAGGGAAAGCAAGGAGGATTCCGTCTTTCTTGTCAATGTTCAAGAAACGGATTTGGCCGGGCATAAGCAAGATTGTGCCTGGTATAAGGAAGTATTAGAAGAAGTAGACGGTTTTTTGTCCACTTTTATTAGTGAGCTGAAAGACGATGATCTTCTCATCATCACTGCCGATCACGGAAATGACCCTACTATTGGACACTCTAATCATACACGTGAGCAAACACCAATTCTAGTAGTTGGCCCAAAAGTCAAACCCGTATCGATTGGCATCCGCAATACGATGGCGGATATTGCCGCGACCATGGCGCAATATATGAACATTGATCCCCCTGAATACGGGGTGAGTTTCTTGCGGGATATAATCATGGAATAGCATAGGATGTGATCACTTTAGTTTTTATTAGAATTCACCTGTTACATGGAGAAAGTGGGAACCATTGAAGGCGGAAGATGTGCAATTTTGAAGTTTAAGAGCTTGTTATCAAGGTTGCATCCGCCATCCCATGCATGTTTGTTGTGCTGCTGGGATGGTGTTTTTTTGTGTATGGATGTATCCAATAGGCTTTTTGCATCACACTTTTTCAAGAATTATTAGACGTTTCGTCTTTATTTTTGTAAAATATAAGGTAAAAATTACTAGTTTATCATATTAGCAGAAACAGCTTTTAAAGGAGAATTTCCAATGGCGTTGTGTGATGCTTTGATAAAGCGTCTAAAATTAAGGCGTACCGCAGCAAAGACATTGTCATAAAGCTTGAAGGAAGGTAGCTAGTCATCACCAGAGAAGCCGAACGCAAAACACTTCCGATTGACACTTTGCTCAGACAGCCGTCGATGGTGTTTAAGGAATTGTAAGATTGATGGATAGCGATGACATTTAAAGAAAAATAGCACTAACGGAGGTAATAATCATGAAACATTTACAGCAAAAAATTATTGAATTTCGCGATGCGCGTAATTGGAAACAGTTTCATACCCCAAAAGACTTAGCAATTTCATTATGCTTAGAAGCAGGAGAGTTGCTGGAAAATTTCCAATGGAAAAGCAGCGAAGAGGCTGTAAAAACAAATTTGGAAAATATAAAAGACGAAATTGCCGATGTAGTCATTTATGCACTCCTGCTATCGCATGAATTAGGAATTGACGTCGAAAAAGCAATTATAGATAAAATCAAGAAAAATGAACAAAAGTATCCGATTGAGAAGTCGTTTGGGTCAAAAAAGAAATATACTGAATTATAAAATTGAAAGAGTATTGGTTGATTTGACAGATGTAGAAAGAGCGTGAATCATGCCATAAAAAGGTGATAGAGATGATTGTGTATGAAGCAACGAAAGATGAATTTTTAAATGATGTATTTGAGGATAGGCTTGTACAAAATATTTGCGAAAATTTTAAAGCCAAAATTGGCGGAATAAACGAGCGTGAGATTCGAGCATGGTATAATTCGATGCAATATATGTATCGCGTATTGAGCGATTATGAAATTCCAAGTAACACAGGAATAGCGATTGAATTTAAAATTCCTCATACTTCTAAAAGAGTGGACTTTCTTATTTCTGGGATCGATGAACGTAATAACCATTCTGTCGTCATTGTCGAATTAAAACAATGGGAAAACGTAGAAAAAGTAGATGGTAAAGAGGCGATAGTAAGAACGGTGATTAATCGTCATTTTGTAGAGACAACTCACCCATCCTATCAAGCATGGTCTTATGCGTCTTTAATTAAAGATTATAACGAAACTGTCCAAAATGATGATATTCAGCTTTATCCGTGCGCCTATTTACATAATTATATCCATTTAGGGAAAAGTGACCCCGTGACTGATGGGATCTATCAATTTTATATTAATAGGGCCCCTTTATTTCTAAAAGGAGATGCTGCTAAGTTACGTTCCTTTATAAAACGACATATAAAATACGGAGATAACAAGGAGAATCTTTATAAAATTGAAAACGGACGCATTCGTCCATCAAAATCTCTTCAAGATTCTTTGAATAGTATGCTAAAAGGTAATCAAGAGTTTATCATGATCGATGACCAAAAGGTTGTATACGAAGAAGCGCTTCAATTAGCAGCTAAAGCAGTTAATACAAATCAAAAACAAGTGCTGATTGTTGAAGGTGGCCCAGGAACAGGGAAGTCCGTATTGGCGATTAATCTGCTTGTCGAATTGACCAACCGCAATCTAGTTTGCCAATATGTTACGAAAAACGCTGCACCGAGAAAAGTATATGCCCAAAAGCTAAAAGGCGATTTTCGAAAGAGTCATATTGATAATTTGTTTACTAGTTCTGGAAGCTATGTTAATGCCCTTCCGAATGAATTTGACGTTCTTATTGTTGATGAAGCACACCGTCTTAATGAGAAATCGGGGATGTTTCAGAATCTTGGAGAAAACCAAATAAAAGAAATTATCCATGCATCAAAACTGGCCATTTTTTTCATCGATGAACGACAGCGTGTTACATTAAAGGATATTGGAAGTATAGAAATGATTCAAAAATTTGCGAACGAATATAAAGCAGGCATAACTAAAATGAAACTCGAATCCCAATTTCGCTGCAACGGCTCCGATGGCTATTTAGCTTGGATTGATGATGTGTTGCAAATTCGTAAAACAGCAAACTACAATTACTTCGACAGCAATTATGATTTTCGTATTTACTCAAACCCGAATGAATTGCGTGAAGAAATCGAAAGACTAAATAAGGTGAACAATAAATCCCGCATAGTAGCTGGATATTGTTGGGATTGGATAAAAGAAGGAAAAAACAACCCAAATATTCACGATATTATTATTCCCGAATATAACTTTAGCATGAGTTGGAATCTTGCCAATTCCGAAACATGGGCAATTGATGAAAATTCTGTTCACCAAGCAGGCTGCATCCATACGTGCCAGGGACTAGAGTTTGACTATGTAGGTGTTATTATTGGGGATGATTTAATCTATAAAGACGGACAAGTTCAAACAGATTATACGAAGCGCGCAAAAACTGACCAATCATTGAAAGGCTTAAGAAAAATGTTAAAGGAAAAACCAGAAGGGGCTTTAAAACTTGCGGATGAGATTATTCGAAATACATACAGAACTTTATTGACACGGGGCCAGAAAGGATGCTTTGTCTATTGCACGAATAAAGAGTTAGAAAATTATTTGAGAAAACGATTAAATGAGGTTCAATATACATCTTATCCTGATTTAAATTCAATGGTAGCAGAGAAGCAGGGAGAATACTGACTAGCTCATGTTGTCGAAAGGTTTAACATTAGTAACTAACTTATATAACTTTTACTGCTTTTTTCACTAATCAAGATTAAGAAAAAACATATATTTCCTGTCTGAAATAAAGATCAACCAACATATTGAAGAACTTGTGTGTTAGTTAAAGTAAAAAGTAAAAATTTCCTACAAGCACTTTGAAGCAATTGGCGTGGATATTGAGTTGGTCGGTCCGGAAAATGGTGTCGATGCGTTTATGCTGTGGACCATCAGCTATTAATGTTTCAGGCGGAAGCCATAAAGCGCTTCTGCTTTTTTTTGTGTGTTTGACAATATTCAACACCATATTTTTACAAAAGTTGATAGAATTAGATTAACTAAGTCTTTCTATCTATGACAAAGGGAGGGAAATAAGATGGCAACGATTTGCAAAAGGGATTATTTTTATGGTCCGCTCCTTTTTGCATTGGTAAATGGCGGTCTGACGCCGGCTTTGTTCGAAAAGCCAAGCGATAATCGCCAAATATACGAAGTAACGACAAATCAAAACAGCTATATCATCTATACAAAGTACAATACGTTACCAACCGGCTCAAAAGATTTAACTTGGTCCTTTCCGTTTAGCGACAATGAGCTTGAAGAGATTATCAAGATTTATCATGAAAACAACAAAGAAAAAAGAGTTTATCTTTGCCTTTATTTGCAGCCAGAAGCAATTAAGCGACTACAATCAAGTCATTGCCATCGTTTACTGGGACGAATTTATCGAGTGCGTGGATATCGAGAAAGAGCAGGTTCGCGGAACAGCACGGCTGTCCATGAAAGCAGTTAAAGGCTCCCCATGGTTGCGCATTTACGACAGCAAGCGCGCCGATATGTTGGACGGGAAAGATAACACGATTAAGATTGAACGAGACCGGTTAGCGGATTTGTAGCATCATATGATGTGGAGGAAAGTCACGTGGGAGTGAAAATCAATATACCCCTTCAAATCGTAACGTTTCGCCAAGAGGAATTAGATCAGTGGAGAAGTGGAGAAAGGGCAGACTGCCAGGATTCGTATTGTAGAAAACTGCCTAGTACGATTGGTCGCTCACTATGTAGTAATGCCGATGTTATTTAACGGTACATTTTTACATAATGAAAAACAAATATCTCCATTTATTTAACAAAGTGTATAATGAAATGTTTGTTCACAATAGGTAGAATATTCCTAAAATTATACCTTTTGGTCTGTTATCGACTAGGATAGGAAGGTGTAATCTTTTTATCGTTTTAACATAATTGGAAATAATAACTTAAAATGGTAATTAATGGGGTTGCGATGAACATTTCACTCTCTGGTTTGGAGAATGACTTCCAAAAAATAGGACATGATTTAACAGATCGAGAAGCGATAGAAGAAGTCAAACAATATTTATATTATAACCCGTGGTGCTAGATAAACTCAAACAAGCATAAAAATAGCCCTTGCATGAGGATCTCCTTAAAATGAAAGTGCGATCAAACATTTAAAAGGAGAATTC
>JGI1652J44930_10001101_pt1 | contig 10365 bp, 9 predicted proteins | sample NewIslsDNAsample_FD_44930 | JGI IMG/M metagenome (IMG submission 44930)
TTCGGCTAGCGAAAATCATTACGAAGAGCAGCCGGTGGCCAAAAGAGAAGGGAATGTCGTCAGTTTGCAAAGCGTTCAGCAGCAGGTGAAAGTGGTGTTGGTAGAGCCTCGCGTATATTCGGAAGTTCAAGAAATTGCCGATCATTTAAAAAGTCACCGTGCCGTTGCAATGAATCTTCAGCGCATGCCTCATGATCAGGCGAAGCGGGTTGTCGATTTTTTAAGCGGAACGGTTTATGCGATCGGAGGCGATATCCAAAAACTTGGAGAACATACATTTTTATGTACACCTTCCAACGTTGATGTTTCAGGGAAAATTTCTGATATGATAGAGGATGAGTAATGTAAGGACGGTGACAGTAGTTTGGAAACAGTTGCAAGTATTATCATCATGCTAATGAATATCTATTCGTGGCTTATCATNATTTATGTATTAATGAGTTGGATACCGAACGCTCGCGAATCCGGTCTTGGACANATGCTTGGCCAAATCGTTGAGCCGTATTTGGAGCCGTTTCGGAAAATCATTCCTCCGATCGGAATGATCGATATTTCACCGATCGTTGCCATCCTTGCTTTACAAATTGCCGAAGCTGGTGTCGTAGCAATTTTTGATATGCTGATGTAGGAAGATTGCTATGGAAATTTATCAACATTACCGCGAAGATGAACGTCCTTTTATCGATCAAGTTTTTGATTGGATAGACCAAGTGAAATCTACGTATGCATATAAGTTGACAGATTTTTTAAATCCGAGGGAACAAGAAATCGTCGAGCAGTTAGTCAATTACGCCGGCGATGTAAATGCTGCATTTTTTGGCGGCATTGAACGTGCTGAACGAAAACGCGGATTAATCTATCCTGATTACTTTAAACCTGAAGCGAACGATTTCGGACTTCGCTACTTTCAGTTGGATTATCCGGTGAAATTTTTTGAAATCGGGCATCGCCAGCTTTTAGGAGCACTGATGGGCTTAGGGATAAAACGTGAAAAGATTGGCGATCTCATCATTCATGGACAAGCTGTTCAGTTTGTCGTTGCCAGTGAAATCGCCGAATACGTCAAACTCCATTTAACATCAGTAGACAAAGCGAAAGTCAGCATTCAGGAAATTGAAGAACATGAACTTTTTGAGCCGGAAGAAGATTGGAAACTTTTTTCAGGCACGGTTTCATCGATGCGTTTAGATGCGGTGCTTGCAGAAATCTTTAAACTGTCAAGAGCAAAAGCTGTTTCCTATATTCAAAAAGGCTATGCGAAAATTAATTGGAAAATGATCGAGCAGCCGGCTTACGAATGCTCGGTTTCCGATACGATTTCGTTAAGAGGATACGGGCGGGCAAAACTGCTTGCGATTGAAGGCAAATCAAAAAAAGGGAAATGGCGTATTCAATACGGAAAAAAATAACTCAGGAGGTGGTCAGTTTGCCATTAACGCCGCTCGATATTCATAATAAAGAATTTAATCGTGTGTTAAGAGGCTATGATGTTGATGAGGTCAATGAATTTTTAGATCAGGTGATTAAAGACTACGAAGCGCTCATTCGCGAAAATAAGGTATTGCAGGAAAAAATCGATAAGCTTAACGAAAAAATCAACCATTACAACAATATTGAAGAGTCGCTGAAAAAATCGATTCTCGTTGCCGAACAGACAGCTGAAGAAGTGAAACGCAATGCGAATAAAGAAGCGGAACTCATTATCCGCGAAGCGGAAAAAAATGCCGATCGCATCATCAATGAAGCGCTGGCGAGAACGAGAAAAATTGCGGTAGAAGTGGAAGAACTGAAAAAACAGGCTGCCGTATATCGGACGAGATTCCGCATGTTGATTGAAGCGCAATTGGAAATGTTAAATCACAATGAGTGGGAAGAATTGACGGATTCCATGGATGAAGTTGCCGCAGCGGAAGATGACGATTTAAACGCTTCATTTAAGCTTGACGAAGAATAGGGAACNAATTATACTAACTTACAGAAAAATTAAACATTGAAAAAGGCGATGAGAGGAAGAGTACTTTTTTCAATCGTTTGTTAAGCGAGTCAGGGACGGTGGAAGCCTGGCCAAACGGAAAAAAGGAAGATCATCCTCGAGTCTGATACTGAAATCTGAGTAGGTATCGGCGTGTAATTCGCGTTAAGAATCCAAAGCGGCAAGCGGACACAAATGTTGGATCTGTCCGTTTGCTATTAGGGTGGTACCGCGAGACCTTCTCGTCCCTATCGGGAGAAGGTCTTTTTTATTTAAATTCTTTTGGGAGGCAAAAAAATGAGTTATAAAGATACGTTATTGATGCCAAAAACCAACTTTCCGATGAAAGCGAATTTACCGAATAAAGAACCTGAAATTCAAGCGAAATGGGAAAAAGAAAACATTTATCAAAAAGTTTTGGAAAGAACAAAAGGGCGTCCGCTTTTCGTTTTGCACGACGGCCCGCCTTATGCAAACGGCGACATCCACATCGGACATGCGATCAACAAAGTCTTGAAAGACATCATCGTACGTTACAAATCGATGAACGGATATCATGCTCCGTACGTGCCGGGATGGGATACGCACGGGCTCCCGATTGAAACGGCACTTACGAAATCAGGGAAAGTCGATCGAAAAAAAATGTCCGTCGTTGAATTTCGCAAACTTTGTGAAGAATACGCATTGAAACAAATTGACAGACAGCGTGAACAGTTTAAACGGCTGGGCGTTCGCGGCGATTGGGACAATCCGTACATTACGTTAACGAAAGAGTACGAAGCGCAGCAGATTAAAGTTTTTGGCGAAATGGCGAAAAAAGGCTACATTTACAAAGATAAAAAAACCGTTTACTGGTCGCCGTCTTCCGAATCTGCGCTCGCGGAAGCGGAAATCGAATATTATGATAAACGGTCTCCATCGATTTATGTTGCATTTGACGTAACAGATGGAAAAGGAGTCCTTGATGGCGATGAGAAAATCGTCATTTGGACGACGACGCCGTGGACGATTCCGGCAAATCTGGCGATTGCGGTTCATCCTGATTTTGAATATGCAGTCGTGAACGTAAACGGAGTCAAATACGTTGTTGCAAAAGAATTGCTTGAATCGTTAACGAAAGAATTGGAATGGGAAAATGTTCAAATTGAAAAAACAATTGCCGGCCGCAAATTGGAATATGTAGAAACAAAACATCCATTTTATGATCGCAAATCGATCGTCGTTTTGGGTGAGCACGTCACACTGGATGCCGGAACCGGCTGTGTTCATACTGCTCCAGGACATGGGGAAGACGACTTTTACGTCGGGAAAAAATATAATTTGGAAATTTTATGTCCTGTCGATGAAAAAGGGGTATTTACAAAAGAAGCTCCAGGTTTTGAAGGGATTTTTTATGACGACGCGAACAAGCTCGTTACCGAAAAGCTGGAGCAAGCAGGAGCGTTGTTAAAACTAGGGTTTATCACGCACTCCTATCCACATGACTGGCGGACGAAAAAACCGGTTATTTTCCGTGCGACGGAACAGTGGTTTGCTTCGATTAAAGATTTTCGTGAAGACTTGATTCGTGCGATCAAAGAAGTGAAATGGTATCCATCTTGGGGAGAAACGCGTCTTTACAACATGATTAAGGATCGAGAAGACTGGTGTATTTCGAGACAGCGTTCATGGGGCGTTCCAATTCCAGTCTTTTACGGTGAAGATGGCGAACCGATCATCACCGATGAAACGATCGAACACGTATCGAATTTATTTAGAAAATACGGTTCAAATATTTGGTTTGAATGGGATGCAAAAGACCTTCTGCCAGAAGGATTTACGTCCGAACACAGTCCGAACGGCATTTTTACAAAAGAAATGGATATTATGGACGTTTGGTTTGATTCCGGTTCATCCCATCAAGCGGTGCTTACCGAACGTGAAGACTGCGCTTGGCCTGCCGATGTATATCTGGAAGGTTCCGACCAGTACCGCGGCTGGTTTAACTCTTCGCTTTCAACGAGCGTAGCAATTACAGGCAAAGCTCCATACAAAGCGGTTATCAGCCACGGATTTGCTTTAGATGGCGAAGGCCGAAAAATGAGCAAATCGTTAGGAAACGTCGTTGTTCCGAACGATGTTATGAAACAGCTTGGTGCGGACATTTTGAGACTTTGGGTTTCTTCCGTTGATTATCAGTCGGACGTTCGCGTTTCGGACAAAATTTTGAAACAAATCGCTGAAGCATATCGGAAAATTAGAAATACGTTCCGGTTTATGCTCGGCAACTTGTTTGATTTTGATCCGAAAAAAGATCGCGTTGCGCTCGAAAACATGTCAGAATTGGACCGCTATATGCTTGTTCAGTTGAATGAACTGATTGAAAAAGTGAAAAAACATTATGACGAATACCAGTTCTCACCGATTTATCATGCAATTCACAATTTCTGTTCGGTCGACTTAAGTTCATTCTATTTCGATATCGCCAAAGACATTCTTTACATTGAAAAAGCAAATGATATTCGTCGCCGTGCGATTCAAACGGTCATTTTTGACACGTTGGTTGCGCTTGTGAAACTGGTTGCTCCGATCATCCCGCATACGGCAGATGAAGTTTGGTCGTACATTCACGGTGTTGAAGAAGAAAGCGTGCAGCTTACGGATATGCCGGATCCGATTGAAATTCCAGATGCTGTTGAGTTAAAACAGAAATGGACGGATATTATTTCGATTCGCGATGAAGTGCTAAAAGCGCTCGAAGAAGCACGGAATCAAAAAATCATCGGAAGATCGTTAATGGCGAAAGTGATTCTTTATCCGACAGAGGAAGCGAAGAAACTCCTCGAGGAAGCTGGTTCTTTAAGACAGTTGTTCATCGTTTCGCAAGTCGAAATTGCAGGAGACAAACAAGATGCACCAAGCGAAGCATTATCATTTGATCAGGTGAGCGTCATCGTCCAGCAGGCTGAAGGAGAGACATGTGAACGCTGCTGGGTTGTATCTACCGATGTAGGCAAGCACGAAGACCATCCGACTTTGTGCACGCGCTGCGTTGAAGTTCTCTCATCAGCGGAGTAAGCTGGAGAACGGAGGTTTTCTGTTTGGTTTATTATTTAATCGCGTTAGCAGTAGTTGTCATCGATCAATTAACCAAATGGCTCGTCGTAAACAATATGTATCTCGGAGAGCAAATTCCCATATTGGAGAATTTGCTCTACATCACTTCTCACCGCAATCGTGGAGCGGCATTTGGAATTTTGCAAGATCAGATGTGGTTGTTTTTCATCATTACGGTTGTTGTTGTCATCGGGATCGTTTATTATTTGCAGACACAAGTGAAATATATCGGGACGGGAATCGCTTTTGGGCTCGTACTCGGCGGCGCGATCGGAAATTTTATCGATCGACTGTTTCGAGGAGAAGTCGTCGATTTTATTGATGTAAAAATTGTCGGCTACGATTTTCCGATTTTCAATGTTGCCGATTCCTGTCTTGTCATCGGCGTGATTTTACTCATGCTGTTTACATTAAAAGAAGAAAAGGCAAAAGGAGAGACTTAGTGGAAACCGTAAGATTTATCATTGATGAACAGAATGTAAATGAACGGATTGACAAGCTCGTTGCAGAGTTTATGGAAGATCTGTCGCGGGAACGGGTTAAGAGTTTAATTAAGGAACAATTGATAACCGTGAATGGAAAACCGACAAAAGCGAGCTATAAATGCCAGCTTCATGATGAAATAACTGTTCAGATTCCGGAACCTGATGCGATCGACGTTCAGCCGGAAGAAATGGATTTAGATATTGTCTATGAAGATTCGGATATCATCGTTGTAAACAAGCAGCGCGGATTGGTCGTCCATCCAGCTCCCGGTCATACTTCGGGCACGTTGGTGAATGGACTGCTTGCCCATTGTAAAGACCTGTCCGGAATTAATGGTGAAATTCGTCCTGGCATCGTTCATCGCATCGACAAAGATACATCCGGGCTGCTTGTTGTCGCCAAAAACCATAAAGCGCATGAGTCATTGTCTGAGCAGTTGAAAAACCATACGGTCATCCGAAAATATAAAGCGATTGTTCACGGGAAAATCGAGCACGAGCGAGGAGTGATTAACGCTCCGATAGGACGCGATGAACACGATCGGAAAAAGATGGCCGTAACGCCGAAAGGACGGGAAGCGATCACACATTTTTACGTATTGGAACGTTTTCGCGATTACACGTTTGTGGAATGTGAGTTAAAGACCGGGAGAACCCATCAAATTCGCGTTCATATGAAATATATCGGACATCCGGTTGCCGGAGATCCGAAATACGGCCCGAAAAAAACGCTTCCGATCGAAGGCCAGGCCTTGCATGCAGAAACGTTGGGTTTCATTCATCCAACGACAAAAAAACAATTGCTGTTTCAGGCTCCGCTGCCAGATGATATGAAAGCATTGCTGAAACAATTGCGGCTTGAGTCTTGACAAGCATATCAAAGTTTGTGATAATACTCGTAAAAATAAAAGGCTAGTCCTTTAATATCAGTCCCGTGAGGCTGTAAAGGAATGGATTCAGAATAAGCTACCCTTCGTTGTGTTTCAATTTCCTCACCGGTCTGGTGAGGTTTTTTTGTGCAAGGTGGTGTGTTGACATGGAAAAAGAAGCAGTCATTTTGGACGAACAAGCGATTAGAAGAGCGTTAACGAGAATTTCTCATGAAATTATCGAACGCAATAAAGGCATTGACAACTGCATGTTAGTCGGAATTCGGACGCGGGGCATTTATTTAGCTGAGCGGCTGGCAAAAAACATTGAAAAATTCGAAGGGAAAGCGATTCCGGTCGGTGAAGTCGATATTACGCTATACCGCGATGATTTGACTGTAAAAACGGTCGATAAAGAACCGTTGTTAAAATCGACAAAACTGCCGGAAGAAATTACGAATAAAAAAATTATTTTAGTCGATGATGTATTGTATACAGGAAGAACGGTTCGCGCAGCGATGGATGCGTTGATGGATTTGGGGCGTCCTGCTCAAATCCAGNTGGCTGTTTTAATCGATCGCGGTCATCGCGAACTGCCGATACGGCCAGATTACGTTGGAAAAAATGTTCCGACGTCACGGCAGGAAATCGTTAACGTTGAACTGACGGAAGTCGATACCCAAGATCAGGTGACGATCGTAAAGCGATAACAGATAAATCCCTTTTAATTAAGTCCTGTGAGGCTTAAAAAGGGTGCAGTTCTCCATGCTTTTTTTGGAGTCGTATACCCTCTTTGCCATCACAGGCAAAGAGGGTTTTTATTTTGGAAAATTCCGCTGGGAGTGACAGACAATGAAAAATTTATTAGAGCTAACCGATATCAGTAATGATGAAATTTACATGATTTTAAAAGAAGCAGAACAATTTCAGGAAGGAAAACATTGGACGGTTCCTGGACAAATGTTCGCTTGCAATCTCTTTTTTGAACCGAGTACAAGAACGCGCACCAGCTTTGAAATTGCAGAGAAAAAAATAGGTTTGGATGTCATCCACTTTTCTGTTGAACATTCCAGTGTGCAAAAAGGGGAATCATTATATGACACTATCCGTACGCTTGAAGAAATCGGTGTAAACGTTGTTGTCATCCGCCACCATGAGGAATGTTTTTACAAAGACTTGCTCGGCAAAATTTCGATTCCGATGATCAATGCAGGAGATGGCTGCGGCAACCATCCGACGCAGTCGCTATTGGACCTGTTAACGATATATCAGGAATTTCATACGTTTGAAGGCTTGAATGTCGTTATTGTCGGAGATATAAAACACAGCCGTGTTGCTCGGTCAAATGTTCATGTGTTACGCAGATTGGGAGCAAATGTTAAGATTTCAGGACCTGAATATTGGTTTGACGGTGCGATTGGCGAGTATATCGATTTTGACGAAGCAGTCGAAACAGCAGATGTCATCATGATGCTTAGAATTCAACATGAACGTCATTCGGAGGATGCAAGATTCGAAACGCTTGAAGATTACCATCGGAAATATGGTTTAACCGTGGAACGTGAAAAGCGGATGAAAAAATCGAGCATCGTCATGCATCCGGGACCTGTAAATCGCGGTGTTGAAATTGCTTCGGAATTAGTCGAGTCGCCAAAATCCCGGATTTTCAAACAAATGTATAACGGCGTTTACGTACGCATGGCTGTATTAAAGCGTGTGCTAAGTAACATGTAAAAAGGGGATGGATAGCGATGAAATTGCTGCTGAAAAATGGAAAAGTTGTGAACGAAAATAATGAATTCGAAGCATGCGATATTTTAATCGAGTCAAAATATATAAAAAAAATCGCTCCTTCGATTTCTGATGATGATGCGGAAGTTATCGATTTAAAAGGGCAGTTAATCATTCCTGGCATGGTCGATTTACACGTCCATTTGCGAGAACCGGGCGGAGAATATAAAGAGACGATATTCACTGGAACAAAAGCGGCAGCCAAAGGCGGATTTACGACGGTTGCCGCAATGCCGAACACGAGACCGGTGCCTGACGATGTTGAAACGCTTGAAAATATAAAAAAACGAATTGAAGAAACGGCTGTAATCCGGGTTCTTCCCTATGCTTCGATTACGGAAAGGCAGCTGGGTCAAACCATCAACGATTTCGAGAAACTGAAACAGGCTGGAGCGTTTGCGTTTACAGACGATGGAGTTGGCGTTCAAAACGCTGGCGTCATGTTTGAAGCGATGAAACGTGCGGCTCAACTCGATGCTGCGATTGTTGCCCATTGTGAAGAAAATACGTTAATTAACAGCGGTTCCGTACATGAGGGAGTTTTTTCAAAAAAATATGGCATTAACGGCATTCCGTCCGTTTGCGAGTCCGTTCATATCGCTCGTGATGTTTTGCTTGCAGAAGCGGCAAACGTCCATTATCATGTTTGTCATATTAGCACAAAAGAATCGGTTCGCATTGTTCGCGATGCGAAAAAAGCGGGGATTCGCGTGACAGCGGAAGTCACACCGCATCATTTGCTGCTGTGTGATGAAGATATTCCGGGATTGGATGCCAATTTTAAAATGAATCCGCCGCTTCGATCAAGAGCGGATCGAGAAGCATTGATTCAGGGGCTTTTGGATGGCACGATCGATTTTATCGCAACGGATCATGCTCCGCATACAGAAGAAGAAAAAGCAGCGGGCATCGAAAAAGCTCCGTTTGGAATCGTCGGGTTGGAAACGGCTTTTCCGTTGCTATATACGCACTTAGTCAAAACAGGCGTGTTCACGTTAAAACAGCTCATCGATTTCTTGACGACAAAACCAGCGGAAACGTTCGGACTTCCTTACGGAAAACTGGAAGAAGGCGGTCTTGCCGATATTGCGGTTGTTGACCTTGAAAGCGAAGAAACAATCGATCCGGATACATTTTTTTCGAAAGGAAAAAATACGCCGTTTGCCGGCTGGATATGTTCAGGATGGCCGACGCTTACGATTTTTGAAGGAAATATCGTGTGGAAAAAATGCAGATAAAGGAGACGTCAACTATGCCAAAACGAACAGATATTCAAAAAATTTTGGTGATTGGTTCAGGTCCAATCATTATCGGACAAGCTGCAGAATTTGACTATTCCGGTACGCAGGCATGCCAATCGTTAAAAGAGGAAGGCTATGAAATCATTTTGGTGAATTCAAATCCAGCGACAATTATGACCGATACGACGATTGCAGATAAGGTGTACATTGAACCGCTTACGCTCGAATTCGTAACGAAAATCATTCAAAAAGAACGTCCCGATGCGATTTTGCCGTCAATCGGCGGTCAAACTGGACTCAATTTGGCAATGGAACTGCATGAACACGGCGTTCTCGAACGTTTTCAAGTCAAGGTGCTGGGCACAAATCTCGATGCGATTCAAAAAGCCGAAGATCGCGATATGTTCCGAAGTTTAATGAAAGAAATCGGTGAGCCGACGCCGACGAGCGCAATTGTCCATTCGCTTGATGAAGCGTATGAGTTCGTAAAAAACGTCGGTTATCCAATCATTGTAAGACCTGCGTTTACGCTTGGTGGAACAGGCGGCGGCATTGTTGAAAATGAAAAAGATTTGATCGAGATCGTATCAAGCGGTTTGAAATACAGTCCTGTTTCACAATGTCTGCTTGAAGAAAGCATCGCTGGATATAAAGAAATTGAATTTGAAGTGTTGCGGGATTCAAGCGATGAGGTGATCGTCGTATGCGATATGGAAAATGTCGATCCAGTCGGTGTACATACGGGAGATTCAATCGTTGTTGCACCGAATCAGACGCTTCGTGAAAAAGAATATCTTATGCTTCGGGAAGCGGCTGTGAAAATCGTGCGCGCGATCGGGATAGAAGGCAGCTGCAATGTGCAATTGGCATTGCATCCAGATAACGGCAAATATTATGTGATCGAAGTGAAC
>JGI1652J44930_10001102_pt1 | contig 10365 bp, 16 predicted proteins | sample NewIslsDNAsample_FD_44930 | JGI IMG/M metagenome (IMG submission 44930)
AATCGATTTCCTTATGAACTTTTTGAAAATACCCGATCGACAAAGTCGGAGGATCCCAGCCGTAAAAACGGACAACCGGCGGCATTTTTCCTTCGCTCTGCCAATGCAGAAGCGCTTCATCACAAGCCATATTAAAAGACGGTGAACAATGTCCTGATTGGATGAAAAGCCAAGTTTCTTTCATCGTTTTCAATCCTTCGTTTTGTTTTTCAACGAAACTATTTTTTATCATAACAGAGGATGCGTGTCTGCACAATTGGATTGAATTTATTTTAAGAACAGATATAATTTTACATGTAAAAAAGTTGATTTGCGAATAGGAGCGTGCTTTTTTTATGCAATTATTGCTGATTACACTGTTAATGGCAGCCGGTTATCTCATTGTCACTTTCATTTCTAGATTGCTGCAAAATCGTTATTTGAAAAAACTTTCACAGGAAGAGTTTATTAAAGGATACCGAAAAGCGCAACTGATCGATGTGAGAGAAGAAAGCGAATATAACGGCGGACACATATTGGGAGCCCGCAACATCCCGATGACACAGCTAAAAATGCGCTATGGCGAAATCCGCAAAGACAAACCTGTGTATTTATACTGCGCCGGCAGCGTCCGCAGTCGGCAAGCGGCTCGCTTTTTAAAACGAAAAGGCTATACACAGCTGTATTATTTAGACGGCGGTTTCCGAAAATGGACGGGCAAAATCAAAAAAAAGTGACTTCATTTTAGAAGAAGTCGCTTTTTTTATTTTTCTTTTTGGACATCCTAAAAATGCCTTGACTTCTGTTTGATTGAGGAGTTGTTGTTATGGTTGCGATCGAATTCGATGAAACGTGGGAAGAAAAATTTCTAGAACGATACGCTAACGACGGCCCATGGGACAACTGGGAGATTGCACAGCTTGCCCTGGAGTCTGAACAGGAATTGGCAATCCCTGATTTTGATGGATTGCAGGCTCCGAAACATTTGCCTCATTTACACATTCTTCCTCACCAGTTAAAAACAGCTCAACAGGTTGTTGAAAACATGCATGGCAAAGCGATTCTCGCCGATGAAGTCGGACTAGGAAAAACGATCGAAGCAGGCCTCATACTGAAAGAATACATGATCCGCGGTCTCGTGAAAAAAGCGCTTATTTTAGTCCCGGCTTCCCTCGTCATTCAATGGGTAAACGAACTGAATGAAAAATTTTACATTCCGGCAGTCGCACAAAAAAAAGCATATATGTGGACACAGTATGACGTTATCGTTTCATCGCTGGATACAGCAAAACGCAAACCTCATTCAGATATCATTTTTTCGCAAAACTGGGACTTTATTATCATCGACGAAGCGCACAAATTAAAAAACCGCAAAACCAAAAATTATGCGTTCGTACAGCAACTAAAAAAAAGATTTTGCCTGCTTTTGACGGCGACTCCGATTCAAAATAAGCTGGAAGAAATTTTCAATTTGGTCTCCCTTTTAAAACCAGGTTATCTGGGCAACATTGATGAATTTCATCAAGAGTTTAATTCCAAAAAAAGAAAACCGGAAGATGACGCGAAATTAAAAACATTGATTCAAAACGTGATGATTCGCAACCGCAGACAAGAAACGGATCTCGACTGGCCGACCCGTCATGTAAAAAACATTTTCATTCCTTTTAGCAAAGCGGAAAAACAAATTTACGAAAAAATTTCGAAAGCAAAAAAGAACAATCTATTATCCGAACATCCACTGTCGCTTTTAACGCTGCAGCGTGAAATATGTTCCAGCCGGGAAGCGTTATTTTTCACGTTGAAAAAAATGATTGAACAGGAAAAAACAAGCGAACAAACGAAACAGTTTGCCGCTGAACTCATTCATGATCTGCAATCGATCAAGGAACATGCAAAAGCGAAAAAATTAGTCGAGCTCATTAAAGAAATCAACAGTAAAGTCCTTGTTTTTACTGAATACAGAGCGACGCAGCTTTATTTACAGTGGTATTTAAAACAGCATGGAATTACATCCGTACCTTTTCAGGGAGGATTTAGACGCAGTAAAAAAGACTGGATGACGCAACTGTTTAAAAATCACGCGCAAGTACTGATTGCGACCGAAGCTGGCGGTGAAGGAATCAACCTGCAATTTTGCCAGCATGTCGTAAATTATGACCTTCCGTGGAATCCGATGCGCATCGAACAGCGGATCGGGCGCATTCACCGGATCGGACAGGAAAAAGACGTCCATATTTATAACTTCACGATTGAAAATACGATCGAAGAGCACATTTTAAAACTGTTATACGAAAAAATCCAGCTTTTCGAAACCACGATCGGCAAGCTCGATGAAATTTTAGCGAAACTGGAACTGACAAACTTGGAAGATTACGTCCAAAATATTTTCCACGAGTCCGAAAGCGACGGGGAAATCAAGATAAAACTCGACAATTTAACAGAATTGATCAACTTCCAGCTTCGTTTGCAAAAGGAGGAGGAAAAACATGCAGCAACATGAAATTCAACGGTACTTGGAACGCTTTTTTGCAGCCAATCAATGCGAAATTTTGCGCAACGAAGACGGACTGCTCCAGACAAAACTGACCGTAGACCTGGATAAACGGCTGATGAACCGTCCGTTTTACTGGCATTACATTGAAAAAACCGGCGGGATTCCGGAAACGATGACGTTAACGTTTAAAACGAAAAAAAACGATAAAGAACCCGGGGAATTTATTCATGTCGGTTCTCCCCGCCTCCATCAAATTTTTCAGACCGCCAAAAAAATGGCTTCTTTCCTTCGACTATACGAACAAATCGAAAACAAAAATACGGAATACGTTCCTCTCGTTCCGTGGCTTGTACTCAATATGAAAATTTCATACATCTGCGACTTGAAAAAAGATGTACTTCATTCGTTCGCGCTCCAGTTGATTACAGGACAAATGTGCACAAACGCCATCGAACGGCTCAAAACGGTGAAACTTTCACCGAAACTGCCGGATTTTACTTTCCCGCTGACTCCGTTAATTCAGCCGAAAAGCGGACTTAGACGAATAAAAAACTACATTTATGACATGTTGGAAAAGGAAAACGATGACTGGGCAGAGCAAGCAATCGAACGCTGGAACAAAGATTTAGCGTTGCTTGAACGTTTTTATGAAAACAAAGAAAAAAACGAAGCGTACTACAATGAAAAAGAAGCGCTTCGCAGACAATATGAGCCAAAAATTAAAATTGAAATCATCAACGGAGGAATCGTCTATTTAGGTAAACATTTTTCATTCGCATAAAAAAACCACAAAAGATGGTTGGCATCTCTGTGGTCTTTTTCAATAACTATGTATTTATTTATTGATTAGAGCGGCGTAGGTGCTCCTCCTCCTTTGAATACATCGATAAAGGTCATAATGCTGAACCAGCCAAACACGACGACTGTAATAATCGCAAACACAAATCCGAGCATATTTTTTTTGCGCAATTCACGGAAAATCGCAACAAGCGCAAGCAATGTTATTAACAGAAAAATAATTGCAAGAGCCATGAATAATCTCCTTTCAACTGTTTTCCCTATTATTCCCTAGATAGAAAAAAAGCATACTTTAAACGAATCGATGTATTTCAAAACATATTCTACCCGTTTTCAAATCATTTGTCGAGTGCAGGAATCAGCCATCATTCGAACTCCAGATAAAATTTATAGAAATGTAACAAATTCTGAAATTTTGATGCTTTTCGTGTAAAATAATTGCAGACTGACTTAAGATAAGAGGAGTGTTAGCGATGAAATGGCATCGTCTGGTTGTTGGTCCATTGCAAGAAAATACGTATATCATTTGGAATGAAGAACAGGAAGGATTGATTATCGACCCCGGAAGCGAAAGCAGACGAATCATTGACTTTATCCGCGAAAAAAACATCAAGCCGCTTGCGATTCTGTTAACGCACGCCCATTTTGACCATATTGGTGCGGTCGATGCTGTTCGGGAGGCATTCGTGATTCCAGTTTACATTCATAAAAATGAAGAAGATTGGCTTGAAGATCCAAATAAAAACGGCTCCGCCCATTTTCCGCTCGGAATTGTTTCCGCAGGAAAAGCGGAACATATCATCGAGAACGAACAAAAATTAACGCTCGGAAAATTTCGCTTGCAAATTTTTGAAACGCCTGGTCATTCACCTGGCAGCATTTCTTTTTATTTTCAAGAAGAAAATGTCGTTTTTTCCGGAGACGCTTTGTTTCAAGGCAGTATCGGAAGAACGGACTTGCCATTCGGAAACTATCAGCAGTTGATTCAAAGCATCCACGAAAAATTGCTCGTCCTTCCAGAAGAAACGCTTGTTTGTCCAGGACACGGTCCGGAAACAACAATTCAAGCGGAAATGAATTCCAATCCGTTTCTGTCTGGTTTTTAGTTTTTACAAGAAAAAAGACGAAGTTGTTTCATCACGCAACTTCGTCTTTTTTATATAATTGCTTAAGACATTACGAATACAGTCCAGTATGTAAATCCACACATAAATATCGTTAAATACGCTCCAAAAAGATACAAATACATCCGCTCAGACAAATTTAAATAGCTCAACGTAACAAACATGATCGTTTGCGCTAAAAATAAAATCGCCATGTTATGTAAATCGCCTAAAAATGCCATAATTGCAATAATAGCAGTCCAAAATCCCAGCACTCGGTACATACGAGCCATATTCGTTCCCTCCTTCTCAGCCAATCTTTACATCTCATTATACATGATTATATATGAGATGCATTTAAAAAGTTAATGACAGAATCCAGAATTCGTGACAAACTTGTGTCAATTTAAAAAAAAATTGACTGGGCTAGCTGGATTCGAACCAGCGCATCACGGAGTCAAAGTCCGTTGCCTTACCACTTGGCTATAGCCCAACGACAATCATTATTATACACAATTTCTCGATATGCATACAAAAAAATTTTAAAAAAGAAAAAGGATTTTTGAAAAATTTGTCGTAAGTGTTTAACTGCCAGTTTATTTTTTATTAAGGATGGTGATGGTTTGATCAATATTGAACACCGTTGCCTGCAATTATTGCAGCAAGCAGTTTCACAACGCGCTTCAGACATTCACTTTAAACCAAAGAAAAAATTTGTCGAAATTCACTTTCGGGTTTTTGGGCGCGTTCATTTATTTGAACAAATTTCAGAAACGATCTACAATCGCATGCTTTCCCATTTCAAATTTCAAGCAAATATGGACATCGGCGAGAAACGGAAGCCGCAAAACGGTTCTCTCACCTTGAAGATTAACGAAAAAATTGTCCACATCCGGCTTTCCACATTGCCGACCCCTCACAACGAAAGCCTCGTATTACGCCTCCTCCCGCAAGAAGATAACATTACATTTGAAAACCTTTTTCTGTTTAAAAACGCTGCTAAACCGCTTTTATCTTATATTCAGCGTGAACAAGGACTCATCATTGTTACTGGGCCTACAGGTTCCGGTAAAACAACAACAATTTACTCATTGCTTACACATGCTGCAACTACACTTCAAAAACGTGTGATAACGATCGAAGACCCAATCGAAAAACTGACCGACACGCTTCTGCAAATGGAAGTAAACCCAAAAGCAGGAATTACTTATTATGAAGGATTTAAAGCGATTTTGCGTCATGATCCCGACATCATTTTTATCGGCGAAATCCGCGATAAAGAAACTGCAAAAATCGTCATTGAAGCAGCTTTGAGCGGACACTTGATCGTTACGACGATGCATGCGAAAAATACGCTTGGAGCAATATACCGGCTGCTTGAATTCCACATCCCGCTTGCAGACATTCAACAGACGGCGACAGCGATCGTAACCCAAAAATTGGTGAACGTCATCTGCACCCAATGCCAAGATAATTGCAATATTGAATCTCATCCGAAAAAACGGCTCGCTCTCATTGAAATCCTCGCTGAAAAAAATCTTGAAGAAGCACTTCTCTCGATTAAACACGATAAACGGCCACAACTAAATATATCCACGCTTGAACAAGAAATGAAAAAAGCGATCACACAAGGTTATGTAAAAGGTGAATGGATATGAAAACGAACAAATGGAACGATAAAGAAAAAGCGGAATTTTTAAAACGAACCGGGCTATTAATGAAACGCGGTTATTCATTGGCTAACAGCCTCGAGCTGTACGCATTAAACGAACGCAAGGAAATTCAACAGCAAATTGCAGCCATACTAGAACAATTAAAAAACGGCGAACGCATACATGAAATTTTGCAAAGATTAGGTTTCCCAAGCGACATCGTCGCAAGTTTATATTTTTTCGAAAAATACGATATCGCACAAGGTTTGATTCACAGCGGTCAATTTCTGGACAAACGCGNNACGTTTAAAAGCAAACTGCAAAAAATTTTACAATACCCTTTGTTTCTCATTTGGTTAACGAGTNTNATGATTTACTTGCTTTTCCGTCATTTAATNCCACAATATGCAAAACTGTACGAATCGATTGGAAGCACGCTTCCAAAAGCATCCCAGGTGATTATTTTAACCGTACAAACGCTGCCTTACTTGTTTGTCTTTATTGGAATTGTATTCGTCTTATTCATCATTTCACGCTATTTCAAAATTCGCCATCAATCCCCTCGAACAAAACTGCTCTATTTACTTCGTTTCCCGATTATCCGTACGTTTACGAGATTGTTCGTCACTCATCGTTTCAGTTTAAATTTAAGCTCCCTTCTTTATTCTGGCGTTTCCATTAACGAAGCGATGCAAATTTTTGAACAACAGACATACTCTCCTTTTTTGCATCAAGAAGCTAGTGAAATCAAATATCGATTAATCAGCGGTGAATCGCTCGAACAAATTATGAACGAACGCGAACCGTATCAAAAAGAACTTGCAGCGATTATTAAACACGGACAGATGAGCGGTCATTTAGCTGATGAACTTGCGATTTATGCCGAACTGTTATTCCAGAAGATTGAAGAACGCTTAATGAAAACGTTAAACATTATTCAACCAATCATTTTTACAGGTGTTGGGTTTATCGTACTTTTAATGTTTTTAGCAATTATGCTTCCAATGCTACAATTTATCCAATCTTTATAACCATATCATTCGTCAAACTGTTGCAGATCNATATTGATTGTTTCCATCCCTTTTGAAGGAGTAATTTGAAACAATTGAACGTCTTCGATAGCGGCATCATCATCGAATGTAACGTTTTTCAGTTCATCCAAACTGTCTACATCCGTTTTCATGACAAACAACGTATATGAAGTACCAACGTTTAATGAAACTTTTGCTTCGTGGTTTTCATCAGTAATCACTCGCAAATGTTCGTTCATTTCAGAACCGGTTGGAATAATTTCGATGAAAAATCTATCTCCTTCCTCACCATTGATAATTTTCAATGTCATTTTGTCGTCACGAGTAATTTCTGATTGTTTAACATCGCCCGGAACTGAAAAAAAGCAGCCTGCCAACAACAAAGGAAATAGATAAATTATCCATTTTTTCATCCGTTCACTTCCCTTTAAAAAATCGCTCACACGTATTCCATTCGAACACGAAAATGAATTTCCTTCTTTTTCCTAAAAACTATTCGTCAACTTTCAAAAAATTGAACTATTTTGAAAGAAAGGCGGTGATAGCAAAAAGTTTAGCCTTTTTAAACCTTGTGCCAATACACTTCTTAAAAATTGAAAAGAAAGGAATGATTTTTCAAACATGAAAAAATGTGCAAAAGATGAACATGGTTTCACTTTAATCGAAATGATGATCGTGTTGACGATTATTTCCGTACTGCTGTTAATTCTCGTTCCAAACTTAACGAAAAACTCTTCCGTCGCCAACGACAAAAGCTGCGAAGCAACGATCAAAATGGTTCAGGGACAGATCGGCGTATATATGTCTGAACATAACGGAAAACCTCCAGAAAGCATGGATGATCTCAAAGATTATATTGAAAATTATGATGAGAAGAATGGTGTTCGCTGCCCTGATAACACTGAATTAACGATAGACAATGGAAAAGTTGTAAAAGGCAAAGGATAACATGAATTTCAAAAATGAATCAGGGTACACACTATTCGAACTCATCATTGTCATATCAATCCTCAGCGTCATCTTGCTAATCGCCGTCCCTTCTTATCATTCGCTTTCGAAAACGAATGAGATCGAACATTTTTTTGAACAGCTCCAGGAAGATATCTACTACACGCAAATGACAGCAATTTCACGCGGAAAACCGATCATGCTTGATTTTATAACGACACTGTCGCAATATCGAATTCTTGCAAGCAATCAAACGATTGTAAAAAGGGATTATCCTCACGATATCATTGTCGAAAAAGGCACGTTAGAGACGAAAATCGAATTTAATCCGAACGGAAACATCCGGAAAGCGGGAACGATTTTCATTAAAACCGCAAATGGAAAATATAAACTAACATTCCAACTTGGAAAAGGAAGATTTGAAATTGCAAAAATGTGAAGGGTTTACGTTTGCAGAAGTAATGTTCGCTCTTGTTATTTTTACGGTTACGATCGCTTCGACAGTTCCTCTGTTTTTATTCGTCATCAAAGAAAAACAAACGATCAACGAACAGCTCATCGCCTACGAAATACTGCATAACACGTTTGAAGAAATCCGCGCATCAAACAACATCCCCGTTATCGACCAACCAATAAAAAAAATGGAAACGACATTTGAGATAACGATAAAGCAAACTGAAGAAAAAATTCAAATCTGCGTGCAATGGAGCGGAAAAAATGGCAGAGAATATGACGAATGCGGTGTGATGAAATGGATTTCAAGTTAAATAATGACACTGGCTTTACTTTATACGAAACGATAATTTCTCTTTTCGTCCTGTCCGCTTTAATCTTTTTGATTCCATTGATTTTGAGTTATTTCAAACCTCCAGACCATGAAAAATTACATCCGAAAGAAGTTGAACTATTTTTCATCCAAATTGGCCGTGAAATTCATCATGCAAAATCTGCCTATGTGAACAATGAAAACTTAATCGTTCTATTGCCAAATGGCGATAGAGCGAGTTATGAACATTACCAAAATTTAATTCGGCGCAGAGTAAATAATCAAGGTCATGAAGTTTTGCTGCAAAATATTCAATCGGTTCGTTTCGAAGCCAGAGAACAATTAGTTTCAATTGAAATTCACGGAAATCAGAAGCAGACGTATGAACGAAAGATTGCTTTGTTAGGTGAACCATAATGGCAAGCAACAAAGGATTTATTTTGCCGATCGCAGTCATTCTCGCATTGATATTTTCAAGCATCATCATTCACTGCGTGAATCTGCTTGAAACCGATCGGCTGTTTTTACAAGAAAGAAAAAACTATTTTTATCATAGTTTGCTTTTACAATCGGCAGCAAATGAAATACTGTTCCAAATGGAAAATTTCGATACAATAGAAACGTACGGTCAGTTTCACTTCGAACACGGTTCTGTAACGTATCGAATATCCGAAACCGATCCGGTTACTATTACAGTCGAATTTACTTCGAAAACAGAACTGGATGGACAACGAAAAGCGACCGTCACTTATGATAGAGAGACAAAATCGATTAAACGCTGGATGGAGTGACTGACAATTGAAATCCATTTATTTGACTGGTTTTATGGGCGCTGGAAAAACAACGGTCGGCAAAGCGTTAGGAGAAAAACTAAACTTGCCTGTCTACGATAGTGACGAAATCATCATCAAAAAAGAACGGCGCTCCATCGAAAAAATTTTCCAGGAAAACGGAGAAGCTTATTTTCGCGATCTTGAAACGGAAATATTGCGATCATTGCCAACTCAAAATGCAATCATCACAACCGGCGGAGGCATCGTCCTAAAGAAAGAAAATCGTGATTTCATGAAGGAACACGGAATCGTCATTTTCCTGTATTGCAGTCCTGAAATGATTTTTGAGCGGTTAAAAGACGACAGCACGAGACCCTTGCTTCAAGGAAATAAAATGAAAGAAATCGAAACGAGATTAAAAAAGCGACTGCCGTTGTATAAAGAAGCTGAATATATGATTGACACGACTCATTTAACCGTCGGTGAAGCCGTTGAAAACATCATTCGCTTTCTCCAATCTCTGAAATGAATTTTTCCAGGTTTATTCGTTTAAAAACAGCAAAAAATGATCACCCTAAAAATAGGGTGATCATGATGTCTGGCGATGAATATGTAAAATATGTAACCGAAAGCATGCTAAAATATCTTCTTTCTTCTAAAGAAGAAAGAAAAATAAAAAAAGGGCGGAAAGCGTCTTTTTCATTTCGTTTTTTCGGGATAATCCCGCTTTTGCTTTCATTTCAAATGAAAAAAATAAAACGGAAATGGTTCTGAACGCATGTTTAGAACCATTTTTCGTTTTGATTTTACAAACGGTGTCC
>JGI1652J44930_10001103_pt1 | contig 10355 bp, 16 predicted proteins | sample NewIslsDNAsample_FD_44930 | JGI IMG/M metagenome (IMG submission 44930)
TTCATCNGTAATCATCCCAAGGAGAAGCAAAAACAGGTGTAGAGAGGAACAAAGCTGCAAACACAGTGATTGAAATCAATCCAAAAATAATAATGCCTAATGTAGGTATTTGTGTAGAATAGAAACACCACCTCCTATAGGATTTCTTTTGGTCAACAGTTACGAATCGCATTGCATGGTTTCTCTTGTACATTATACAAGTCACCTCTTTCTGTTTATAAAATTGTCAATAGCTGATGGATGAGAGGTTTAGGTTAAGAAACATGGTCGGCGGATGATCACTTCCCGGCCGGTCTTCCTATAGCAAGCTATCGCAAACGATCCTCACCGTCTGTATCCAACCTATGCGGATCTTCAGGGCCCGCAGCTTCGAAGAAGTTTGAGCTTCTTTTTTGTTCGGAAATCCGAACAATCCCGGTCAGAGCCATTGAGGATCAGAGCCATTGAGATTCTTTCGCGGTTAAATCACCCTTTTGCTGGGTGGGGGGAGGGCATGAACCCTCCCCGTATAGAGGAGGAGAGGAGCCTGTCATCTCGTCAATCTGTATTTGGCTTTCCCTATTACCCCGTCCCAATAAGTTAAGCTGGACGCCGGCGAATCAGAAGGAGTCCAAGACCGGCAGCCAAGATCCCGGCACCAAAGAGGGCGTAAGTCGGATAGGGAGTGGCAGTTTTCGGCAGCTTTCCGCCGGTTTGATCGTCGCTGTTACCGGATTTTGGCTGTTGGAGGGTGCTGCTTTGGTTGCTGTCGCCCTTGTTATCGCTGGAGCCTTTATTCCTGTCGTCATTACCTTCGCCCGATTTACCGTGGTCCTTCTTTCCGTCATCCGGTTTGGTCCCGCCATTCTTTCCGCATGGATCATCCGCCCAGATGCCTTTCTTAGCTACCTTTGCCTTCGCTTCGATGACCCGGTACTTGTCTTCGTACTTATTGTTGGGTGGGTATACGACTACTTCGGCCAGACCAGCAGCCAGCAGAGCTTCTTGGACGGATTTTCCGTCTACATATACGTAGGCGAGGAGTCGACCGTACTTGTCACGTTTGTCTTTATCGAACTCCAGCGTAACTTTTTTTCCTTTCGGAAGCATCTTCTTGGTGAAGAAAGATGCTTCCGGCCCACAAGGTTCATCCGGAACAGTCGGGTGAACGGTTTCCGGCGTGTCGATCATGAGGAAGCGGACGGTTTCCGTTCAGCTTCACCTTGATGGTGTCGCCGTCTACTACTTCAACCACGGTTGCCGTTACCTTGTTGGACGGGGGTTGCTGGGAAGGAGGATTTTGTTTCGGCGGCTCTTTTCCGACGAAAGATCCGGGTTTGTGATCCGGGTTGAAACCGGGCAGGGTTTCACACACCAACCCATCTTGATCTCGGCCATCCAGTCGGTGCGGATCCTGAGCAGGCCCGCCGTTATCTTCAAAGAACCGTTGTGCTTCTTCCCAAGTTGCGAAATCGGAGCAGTCCTTGTCTTCAAAGGCGAGAGCAGGTGAATTGAAAGAAAGAAGTAGTGCCAAAGCGAACAAAAGCGACAGAATTTTACGCAACAGAATCACCCCTCTTTAAGTTGTTGTCTGAATGGTGACTTTTCCAACTTCACAACACTTTTCGCTTTCTTTTCGAGATTTCACCTCCCCCGCTGCTGTAGGACCTTCTCAATGACCCTAATCCGTTGTAAAAATGCCTTTCTACGTGGTTGTGCAAATTCCTTTCTACAACGTCTATGATACAACCGGCACTTTCCTCATTCATGTCACGATCATTTGTTCGGTTATGACCCCTTATGAGACGAAATCGTTCCTAAGCAGGATCATCCCCACAAGAGCGGAAAAAGAGGTGTATACGATAAATATTGCTTGGGTGCTGATAAAAAAGCTGCAAGGAGTCGGTGATTTCGATAGGAAAAATGGAAGGGTGGATCCATTTTGGATGAGATTTGCAAGCTCCTGGCAAAGTCTTTTCAGACCATGTCGAGGAAGCCGACCTGTTCTGCTCCGCCTACAAGTCAAAGCGGCAAATGGCGGACGTGGTTCCTCACACGTAGAGGGATCGTCAACGAGGAAGTACTGTATGAGGCGTTGAAAAACGGTACCATTTGGGCCGTGGGGCTGGAGTATTCGAACAGGAACCGGTCTCCCCGAACCACCCCTTGCTTTCGCTGCCCAATGTGGTCACCCTGCCTCATATCGGAAGCGCGAGCATCCGAACCCGGATGAAAATGCATCTGGTGGCAGACAATCTGTTGCAGGCTCTGGCGGGTAAGATTCCCGACAATCTGGTCAATAGAGAAGTAATTTCGGAGTAGTGGACCGTTTTCTTTAATTGGATCTCTCTTGCTCATCGACATTATGCGTTTCGGTGATTATGTCCGTGCTCGTATTTCTGCACCAATGAAACCTGCCTATATCCAGGAGGAATCAAAGGAGCAACAGACCGAAAAATCAAGTGCTAGATCTATTAAATCTATTGCGGAGGAACTGAGGGAGCTTGCAAAGTTGAAAGAAGAGGGTATTTTAATTGAAGAGGAATTTCAAGAAATGAAGCGTAAGATTCTTGACAAATAACCAGGGTGGGAATAAGAATATTTCCGCCCTTATACCATTTGATAATACATTTGTCTGTCAAGGATTTTCTGGACTCCGGGGGCACGGTCAAGCCCTCTGCTGTTTTTTGAATGCCCATCCTGCGGCAGCAGCCGACAGTGATGGCCGCGGGATGGGTCGATGAAACCGGGGAAATGGACCATGGCGCCTCCTGGCACATGATGTTGACCTGAGCGATCTGACCTGAGGTCACTAGTGGTTGTCCTGGGACGGTCCAGGCAGGTGTGAGTTCCTAGTACCAGGATCAGGACGAGGTCTGGTTGGAGGAAAGGTACCATGTGACGGAGATGGATAGGGAAGCGGAAAGCAGTGAAATCCATCGGCTGAAGCTTGTTCCGAAACAGATGGGCGGGTGATGGGGAATTCCGGGATCCAGCCGGGATGCGGGTGCTTGATCATGGAGGAGGGCTGGACCCGAGAAGGTTGATTCCGATAGAAGAGGATGGAGAGCGGCCGCTATCAGGCTGTTGCGTAACCGCGAAAATTATATACCCCCTTGGTGAAGGAAAACGGGAAGAGAGAAAGTGGGTGATTTTCGATGTTCCGTTTGGGAAGGAGTGGGTTTTATTCCCGTAGGACATTATACCAGACGGTAGAATGAGATATCCTAAAGAGACAGTAGAAAAAAGGTCTCAAAGGACCCTATTTGTTTTTGTTTTTGGGTTTCCACTCATTCCATAACTCCTTCCTAGCTTCTTCTAAGTCCTTCATCATTTGTTCTTCGGTATATCCCTCTTTTCTAATTTCTTCTCTCAGGGGTCTTAATATTTCATTCAATTTCTCTAGGTCAATTTTTTCTTGAGGATTTTTTTCGATGAAAATCCGACCATCTTTTTCAACAAAGGAACCCAACTTTTCACGAGCCCATTTAGGTAATCGGGTCCGGCCGTTCGAATCACTGATCTCCATAATAACCTCCCCTAAGAATAAAAAATCCCTTTAATTCATTTTACCAAATTAGATAAGGGTTAATAAGTGAATAAATGGGCGTGAATGAATGGACGGGGGGCTCGGAAAGATGGAAGCTAATTTAAACGCCTATACCTGAAGCCTGGTAATTTTTAATTATGTTCTCTCTATATAGGGTCGCCATTTGGGTACAAACACTACAATAGAGTGGAGGAAACTAAATTGACGGTGTAATTTCATGGTATAAAACTGCAATAATAAAACCCCTCTTCCTAAATATATCAATAGCGAGCGGGAAGACCCCTAGCTTCAGCTATGGGGATGAAAGCGAGCCAGTATCCTCTTGACTCCAACAAGAACATCCGTTCTAATAACATCAAGAGGAGGTGATATCATCTTGCGTAAAGCTTTTAAATTCAGGATCTATCCAACCAAAGAACAGGAAATTCTCATCACCAAAACGTTTGGTTGCAGCCGCTGTTTACAATCACTTTCTTGAGAAATGGAACGAGTCCTATGAGAGAACAGGAAAAGGATATTGACATATAACACTTGTGTCAAGTTACTTACCGATCTCAAAAAAGAACGGACTTGGCTTAAGAAGTGGATTCTACAGCTCTTCAAAATTCGCTCAAGCATTTGGAAGATACATTTAATCGCTTTTTTAATAAACAAAATGATCGCCCAAGATTCAGAAGCAGAAAGAATCCTGTTCAGTCCTACACCAGTCAGTGTGTGAATCAGAATATCAAAGTTGTTGGGAATAAAGTGAAACTCCCTAAGCTTGGATGGGTCAAATTAGCAAAGTCCAGAGAAGTACAAGGGAAAATTCTTTCAGCAACGATTCGGCGAAATCCATCCGGCAAATACTTTGTTTCCGTTTTGTGTGAGTGTGAGATGGAGTCTCTTCCGCCGGTTGAACGATCCGTTGGGATTGACTTGGGGTTAAAACTTTTTGATTTCCTCTGATGGCGAGAAAGAAGATGCTCCTCAATATTTTCGTAAATACGAGAAGAAGCTTGCTCGTTGGCAAAGGATCATGTCTCGTCGGCAATATGGAAGCAATCGTTGGAATCAAGCTCGTCTGAAAGTCGCTCGTATCCACGAAAAGATTCGGAATTGCCCGCCGCGACTTTCTTCACAAGTTGTCCACCAGGCTGATTCGCGAGAACCAAGTGATGTGCCTGGAGGATCTGCAAGTGAAGAACATGGTGAAAAATATCACTTGGCGAAGTCCATTACAGATGCCTCTTGGTCGGAATTTGTCACCATGTTGGAGTATAAAGCCAAGTGGTATGGGCGGATCATCTCCAAAGTGGGGAAGTCCTTTCCCTCAAGCCAACTTTGTTCTTGCTGTGGATACAGAAACAAAGACGTAAAGGATCTGAGTCTTCGGGAATGGACTTGCCCACAATGCGGGGAGAATCATGATCGGGATGTAAATGCTGCTAAAAATATCTTAAATGAAGGGTTGAGATTAATCGCCGCAGGACATGCGGTTTGAGCTCGGTCAACTTCCCTCCACAGGGAGGGATTACCCGAGAATCCCACGGCTTCAGCCGTGTGGAGTGTCAATGGGACAAAGAGTTGGTCGATCAAACCGCTAAATAAGAAAACGTTCATGGCCTTTCAGCCACAACCCCGGGATGAAAATGGTTTCCTTCGTCCATCCTGCTAATACCATGGGCAGTGAAAGAACTACGTGGTTTTTAATGGTGGTTCGACCCTGTCAAGAAAACTGTTGGAATCGCTTCGTTGCACAGCCCCATGTTGACACCGCCCGAGGCAAGATCGCGGTGATCACGAACAGAAAAATGATGGTTCGAGCGATATCCTCCTGCCCGTGGACTTCACCAGAAAGGAATGGACAATGGACACTCTCATCACTCACGGAGCCGGCATGGACGTTCATCAAAAGGAAATTGTCGTCTGTGTCATGACAGGTCCCGAAGGGGAAAAACCGAACATTGAAATCCGGTCCTTTCCCACGATGACCCGGGATCTGTACGAGATGTTACGCTGGTTGGAGTCCAAGAACGTGACCCACATCGCCATGGAGAGCACGGGAATCTACTGGAAACCGATCTACAACATTTTGGAGGGCTACTTTGAGATCATCCTGGCCAACGCCCAGCGAATCAAAAATGTGCCCGGTCGAAAGACGGACGTCTCCGATGCGGAATGGATCGCCCGACTGTTGCGCCATGGGTTGATCGAGCCCAGCTTTGTCCCACCGCCGATGATCCGGGAACTTCGCGAGTTGACCCGACTGCGTAAAAAATGGGTGGCCCATCTCACTGCGGAGAAAAACCGGATACAAAAAGTGCTGGAGTGTTCCAACATCAAGTTGGGAACCGTCATTTCGGACATCTTCGGTGTCTCCGGCCGCAATTTATTGAAACGTCTGGTGGAACAAGGGTATGTCGATGCCGATGAAATCGCGGGCTGTGTGAAAGGCCCGGTGAAAAAGAAGGTGTTCGAGCTTTCCGAATCCCTCTTTGGCAACTTGAATGAACACCAGATCTTCATGATCCGGCATTCCTGGGATCATATCTGCTACATTGAGAAGTCGATTCAAGAATTGGATAAACGAATCGACGATCTTCTGAAGGGTTTTCGGGAAGAAATGGAGATCCTCCAGTCGATGCCGGGAATGAACCGGATCACCGCTGCTGCGGTCCTCGCAGAAATCGGAACGGATATGAGCCAGTTTCCTTCGGCGGCTCACTTATCTTCCTGGGCGGGGCTCTCTCCGGGCAACCACGAGAGCGCCGGTAAAAAAAAGTACGCGCACCGTTCAAGGAAATCCCCACATCAAAGCAAACCTTTGTGAAGCGGCATGGGCGGTATCTCGATCCCGAAAAACCCGATTGTCAGTAAAGTATTGGAAACTGGCGGCGCGGAGAGGGAAGAAGAAAGCGCTAATTGCCATCGCTCACAAGATGCTGGTGATTATTTACCACATGTTGAAAACACGGATGCCGTATTCGGAGGCACAACCTGCTTAACCTTCACCTCTATATCCGCTTTCAAAAAGTCATTTTCCGACGTCCCGGGCATTCTATTGCCCTTTTTTCCGAAGCATGACCGTTTGACGTACAAATACCTCTTCAGATTATGTGCACAGCACCTCAAACCGGCTTGGTGATTTTCACAGAAAAAAGAAGCGGAATCGAGGGCGACGGTTCATTGTCTGTGCTTTTCGTGACGGATACGTTCAAGTGAAGTACACAGACAACAATAAGGCTGGCCGAGTTGAATACGGTGATTGTATTGAAATAAAGTTATAAGGAGAAAAATGCCGCCTTTGAGAGGCTATTTTTTATGGAAGCAATCCCCATTGCATGGTGCAATGATTCAAGGAGGCGAGGGTACGTGAACGAAGAGAAAAAGCTGGATCTTATTCTTGAGAAGTTGGGCACTTATGATGAGCGGTTTGATAGGATCGAGGGGCGATTGGACAGGATCGAAGGCCGGCTAGACAGGATTGAGGAACGGGTCAACGAGGTTGAAAATTCATTGTCTTCCAACCTAAATAAACTGAGAGACGATGTTCGTTACTGGATCGAAGGATTGCATCGTCACGTTACACAAGAGTTTGAGAGGATAAACCAAAAACTCGATGAGATATCTATGGATGTGGACTACCTAACCAGTAAATACATTGAGCATGACAAGGAATTGTTTCACCTTAAGCGTAATCTGGGTTGATGTGACTGCACCAGAACTAATACCTTCTGGAACACTTCCTCTGGTTTTTTATTTCCGTAGGCTTCCTTCCCGATTTTCAATCGGGATTTTCTTTTCATATTCCTCCACTACCGGCGACGACGTTTGGTATCTCTATGCTGCCGACGGAAACCTGATCGAGGACGCTGAAGGATATTCCATTGACCGGGAAGAAGCGGAAAAAGTGGTTACACTGATGGGTGATATCTCTACCATTCGATATCGGAGCTGAAAAAGAACAATAGCTTAATCAACCGCCATTTTTATGGCGGTATTTTTGGAGGAAAGCATCTCCAATGTCAATGATAATATAGATCCAGGAGACGAAAGGAAGGGGATTAATATGAGTAGTCAAAACTTAGACGAACTTCTTAGAGGGGTTGATTATACAAAGTTGTACGAGGAACCTAGCATATTCATCCTTTTGTCACGCTTGATTTGTTCTTGCTCTTTTTCCTTAGCTAACCTATCGGCTTGGGATTATTCGAAGGTCGCTTTGTTTAACTTGTAAACCCAATACGTCAGAACCCCCATGACTATAACCTCCGCGAACGAGACAAAAATGTCGATTACATTAATCCCAGTTGTCAATGGTTACAAGGTTCATCCTCCCTCGCAATAATTGTAGGGAAAATATTCTACGCCATTTTGGCCATGAAGGAAAGGTGAATTTTTTCGGGGTCCCATACATGGGTGATCCCCTTATATTTATAAGGGATGGAAAACTGCCCTACTTGATGGCTTGGAGGAAAGGACTTTTTCAATTCTTTTTTAATTTGTTAATCAACTTTTCAACTCCACGATCAATTAGCCAAAAGACTATTGAAAAGAGAGATCCTACAAAACTCATAGCCGGAAAAACATAACCCGCGAGTACGTGAAGAAAAATGGAACCGAGTTCAGGATAACGGAAATTTTTGATTAATGAATCAATAGCAGTGGAGATCGGCACTCCATAACAAAATATAACAACAGAAGAAAACATGGTTAAAGCGCCAGCGTTGTTAAAAGGTGACCCGTAAGCATCCACGAAAAAGACAAACCAGCAATACCAGAAAATCATACCGAAAAAACTAGTAAGGAATGCAGAGATTATTTTTCTTTCAATTAGTCTCATAATTCTTTGAACCAGTCCCAAGATCCTCACCACACAATCTAGAATCACTTCTAAATGAATTATTTACGATTCGTCACTAAAAATCCTTTTTAGGATGACAAAGCTAATGCTGCTTATCAAGAAGCTTATGAGAAGTTGTTTCCCGGCATTTTGCTTCAGGAAAAGGATCAGCAGGATCCAGCAGGATCCGAATCGACTTGATTGGTCGCATGTGGCCAAAATGGATGTGTTTAACTACTCTTCCTAACGGTAATTACCAATAAGACCTCTTGGAGTTGGTACCGAGTATGTTGTTGTGAGACGCACGACTTGAAGAAGGATTGACACTATACTAGTAGAAAAATCTGAAGAGAGGAGTTAAGGCGTGTCTGGCGTTACCCCCCTCGCGCATCACATCCAAAGGAGGACATAATAAACTATGACCCTTCACCGCTTTTATAGGGACGATTCCGCATATGAATCTTGGATACGGGAGAATCCAAGCGGCTTTGTATTCAACTATTTCAAGGGAGGAGAAGCTTCCTCTCCAAACAACATCATCCATCATGCCTCTTGTTCTTATTAAAACAGAATAGTGGATGAAGGACGTAGAACTCGGGTCGAAAAGGTATGCTCTGATGTAGCACGCCTAAGCGGGCCACCAACGGGAAATGTGATCAAATCACAGAGTGGAATCCAGCCCGGCTTGGTGAAGCGCATCCAGGGGTTGCCCCAGGGCATCATCGTTGGGGGCGTGAGGGGCTTCCCCAAACAATAACTCCAAATCCTGCTTTTCGTAGAAGGTTTCAACCCGGTAAAGGGCTTGGCGTTGGGTGAGGATGTTGATGATCAGGGCCTTGCTTCGCAGGCCGTGGACAGTTTACCAGGGATTTTTTGTGACCGGAACTATGTCGTTAATCCGCAATGATCGGGGCATAACCGATGGGAATGGGCTGAATGCTGGTGGGTTGCATCCTGGACACCTACTTTGGAGGCTTGTACTCCCTTAGCATAAAGGAAATTAGCTCAGAAAAAAATTTTGAAGCGGCTACAGGCCGTGTGGAATGTGAGTACTAAACCAGATTACAAGCTATTTCAAAAACATGATCTACCAATTGTAAAATGGAAGCATGAGTACGAGACATGAGCTGACAGACGAACAATGGGCTGTTATTGAACCCCTGCTTCCCAAACCCAAACCGGGACCCGGACGTCCGCCCGCCGATCCGAGATAAACCCTGAACGGAATTCTTTACGTGTTGAAAACAGGTTGTGCCTGGGCGGACATGCCTCGAAAATATGGTTCTCCCACCACCTGATGGCGGCGATTGAAGCAATGGTTTGGAAGACGGGACGTGGGAGCGGGTTTGGCGTGCTCTGTTGAGCCGAATGGATGCGGAAGAGAAAATCGAATGGGCTCAAGCTTTTCTTGATGGTCGATTTGTTCCCGCCAAAAAAGGGGAGACGAGATTAGAAAAACCAAGGTGGGCAGGGGAACCAAGGTCATGATGGTAGTGATGGAAAGGGAGTGCCGTTCGGTCTGTATCTGGACAGTGCCCAACATCATGAAATCCGCGCTTGGCGGAAGCCACCCTGAAAACGGTTCGGGTACTGCAAAGGAGGGGACGTCCTCGAACACGACCCAAGGAATTGGTGGCTGACAAAGCATATGACAGCCGTTCTTTCCGAATTGGGTTACGCCGACGAGGTATCAAGCCCACCATTCCCACCATTAATCGAAAAAGCTGCAGGCCCCGCTGGCCGACCCATCCGTATCGGAGAGGGGTACTGTCGGCGTTGGATCATTGAACGCTGCTTCGGGTGGATGAACAATTACCGGCGGTTGGTGGTTCGGTATGACCGATATTTGCATATTTATAGAGCTTTTTGCCTGATTGCATTCATTATTAGGTGTGTAAATCGAATTTTGAAATAGCTTCTAGTACTACAGTTGTACTTATGGAGAAAGCAATCGCTTTCTGTAATGATAAAACCGAGACATGGCTTGATGTCGCCTTCGCC
>JGI1652J44930_10001109_pt1 | contig 10333 bp, 9 predicted proteins | sample NewIslsDNAsample_FD_44930 | JGI IMG/M metagenome (IMG submission 44930)
GCGTCGATCTCCACCTCCATGCCGCACGCGAGCATCTGCCGCCGCAGCCAGTTTCTCCCCTGTTCATACCACGGAGTGAATGGCCGCCTTGTCCAACCCGGCTTCGATCGATCGACAAAGGTGGCCATCGTTTCAATATCCCTTTCAATCCGCTTCGGATCGGGCTTCAGCGAAAAACCCCCCATGATAAACACTCCCGCCGCTTTCAGTGATGCTTCGCCCTCACGAACCGCCCATCTCCCGGCTGACCGATGACCTGCCCGTCATACACCATCTTTCCTCGGACAAAGGTGTACACTATTTTCCCCTGCACCGGCCTGCCGTGATAGGGACTCCAACCGGCGCCGGAGTGAAGCGCCCTTTCATCCAGGACATAGCTCTCCCTGGGATCGAGCACGGCCAGATCCGCGTCCAGGCCCGCCGCTATCGCTCCCTTGCAGTAATCCAGACCGAAAGTTGCCGCCGGCCGTTCGCTCAGCAGCCGAACGAGATCGAGCAAGGTGATTTTTCCTTTCGCCACGCCCTCGCTGTACATCAGCGGGAGGAGAGTTTCCACCCCCGGCGCCCCGGACGCGTTTTGGAAAATGTCGGGGCTTTGCTTTCGCTCGATCGGCCACGGGGCGTGGTCGGAGGTGACCATGTCCACATAGCCCCTGGAAATCAGCTTCCACAGCTCCTCCACATCCGCCCTGGAACGGAGCGGCGGATTGATTTTCGCCTTCGCTCCCAGCGTCAGCATGTCGTCCTCGCACAGGGTCAGGTAATGCGTGCACGTTTCCGCCGTCACATTCACCCCTTGGGAACGGTAATGCTGGACCAGTTCGAACACCCGCGGGAATGTGGAATGGTAAAGATGCAGCTTCACCCCCGTATAGTAAGCAAGTTCCATCGCCGTTACCGCGGCCGTCGATTCCGCCGCCTTCGGCCTGCTCCAGCAATGGGCGCGCGGATCCTCCAGGCCCCGACCGCCATATTTGGCGATATACCTTCTGACGATTTCGTCATTTTCGGCGTGGACGCCGACGGGCCCGCCCGTTTCGGCGATGACGGAAAAGGCTTCCATCAATTGGCCGTCGCCGATGCGGGGAAAGCGGAAAGAGTCGGTGTTGAACATCGACACTTTGAAACCGCAGGCGCCGGCTCGCGCCAACTTGGGGATTTCATCCAATCCCCCTTCTTTGAAAATCGTGGCCAACAGCGCCACGTCGACGATCGACTCGCCTTCCAGCCTTTCCGCCTTCTCCTGAAACAGCGCCTCCGTACAGATCATCCCGGTGGCGTCGTAGGGCATCTCAATGATCGTCGTCACTCCGCCGGCCGCCGCCGACCGGCTGGCCGTCTCAAACCCCTCTTCCGCCGAACTGTAGCAATGAACATGCGCATCGATCGCACCGGGCAAGATATAGCAGCCCCTGGCGTCGACCGTTTTCGCCGCCGACAGGGGTTCGCGCCCCCGCAGAATCCTCCTGATTTTCCCGTCCTTGACGGCGACGGCCCCATCGTACACGATCTCCTTCGGCGTCACCACGTCACCCTTGACCACCAAATCGTACATGTACCGNTCCGAAATCATCTGATCCCCTCTCCCTATTCGATGGCCACCGCGGACACTCTGGCCAGCTTCCGCGAAATCTCCCGGGTTGCCTCCACCACGGACCGGATCATCATTTCACCCGTCCCGGGATGCAACCGTTCCGACGGACCGGCGATGGTCAGACTGGCCACAACCCGCCGATACCCGTCAAAGATGGGGGCAGCGATGCCAAACACGTCCGGATCGACCTCCCCCACCGTCAAACAGTAGCCCTGCCGCCGAATCCGTTCCAAATTTTCCAGCAACGCCTCCTTCTGTCGGGGATCTTCCATCCNCTTCAGCACCTGATCCAACACCCGTTCGGTCTCGTAAGCCAGGATGGCTTTTCCCGAAGCGCCCAGGTGAAGGGGCAGGATCCTTCCGTTTTCAATGGCGAAACGAATCAGGCGGCGGCTCTCCACCTGTTGAATGCAAATCACATTGGTTCCCGTGCGAACCGTCAAAATCGTGGTCTCATCGGTTTTCTCGGTGATGGATTCCATGACCGGGCGGGCGATGACGTACAATTCGCGATCGATCTGCTGGTACAAACTCCTCGCCAAATCCAGGATGCGAAGTCCAAGACCGATCTGCCCTTTTGCCCGCCTTTCCACGACCCCGTTTTGTTCCAGCGTCTGAAGCAGGCGGTAGGTGGTGCTTTCCGGAATCGAGACCCTTTCCGCGATTTCACTGACGGAAAGGGTGGATTCCGCCTCCGCCAAGGCAAACAATATGTCCAAAGCCCGTGCCAACGTCTGCGTNCCGTTCCCCATGTTACCTCCCACTCACGCAAGCATGTGCTTCACTTCGCACAAAATGGTTTCCTCCTCCACCAGGCGGATCATCTTGTCCAAATCCGCTTTTACATAAGCGTCTTCCCACATCGGAGGAACATGCCGTCGGATCAGCTCATAGACAAGGGCGGTTCCGTTTCCCATCGCGAAACCGCTCATTTTTCCTTTGATCAAATCGATCGCCTGGGCCGCGCACAGCAATTCGATCGCCAGCACCTTCTCAAGATGGCCGATGATCTGAATCGTCTTCCGCACAGCCCCCATCGCCATGCTGTTGTGATCTTCCTGATTGCCCTTGGCCGGGATGGATCCGATGCTGGCGGGGGCGGCGAGCAGCCGCATCTCGCCCACCAACGCGACGGCGTTGGCCTGCACCTGCGCAAAGCCCGTATTGAGCCCGACCGCGCCGCCGGCCAGGTTGGCCGGCAATCCGTAGCTCGCCGCCGGGTCGAGCAATCTCGCCGACCGCCGCTCGGACAAAACGGCCAAGTCGGTCAGCGCGATGCCGATGAAATCCAACGCATAAGCCAGAATCGCCCCGTGAAAATTTCCGCCGCTCAGGCTCTCGTACCCGGATTCTCCGGAGAAAATCAGGGGATTGTCGGCAGAGGCGTTGATTTCTCTGGAAAGGACCGTTTCCAGGCAGCGGAGAACCTCCTTGACCGCCCCGTGCAACTGCGGAGAAGCGCGAAAACTGACGGCATCCTGAACCCGGGGACGGATTTCGCCCAGTCTCCTTCTTCCCTCTTCGGTGACCCACTCGCTTCCTTTCAAAAGCGTCCTTACGTTGCGCGCCGTTTCAATCTGCCCCGGGATTCCCCGTGCCTGTTGGATTCGCTCGTCAAAGGCGCTCACTTCCCCGCGCATCGCCTCCAGATTGAGCGCAAGCGCCACATCGGCCAGCCGGGCCAGCTGCTTCGCCTTGTGATGGGCATGGATCGCGTTGGCCAAGACCAGCGTGCTGCCGCTCATCAAGGCCAGCGCCTCCCGGGCGGCCAAGGGAAAGCGGACGGGTACAACGCCCGCCTTCCGCAACATCTCCTCAGCGCTTCCCTCTTCTCCCCGAAAGCGCACCCGTCCCTCCGGCGCTCCGGTCAGGCACAAGCCGAGGTGGGCCATCGGCTGCAGATCGCCGACCCCCAGGGAACCGATTTGCGGGAGCAACGGGATGATTCCTCCGTTCAAAAACGTCAACATCCGCTCGATCAGCTCCGGCCTCACACCGGAATGGCCCCGGCTCAACACGTTTGCGCGCAGCAGCATCGCCAGGCGGACGACATCATCGGGAAAATAAGGGCCGATTCCCACGGCGTGGGAATACAAAATTTTTTGTTGAAAGATCTCCTGATCTCGTTCATCGACGACAAAATCCTTCAATTTCCCCAAACCGGTGGTGATCCCGTAGATCCCCCTGCGTTCTTCCGTCAACCATTTCTCCACCTGGCGGCGCGTCTCCTGCACCGCTTCGATCGCGCGGGGCGATACGGCCACCCGGATGGAGGGATCTTCGATAAACGACGCCAATTGTTGCAAAGTAAGACCTTTTCCGTCAATCGTTATCCGGTGTGCGGCCATCCTCATCCCCCTTCGGCCGTCTCCCCCGGCTCAAGGCAATTCGCCCCTCGCCCTCAGGGACGAGCGCTTCTCCAACCGGAGCAGCAGCTGGTTGGTGACAATCGCCAGCAGGGAGACAAACAGCGTTCCCCATAACATTTTGGGGGTCGAATTTTGGTACAAGCCTTCAAACAACAGCTCCCCGAGTCCCCCGGCGTTGATCCATGCGGCGATGGTCGCGATTCCGATCGTGGACACGGCGGCAATCCGCACGCCTCCCAGGATGACCGGCATGGCCAGCGGCAGTTCGATCTTCCAAAACAGTTGGGCGGGACTGAGTCCCATCCCTTTGCCGGACTCGATGATCGCGGCATCGACGGTCCTGAAGCCGACCATCACGTTGCGCACAAGGATCAGCTGACTGTATGCGACGAGCGCGATAATCGCCGATTTCACCCCCAACCCGACCAGCGGGATCAACATCGCGAACATGGCGAGACTGGGAATGGCATAAATGATGCCCAGGAAAGACAGCACCGGAATCGACAGCCACTTGACCCGCGAGAGGAAAAACCCGACGGGCAGGGCGAACAGCATGGCGAGAACCNGCGCACTCGCCGTCAACATCAAATGTTCCATCAACCGGGTGAAGATCTGATCATAATACTTGAAAAAATAGTCAAACATCGGCGCTCACCTACCCGCCTAGTGTCAGCAAGCGGACGCGGACCCGCTCAGCGCCCCGTGAATCTTCAACTGCTCGAGCGTCACCCGGCCCACGGGCGTCTTGTTGCTGTCCACGACGATGACGGAATCCTGTTCGCTTTGAAGCAGGTGGGTCAGGATCGTCTTGCAATTTTCCTCCAGGGACACCCGGATTTCATTCGGATGAGGATGCCCGGTGATCTCTGTCATCACGCTCGCCGCCTTCATGACNCTCAGCCGCTTCAGCACGTCGTCGGAGTGAACCAACCGNCGGACAAATTCGTTGGCCGGTTTCGTGATGATGTTAAACGGCGTGTCATACTGTTGAATCTTTCCCTCGTTCATGATCACGATCTTGTCCCCCAGCTTCAGCGCTTCCTCGATGTCGTGGGTGACGAAGAGAATCGTCTTGTGCAGCTTTTTTTGAATATGGATCAATTCATCCTGCAGGCTGGCCCGGGTAATCGCATCGATGGCCCCGAACGGTTCATCCATCAGCATGATCNCGGGATCTCCGGCCATCGCCCGCGCCAGACCGACCCGCTGCTGCTGTCCGCCGGAAAGCTGGCGCGGATAGCGCTTGCGAAACTCCCCGGGCGGCAGGTGGACCAGTTCCAGCAATTCGTCGATCCGCTCATCGATCCGCTTTTTGTCCCAGCCCAGAATGCGCGGAACCGTTGCGATGTTTTCTTCGATCGTCATGTGCGGAAACAAANCGACCTGTTGGATCACATAGCCGATCTTTCGCCGCAGCCGCGTGACCTGCATCCTGGACACATCTTCCCCCTGCACGAAAATGCGTCCCGATGTCGGTTCGTACAGGCGGTTCACCATCTTCAACAGCGTGGTTTTCCCGCAGCCGGATGCGCCCAGTATGGTGACGAAGCTTCCCTCTTCAATCCGCAAACTGGCCTCATTGACCGAGGGCCTCGACGCCTTCGGAAAAATCTTCGTCACTTTATCAAAGACGATGGAATAATNTTTCACCTTCGCTCAACTCCCTTTTGGAGGAGGAGACTTGGCCTCCCTCCCGCGGGAAGGAAGCCAAGAATCCGTCATTTCCCGGAGATGATGCCCTCTTTTTGCAGAAATTCCTTCGCNACTTCGGCGTATTCCCGCTTTTTGATGTCCACTTCGGCATTGAGGGACTGCATGATCTCATTGTTGAGCTTGGCAGAAACGGCATTCAGCACCTTTTCGATCCCGGGATCTTTCTCCAACACTTCCGCCCGGATCACCGGGGCCACATAGTAAGGGGGCCAGAANTTCTTGTCATCTTCCAGCAACACCAACTCCTTGTTGGTCAGATCCCCGTCGGTGGTGAAGCCGACCGTCACATCGGCCTCGCCGTTCAACAGGACGCGGTACTTGACCCCGTAGTCATAAAGTTCCATGCTTTTGAATTCCATTCCGCCGTACGTTTTCTTCAACCCCTTCAGACCGTCCTCCCGCTCCTCAAACTCGGGCACGGCCGCCATCCTCAGCTTCGGCGCCAGCTTCGCCAGTTTGGAAATGGTGTACATNTCGTACTTTTCCGCCACTTTGCGCGTCGTCACGAGCCCCTGCGAATCGTTGACATCCGCAGGATCGAGCCAGACCAGGTTGAACTTCTCTTTGTAGTTTTTCGAAACGANGTCGTACACTTCTTCCGGATCCGATTTGGGCGGCATCTGCAAGATGTTGATCAGACCCGTCCCGGTATACTCGGGATACACGTCGATCTCTCCGCTTTTCAGCGATTCGTGGGCGACCAGGGTCCCCCCCAGATTCAGCTTCCGCTCCACCTCGTACCCGGCATTTTCCAGCGCGAGGGCATACATCTCCCCGAGAATCAGCGATTCCGTGAAGTTCTTCGACCCGACGACGATCTCCGGTTTTCCCGACCCGTCGCCGCCGCAGGCGGTCAAAAGCAGCGACAGGGCCAAAGTGAGCGCCAACAGAAAAGATGCTTTTCTCATGAGAATCCCCCATTTTTCAAAATTGAATCAGCCTCTCTGATGCCTGGTGACCAACCGTTCAATCCCTGCAAAACACACTTCCGACAAGATCGCCAAGAGGGCGACCGGAACCGCACCGACCAGCAACATCGGAAAATTGTACATGCCGAGTCCGTTNACGATAAACGTGCCCAATCCCCCTCCTCCGATGAAGGCTGCCAGCGTCGCGCTCGCGACGACTTCCACGGCCGCCGTCTTGCTTCCGGCGATCACCAGCGGCATGGCCAGCGGGATTTCCACCTTTCGCAAAATCTGACGCTCATCCATGCCCATGCCCCGAGCCGCTTCGATCACCGCCGGATCGATTCCGCGGAATCCGAGATAGGTATTGATCAAAATCGGAGGACAGGCGAGGATGGTCAAAGCCACCAGGGCCGNGAGAAAACCGGTCCCGAAAACCGGCAAAATGATGACCAGAATCGCCAGGCTGGGAATCACGCGCAGGGAATTGACACAGCTCATCACCGCTCCGGCGATCCTTTGCTTTTTCGCGCAAAGGATGCCGAGCGGAATGCATATCGCAAGGCCGATCAGCAAGGCGGCAAAGCTTAACGTCAAATGATCCTGAACCGCTTCCACGAAGCGCTGCTGATTATCCAAAATGTACCTGTAAGCTTGCTCGGCTATTTCCATCCTGCTTCCCCCTTTTCCGCCGCAAGCCCGGGGGCCGCCTGCCCGAAGGCGATCGCGCTCCGGGCGGGCACCGCACTACTTCGCCAATGCATAATCGGCAATGTTGATGCCCAGCGCCTGTTCCACCTCGGGATATACGGAAGCGTCGAGGACGCCCGAGCTGATCGGAATGTGACGCTTGTGGATATGGAAGATTGCAACCTCCATCCCTTCCTTGAGATGGCCGACGCTGACCGGCTGCCCCGTCTCCGCGGACAGCGTCGTAATCACGTCCGGATACGTCGCGACGCGGTTTCCGCCGGGATCATCCACCGCCATGTATTCGTTCATCACATGCAGGGTGAAACGCCCTCCCGGCGCATCCACATAAACTTTTCCGATATCGAAGGCTCCGGAATAGGCGACCGTGGAGTGAGCCACGACTCCCCTGCCGATGATTTCGCCGCGGGTTTTCTCGCAGATCGCCTCCATCACCGCCTCGGCGCCTTTGGGCTCGGCAACCAGGATCGCTTTGCCCAGCTCGATCGCCATGGAAACGCCGCCGATCGCGGCGTGTTTCTTGATGTATCCGGCCGGAAGAGGATGTCTCGCCGCCGCGATGAATCCGCCGGACATATCGGCCGCCGTGCGCAGGATGGTGGAGGTTTTTGCGGGCGTTCCCTTGACGACGAGCTCCAGGTAGGAGCCGGTGTCTCTCCTTCCGCCCACCACCACTTGGATCGTTTCAAAATCCAGGCGGCCGGACAGGCCCAACGATCCCATTTTTCCGGTCGGATGAGCCCGGATGTCTCCCGTCGCGTCCACCACCACCAGATCGAGGGCGGCAGCGGGCAACCAGCCGTTTATTGTGCTGGACATGCCGTTTTGCGGCGTCATGACCCCGACCACTTTGCCATCGTAGTGATCCATCAAGAGTTTTACCGCTTTGATATAATCGCTCCCCAGCATCTGCCACTGGTCCCCGGCGGGTGCGCCGATCGCCGTGCAGGTGACGATGATGGCGTCATCCGGCAGCTCGTCGACCGACACCAACTTCGGCTGCCCGATCGTGACGGCCGCCTCTCCGATTTCCAATCCGTGATCGACCCAGCCTCCCCCGCCGGAAGCAAATACCGAGCCCCCCTTCACTGCCGCGATGACATCGTCCTTGGTCAATACTCTCATGAACGTTCCCCTTCCCATACAGAATTTGATGTGTCAGGTCAACACCCGGCGAAGGCCCTTTTTGCGCACTTCATCCAGCGCTTCTTCGTAACCGGCATCGGCATAGCGCAACACTCCGATGCCCGTGTCGTTGTCCAGCGCGTGTTTCAAGCGGATGTCCGCCTCCGGAGTGCCGTCGGCCACGACCGTCACGCCGGCGCTGGTCATGTACCCCGCGTATCCCCCGCCCCCGGAGTGGATCGCCACCAGATCCGCCATCGAACAGCAGTTGAGCATCCCGTTCAACAGCGGCCAATCGGCGATCGCATCGCTCCCGTCCTTCATCCGCTCGGTCATGATGTTGGGGTGGGTCATCGCGCCGGCATCCAGGTGATCGCGGGAAAACGCGATGGGGCCGCTCAGCCTGCCCTCGCGCACCATTCGATTGACCTCCAGGGCCAGTCGGGTCCGCTCCCCGTGACCGAACCAGCCGATGCGCGCCGGCAGCCCTTCAAAGGGCACATATTTTCCGGCCAGGCGGATCCAGTTGACCGCTATCTCATTGTCGGGAAACTCCCGAAGGATCATCTCATCGATCCTTCGAATNTCTTCCGGATCGCCGGAGAGGGCAACCCAGCGGAAGGGACCGATCGCCCTGCAGAAAAGCGGTCGCAAAAACGCCTCCGTGAAGATTTCGATGTCAAAGGCATCCTTCACGCCGTGGCGGAAAGCCTGCGTCCGAATGTTGTTCCCGTTGTCAAACACGATCGAACCGCGCCGCTTAAACTCCAGCATCGCCTCCACTTCACGGGCGATGGAAGCCCCCGCGTCGGCCTGCAGTTTCTCCGGGTTCTCCCTTCGCATCCGTTGNACGTCTTCCAGGCTGTAACCCGCCGGGACGTAACCGTAGAGAAGATCGTGGGCGGCGGTTTGGTCGGTGACGATGTCCGGGACGATTCCCCTGCCAAGGATTTCCGGATAAATCTCGGAAGCATTGCCCAGCAGGCCGACGGAAACGCTTTCATTCTTCTCCTTGGCTTCGCCGATCCACGCCAGCGCTTCATCGAGATCGGCGGTTTTCCGCTGCAGATAACCGACCCTCATCCGCTTGTCAATGCGCGCCTCATCCACCTCCACACAGAGGATCGCAGCCTTTGCCATCACGCCGGCCAACGGCTGCGCGCCCCCCATTCCGCCCAAACCGGCGGTCAGAATGAAGCGTCCCGCCAGACTGCCGCCAAAATGCTTTCTGGCGATGGCGGAAAAGATTTCGTAGGTGCCCTGGATCACCCCTTGCGACCCGATGTACTGCCATGCCGCCGCCGTAAGACCGCCCCACATGATCAACCCTTTTTCCTGCAGCTGATAGAAATGCTCGCTGTCCGCCCATTTTCCGACGAGGTTGCAATTCGCCATGATCACGATCGGGGCAAACGCATGCGTTTTGAAAATGCCGATCGGTTTGCCGGACTGGATCACAAGCGTTTCATCTTCATTGAGAATTTTCAGACTTTCAACGATGGCATGATACGACCTCCAGTCCCGCGCCGCTTTGGCCAGCGCGGCATAAACCACCAATTCCCGCTGATTCTCGCCGTTCTCCAGCACATTCTCCAGCATCCGAAGCAACGCCTCTTGTCTCCACCCCTTGCAGCGAAGGGCGGAACCGCGGGCTGCCCTGATCCTTTCCATTGCGACACCTCTCAATTATCACTATTTGATAACTAATTATTACATTCTGCCTTTATCGTAGATTGAATGGTATGTTTTTTCAATACACAATTTATGGAAATGTCCGTCTTCTTAAGTAGATCTGCAAAAGAATCGCCGCCCCGGCAACTTGCGGGATAAGACCCTCTATTTGCGGTTTTTTTCACTGAAGGCCAAAATCAGCTCCACCGCCTTCCGGGTGACCGGCGCCCCCCTCTTCACGT
>JGI1652J44930_10001110_pt1 | contig 10323 bp, 14 predicted proteins | sample NewIslsDNAsample_FD_44930 | JGI IMG/M metagenome (IMG submission 44930)
TTACTCGATTCTCTCCATTTATTAACACCTTCACAAAGGAAAAAAATCGAAGAAGATCGGGAAATACTACTCTTATCCCGTCAATTGGCGGAAATTAAATGTGACGTCCCAATTCAGTTTAATTTCGAAGAGTCAAAACTATCTATTGATGTGGATGAAGTCAGAAATCGATTACATCAATTAGATATTAAAGGTAAAACAAGTATTATTCACTCAGTTGAACAAATTCATATGAAAATCACAGCTGTATAGACAAAGGAAATTTTTACTTATCTTAAAGTGCTTTCATTTAAATGTACATCAATAATTGTAAAAAATTACTTGATGAGGTCAATAAACGTAAGAAAAAGGATAGATGAGCTTAGAAAATAATCATGTTCATCTATCCTTAAATTTTTTTCAATCACTACAATTAATAAATGTTTATATTTTTGTATTTTTCTTTTTGGCGATGTTTTCAAGTTCACTTTTCGGATTTTCTGTCAAAACATCTTCAGCATACCCTTGAGGATTGACACCAGACTTAGTGTTTCCTCTATTTTTATGATTTTTCTTGCTCATGATAATTCCCTCCATCCATTTATTCAATGGTATTATTCACGTTATTGAAACAAATATGTATGGGGAAATTCTTAGAATTTAAGTTAGTGTTAAACTAGATTTACCTTTCTTTTTCCATGGAATTTCTGAAAAGACCATTCCTACAAAAATACAAATACATCCGATTAAACCGGCAATATGCAAACGTTCGCCAACCCAAATAAATGCTGTGAATGCAGCAAAAACTGGCTCCATAGCAAAAATTAATGCAGTATGGGATGGACTCGTGTACTTTTGGACATAGGTTTGAATAAAAAAGGAGAGTGCACTTGCCAATATACCTGTAATTAGTAAAGCAAAGATGACCTCCATATTTAATACAACATTAGAATGGAATACTGATTCCCATTTTTCAAAACTAAATGAACATATGGAAGATAGGATGGTTATCGTTGTCATTTGAATAACTGTTAGCAATAGAGCAGGATATAACTTTGTATATTGCCCAGTCCAAATAATATGAAAAGAAAATCCGATCGCACAAATAAAGACAAACACATCGCCTATATTTACTCCAACCGGTCCGGTCATTGTTAATAAATATAATCCAATGGTAGCAACACATATTCCTGACAAAGCGAATGGAGTTAATTTTTGCTTAAAGAAAAACCATGTGAACAATGGAACTAAAACAACACTTAAACCAGTAATAAATCCAGCTTTAGAACTCGTCGTATATAAAAGACCAATCGTTTGAAATGCATATCCAATAAATAGCCAAAAACCTAAAATACCTCCAGCTAAAATAACGTTTTTATTTAATAATAAAAGTTGTTTTCGTTGGAAAAATATAAGCCAAAGCCATAATAGAATTGAGGCAATGAAAAACCGTATAGCATTAAACGTATGGGGTTCTAAAAAAGAGATGGCATTTTGAACTACAACAAATGTTGAACCCCAAATAAAAGCGACAAATAACAAAGAAATATCCGCAAAAAATTTATTTTTATGCAAAGAATACCTCTCCCTTAAAACATTATGTATTAGAAACAATTGCACTTCTTGCTAATTCATCGGCATTTTTATTTTCCTTAGATGGTATCCATTTAATAAAAAATAAGTCAAAATTCTGAATATAACCTTGTGCTTTTTCTAAATATGGACGAAATAATGTGTTTTTTACAAATTCTTTTTCCACCGCATCACATACAAGTTTTGAATCTGTACGAAATGAAACGATAGAAAATTTTTGTTCCATACAAATTTCTAAAGCTTTTATAAAAGCGATAAACTCTGCTTCATGATTATTATAAACCCCTATCGGAAGGGAATATCTCCATTGCTTTGCACCATCTTTTATATATATGCCAACTCCGCTAGGACCAGGATTTCCTTTGGAAGCACCATCAAAATAGACTTCAATCATGTAACTATTCCTTTCTAAATCAATTATTACTATAAAGATATTATACTTTAATGACAAAAAAGTGAAAAAAAATGAGAGGCAGGTCCTCTCATTTAAAAAGCGGTTTTTTATTCATTCTTTTTGCCATATATCCAAATGGAGTATCAAGAACAGCAATAATGAATTTTAATACATATGTGGTAATAAAGATATCCATCCATACATCAAATGAATAAACACCAATAAAGGCTACACTAGTAAATACGAGTGTATCTATTAATTGACTGATCATTGTACTCCCATTGTTTCGAATCCAAAATTGCGAATCTTTAGGGAAAAGCTTTTTAAAAAAGCTGAATAAGTAAACATCAAGCATTTGGCTTATAATATAAGCTAGTAGGCTACCAGCGGCAATTCTAGGAGTTAGACTGAAAATCGTTTCAAGTGATTCATGTGCAATATCAAATTCACTTGGTTGAAACAGTAAAACCATTTGCATGATAACCGTCATCATAAGTAAGGTTGTGAAACCAATCCAAACCGCTTTTTTTGCTTCATTTTTTCCGTATTTTTCATTTAGGATATCTGTTACGAGAAAGGCAGACCCGTAAATGGAATTTCCTAATGTTGCGGTTAAATGAAAGATTTCGATTGTTTTAACAACCTGAATATTTGCAAGGACGGTTGAAAAACCAACCCAAACAAATAATCCTGTTCGTCCAAAAAGTCGATAAATAATAAGGACGAATGATAAATTAACAATTGCAAAAATAAGTCCTAACCATTCATTAAACATTTTTATTCCTCCTGTAGTTTTGATAACGCGGGAGTTCTCGAACCGCGATAGGATGTATTCAATTGTCAACAACCATTATAACGATTAATTGAAAAAATTTATATAGTTTGAAAAAAAGTCTAATTTTTCAAAAAGGTGATGAAATATACATGAAGGTACAAATTGAATGGAAATATCCATATAAGAAAAAGGAAAAGAAATCATTTATTTCTGAATGGATGGATCAAACAGAAGCTCTTCAAATTGCCCAGCAACTAGAAAAAATGTCTCCCCAATCAGAATGTATTTTTCATGAAGAAACAGGAATTACATGGACAAAAAAAGAATTTAAAAAGCTTCTAGAAAAATCTGTAGGAAAACCTAGTCAGTTAACGTTATTTTTTGACGGCAATTATCATCGACATTCTCAAACCGCTGGAATAGGTGTTGTCCTATATTATCAACAAGATTCTAAATCCATACGTCAAAGATGGAATGAACGTTTAGAAGGACTAATAAATAATAATGAAGCTGAATATGCAGCTTTGTATTATGGTTTGCAAAAAGTTGAAGAATTAGGCATAAAAGGGGAAAAGCTAACGATTAAAGGCGACAGTCATGGGGTATTAATGCAACTAAAAGGGGAATGGCCATGCTTCGAGGAAGATTTAAATCGCTGGTTAGATAAAATTGAGGAAAAAATATCTCAACTAAAACTTTATCCCGAGTATATTCCAATTATGAGAAATGAAAATAAAGAAGCGGATCAATTAGCATCGCAAGCTTTGGCAGGAATAAAAATTGAAAGTAAAAGAGATGATGGATAACATGAAACTTTCGCTTAAAAGAAAAAAACTGTTTTATTCAGTTGATACATTATTGACCACATACTGTAAAGGGTGTCTCATATATAAGCATTTAAAAAATGAAAAAGGAAAATGTTCTGCCCACAAATTTTGTATTACCCAATGTACGGTGGGTGATCAAATTCAAGAATTGGGAAAAAAGATCATTTCGTTAAAAGGAACAAAAGAATAGGAAGATAAGAAAAGGCTGGCAAAATTGCCAGCCTGTATATTTTAGTTGTTGTTTTTAAAATTATAGTTTCACTACGTTAGCAGCTTGTGGTCCACGGTTTCCTTCAACGATTTCAAAAGAAACTTCTTGACCTTCTTCTAATGATTTAAATCCTTCACCTTGGATTGCAGTGAAGTGAACGAATACATCGTCTCCGCCTTCAACTTCAATAAAACCATAGCCTTTCTCATTGTTAAACCATTTTACTTTACCGTTTTGCATATTTCTTCCTCCTAAATCTTTGACACAATGAATGTGTCACATAAAATAATCATCATAAAACAGAATATATCAGCACAAGAGGCGGAGATATTCAGTTTTAGATGTTATTAATATACATCAGTTTACCATTAGAGTCAAGATTTTCAAGAATATTCTTTGATTTTTGCAAGTGACAAATGAATATTCAAAAGGAAGGCAATTCATCCAATGATCCATATTCCCCTTGTTCAATCGATTGAATGATGGGAATTTCCGATTGGGAATCATAAATGATTTCTGCCCCTAAAATGATACCATTTTCAATTTCTGCTACCGCTTTTCGATAAGAAATGATTCTTCCGCTAGATGTTTGGAAATTTATAATATTTCCAAATGCATTTTTTTGACAAGCAACAATTTTTTCTGTCATTGGCAAACTCCTTTTCCTTTATTCAAAAATTATTGTTGCCAAACATCATTATTTTTAATAGCTAAAAAATAAAAACTGTTCCCTTATAACGAGAACAGTTGGTGAAAACTTGTATTAATTGGTATGTTCGTATTGAAAGCAATCCTTTATGATTTCCTTGACAATGATTTTGGATGAATGGGGTTGATAAATATCTTTTAACGCCATTTTCATCGCTTTTTGTTTTTCTTCATTATGAATAAGTTCTTCTACTGCATTGATCGTTTCTTTCACATTGTTAGCAATTTTACCTGCACCTGATTCTTCAAAAAATTGAGCATTCTCTTTTTCTTGACCAGGTATCGGTTTATATAGGATTAAAGGCGTTTCTTTAGAAGCAGCTTCTGTAATTGAAATACCTCCAGGTTTAGTTATCATACAGTAAGATACTTCAAATATTTCATGAATATCTTCAACATATTGAAGTAGCCTAATTTTATCTCCATAAACAGTTTGTAGCGGGAAAAGTTTTTGGTACAACGTATCATTGTTTCCACATATAACAATAATTTGAGCCTCTTTTAATTTCAGAAGTCCTTCACAAATTTTATCAGTATTTTTTAGTAAACCGCTAGCTCCAGCTAGCACTGTAACAATTTTTGCATCTTGACGAAGGTGATACTTTTTATAAATGTAATCTTTACTTACCTTTTTTTCAAAATTTGATCGAATAGGAATACCGCTAATGACAATCTTATCTTCAGAAACACCGTGTTTTAATAATTTTTCTTTAACGTTTACCGAAGCTGCAAAATATTTATCGATATACGGATGAACCCAAAGGGAATGTAAGCAGTAATCAGTAATGACCGTATATGTTGGAATAGAATAATGATCTTTGTTTCGTAAGTAGGGAGCAGCGAGTAAAGGAAAAGTAGTAATGATACATTGTGGGTGATGAAGATGAATAAGTTCTTTTACTCTAGATCTACCTAAATGTTGTAAAAAGTATGATAATCCGGTATGTGAAAATTTATCCGTTCCATAATAAAAAGCTTTATAAACAGGACTTCCATATTTAAAACCTTTAAATAATAAGGATCGAGTGATGGTCGCAGCAATTGGATAAGATTCTGCATATAAATCTGAAAAAACGACTTTATTAATCCCTTGTCGGTAAAACTCGTCTTCGATGGATTTTGCGGCTTGATGGTGTCCGTTACCGTAACTAGCTGATAAAATTAAGACTGTTGAACTCATCCCCGACTCCCTCCTTTACCCAAGAAAAATCTCTATAAAAAACTACTTTATTTGTAAAATAAATTCTATTTTTATATAATAAACATTTTCTTAAATTATATAGGAAAGGGAAGAAACTGCCAATAAAAATTTTTTGATACATTTCCATCTATCCATGAGAAAAGGTAAAATATAGTTGTAATGATTAAATATAAAGGATGATAGCATGTTTGATCCTACAGCTTTTGATAATTTAAAAGTTGTACTCGAAGGCATCGTGTACGACATGGATTTAAACGGTATGATTCAAATTTTAGATAGAAATGATTTTGTAAACATTGCCAAAATGGAAAGAACGTATAATATATCCTTCTCATTAAATGATGTATCTCAACATAAGACTATTACTGTATGTTTACAACTTCATTTTTCATTTGAAGATCATTATGATGAATTTGTGAGTAAGAAAGATCCATTTGGATGTACATATACAACTATTTATCAAATACCGGGAAATTTAAACGACATTACCGATAAGCGTGTACGAAATCTACTCAGTGGGCACTACCATCATATAAAGACGAAAAAAATTCTAATGGAAAAAAACGAAGAAAATGAAATGTTTACGGAACTAATTGTAAACGACTTTATTGGTGAAACAGAAGTAGAAAAATTAAGGGATTCTGTTCAAAAATCTTTATTTGTATTAAATGAATTAACTAATCTCACACAATCCATGGGGGATCGACAATGATCGAAATCATAAAAAAAACAGAAACATTCGTATACGAACATCATAAAAGCGATTCGTCCGGTCATGATTGGTATCATATTGATAGAGTTCGAAATTTAGCGAAAAAAATTGCGACTATGGAAGAAAAAGGGGATTTGTTTGTTATCGAAATGGCCGCTTTATTACATGATATATCAGATCCTAAATTAAATTCTTCCAAAGATGCCGGAAAAAAGAAACTATTAAATTTTCTTGACACAATCAACATAGACGTTCATGTAAAAGATTGTATTTTGGAAATCATCGAGTCTATATCATTTAAAGGTGGACATGAACGAAAACTTGCAACGATAGAGGCAAAAATTGTTCGTGATGCTGACCGATTAGATGCTATTGGTGCGATAGGGATTGCAAGAGCTTTTGCGTTCGCAGGCCATAAAGGTAATCCTATTTATGATCCAAAATATGAAGTAAGAAAAAACATGAGTGAAGAAGAATATCGAACGAATCAAACATCAGCCATTCATCATTTTTATGAAAAACTGCTTAAATTGAAAGATTTGATGCTAACGGAAAGCGGGAAACAATTGGCTGAGGGTCGACATAAGTTTTTAGAACAATTTTTAAATCAATTTTATAAAGAGTGGAATGGAGAACAATGAGAATTTATCGAGGGGAAAGTATTAGTAAGTCATATGGTGAAAAAGTTTTATTTCAAGGAATTAATTTTTCGATTGGAGAAAAAGAACGAATTGGATTAATCGGGATAAACGGAACTGGGAAATCAACGTTATTAAAAATTATTGCACAAAAGGAAGAGGCAGATTCTGGCCGATTTGAACATCCGAAAGATTATAAAATTACACTATTAGATCAACAACCTATATTTAATAATGATGCGACTATTTTAGAACAAGTATTATCTATAGATGATGAAATCAATAAACTCATCCATCAATATGAAAAAACATTAATAGAATTAAACAATTGTCCGAATGATCGTAATATCCAAGATAGATTATTTCATTTACAAGCAAAAATGGATCAACGAAATGCTTGGGAACGGAATGCAAAAGTAAAATCAATTTTAACGAAATTAGGACTCCATGATTTCAATCAAAAAATTTCTCATTTATCTGGTGGGCAAAAAAAGCGTGTCGCATTAGCTCAAGTATTAATTCAAGAAGTAGACCTACTTATTTTAGATGAACCGACAAACCATTTAGATTATGAGCTTATTCAATGGCTACAGGAAGAATTACAAACATATAAAGGTTCTGTATTGTTCGTTACGCATGACCGATATTTTCTTGACCAAACGGCTAATAAAATTTTCGAATTAACGAGTGGAAAATTATATGAATATCCTGGTAATTATCAGGCATATTTAGAAGCTAAAGCCACTCGGGAATTAGTAGAGGCAAAACAATTTGAGAAACAGAAAAGTTTATATAAAAAAGAATTGGAATGGATTCGTAGAGGTGCAAAAGCACGAACAACGAAACAAAAAGCAAGAATTCAACGTTTTGAACAATTAGAAGAAAATCTTTCAAATCAAATTCAAAAAGAAACGTTGGAAATATCACTCTCATCGAAACGTCTTGGAAAGCAAGTCATTGAAATGAAGAATGGGTATAAAAAATATGATTCAAAGAAAATTTTAGAAGATTTTAATTTAATTGTTCAACAAAATGATCGTATTGGGATTGTCGGTCAAAACGGCAGCGGGAAATCAACTTTTTTAAATATCATTGCCGGTAAAGAAACATTAGATCATGGGATGATAACGATTGGTCAAACCGTAAAAATGGCTTACTATCGTCAACAAACAGAAGATATCGTTGATAAAAAAAGAGTCATTGAATATTTGAAAGAAACGAGTGAAGTTATAAAAACAATTGATGGAACAATGATTAGTGCATCCCAAATGTTAGAACGATTCCTGTTTCCTTCTTACATGCATGGTGTTCCGATATACAAACTTTCAGGCGGAGAGAAAAAACGATTATATTTATTAAAATTGTTAATGGAACAACCGAATGTATTATTGCTTGATGAGCCAACGAACGATTTAGATACGGAAACTCTAACCGTTCTTGAAGATTATTTAGATCAATTTTCAGGTGTAGTTATCACAGTTTCACATGATCGATACTTTTTAGATAAAGTTTGTGACCAACTGCTCATTTTTTCAGGTGACGGAAAAATAGAAAAATATTATGGCTCCTATACGGATTATTTGAATACTAATACAAAAAAAGAGAAAAAAGTGAATAAAGAAGAAAAAGCAATCCCTGCCCAACAAGAAAAGAAGAAAAAAAAGAAATTAAGTTTTAAAGAACAGAAAGAATGGGAAGAAATCCATGATAGGATTGCTCTATTAGAAAAAGAAATAGAACAACTACAAGATGAGATAACAAAAGAAGTTACAAACTATGAAAAACTTCAACAGTTGATGAAAGAAGCAGATGAAAAGAATAAACAATTAGAAGAACTTATCGAACGTTGGACATACTTAGCTGAAATTATGGAACAGCAATAAACGTCTTTTTTGAAGTTCGATTCATAAAGCGATAAGATAAAGGAAAGAAAATTGTTTGTAGTGAGAGGAGAATGTTTGGTGGAAATTAAATCAATTGAACCGACTCCAAGTCCGAATACGATGAAAATTATATTAAATCAAGAGTTGGAAGCTGGGATAAGGAATAATTACAATAAAGAAAATATGAAAGAGGCTCCTCCAAAAATTCAAGCGATTTTACAAATTGAAGGGGTTAAGGGAGTTTATCATGTGGCGGATTTCTTAGCGGTCGAACGAAACGCTAAGTATGATTGGAAAGACATTCTATCGAGAGTTCGTCAAGTTTTTGGTGAAGCTAAAGAAACTAATATAGAAGAACGTAAACTAATCGATGATTTTGGTGAAGTTCAAGTTCAAGTGCAATTTTTTAAAGATATACCTCTACAAGTAAAATTGACAGATGGAACGGAAGAAAAGCGTTACGGACTACCAGAGCGCTTTATTGAAGCAATGAAAAAGGCACAACTTGAGGATGACAACTACATTCTTTTACGAAAATGGGTAGATCAAGGTGTTCGTTACGGTGATTTTGATGAAATAGGACATGATATAGTCGAGGAATTAAATGCTGCATATCCTGATGAGCGTCTCAATCATTTAGTAAACCGTGCACGTAATCCTGAATATGCAAAAACAGTAAAACGTACAAAAATTAAAGTTACATTGGACATGTTAGATGATCCAGATTGGAAAAAAAGGTACCAACTTTTAGAACAAATGCCAGATCCTACTTTAGAAGATTTACCTGTATTAGAAAAAGCATTAGAAGATGAAAAAGCTTCGATTCGAAGACTTGCAACGGTATATTTAGGTATGATTGAAGATGTTAAAGTACTGCCATATTTGTATAAAGCGCTAAAAGATAAAAGTGTAACAGTGCGAAGAACGGCAGGAGATTGCTTATCAGATTTAGGATTTAAAGAAGCTATTCCAAAAATGACAGAAGCACTTAAAGATGATAGCAAACTTGTTCGATGGAGAGCAGCGATGTTTTTATACGAAGTGGGAGATGAAACAGCACTTCCTGCTTTAAAAGAAGCTGAAAATGATCCTGAATTTGAAGTTGCGTTACAAGTGAAAATGGCGATTGAACGTATTGAAGGTGGTTCTGAGGCTAAAGGTTCCGTTTGGAAGCAGATGACCGAGGCAAGAAAACAACAGTAATAGGAGTGATAAACAGTGTCAATGGCATATGAGGAATATATGAAACAATTAGTAAAACCAATGCGAGAAGAGCTAACGAATGCTGGATTTAAAGAACTTACAACCGAAGATGAAGTTGTAGNGTTTATGGAACAACAAAACAACTCTACTACTTTTGTTTTCGTCAATTCTGTTTGTGGCTGTGCGGCTGGATTAGCTA
>JGI1652J44930_10001111_pt1 | contig 10323 bp, 6 predicted proteins | sample NewIslsDNAsample_FD_44930 | JGI IMG/M metagenome (IMG submission 44930)
TTTTCGATCGCAAACTTGCCACTCTTTTAGCTAACAAAGCTGTAGAACTCCTTTTAGAAGGCGAAACCGAGAAAATGGTGGGAATGGTCAACAATCGAATCCAAGCTTTCCCATTGGAAGATGCGTTTACCGCAAAAAAATCCTTCAGTCAACAGGAATTGGAATTGGCNGGGATTATGTCCAGTATCTAAAATCTTAAAAAAGGGCGGCTGCAAAATTCTGATCATTTTGCAACTGCCCTTTTCTCAATTGTTTTTTAGTCGGTCAGTTTCCAATTGGTCTACTCGACAGCTTAACGCTATTGCCATATGAGACGTGAGTTATAAAAAATAGTAGACCTTTCGAATTGGCCATCGTTCCTGACTCCTGGCTCTTCTGTCTTCTTATATTCCTCATCCTTGAATAGCCATATTTTATAATCAATTATTTCTTTAAAACATTGTTATTTGGTGCCCATTTAGCTTGCCATTCCGGGTACTCCTTGGCCAGTAACAAAGCGGGATTATTGGTATACCATTGATAGTTGACCCGCCGTTCGTACTCGATCTCAGCGAGACTATACTTTTTAACGCCATCCCGTCCACAGAAGAAAGGTTTATTAGTACCGATTTCATAGAAACGGGCCCAGGTCGGAGGTGCAGCCGGATCTTCAACTACCACCCGGTCAAATCCTTCCGCTAATGAAGGATCCGGTTTTTCAATCACCTTAATGCCGGTGATTTTAACTGAATCCAACCAAGCAACCCCCCCTTGAACAGCTTCGATAATTTCCGGACTGGGTTTATCGATACTCATCAGATACCGAATAATACCCACACTCTCCTGACCACTGATGGATACCAATTCGTAACTACGTGCTGGAGCCGGTGCTAGAGTCTTCTGATCATGTTGGGCGCACCATGCAGTCAGTTTACCGTCAACCCGGATCTGGGATTTAAGAATACAATCAATTCCTTTGGCTACTGCTTGGTCCGCTTTGGTCTTAAGTTTCTCATCGACGAACTTGTAATCCGGATTGGTCCCAGCTATCTCACGTAACAGGTTCATTACTCTAATCATGGCTTCATCGTTATAAGTAATCCTCATATGGTAGGCTAAATTCCCCTGAGGATAATATTGCGGCCAACCACCGTTCGGATACTGGGCCTTCAGTAAAAAGTTAATCCCTTTGAGACAGCCTTCTTTGAAACGCTCGAGCTTGGTAGCATTGTAAACTTTGGCCAAATATTGAATTTGATCTGTAGTTGCATTATTATCAATGGTTGAATCATTGAGATTTTTCTTCTCGACGATGAGTACCTCACGGTTCTTAGCAGTCAATTCTTGGGCCATATCGATATTCTTGTACCATCCACCGGTATCCCGTTGATAGAAAAGAACATTATCGGCGATTCGGATCGCTTCCTTGCTAGAATACCATTCCGGTGTCTGGCTTAAACAAGCATCCCAAGTTATCGGTCCGGTACTTACCGGAAGAGGTTGAACCACTGCTTTAGGACCTTTTTGGCCTTTGACGATCACTATATATTGAGTGGCTCCGGTGTTGCCTCCGTTTTCCCCCAAGGTCACGATGGAGTTAGCTGCAAAACTTTTCTGCCATATACTATAAGTAACTTTTGGTGATGTTTGGTTATCGGTAATATCATCCCCAGTATCGGTCCAATCAGCCATCCAAGCCGGTTTAACCACGATCCGGTCGTCATGAGCTATGTAAACCACGGCATCCTCTTTCACTTTAAAGGTAGCCATCACTTTGCCGTAAAATCTCTTAGAATCGCAACCGGTCCTGATCCAATCATAACCCACATATTGGTCGGGTATTGAAGCAATCAAATAAGGGCGATCGCCGAACATTTGCTCATTAACCTGTATTCCGGAGCGCACCGTCCAATACCGAGCCCTTTCGGAATCATACAAGTACAACTCATCAATTACGCTTGAAACGGTTGAAGCGATCTTAATCGAAGTGGCTGTAGTTTGAGTAGTCGTAATCTCTTCAGTTTCGAAGACTCCCGGGTCCTCCATGTCGCTCTTTTTACCTGGATAAATCTGAATGTTATCAAGGTAATGGCCCTTGCTGCTACTACCCGGAGTGTAGGAGTCGATAGCGCCGATCTCTTTAACCGGTTTTAAGAAAGAAATCTTTTCAGCTCTTAAAATACCGTTAATATAAATATTGACCTGTTGGTTCACTACATCGGCCACGATACGAAACCGATACCATTTATTCTTTTCATAGCTATCAATGGTGACAAATTTACCGTCTGATGTCCTATAAGCTATCTTGGCCCCTGATCTGGTTTCTACATGGACCACAGTATTGGTTTCATCCGGCCCCTTTACACATTGGGTATCAGTAAGTCGGACTACCTTAGCAGTACTTCCTAGATCTGGCTGCATAAAGGACAATTCCGTAACTAGGATCCCATCATTAAAAAATGTTTTTTTAAAAGGTTTAAACCGCTTTATAATCCTGATATTGCTGGTCCCCGGATCGAACAAATATAGACTCTTACCGTATGGTTCACCGGTTTCAGCAATCTCAACACTACCGGCGGTCTCTTCAATTTCATAACCGGGCGGTTTAGAACCGATGGGTAAGGAATTGAAGTTATCATCCACCAAGAACTCAAGGGCTAGTAAAACCCCACCGCCTAAAAGGAAAACCGTCAGCATTAAGAATAAACAAGCACATCTTAATCTGATGCGTACAACCTGTTTTTCCCAGAACAAAAACATTACCCCCTTAATTGGACACTATACGTTTAATTATAAACTTTTTTTAGTAAAATTGAAACTGTTTATACAAATCTCTACTTGGTATGTACGATTATATTTTCAATTTAACCAGGAATCTATAATAATTTGCAGAATGAACCGTATGAGGGGTATTATTTAATATAGATTATTAAATTTAGTTTCGTAACATTATTATTCTAAACTAGACCCAATCTAAATAATCTAAATATTTAAGGTGTTAAGATGCGGTTAATCAGTAAAATCAATCTCTATTTCGGAATAATCCTAATTATCTTGATGTTCTCGATTTTTAACTTCACTAATCATTTTTTCCAAAAAGAACTTGAGAGTCAGTTGGAAAAATCTCTCCAAGTAACTTATCAAAGCTTCAAAATTACCATCGATAACATCATAACCGAACAAAAAAACCGTTCCGAAGTTCAAACCAAACGGGATATTATCGGCCTAACCACTCGCGATCGCTTAACAACAGTGCTCCATTATTATCTGGAGCTTACCGCCAAAGACTATAATCTCAACTTAATCGAGATCACTGATTTACAAGGGGTTTTACTAGCGGACAATCATCGTGCTTATGATGATGGCTTCATTAAAGTCCCATTCCGTCAAGAAATTCCCCTTCAATACGAGTCTTATTTATCGCAACGAGGTGCTAATATTTACTTGATTACCACCACTCCGATAATTTACTCGGATCGGATGGTCGGTTACTTGAACCTGGGAACTTTGGTCGATACCAATCTAATCTCCTACTTTTCCTCCATTCTTAACAGCGACTTATTGATCTTTACCGATAATGGGCTGTCACTCGGTAGTAATAAACCACTTCCCTTAACCGACCAAAACCGAAATTTTCTTGCCCAAAACCCTACCGCAACTCTTTTTTTACCAGGCAGCAAATTGGGTATCCAAGATTATGATTACCTTTTTTTCTCGTTCCCTAGTGATTCAAGTTTCAACGCAATTATCGGGATTGCCCGCAGTCGCGCTGAAATTTTAGAAAGTTTATTCCGCCAAAAATTGTTTCTTTTTATCTTAACCGGTTTAGGCTTGGTTTTTGGCTTTTTCGGGGCCAATCTTTTGGCCAGAAACATTAAAAGAGCAATCTTTGGGATGGAACCCAATCAAATAGCATCCCTACTCGACCAGAACACTACTATTTTACAATCTACTTTTGAAGGAATTATCGCCCTTGATCAAGAAGGATTAATTACACTAATTAATAAACAAGCCCAACATATTTTACCGACCGATTTAGAAATGAAAGGACAACCTGCGGCAGCTTTTTTTAAAGGCCTTAATACCAAAAAAGTATTGGAGACCGGTGAGGCTATCTTTAANCANCAACAAGTAATTGGTGAAAGCGTAATCGTATATAACTGCGTGCCAATCAATACCAAAAAAGGCATCTTAGGTGCGGTGATTACCCTCCGGGATCTCACCGAATTTCAAAAAGTGGCTGAAGAGTTAGTAGAGGTTAAGAACTATACTCAAGCACTACGCTCTCAAACTCACGAATTTTTGAATAAGCTCCAATCAATTTCAGGCCTTATTCAATTGGGAAAGTATGAAACTGCTCTTACGCTATTACATGAAACAACCGAATCTCAGCAAGATTTAATTTCCTTTTTGGGCAACGCTTTTTCGACCTCAGCAGTGTCTGGAATAATACTTGGTAAATATAACCGCGCCCGGGAATTAAATATCAAATTTAATATCGATCGCTCAAGCCATATACCGCACGAAGTCAACATTCCCGACAATGAATTGGTTTGCATCGTCGGTAACTTGATTGAAAATGCTTTTGAAGCGCTCCGGGAAAGCTTACAATCTCTCAAAGAAGTATACGTTAAAATCTTTCCCCGACGCCATCATCTAATGATCATTATCAAGGATAACGGTCCAGGCGTACCGAAGGAAGTCAAGAAACGCATCTTTGAACGGGGGTTTACCACCAAGGAAGGAAGCAATAAGGGGATTGGTCTAAGTTTGGTTAAACAATGCGTCGATAATTTAAGAGGAACCATTCGTTTACACAGTGATCAGCAGACTATCTTTTTAGTTAAAATTCCTTTAAAGAATGAAGGTGAATCAAATGGCCAAAATCAACTTGTTAATTGTGGAAGATGACCCGATGGTTGTCGATATCAGTAAAGAGTTTATCAAAGACGCTCCCGACTTTGAAGTAGTCGGCGCAGCCAAAAACGGTGCTGAGGCAATTAGGCTAACCCGCGAATTGAAACCGGATCTTATCTTACTCGATAACTGTTTACCGGATTTTAACGGAACAAATGTAATTGAAAAAATCCGAGACTTCGATAATCAAGTCGATTTTATCATGATTACCGCTGTGAAAGAGGTCCCTGTTGTTCAAGAGTGCTTTCACCTGGGTGTCAGAGACTATTTAATCAAACCTTTTTTAAAACAACGTCTGCTCCAAGCTTTACAAAACTATAAACTTTTTTTTGACGCTATTAGCCGAACCGAAATCTCCCAAGCGGATTTGGACCGATTGACAGTCCCGGTTCAAACTATAGAGGAAAACTATCAAAAAGGCTTCAGCCAACTGACTGAGAAGAAAATCATGGAAATCTTAAAGGTAAGAAAAGATGGGGTCACCTCCGATGAAATCGCCACTGAAATCGGTATTTCCACCGTTTCGGCCCGCCGCTATTTAAAGCTGCTCCAAGAGAAAAATCTAGTCAGCTACGACTTGAGCTATGGCAAACAAGGCCGTCCAACCTATATCTATACCATCAAATGACAATTTATTTCCAAAATATTAAAAGTATCGTCTTCCCAGAGAATACCTGAGGTTATCGCTTCAGGCTTTAGCCTATTTGACCTTTCTGATCATATCGATGATCTTTTCATATTGTTTGGCATGCTGATGATAAAAGCTTTCCAATCCGGTTTCAAATGCCTCTTTATCAACTTCATTAAATTTACATCCCGCCTGTTCCAATTTTTTTCGACTAGCTGTTTCAAACTCCAACCATAACTTGCGTTGGTAAGAAACCGATTCTTTAGCCGCAGTCATAACAATTTTTCGGTCTGCTTCAGCCAATTTTAACCAGGTTTTTTTGGAAATCAAAACAATCTCAGGAATCGTGGTATGCTTATCAAAGGAAAAATAACCGGCAACTTTATAATGCCCAGAAGTTAAGTAGCTTGGGATATTGTTCTCAGCGCCATCGATGACCCCAGCTTTCAAAGCCGGATAGACCTCGTTATAATCGATAGGCACCGGAGAAGCCCCAAAATATTCCACCAACCGGAACATAATCTGACTCGGTTGCACCCGGATTTTTAAGCCTCGTAAGTCCTCCGGTCGATAAATAGGACGTTTCGAATTATAAAAACTACGGTAGCCCGATTCTTGAAAACAGAGCCCAATCAAATTATAGTTAGCTAGACTTTTTAATAAGCCGGACCCAATCGGTCCTTCCAATATTTTCCACTTGTGAGCTTCATCCTTGAAGATAAATGGCAAAATTAAAACAGAAAGTTCCGAATGGACCTCCGCAACTTGGGATATACTTACTCTTCCCATATCTAAAGCGCCCAATTGTAGCATTTCTACTACAGACGATTCTGAACCGAGACTGCCTTTCGGATAAATTATAATCTCGATCCGGCCGTTGGTCCTCGCTTTGACCAACTCAGCCATATACAATACCCCTTCAATAGTTGGATAGCCGTAAGCATGCACATCGGCACAACGCAATACCAACTTACTATGTTGGGCCGTTATTACCGTTTGGGTAAAGCTCAAACTGATCAATAAAGCAATCCTGAGCCACTTTTTTCCCAAGTCCGCCTCCAGGTTTAGTTTTAGGTTTTGTTTCTTAACCATCGTTCATCATTGCGGTTAGTGTTTCAGAAAAAAATAAATTATCTTTACATTTACAATCTTATCATAAAAATCATATTAGGTCATGTCTTTGCCGGTCTAAAACCTACCTCACCCCAGCCCTCTCCGAACGATGAACATTCATAGACGCCGGCTCACGGAGAGGGTGACCAAGCTTGAAACTTTTGACTATTCACTTTTCTGGGTTCTGAAAGATTTTAGCAAGTTTTAATATTCGAGGTTATAATGGTTGTATTATTGTTATTTTGATACAATAAATACCAGAAGCGTTTCGAAGGTGCATTTGATGGACGATACCAAAGTAATTCGAAGAATAGAGATTGATAATTTCAAATTTTTAAATTGCGAACTCAATCGTACACTAGCTGCATTTACACAAAAAATAGGGCAGTTGCCAAAATAGATAACAACCGGATGCCCTCATCTTGACCAGCCCTAAAAGACCTGACCAAGCATATTAAACCATTCTCAAGCCTCATGAAATGGGACTTGGTTAACACTATGAAAGCTTCCGAGCCCGTTTATCAGGCTTTAGAATGGTTTTTTTAGCCTAGCTCAGGGTTTTAATCCTGGGTGAACAGAACGGCAAAAAGTCTATTTTGCAATAGCCCCTTTGCTGAAAATCATTTTGATTAAAATTATTTCTTTAGCCCTTTTAACATTTCATAAAAAACCAGGTTCTTTACTTTAATATAAGTTCCTTTAATCCCCAATGAACGAGATTCAACCACTCCGGCGCTTTCCAATTTACGCATGGCATTGACAATTACCGAGCGGGAGATGCCAATGCGATCAGCGATTTTACTTGCAACTAAATAACCCTCGGTACCGTTTAAATCCATTAATACATTACTGATCGCTTTTAACTCGGAGAAAGAGAGGGATTTTAATACCATTTGAGCTTTTGCTTCTTCCCCTTGTTCAGCCTCATTGATACTGGCGTTATTTTCGTAAAAGTAAATACTGGTAACTAAAGATGCAATTTCAGCCATTACCAACTGTTCTTCGGTTAATTGTTGGGGATTGGTCAACAACAGATGAGCCGAGGTGGTACGATTATTACGTACCGGAATGATGGTCATAAACAAATTGGCACGAACACAATAATCCTCATGAAACAAACAACTATCAACCGGAATATTGGATGTTGTTTGAAAAACAAAACCAATCCGCTGTTTTAATTCAGGCTTTAAGTTATAGTTAATACCAGTAGTTTCTTTAGTACAATCACTGCTATTTGGTAATGCCGAAGCTATAAGTTCACCTTGAGAACTAATTAGATAACTGTTACAACCAATAATACTTGAAACAAGGTTAATTAACTTATCTACCCCAACTTTTTCCTGTTTTAAAACACTCTCTAATTCAAAAATTTTTGAGATCAATGACATCCTTTTTCTCTCCCAACTATTTAAAATCCATTAAAGTTCATTTAATACCTATGCACGGGGGTGATTTTTTAAATAAACAGCACGAATCCTCTCCTTGGTTAAATGAGTATATATCTGAGTTGTAGACAGATCCACGTGTCCCAAAAGTTCTTGCACCACCCGCAAATCGGCTCCGTTTTCCAAAAGATGTGTCGCAAAGGTATGACGAAATGTATGTGGCGTAATTTTCTTTTTCAAGTAACCTAATTTTTTTAAGTATTTAACTACCAATCTCTGGATACTTCGCCCGCTTAGCCTTGTCCCCTGATAGTTTAGAAAAACGTTATTCTCGGACTTAAAATTTGGATCAGCTTTTTTTAACAAATTCGGTCTGACTTCTTTCAAATAACGAACCAAAATTCGATTGGCTACCCCGCCTAAAGGTACCACTCTTTCCTTAGAGCCTTTCCCCATCACCCGAAGGTAACCCCGGGACAAGTCCAAATCTTCTAATTTCAAATTAACAACTTCACTTAAACGTAGACCACTAGAATAGAGTAGTTCCAAAATCGCCTGATCCCTAATACCTAACTCGGTAGATAAATCGGGCATTGTTAATAAGGCGTTGATCTCTTTAGGATACATAAACTCAGGTAAACGTTTTTCACGACGTGGAGAAACTAATTCTAGCAATGGATTTTCCGATAAATACCCCTGCTTGCAGAGGAATTTAAAAAAAGTTCTCACACAAGCAATTTTTCTGGCTATCGAAGATCTGGCCAACGCCTTCTGTTTTAAATAAGCCAAATATCTTCGGAGTAGTAGATGATTAACAACTTCCGGACTGTTAATCCCCTCTCCCTCTAAAAACTGGAGAAACTGCCGGAGATCAAGGCCATAACTTTCGAGAGTATGAGCTGAGTAATGGTTCCCCACTTTTAAATGGGTTAGAAATTGATCAACCAAATTATCAAGCATCTTCTCCCATCCCTCTTATGATATCATATACTTTATCATCTGACAATAAAAAGGGGTATTAAAAAAGTTTTTTGCTTAGTTCGGCTATTATTTGTAATGAACGTTCCGCCAATTTCAAATGGCGGGCTTGTTTCCCTTTTGTTTTTTCAGATAATTGTGGAAATAAACCAAAATTCACGTTCATTGGTTGAAAATATTGGGGATTAGCATTGATAATATAGTTAATTAAAGCACCCAAAGCAGTTTCCGGAGGAAAAATAATCGGTTTCTCCCCAGAGAGCAAACGGGCGCAGTTTACCCCAGCGATCAAACCAGTCCCGGCTGACTCTACATATCCCTCAACTCCGGTCATTTGTCCCGCTAAAAAAAGATCGGCTCTTTTTTTTGTCTGTAAAGTCCCTTCTAAAATTGTCGGCGCATTTATATAAGTGTTCCGGTGCATGACGCCCAGACGTACAAATTCCGCATTTTGTAGTCCAGGTATCATCCTAAAGACACGCTTTTGTTCTCCCCATTTCAGATGAGTTTGGAAACCAACCAAGTTATATAAATGATTTTCCCTGTCTTCCGGCCGAAGTTGGACCAAAGCATAAGGCCGTCTACGGGTTTTAGGGTCAATAATGCCCACCGGTTTCATTGGCCCGTAACGAAGGGTATCAATCCCTCTTTTAGCTAAAACTTCTACCGGCATGCACCCTTCAAAAAAAATGGCCCGTTCCTCCGGGAGATGGCTTTCGGCAACCTCTGCCGTGACTAATTCTTTCCAAAAAAGTTCATACTCTTCTTTGGTGAATGGACAATTAAGATATTCCCCATCTCCTTTATTATAACGAGAAGCTTGAAAAACAGTTTCAAAATCCAGTGAATCTCTGGTAACAATAGGTGCGGCTGCATCATAAAAATAAAAATAATTTTCACCTGTAAACTGCTGTAATGCCTTTGCCAAAGAATCCGACGTCAATGGTCCGGTAGCTATAATTACCGGGCCTTCCGGTAGAGAACAGATCTCTTCCCGGATAATTTCAATCAAAGGATGCTCAGTCAAAGTATCGGTCAATGATTTTGAAAAACGATGGCGGTCCACAGCCAATGCGCCACCTGCGGGAACCTGAGTCGCATCCGCGGTTTTAATTATGAGCGAATCCAGCCGCCTCATCTCTTCTTTTAAAAGACCGACTGCATTTTCCAAAGCAGCTCCACGAAAGGAATTGCTACAAACTAGCTCCCCAAAATCCCCAGTATGATGGGCCGCAGTCATTTTCCGCGGCCGCATTTCATAAAGTCTAACCGGAATACCCCGTTTCACTAGCTGCCAAGCGGCTTCCGTCCCGGCCAGACCAG
>JGI1652J44930_10001114_pt1 | contig 10315 bp, 11 predicted proteins | sample NewIslsDNAsample_FD_44930 | JGI IMG/M metagenome (IMG submission 44930)
GTGCTTAGTGAACAATTGACACAAGTTCTTTATTAACTATGTGGAATGTAAATACGTTTTGTTTATCGCATTTTTGATTTGGAGCATTTGTTCTTTATTAACTATGTGGAATGTAAATGAAGGAGCTGACTCAATCGATTAATATCGGCGGGCGTTCTTTATTAACTATGTGGAATGTAAATTTCACACAAAATACAATTGTCCATTTATTTCCAGAGTTCTTTATTAACTATGTGGAATGTAAATTCAAAAGGGGGCTGGTTAAGATTGGATTGCTAAAAGAGTTCTTTATTAACTATGTGGAATGTAAATTCGATTGCGAAAGTAAAAGTGATGTGTTCAAGCGTCGAGTTCTTTATTAACTATGGAATGTAAATAGTTTTTCGGTTGCTTATTATTTTCGAATTCTCCAGTTCTTTATTAACTATATGGAATGAAAAGTCGGGATCGTTTTGATTATCGATCACTAGCTTTGGACGCTGGGATGGAAAATTTTGCTTTCCTTGCAATGTGTGAGCAGAAATTTTAACTAATGAAAAGTGCAGAGTTTTGCAAAGAATAATGCAAAAACTCTGCACTTATTTTTTAATAAGGACTCATGTATGTGCATAAAAGCGGCAAATTCAATGATTGACAGACTTATACTTTTTTATAGGAATTGAGAAGCAATTAGTGTAGCTATAGTAGTTTAGCATATAAAATTTTTTCTGAAATGACGAAAACGGCATTCCAGAATTTGCAGAATGTTCTATGATTTAATTAAGGAAAGTTTTAATAGAAATGTCAATTCTGGTCGCTTAGAAATTTGCAATAATATTAAGTAAGAAAAATGACTCACTAAATTTTACCTAAGTATTAAATAATACACATAGTATTGTTCAAACAACAATTACTAAATACAAAATTTATCTTAGTTAGTATTTTTTAATTAGAAAGGAGTGATAAGATGAAAATTCAGGCAATTTTAGAAGGCGACAGGATGCCTAGACACTACCATTTTGCGATGGCCAGTTTAGTGAAAAGCGCCTTGAGTGTTTCTAATCCTAAATTAGCAGATGCTTTATATAAATTTTCTGGCAACAGGGCAAATAAAAAAATAAAGCCGTTTACAGGATTTATTCAATTAAAAGACTATGAGTTACTAGAAGAAGAATTTATCGTTAGAGGAAATGTATATATAACTATTTCTTCTCCAGATCCAGAATTATTATTGAATATTTATAACGGAATGGTTCAACAAAGAGAGTTTCATTATAAACAATATCGTTTTCAAGTTTTACATGTTAAAGTACTTCCTGAAAAATTACCTAAGACTGGAAAAGCATTATGCCAAACCAAATCCCCCATCGTTATTCGAAATAGAGAAGGAGAATTTCTGGATATCGATGATCCGGACTACCTCAAGGAATTGAATTACATCAGTAATGAGTGTGTAAAACAATTAGAAGGGCGCTCATTATATTCCCCCATCAAGTTGACGCCTGTATTAATGACTAAAAAAGTGGTCCAATTAAAACATGATGCCTTTAAAAATTTGAATCCGCATAGCATCCTGTATCTCAATGCTTATGTTGGAAGCTTTATTTTGGAAGGAGATCCACGCGACCTCCGATTATTGGTACAAGCAGGCCTTGGCTTTAGAAGATCCGAATTTCTCGGATGTATTGAGCTCATCCATGAATAGGTTGGGAGGTGAGAGAATGATTAAATTGACTTTGGATGATGCATTATATAATGCTGCAATTCTTGGCCTATGTAGAATATTTGACCATGCAGGATTACCTTATGAACGGGATGGGCAATCTATTGAATTTGATGAAACAAATTTGGAAAACTTTAGTGAAAAATATTTTAATTATTTAATTGCGGAATATGGCCATGATACAAATTATGCTAAACTAATAAATTCAAATGTAGGAGCTGTAAAAGACGCAAAACACCTGGAACGATTGAATGAGATAATTGATAATTTCAAAAAAACATTGAGCTCCAACAGTTATAAAAATACGTATCCATTTTTAACCGAAGTAAATTTTGATTTTTTATCAGAAGTTAATAAGTTAAAAAGAATAACTTTAAAGAAAAAACAGACGATTGAAGAAATACAGCCTAATATACAGGAAATGTTGGAGTTAATTTCCAATATTATTGCGCACCTTCGCCATCCACAGGCCAAACGATATCTTGTGCCAAGAATCCTTTCATACAATCTCATCCAAGGCTTCTGGACAAATGTTTCATTTCTTCACAAAACAGCAAACAAAAAAGATATCTATAAAACTTATGATGAATACTTTACAAATGCCGCATTAAATTTCTTGGAGAAAAAGAAAGATGAAAAGAAATATGAAAAAAATAAATTTCATTGCGCAACATGCGAAAATAAAATGTCGACTGTTTCTGAGGCATTTGATCTCACGTGGTTGCAAAGAATTGGGGTGGATGCGGCAAGGAAGTCTTCCCATTATTGGGATCATCAACGAGATATCTTTATTTGTCCGGTTTGTAATTTAGTCTATAGTTGTTTGCCATTTGGTTTTCGAATAGTAAAAGGAAAAGGATTTTTTATTAACAACAACCGGTCTGTTGATGAATTGATTTCTGTGAATTCTGTGTCCTTGGGTGATGGCCAACAAGAAGTGACAAGGGATGAATTAGAATCAATGGCTTATTACAAAATCATTGATTTTATGGTTAACCAGACTGAATCCCGAAAAGATTTGGAAATTGAAAATATCCAAATTGTAAAATACGACCGTGATATGGAATCAAGACCATACACTTATAACATTCTTTCCCGACACAAACTCATGTTAATCGATGAATGCAAAAAGGAATTTCAACACCTTGTCGGAAAGTTCGCAAAGCTGGATGATGAATATATTTCGCTTTATCAGGAGGTAATCAATCGTTTATACAAAGGGCAAAGTTTTACGGATTTAATTTATCGGTTGATTCGTCAAGTGATTGATGGAAAGTACAATAATATAACGAACATCTATTATATTCTGAAAATTTCGAATCACCAATATAAAGGGGGCGTGCATTTTATGCAAACGGAAGAATTAAATAAAGTCCGAAGCTACGGTTTTTATTTGAAAAAAGCATACGCTTCTCAAGAAACAAAATTAAACGGTATTTCTTATCGCTTATTAAATGCTTTAAAAGTGAAAAATCCGAGTAAATTCATGGAGACTTTGTTGCAAGCTTATAGCTACAAAAAAATGGAAATCCCTTCGATATTTGTTCAAATTTTAAATGATGAAAGGAAATTTGAAACAATCGGATATGCATTTTTATTGGGATTACATGGTTATGAAGGAAATACAGATAAGGAGGAGATTAAACATGGATAAAAAAGGGCTTACTCTCAGTATCATTTTCGAAGCGGAAAGCGCCAACTATGGGGAAGGAGTCGGAAATGTTACATCATTGAAAAAAATATCCCGTGGCGACCATGAAATGTATACGTATATTTCCCGACAAGCGCTTCGCTATAACATTGTCGAACAAATGGGGGTGAATAATACTCCAATCGAGGCCGAGCAAGGGGTTTTGCAATTCCATCCAGATGCAACCATTGCGGATTATCCCGAAATTGATTTATTCGGATATATGAAAACAGGAAAACAGACGAAAACACGTGCTGCCGTTGTGAGACTTTCAAATGCCATCGCTTTGGAAAGTTATAATACAGATTTGGAGTTTTTGACAAATAAAGGGTTGTTAGATCGTTATAATGCTTCAGCGGAAGATGGAAAAGAATTGAGCGGTGGAAATATTGCACAAAGTGAAATCCATAAATCTTTTTATGCTTATACCGTTACCGTGGACTTGGACAAAGTGGGGATTGATCCTAACGATGGAATTGAAATTCCATTAGAAGAAAGGGCAGATCGTGTTGTCAAGTTGCTTGAAGCGATTAAGTTCTTATATCGAGATATTAAAGGCCGCCGTGAAAATTTAGCGCCAATATTTGCGATTGGTGGGGTGTACAATATTAAAAATCCGTTTTTCGAAAATCGTTTGAAACTTTTGGAAAACAAATTAGTAATTGATTCTATTGAAAATGTGCTGGATTTGGATGAAGAAATCAAAGCCAATACTAAAGTTGGTTTGGTTCGGGGCATTTTGAGCAATGATGACGAAATCGCAGAAAGATTAAATGCCATGCCGATGGCTGAATTCTTCAAAGCGCTAGAATCAGAAGTGAGAGCATATTACAAATAGGCGGCGATATCATGAAAGGGATTCGTATTGAAGCGTATCAAAACTTAGTAAACTACCGGAAGCCTACAAGTTTTCAGCTAAAAGAGACTTATCCCCTTCCGCCGTATTCGACGGTCATCGGGATGGTCCATGCTGCTTGTGGTTTTACAAGCTATGTCCCAATGAAATTAAGCATACAAGGCAGATATCATTCGAAGGTAAATGATTTGTGGACGCGCTATGAATTTGCCGGGGCGGCTTTTGAAGAAGGGCGGCATCAGATTAAAATTGATGCCTTGGATGGAAAATCTTACGGTATAATCAAAGGCATTTCGACAACGGAACTATTAGTGGATGTCGAATTGGTTTTACACGTGGTTCCTGATGATGAAAGCCATATACCTAAAATAGCAGAATCCTTGCGCTCTCCCTCAGAATATCTGTCACTGGGCAGAAGGGAAGATTTGTTGCAAATCCGTTCTGTAAAGGAAGTTGAAATATCTGAAGAAATTACCACAAAGGAAAAACATTTGGAATATGACATTTATGTTCCGAAAGAATTGTTGGATGAAACGGAAGACTTTAAAAAGTTTGGCACCTCTTATCGACTAAACAAAACTTATGAAATTGTATCAATCGGAAGAAATCGAAATATACGAAAATGGGAGAAAGTCCTGGTTTATCACGTACCTGCATCTGTTACCAATGTTTTATATCAAGATAGTGAAATAATGGTTGATGAAGATGGTTTTCTTGTTTATTTAGTGTAAGAATGGGAACATCCCATTCTTATTTTATAAGGAGGTAAGGAAATGTTTGAACGGCTATTGGCGAAATCCGTTAAGGGAAGCGGCAAGGCGGAAACAATCATGGAGCATACCTTGAACCTATTATCTGAATATAAAACATTAAAAGCGACTTATCCGAACATTTTGACGGAAAGCGAATGGGAAATTTTGAGAGATGCTTGTTATTATCATGATATTGGCAAAGCCAATACAAAATTCCAAAATAAAATTCGAGATTTAAAGGAACGTATCGAAGATGAACTAAAAGAGTTGGAAGAAGTTCCCCATGCTTACCTCAGTTGTGCGTATATGCCGATTAAAAAGTTGAGGGAAAAATATTCCAAAAATGAATTGAAATGTTTAATGATGGCCGTCTATTACCATCATGAAAGAAAAGAAGAAAATCAAATAGCCAGTGAAGCGGTCATTGAAAAAGATTTGCCCAAATATATTGAGGCTTTAAAAAAAGAAGGGTTTGATCTTCCTGAACCGCCGAGCAAAAATTACAGCAGATATGTCAAAAAACCGTTGAAACTGCAAGAATTGTACCCGTTTATTCGCATTAAAGGATTGTTAAATAAGATCGACCACGCCGCTAGTGCACACTTGCCAGTGGAGCTTCCTCCCGAGAATCTTACTAACTATCTTGATAAATTTATGAAAAATCTGAATTCTCAACCAAATGAACTCCAAACATATTTAAAGAATCATCCAGGTGAAAATCTTGTCATTGTTGCATCAACCGGCATCGGGAAAACGGAAGGGGCCCTTTACTGGATCGGAGAAGAAAAAGGAATCTTTACTTTGCCGTTAAAAGTTTCCATCAACGCCATCTATGACCGCATTAAGAATGAAATTGGTTATACGAATGTCGGTTTGCTTCACAGCGATTCCCAACTGGAATATATGAAACGGTTTGAAGAAGAATTTGAATTTAGTTTGAGTGTATTAAAACAGACCAAACAACTCTCCATGCCTTTGACAGTGTCAACCATTGACCAAGTGATCGATTTTGCATTTTTGTATCCTGGATTTGAGCTAAAATTGTCCACATTATCATACTGCAAATTTGTGATTGATGAAATCCAAATGTATAGTCCTCGCCTAGTTGCTTTTATCATCATGGGATTAAAGTATATCACCGAGATGGGCGGAAAATTTTTAATTATGACTGCCACCCTCCCGCCGTTGTTTATCCATTTTTTAGAAAAAGAGAAAATTCCTTTCAAACGGCCTGACAAACCTTTTTTAAAATTAAATGAAAAAGGGCAAGTCATCAGTCGGCATGTCATGAAAATCCAACAAAAGGATTTGACAGCGGAAGAAGCGATCGACCATGGATTAAAGAGAAAGACGTTGATTATCGTCAATACCGTCACGAAAGCGCAACAATTATATAAAGAGTTTAAAGAAAAAGGTATAAAGGTACAGTTGCTTCATAGCCGGTTTACAAAGAAGGATCGTTTTGAAAAAGAAACGTCGATTAAAAAACTCGGCAAAAAAACTTGTACGGATAGCGGAATATGGATTACAACACAGGTAGTAGAAGCCAGTATCGATATTGACTTTGATGTTCTTTTCACTGAATTGTCAGAGGCAACGGGCTTATTTCAACGAATGGGCCGGGTATATCGCGGCAGAGAGTATGAAGGACAAGAGCCGAATGTTTATGTTTATACAGGGGATTTCTTGCCTTCAGGAATTTCCGAAACAAACAAGAAATCGGTCGTTGATTATGTCGCATTTGAAAAATCGAAAGAAGTGTTATTGCAATACGATGGACAAAGAATTTCGGAAGCGTTAAAAATGGAAATTATTGAACAAATTTATAGTTTGGAAAATTTGGGAGAGGAGAGTGAGTATGTTCAAGAGCTGAAAAACACTATTAATCAACTAAAGAATTTATTACCATACGAACAAAAAGAAAAGCCAAAATTGCGGGATATTGAAAATGTCCAAATCATTCCATATTCAGTTTATCAAAAAAACGAAAAAACTATAGTGGACTTGGAAGAAGAGCTTGAAAGAATAAAGCAAGAGAGTCCCAATAATCTGAAAAGAAAACTGGAAATCCAGCAACAATTACAAGAATTTACCGTCGAAATTCCTTATTGGGCATATAAGAAGGCTTTGAATTCGAATTTATTTGCCAGAAATGTTTCGATGGGTAGATTCATCCATTTTCCAGTGCTTTCTTATAAGTATTCAGCAGAATTGGGCTTAATTTACGACATTGATGAAGATGCAAACTTTATGTAATTGCTTTTTTAAAGGCGGTAGAGAAATGGAAATAGATGAGTTAAAGGCAACGGGAGTACAAGTAAACTATTTAATGGTGTGCCCACGCAAATTATGGCTCCATTCCCACCAAATTGGTTTTGAGGAAGAGAACGATCTCGTTTTACAAGGGAAAGTACTTCATGATACTTCTTATAAAAAAATTAAAGATAAAGAGATTTTGTTAGACGATTTGTTGAAAATCGATATATTGGATGGACAATATGTCGGCGAAGTGAAGTCAAGCAGAAAGATGGAGGAAGCGGATAAAGCCCAATTATTATATTATTTATATGTTTTAGAACAAAGAGGTATTAGACGAAAAGGAAAAATTCATTATCCAAAAGAGAGAAAGGTTGTTGAAATTGAGCTGACAGATGAAAAACGAAAAGAAATCCCTAAGTGGCTGGCTCAAATAGAAGCAATCAAACGATCAACGAAACCACCGAAAAAAGTAAAATACAAATATTGTTCAAAGTGTGCCTACTATTCTTTTTGCTGGGTCGGTGAAGACGAATGAAAGATTTGTACCTATTTAATAATGGTAGATTAAAGCGGAAGGATTCCACCATTTATTTTCTTTCGGAAGATGGAACAAAAAAAGTGGTGCCAATCGAACAGGTCGAAAATCTTCATATATTCTCGGAAATGGATTTTAATACTTCTTTTATAAATTTGTTGAACCAAAAAGATGTATGCATCCATTTTTATAATTACTATGGCTATTACTCAGGAAGCTATATCCCTAGAAAAAAGAAGGTTTCTGGCTTTGTTGAAATAAAACAGGCAGAACATGTTTTAAATCCTGAAAGAAGATTATATATAGCGCAACAATTTGTATATAGCGCCATTCACCATATTCTGCGTAATATGCGCCGACACCAGGAAGAATTGAAAGGTCTAATTAATGAAATCTTGGAATATAAACAACAGGTATCCGAAGCGAAAGATGTTCCAACGTTGATGGGAATTGAGGGGAAAGTTCGACTGACTTATTACAAAGGAATAAATGCAATGATTAAGAATAATGATTTTTATTTTACAAGTAGACAAAAAAGGCCGCCGTCAGATCCAATAAATGCCATGATTTCTTTTGGCAATAGCCTCATCTACACAGCGGTTTTAAGTGAAATTTACAAAACCCAATTAAATCCAACAATTAGCTTCTTGCACGAGCCGGGATCAAGACGTTTTTCTTTATCACTAGATATTGCAGAAATATTTAAGCCTTTAATCATGGACAATTTAATTTTTTCATTAATCAATAAAAGGAGTATTCAAAAAAAGCATTTTGAATTTATTGAAGAGAAAATTTGCCTATTGAATGAGGAAGGACGGAAAATTTTCATAAAAGAATTTGAAAACCGGATGCGAACGACCATCAAACATCGGAAACTGAAGCGGCAGACGTCTTATCGATTTTTAATTCGTCTAGAATGCTACAAGCTCATAAAACATTTCATTGGCGATGAAGATTACAGAGCTTTAAAGGCATGGTGGTAGATGTGTATGTATTAGTTGCTTATGATGTGGAAGAAAAGCGGGTGCCAAAGGTTAATAAAATTTTAAAAAAATATTTAACTTGGACGCAAAATTCTTTGTTTGAAGGAGAAATCACAGAAGGATTGTTAAAGCAATGCATGGCTGAAATATTGCCAAAAATTGATCCAGCGCATGATTCGCTTTATGTTTATCGAATAGCTAATCCGAAACACATTAAAAAGGTGGTTTATGGGGTAGAAAAAGACTTTGAAAGTATGTTTCTTTGAATTTGCAGTGGATCATTTTTCAATATGATTGCAGTGTAATCCTTGGTAATAAAGGCTTTAGGGCGATTTTAACAAAAAAGAAAAAATATAACCTTCCATTTACTGCAAATTTGTATAATGTTATATTAACTATAGGTTATTAAATATCAATTATATAAAGGTTTTTTGGTTAGAGATTTTAGGGTTTTCTATTAACTATGTGGAATGTAAATAATGTGAAACGNTAAAATAAGCATGATTCCGGTGTTAATTAGTTTTCTATTAACTATGTGGAATGTAAATGGATTGGACTACGATCCAACCCGTTACGCAACGAAGTTTTCTATTAACTATGTGGAATGTAAATTTGATCAAGATATCTTTTGTCACATGGTCAAATGTGTTTTCTATTAACTATGTGGAATGTAAATATTATTATTTGCATAGTTTCGAACGCGCCGCTCATCGTTTTCTATTAACTATGTGGAATGTAAATTTAAGCAGCGCTGGTAAATTCTGTTGCATACCTTCGGTTTTCTATTAACTATGTGGAATGTAAATATTTCACCGCTAATGCTGTGTTCTTGGTTGTTATTGGTTTTCTATTAACTATGTGGAATGTAAATATAAGCATTAATACATAGACTTTTCTACCAAGACCGTTTTCTATTAACTATGTGGAATGTAAATTTCAGTTCGATTTAGGTACGGAAGAGACCAAAGTTCGTTTTCTATTAACTATGTGGAATGTAAATCTGTTTCGATTTGTAGAAGTGTTTAGCCCATTCTTTCGTTTTCTATTAACTATGTGGAATGTAAATTCGACTTTATCCGTTACGACAATCGTTTGCGGTGTTGCGTTTTCTATTAACTATGTGGAATGTAAATTTGCAGGTAGGCACCCGGTTTGCGCGGGACGGTTAGGGTTTTCTATTAACTATGTGGAATGTAAATTTCACAAATGCCAACGGTGAAAAAGAAGCGGATTTCAGTTTTCTATTAACTATGTGGAATGTAAATAGAGAATACAAAGCTGCATTAGAAAAAGCTAAACAGTTTTCTATTAACTATGTGGAATGTAAATTGAACTTTCGTGCGAAAGTAGACGCGCACGATGAACGGTTTTCTATTAACTATGTGGAATGTAAATTTTTTGTTTTTGTGCAATAAAAAAAGAACTAGATAAGTTTTCTATTAACTATGTGGAATGTAAATCACTGCGGCCAAGAGGTACCTACGATGGAAATCGAAGGTTTTCTATTAACTATGTGGAATGTAAATGAAAATACTACG
>JGI1652J44930_10001115_pt1 | contig 10314 bp, 10 predicted proteins | sample NewIslsDNAsample_FD_44930 | JGI IMG/M metagenome (IMG submission 44930)
TTTTTTTTGTGATATATTATCTTACTAATAATTATACAATGTTCATGGTTCCTTTGCGATTTGTAGGGACCGTCCATTGCATAATTTGGACTTTTTTACCTTTTTGTTCTTGGCCATCCATGTTTTCTTCTTTATTTTTTCCTTTTCCAATGAAAAAATGCCCATTCATATCATATTTTGGTACATTTCATTCATTTCCAAAACAGGCCTTCAATGCTTCGTTGATGGTATGGACCCCCACCACTTGAATATCTTTGGGATAGTCCCACCCACCAAGATTGGAAGCAGGAATGAATACCCGTTTGAATCCCAGTTTCGCAGCTTCATAAACTCTTTGCTCAATGCGCGATACCCTTCGGACTTCTCCGGTAAGGCCCACTTCCCCTATAAACACGTCTGTTACATTGACCGGCTGATTTTTGTAACTGGATACAATGGATACCAGAACCGCCAAGTCTATTGCCGGTTCATCGAGTTTTACCCCGCCGGCCACCTTCACATAGGCATCCTGCGCCTGCAACAGCATGCCCATTCTTTTCTCCAAAACCGCCATCAACAGCTGAACTCTGTTTTGGTCCACACCCGTTGCCATTCGCTTCGGATAATTAAAACTTGTCGGTGTCACCAATGATTGAATCTCAACCAGTATCGGACGGGTTCCCTCCATGGAAGCGACAACCGTCGAACCGGCTGCCCCGTGGGAACGTTCTTCTAAAAACAGCTCAGAAGGATTTAGCACTTCTTTTAAACCCGAATGAATCATTTCAAATATGGCGATTTCGTTAGTGGATCCGAAGCGGTTTTTATGGCTTCTTAATATCCGGTACGTATGATGTCTCTCGCCTTCAAAGTAAAGGACTGTATCCACCATATGCTCCAAAATCCTAGGGCCTGCAATTTGCCCTTCTTTCGTGACATGTCCGACAAGAAAAGTCGCAATCCCTTTTGTTTTTGCAATTCTCATTAATTCAGAAGTGCATTCTCTTACTTGGGATACGCTGCCCGGAGCGCTTTCTACGCTTGGATGGTACACGGTCTGTATGGAATCGACGACAATCAGCTTTGGTTGGACTTCTTCAATACTGTGACGAATAAGTTCCAAATCCGTTTCCGGATAAATATAAAGTTCCTTTGACTGTACGCCCAGCCTTGTCGCCCTTAAACCCGTCTGCTTCAATGATTCTTCCCCGGATATGTACAGCACCCGGTATCCCTGATTTGATAAATCTGCCGAAAGCTGCATAAGGAGAGTGGATTTTCCGATTCCCGGATCTCCGCCAATCAACACTAAAGAACCTGGGACGATTCCGCCTCCAAGTACGCGATTCAATTCCGTCATATTCGTTTCGATGCGTTGCTCTTCCCGGGAATCGATATTGATGATAGGCACAGCCTTTTGACTGATTGTTTCCGAATGTTGAAACACCCCACGGCCCCTTGAAATGACTTCGATTTCTTCCGCAAAGGTGTTCCATCCGCCGCATCCCGGACATCTCCCCAGCCATTTTGGAGATTCGTACCCACAGCTTTGACAGCAAAACTTTGTTTTCTTTTTCGCCATTAGATCCTCCTGCAAAATCTATTTTTCTTCATCTATTTAAAAATATCATTTTTCAACTATGTTGGTTGACACCCGCATGACTGATAGGACAACATGGATCAATATTTTTGATCAAAAGCACCGGCATTTGCGGTTAATTCTTGCATTAAGAACAGATAGCATACAAGCTCATTAAATAAATTCCGGATAATATTAAAATAAAGCTGTACCGCAGTCTTGCCAAGACTTGCGGACAGCTCTCCAAAATTATGCACTTTCAATCGTATCTTTTTGTCTTACAACAAATTCGCCGTCAACATAGTCAAAGACGACTTTGCTGTTTTTAGAAATCGTGCCTTTCAATAATTCTTCGGACAATCGGTCCTCTACATTTTTCTGTAAAGCTCTTCGGATAGGACGCGCTCCATATTGCGGATCGTATCCTTCTTCCGCAATTTTCTCCAACGCTGCGTCTGTCAATTCCAATTCGATATCTTGTTCTTTCAAGCGTTTGATCAAAGATTTTGCCATTAGCAACACAATTTGTTTTAATTCTTCTTTTTCCAATGGTTTGAACACNATGATTTCATCGATCCGGTTTAGGAACTCTGGACGGAATGCTTTTTTCAATTCTTCCAGCATTGTGGATTTCATGTCTTTATATGATTTGTCTTTTGTTCCTACGCCGAATCCCACGCTTTTTTGATATTTCAATGCTTCTGCACCAACATTGGATGTCATAATGACAACCGTATTGCGGAAATCCACAGTGCGTCCTTTTGAATCTGTCAAACGTCCATCGTCAAGAACTTGCAATAGAATGTTGAACACATCCGGATGGGCTTTTTCAATTTCATCTAAAAGCACGACAGAGTATGGTTTGCGGCGTACTTTTTCCGTGAGTTGCCCGCCTTCTTCAAATCCTACATATCCAGGAGGTGATCCGACTAAGCGGGAAGTTGAATGTTTTTCCATATATTCGGACATATCGATCCGAATCATCGCATCTTCGTCGCCGAACATGACTTCGGCCAAAGCTTTTGCAAGTTCTGTTTTACCGACTCCTGTAGGTCCCAAGAAGATGAATGTTCCGATTGGACGTTTTGGATCCTTGAGTCCTGCACGGGCACGGCGGATTGCTCTGGAAATGGCTTCTACCGCTTCATGTTGGCCGACAACGCGTTTATGCAATTCATCTTCCAAATGAAGCAGTTTTTCGGACTCTTCTTGGGCAATTTTGTTTACCGGAATTCCTGTCCACATCGATACTACTTCCGCAATATCTTCAACTGTGACTTTTGATTCTTCTTTACCTTGTTTTTCTTTCCAGGATTTTTTCAATTGTTCAAGTTCTTCTTTAATTTTTTGTTCAGTATCGCGCAATGCAGCCGCTTTTTCGAATTCCTGGCTTGATACGGCCGCGTTTTTCTCATTGCGCACATGTTCCAATTTATCTTCAAGGGCTTTTAGATTTGGAGGCATTGTAAATGAACGCAAACGCACTTTTGAACCTGCTTCATCAATCAAGTCGATAGCTTTGTCCGGCAAGAAACGGTCTGTAATATACCGGTCTGATAATTTTGCCGCAGCCTCGATCGCTTCATCCGTAATTTTTACACGGTGATGCGCTTCATAGCGATCGCGCAAACCTTTAATGATTTGGATTGTTTCTTCCACTGTCGGTTCGTCTACCATAATAGGCTGGAATCTCCGTTCCAAAGCCGCATCTTTTTCAATATATTTGCGGTATTCATCCAATGTTGTCGCGCCGATGCATTGCAACTCGCCGCGTGCAAGGGCAGGTTTCAAAATGTTTGAAGCGTCGATGGCACCTTCTGCACCGCCGGCACCAATCAATGTATGAAGTTCGTCGATGAACAAAATGATGTTTCCGGCTTGTCGAATTTCATCCATTACTTTTTTCAAACGATCTTCGAATTCGCCACGATATTTTGTACCCGCAACAACTGTTCCCATATCGAGAACCATTACCCGTTTATTGCGCAATGTTTCAGGCACTTCATTATTCACGATTTGTTGGGCAAGTCCTTCTGCAATCGCTGTTTTACCGACACCAGGTTCACCGATTAATACCGGGTTGTTTTTTGTACGGCGTGAAAGCACTTCAATCACACGGGTGATTTCTTTGCTGCGACCAATGACAGGATCCAGTCCTCCTTCACGGGCAATTGCCGTCAAATCCCGGGCCAAGCTGTCAAGTGTCGGTGTGCTTACTGTTTGAGCTGTATTGGATGTTTGTGAAACATCGTTATTGCCTAATAGCAATAGTACCTGCTGGCGCGCTTTATTAAGGCTTACCCCCGCGTTTGCAAGAACTCGTGCTGCAACCCCTTCACCTTCACGAATCAACGCAAGCAATAGGTGTTCTGTGCCAATGTATGCATGACCTAATTTGCGAGATTCATCAACAGCCAATTCAATGACTTTTTTCGCTCTTGGTGTATAGTGAACGATTGGTCCTACTTCTTTTGTTCCTTTTCCTACCAATTCTTCGATGCCGCGTTCAATCATTTCCGGAGTTACATCGATCGCTTCCAAAGCTTTTGCCGCAATGCCTCCGCCTTCCCGAATAAGGCCGAGCAAGATATGTTCTGTTCCGATGGCTTCATGTTTCCAGCGGATCGCTTCTTCTTGTGCCAACTGCAACACTTTTTGTGCCCGTTGAGTAAATCGGTTAAACATCATATTCTTTCAGCTCCTTTTCCTTTTATTTCAAATTTTCGCTGTTCAATTTTTCGCGTATTAATTTAGCCCGGAAGACATCCCGTTCAGCAGGCTCTAATGTAGTCCCTGCGTACTGTTGCACAAATCCAGGTTGAATAAGGATTGTACACTCATTTAGAATATGCTTTGAAACATCTTTAATGATTCCTAAATCGACACCTAGGCGCACATTGGATAAGCATGTCGCCGCTTCTTCGCTTGTCATAATCCGAGCATGTTTCAATGTTCCGTAAGCACGGTATATTCGGTCTTCTAACGCGATTTTTGATTGCGACAGAAGGGTATGTCTTGCCTTGCGTTCTTGTTCGATAATTTGCATGACGACATTTTGCAAATCTTCTATAATTTCATCTTCCGATTTGCCGAGCGTGATCTGATTGGATATCTGATACATGTTGCCCAAATTTTCGCTTCCTTCACCGTAAATGCCTCTTACCACCATTCCGAAACGGGCCAGCATTTGCGTTAAACTTTTCATCTGCTTCATCATGGAGAGCCCAGGCAGATGCATCATGACAGAAGCCCGTAAACCCGTTCCCACATTTGTCGGGCAGCTCGTTAAATAACCGAACTCGTTATGGAAAGCAAACGGCAATAGTTTTTCAAGCCGGCTATCCAATTTGTTGGCCACTTCGTAAGTCTCCATCAGTTTTAATCCCGGAGCCAAGCATTGGATTCTTAAATGGTCTTCTTCATTTACCATGGCGCTGATTGATTCGTCTTGGGAAATGATTACAGATGCATATTTATCGCTTTGCGCAAGCATTGGGCTGATGAGATGTTTTTCTACCAGCACTTGCCGCTGCAAAGCCGGCATTTCTTGGATTGCAAAATGGGAAAAGTTATGGTTTTCATCATTTAACTGATAAAAAGCTTGTGTAACCATTCGGTCAACCGTTTTGGCTTCTTCATCGGTGAAAATTAACGGAAACCGGAAGCCTTCCAAATTTCTCGCCAACCGTATACGGGTGGAAATCACAATGTCATGGTCCGAACCATCTGCGCCCATCCAGCTCGGAGCCTCCGCTTTCAAGAAATATTCAAGGTTCATGGAGTATCTACACCTCCCATTTCAAGCTTGCGTTCCAATTCTTTGATTTCGTCCCGATATTTTGCCGCATCTTCAAAGCGTTCATCTTGAATAGCCAACTGCAATTGTTCACGAGCCCGTTCGATTTGCTTTTTCAAGAGGCGGTTATTATCCGTTTTTTGGCCCGGTCTTTTTCCGGTATGTTTTGTTCCTGCTTGAATTTTCGCAAGTACTTGAGGCAGTTTTTCGCTGAACGTTTCATAACATTGAGGGCATCCCAGTTTGCCTTCATTCAGAAATTTTCGAAATGTAAAGCCGCAAGCCGGACATGCAGAGGTTTGTACGGAAGGCTGAACGGTTCTTTCGCTCAAATCATTTTTCCATATTGGAATGCCAAACCAGTTTGAAAATAGTTGATGAATCGGAATTTGTTCTTCTTTAGGGAAATCCAGGCTGAAGGGATGAAATTGCGCTGCGCAAACTTCACAATAATGCTTTTCGCTTTTTTGGCCATTAATGATTTGTGTAACCGTCACCGTCGCTTTCCGTTGTTTACAGTGTTCACAAAGCATGACCTAACACCTCTTCATTTTTCGTATTTTAAAGTTAATAACATTGCTTTTAGGATGGCCGACCTCAATTCATCGCGAGTCGGAAGCTGAAACTTTAATGTATTCCGGTCAATGGCCGCAAGCATTAACGTTGCCTCTCTTTCGGTGATCACATCTTCTTCCAACAAACGATAAATAATATCTTCCCCCATGTTTTGGGTTGCACCTTTTTCGATCTGCTTGATTAATTCATCAATCAATTCAACCTTTGAACTCGGTTTCACACGGAAAATGCGTATATATCCACCGCCGCCCCGTTTGCTTTCGACGAGGTAACCTCTTTCCACTGTAAAGCGGGTGTTGATCACATAATTGATTTGCGAGGGAACGCATTGGAATTTATCCGCCAATTCACTTCGTTTGATTTCAATATGTCCTTTACCTTCTAATTCGATAACCTTCTTCAAATACCCTTCAATTAAATCGGAAATATTTTTCATTTTTTTTACAATTCACCTCGCTTTTTTGACTTTGACTTTCTTTGACTATATTATATTTCCTTTCCTTCGAATTTGCAATTAAAAACCCTTGACAACCATAATGGAGCAAAAAAATCGACAACACGTATTACAATACGTTTTGCCGATTTTTATTCAATATATTCAATTGATTGGAATAAATCTCAAACTGTTTTTTTTACACCCAACGGCCGACAATCGGATAATCCCATTCGATTTCCTGCAGCGCCTTGACGATTCCGATAATCGGCACCACAACCGTCATAATCCCGAATATGATCAGGAATGGCAGGCCGATTAAAATGATGCTTAGAAAAGCGCTGACGCCAATCAATATGCCCATTACAAATTGGAACAACAATGCTTGGACTGCGAGCCGTTTGACCCTTTCATCGTTGCTGATCAAGAAAAAGAGAACCGGAACTAAAACCGGAGCAAAAAACGCGCTCGCGTGAATGATGACTTTTGCCCATTTTTCCTCCATAATGAAAAATCAACCCCTGTTTAATTTTAGGTTTAACTTTTGTTATTTATTTTTACGAATGACATAACGAATTGTTTCAAATTTTAGTGATTTTTTCCCTTCTTATTCCTGCATTTTTTCCGATATAATCAGATGANAGACAAAAATTTTTTAGAAAATCCCTCATGATATATGATATTCTTTAAAAAAGNCAAAATAAAAAGCCTGCTCCACATGAGCGGCTTTACTTTTTAAGATTATTTTTGTTTTTGGGTTCCGCTTCATCCGGTTGCTCTGCCGGGAACAGCGCGCGGGCAAACAGCCCCGAAAAGAGGGTGGCGCTTATCACAATTAAAATTTTATGATTTCTCGGCACTTCTTCAAACATATTATTCAACATCAAAATGGCGATAACAGCTACCGTTACCATAGACACAATAATATATGCAAGCCTTCGCTGATCCATCTCAAATAACTTCCTTTACTCTTTAATTCAGCTATTCGTATTTTACAATGTTTGCAATGGAAAGGCAAATTAAGGAATTTCATTTTAACACATTCTTTAACGTTTAATATAAAGATATACATAATACATACATAAATTTTAAGAAGGAANGGGGCATACATATGAGATTTCCACTATTAAAAAAGGGACAAAAGACATCTCAATTCTTTGCTGTCGAAAAATACGTCCAAGAAGTAGCATTAAATGTTTCCGACAATCCTGTTGTGGCCAAACAAATGGAAATTATTGAGTTAACCAAAAAAGATTTGGCAGTCCTCCGCCAAATAAAACCGCTTATAGAAAACTTTATTCCGATCATGGTGGATAAATTTTACAAAAATATATCCGCAAATCCCCGTTTAACCGAATTAATCAATCGATACTCATCATTCGACAGATTGAAGATGAAATTGCGCAAACACTTGTCCGACATCTTTGAAGGGCATATTGATAAAAAATATTTTGAAAACCGGAATACGATTGCCATTGCCCACATCCGGATCGGATTGACTTCCAAATGGTACCTTTCATCTTTCCAATCTTTAATTTCTTCCTTTAGCGAATTTATAAAAGAACAGGATATTCCTAAAGAAGAAGGACTTCTTGCAATCAACGCCTTCTCAAAAATCATCAATCTGGAACAGCAGCTTGTGATTGACGCCTACGAAAAAGAGCAGGAACGCATCCGCACAGAAAATGAAGAGGTAAAACAATCATTGCTGGCATCGATACAACAAATCGCAGAAGAGCTGAACAGAATGAATAAAGAAACGACCACATCCATTCAAATGATATCGGAACAGTCGCAAAATATCTCCGTATCTACCGCGCAAGGATTGGACTTTGTTGCCGATACGGAAGAAAAATCAAATCAAGGGAAAACGGAATTGTCCAAACAAACCAGCTTGATGAATACGATTTTAAACAGTGTCAATCTGCTGGAGAAATCGATGCTCAATCTTCGAACATCTTCCCGGAGCATCTCGGAAATTGTAAATTTGGTGACAGGTATTGCAGATCAAACAAACTTGCTTGCCTTAAATGCATCCATTGAAGCCGCTCGGGCAGGNGAACATGGAAGAGGTTTTGCGGTGGTTGCAGAAGAAGTGAGAAAACTTGCTGAAGAAACAAAAAAAGCTGTACAAAATGTTTCCGGATTAATACAAGAAATGGAAGAAAATATAACAGAAATGACTTCCAGTGTAAACAATGTAGATGAACAAGTACAATTAAGCGTACAAACCCAGGAACATCTGATGGAGTCTTTCGAGGAAATCACCAAGAAAGTTTCCGGCATCCGCAACCAATATGCTTCCACTTTGAATGACATTGAGTACATTTCAAATAATATTGCAAACTTGGTGGAAAGCACCGAACACATTGCAAAATCTTCGGACACGCTCATCAATCTGGTGCAAGATTTTTCAAAATAGTCCGATTCAATGTAGTTTTATGCTGACATGCCTAAAAAATGGTACATAGAGTTTAATTTAATATTGTAAATACATAAATACTCCATAAAATCAAGGCTGTCCGGAAGTTTCCGGACAGCCTTGGACCTTTATTCCCGGGATTCATCCCGCTTTAATTTTTTTCTTTTTTCCTTCCTTAATCTTTGCCTTTCTATACCTGCTTTATGCATTTTTTCTTCCTCTTCCGTTTCCGGGTAAACTGCAGGAATCGGAGTCGGTTTTCCATGTTCATCAAGCGCTACCATCGTCACATATGATTCCGTTGTCAGCCTTTTTTCTCCTGTCTTGACACAGCGGGACATCACGCGCACATACACTTCCATGGATGTTCTCCCAGTGGAGGTGATGATCCCTTCCAATTCCAACACATCTCCCACATAGGCAGGAGAAACGAAATCGACCGAATCAAAAGAAGCGGTTACCACTTCTTTTCCTGTATGTTTCATACAGGCGATGGCCGCGATTTCATCAATATAAGCCAAAATTTTCCCTCCAAAGACGGAACCATATTGATTCGCATCCGGAGGCAATACGAGCCGGGTTTGCGTAGTGCGCGACAAGCTCATCGGATGTGCATTACTCATTTGTTTATCCTCCCAATTCAAATGCTGTTTTTCCAAAACTTTCTGTTATTATGCTAACATAGCACCACTTTCATACAAATGAGTAATGCCATTTGTTCATATTTCCGTCTTAATTGTAATAAACTTCAAGTCCGTCATTTCTTCAATTGCATATTTGATTCCTTCCCGGCCATATCCGCTATTTTTCACTCCGCCATAAGGCATATGATCAACCCGGAACGTCGGAATATCATTAATGATTACCGCGCCGGCTTCCAATTCATCGGCCGCTTTCAACGCATCTGTTAAGACATTTGTATAGATTCCTGCATTCAGCCCCAAATCAGATTGATTTACGTATTGAATCGCTTCATCCAATGTTTTATATGACACAATGGATACGATCGGAGCAAATGTTTCCAAACACATAATTTTCATTTCCGGTTTTACATTTACCATTACGGTCGGTGCCATCGTGCGTTCCGTAAATTCCGCTCCAGTCGCGACTTTTGCCCCCTGCGCTTTCGCTTCCTCAATCCATTCTTTTATCCGGGATACTTCTCTCGGATTGATCATCGNACTTAAATCTGTCGACGGGTCAAAAGGATCGCCGACTTTCAATTTTTTTGTTTCGTTTACAAAAGCCTCTGTAAATTGATCATAAATGGATTCATGAACATAAATCCGCTGCAGGGAAATGCATACTTGTCCCGAAAATCCAAACGCACCGCTAACCGTGCGGGGAATAATTTTTTCGATCGGAGCGCTTGGTTCAATAATCACTGCCGCATTGGAACCCAATTCTAGCGTCACTTTTCTTAAGCCGACTTTTTCTTTGATTTTCATTCCTACTGCGCCGCTGCCAGTGAATGTCACTTTTTTCACCAACGGATGCGTAACAAGCACATCGCTCAACTCTCCACCTGA
>JGI1652J44930_10001116_pt1 | contig 10308 bp, 9 predicted proteins | sample NewIslsDNAsample_FD_44930 | JGI IMG/M metagenome (IMG submission 44930)
TGGCTGCCGGACGCCCACGTTGAGGCGCCGACGGCCGGGTCGGTGATCCTGGCAGCGATCCTGCTGAAAATGGGCGGCTACGGTTTCCTGCGCTTCTCCGTGCCGATGTTTCCGCTGGCGAGCCAGGAGTTGGCACCGCTGGTGTTCGCTCTTTCCGTCATCGCCATCATCTACACATCGCTCGTGGCGCTGGCGCAGGAAGACGTGAAGAAGCTGATCGCCTATTCGTCCGTGGCCCACATGGGCTTTGTGACGATGGGCATTTTCACGTTCACAGTGCAGGGCGTCGACGGCGCGATCTTCCAAATGATCTCGCACGGCATCGTGTCGGCCGCGCTGTTCCTTTGCGTTGGCGTTATCTACGACCGGATGCACACGCGCGAGATCGCGGCCTACGGTGGGCTCGTCAATCGGATGCCGATATACGCGTTCTGCTTCATGGTTTTCACCATGGCCAATGTCGGCCTGCCGGGGACCAGCGGCTTCGTGGGTGAGTTCCTCACGTTGCTTGCGGCGTTCAAAACCAACACGTGGGTGGCGTTCCTCGCGACGACGAGCGTGATCCTCTCCGCTTCCTACATGCTCTATCTCTATCGGCGCGTGATTTTCGGCGCTCTTGAGAAGGCGTCTTTGAAGGCGATCACGGACATGTCGCCACGCGAGGTCCTTGTGATGGGGCCGCTTGTGATCCTCACCATCCTGTTCGGGTTCTATCCAGCCCCAATCCTCGACGTCACCGCGGTATCGGTGAAGGCGCTCGTGCAGCATTACGAGGCCGCGGTGAATACGGCTGCCGCGGCGCTCGCAAAGTAATTCGGCGGGGAGACATCACGAGATGACCTACCTACAAACTCTCGGCCCCCTGCTTCCGGAGCTCATTCTGGCGATCGGCGCCATGGCACTCCTCGTGCTGGGCGTGTTCCGGCCTCAAACAGACGAGGAGGGCCGGGCCATCGGGTGGCTGGCCATCGTTCTCTTGGCGGTGGCGGGCACCGCGATCGTCATGCAGCCGGCGGACGTGAAGGCGATGTTCGAGGGCGCCTTCGTCGTGGACAGCTTCGCCCGGCTGATGAAGCTGCTGATCCTCGGCGCCACGGCGGCAGCACTGCTGCTTGCTTTCGACGACCTCACCGACCACCGCCAGATGCGGTTCGAGTACTCGGTGCTCATCCTGCTGTCGGTCGTCGGGATGCTGGTGATGGTCTCGGCCGGCGACCTCATCACCCTTTACCTTGGCCTCGAGATGCAGAGCCTGGCAGCCTACGTGCTGGCCTCCTATCGCCGGGACAACCTGCGTTCGAGCGAGGCGGGGCTCAAGTATTTCGTTCTGGGCGCGCTCGCCTCGGGCATGATGCTCTATGGCGTCTCTTTGGTCTACGGCTTCACCGGCTCCACGAGCTTCGCGACGATCGCGGGCATCGCGACCGGCAACGTTGCAATCGACAATATCGGCCTCGTCTTTGGCCTCGTGTTCGTGCTGGTCGGTGTCGCCTTCAAGGTTTCGGCGGTGCCGTTTCACATGTGGACGCCGGACGTCTACGAGGGCGCACCCACACCCGTCGTGGCCTTCTTCGCTTCGGCCACGAAGGTTGCCTCGATGGGGCTGCTCATCCGGCTGGTGCTGTCGGCCTTCCCGGGTATGACGCCTCAGTGGCAGCAGATCATCGTGTTTCTTTCCATCGCCTCGATGCTGCTCGGCTCGTTCGCGGCCATCGGCCAGCGCAACATCAAGCGGCTAATGGCCTACTCTTCGATCGGCCACGTCGGATTTGCATTCGTAGGGCTGGCAGCTGCCTCGCAGGAGGGCGTTCAGGGCGTCATTCTCTACATGGGGATCTACCTCGTGATGACGCTCGGCGCGTTCGCCTGCATCCTGGCCATGCGCCGCTCCGACGGCCCGACGGAGGAAATCAGCGACCTCGCTGGCCTGGCGCAGACCAATCTGCCGATGGCCTTTGCCTTCGGCGCGCTGATGTTCTCCATGGCGGGGATTCCGCCGTTGGCCGGCTTCTTCGCGAAATTCTACGTGTTCCTTGCTGCCATAAATGCGGGGCTTTACACCTTGGCCGTCATCGGCGTGCTGGCGAGCGTGATCGCNGCCTACTACTACCTCTACATTGTGAAGGTGATGTTCTTCGATGAACCGAAGGACAGCTTCCTGCCCGTGCGGAGCAAGGAGGGCTTCGTCATTGCCGTATCGGCAGCTCTCATGATCTTCGCGTTCATCGTGCCCTACCTGCCGGCGTCGCTCGTCTCTGTCGCCGATGCGGCGGCAGCAAGCTTCCGGTACTGAACGGCCGATGCCCGGGGCCGCTCCAGCGCTTCCGCCCGGCTACGGCCTCCTCACCTTTGACGAGATCGGCTCGACCAACGCCGAGGCAATGCGCCTGGGCAGGGCCGGAGAAACAGGCCCACTGTGGATCTGGGCGCGCATGCAGACACGGGGGCGCGGCCGCTCAGGCCGCACATGGGCATCGCCCCCGGGGAACCTATACACCAGCCTGTTGATCCGGCTCGACTGCTCTCCGGATGCTGTCCACCAGCTCTCCCTGCTTGCGGGGGTTGCGACTTACGAGGCCGTGCGTTCTGCCTGCTCTCGAAGTGGCGGAGCTGTCAGCGGCCTCCGATTGAAGTGGCCCAACGATGTTCTCATTGACGACGCCAAGCTGGCCGGCATTTTGCCGGAGTGCACGCGCGTCCCGGGTAGTTCCAACGCCTTCCTGGCGGTGGTAGGCATCGGCATCAATCTTGCAANTCATCCGGAGGGTTTGGGCCGCTCAGTNACGGATCTTGCCGCGCACGGGTGCCTCGTTGAGCCTGCAGACATGCTGTCCGAGCTTGCTGCTGCAATGCATCAGTGGCTGACCGAGTGGGATAACGGCGCCGGTTTCGCGCGCGTGCGGGAGGCCTGGTTGGAGCGGGCGGGGAGGCCGGGTGAGCACATCACCATCAACACAGGGCAGGAGGTTGTGGAAGGTAGCTTCCTCGGGATCGACCCGTCAGGAGCACTCGTTTTACGTGATCCCAGCGGTGCCCAGCGCCGCTTCACCTATGGAGATGTAACGCTGGGGGCGGCAGCGGGCGCGAACGAGCAATGACGGATATGTGGCGGGCAGGCTCCCGGCCGGGGTCGAGCGAGGACGAGATCGTTTTTCTGGGGCTTGGAGGTCTCGGAGAGATCGGGCTCAACGTCTACCTCTATGGCATGGGGCTCGAGGACAACCGCCGTTGGCTGATGGTCGACCTCGGCCTCACGTTTGCCGAGGAGCACGAGCCTGGCGTCGAGATAGTCCTGCCAGACCTGCGCTTCATCGAGGAGGAGCGCGGCGCCCTTGAGGGCATTGTCCTTACCCACGCTCACGAGGACCACTTTGGAGCCGTGATCGACCTGTGGGACCGGCTCCGCGCGCCCATCTACGCGACGCCGTTCACCGCGGCCATGCTGCGCTCGAAGCTCGCAGAGGAGAGCAGCGGAATTGAGCCGCCAATCACCGTTGTCCCGATGGGTGCTCGGTTCAAGGTGGGCCCGTTCGATCTCGAGTTCGTCACGATGGCCCACTCCATACCGGAGCCCTCCGGGCTGGTGATCCGTACCCCGCACGGCATCATCTTCCATACCGGAGATTGGAAGCTCGACCGCACACCGTTGGTCGGTGAACCGACGGATGAGGAAAAAATTCGCAGCCTCGGCCGGGAAGGCGTCCGCGCGCTGATCTGCGACTCCACCAATGCCTTCCGTGAGGGCCGGTCTCCCTCGGAGGCCGATGTTGCCGAGTCGCTCAAGGCGATCATCGCCAAGGCGAAGCGCCGGGTGGCCGTGACGACCTTCGCCTCCAACGTCGCGCGCATACGTGCCATTGCCGAGGCGGCCAAGGCCACGCGACGGCATCTCGTCGTGGCTGGACGGGCCATGCATCGGGTCATCCAGGTGGCCATGGAGACAGGCTACCTGCCGCAAGATTTCCGCTATCTCGACCAGGATCAGTTTGCCTACCTCGAGCCCGACGAGGTGCTGATGCTGTGTACTGGCAGCCAGGGCGAGCCGCGGGCCGCGCTCTCCCGCATCGCGGAAGGTGAGCATCCAGACCTCCGCCTCGGGCAAGGCGACCTCGTCATCTTCTCGTCGCGGACCATCCCGGGCAACGAGAAGGCGGTCACCAGGGTGCAGAACAACCTGGCGCTGCTCGGGGTGGATATCCTCACGGATGCCGACGCCCTGGTGCATGTCACGGGCCACCCGCGCCGCGAGGAGCTGAAGGAGATGTACGCCTGGCTCAAGCCGGCGGTCGCCGTGCCAATGCATGGCGAGGCGCGCCACCTGCGGGAGCATGCCTGGTTGGCCAAGGCGGCAGGCGTTCTGGATGTCCATCCTTTGCGGAATGGACAAATGATCCGTCTCGCGCCTGATCCCGTGGCCATTATCGACGAAGCGCCGGTGGGGCGCCTTTATCGAGACGGGCGGCTGATCGTTTCCGGCGAGGGCTCTGTGCGGGAGCGCCGGCGGCTTGCCTTTGCCGGAATCGTCGCGATCGGGATGGCGATGAGCCGCCGCGGCGAGCTGCTGTCCGATCCGAGCATAGCGATGGAGGGCATTCCGGCCGAGACGGCGGACGGCATGCCCATGACAGAGGTGGTTTTCGACGCCATCGATGGCACGTTGCGCAGCATCCCGGCAGGCAAGCGGCGGGATATCGAGCTCGTGCGCGACGCGGTGCGGCGTTCCGTGCGAGCGGCCATCGAGCAGGTCTGGGGCAAAAAGCCTATTGCGAAGGTTCTCATCAACGTCGTGGATACGAGGCGATAGCAGGCGGTTGGCCGCATTGCGAGAGCAGGGTTTGGTGGCCAGATCAGGGGGAGGGCACCGAGAGTCCAGCGCGGTCAGCGGCAGCCATCTAACATCGGGCAGTCGGCACCGCGGAGTGGAGCCTCGCAGCGGCTGCAAGGGAGCAACATCATGATCGGGCGCTTGAACCACGTGGCCATCGCGGTCCGCGACCTTCAAGCAGCTGCTGCGACCTATCGTGAAACGCTTGGTGCTACGGTCTCCGAGCCCTTGCCGCAGCCGGACCACGGCGTCACTGTCGTTTTCGTGACGCTGCCGAACACCAAGATCGAGCTTCTGGAGCCGCTGGGGCCAAACTCGCCCATAGCGAAGTTTCTCGAGCGCAATGCTGATGGCGGCATCCACCACGTCTGCTATGAGGTGGACGACATCATTGCCGCACGTGACCGCCTAAGAGCCGCGGGCGCGAGGGTGCTTGGCGATGGCGAGCCGAAGATTGGCGCTCATGGCAAGCCCGTTCTGTTCCTNCACCCGAAAGATTTTTTCGGCACGCTGATCGAGCTGGAGCAGGCCTGACCAAAGGGCGCCAGATGGAGCAACAAAAGTAATGAGCCTGACACTGGGGATAGCGCTGTACTTCATTATCTGGTGGACGGTGCTGTTCGCCGTGCTTCCGATCGGCGTTCGCACGCAGGGGGAGGCCGGTGAGGTCGTGCCTGGCACCCCGGAGAGCGCGCCCGTTGCGCCGCGTCTGCTTCGCATCGTGGCGATCAACACCCTCGTCGCGACGATCGTTTTTGCGGGCGTATGGCTCGTGATCCACTACCGCCTGATCACGGTGGAAGACCTGTCTCACTTGGTTGGGATTTGAGCACGCGCGTCGCCGGTGTGGCAATGTCGGATGAGACGTTGCCGACCGCCCACGCCGCAGGACACATGCCTCGGTGCGGAAATTCGCGAGAGTGCAGATTAGCGGAGAGCAAGGCTCATATCGCCTTGCTCTCTCGCGCTCATAATCCCCAGGTTATTTATTCCGGCGATTTGAACGCTCAGAGCCAACAGGACGTGCCGGTTCCGTCACAGGCCGCAAGCCGCGCGGGCATGGCGGCTCTCTTCTTCCCACTCCCTAGACTTGGGCACCTAGCCGGTCTTAAAGCCGGCTTTGGGACCCGTCTTAAGCGGGGCAGAGCATAACCAACTCGCCACTTTCTGTCACGACCTCGTTTCCACTGGTCAAATCCCCCGAAAGTCGAAGGCTTGCCGTGCAGATCCCGCATTTCGCCCAGGGTTCTTCCGCTCCGGATTGCCTCTGCAGCCGTATCAGGCTATGAGCGCCAAAGGCTGCTGCCGTGCCCATCATCGGGCGGGCGGTTGCCGCGCGAGTACTCACTGCCGCAAGCAATTCTCGTTCAACGGACCGGGCATCTCTCCATGCGCCTCTCCCGTTACTTCCTCCCCGTGCTTCGTGAGACGCCCAAAGAAGCCGAGATCATCTCGCACCAGCTCATGCTGCGCGCCGGCATGATCCGTCAGGCGAGCGCCGGCATCTACTCGTGGCTGCCGCTCGGGTTCAAAGTGCTGAAGAAGATCGAGCAGATCGTGCGCGAGGAGCAGAACCGCGCGGGGGCCATCGAGATGCTCATGCCGACCATTCAGTCGGCAGACATCTGGCGCGAGTCAGGGCGCTATGAAGCCTACGGCAAGGAGATGCTGCGCATCCTTGATCGGCATGACCGCGAGCTGCTCTACGGCCCGACCAACGAGGAGCTCATTACACAGATCTTCAGAGACAACGTTCGCAGCTACAAGGATCTGCCGCGCAACCTCTATCACATCCAGTGGAAGTTCCGGGACGAGATCCGGCCGCGGTTCGGCGTGATGCGCGGCCGCGAGTTCCTGATGAAGGACGCTTACTCCTTTGACCTCACTCCCGAGGCAGGCCGGCACGCCTACAACCGGATGTTCGCCGCTTATCTCCGCACCTTTGCGCGCATGGGCCTCAAATCCATCCCCATGGCGGCGGAGACCGGCCCCATTGGCGGCGATCTGAGCCACGAGTTCATCATCCTGGCTGAAACGGGGGAGAGCCAGGTCTACTGCCACAAGGATCTGATCGAGAACGAGATCCCGCCGGCGGATACGGACTTCGATTCCGACCTCTCCCACATCGTCGAGGCCTGGACCTCACTTTATGCGGCCACGGACGAGAAGCACGATCCGGAACGCTTCGACCGCGAAGTGCCGAAGGACAAGCAGGTGACGGCGCGCGGCATCGAGGTCGGCCACATCTTCTTCTTCGGGACGAAATATTCAGAGCCCATGAACTGCCGCGTTCAGGGGCCCGACGGAAAGATGATGACGCTGCAAATGGGCTCGTATGGCGTTGGCGTCTCGCGACTCGTCGGCGCCATCATCGAGGCCTGTCATGACGATGCCGGAATCGTCTGGCCTGTACCGGTCGCGCCTTTCGAGGTGGGGCTCGTCAATCTGAAGGTCGGAGATAGCGAAACGGACCGGGTTTGCGAGAACGTCTACCAGGAGCTCGGAAATGCCGGCATCGAGGTCCTCTACGACGATACGGACGAGCGACCCGGTGTGAAGTTCGCGACCATGGACCTGATTGGCCTCCCTTATCAGATCATCATCGGTCCCAAGGGCTTGAAGAGCGGCGAGGTGGAGCTGAAGCACCGTCGTACCGGGGAGCGTGAGAGCCTCACTCCAGAGGCTGCGGTCAGCCATGTTGTCGATCTCGTCCTGAGCCAGCGCGTATTGGTTTGAGCCGTGGAGAATTGATGCCTGGCAAGGTGCTCCGGTTCACGCATACACGCGGCTGGCAACGCCGCGCCGTAGCCTGTCTTCGGCGCGGATGACTGCAGGAGCAAGGGGATGAGCCAGTCGGTCGATACTCCTCCGTTCGCGCCGTTCGAATGGATGCTCGCGCTGCGCTATCTCCGATCCCGTCGAAAGGAAGGATTTATCTCGGTTATTGCCGGCTTCTCGTTCGTCGGCATCCTTCTTGGGGTGGCAACGCTGATCATCGTGATGGCCGTGATGAACGGCTTTCGCAATCAGCTCTTCGAGAAAATTCTTGGCGTCAACGGCCACATCGTCATTTACAAGCACGCTGGGACGGGCCCCTTCGACAATTACTTGGAAGTTGCAGAGCGCGTCGAGCGATCGCCGGGGGTCAAGCACGTCATCCCGCTCATTGAAGGCCAAGTGATGGTCTCCTCACCGATACAGGCGCTCGGCGGCTACGTCCGTGGGATCACCGAAAAAGGCCTGAGCGCCTTGCCGCTCGTATCGGACAATATCATCGCCGGTACCTTGGAGGGTTTCGACGAGCAGACGGGCATTGCGATCGGGAGCCGTCTTGCCGAGGCGCTCGGCTTGCGTGTCGGCGATGCCGTTACATTGGTCTCGCCACGAGGAAATTCGACGCCGTTTGGAACTGCACCGCGAACGAAGGCCTATCGCGTTGCGGCGATTTTCGAGATGGGCATGGCCGAATACGACCGCACCATGATGTTCATGCCCATGGAGGAGGCCAAGAGATACTTCTCGCGCGGCAATCAAGTCGACGTTCTGGAGGTGATCGTCGCCGATCCGGAAAAGGTCGATACCTATGCAGGAGGGATCACTGCGGCGTTGGGAGAAGGCTTCTCGCTCGTCGACTGGCGGCAGCGGAATCAGACCTTCTTCACCGTGCTCGAAGTCGAGCGTACGGTGATGTTTATCATCCTGTCGCTGATCGTCCTCGTCGCCGCCCTCAACATCATCTCGGGCCTGATGATGCTGGTGAAGGACAAGGGCCGCGACATCGCTATCCTGCGCACCATGGGCGCAACGAAGGGCGCGATGATGCGGGTTTTCCTGATTACAGGGGCGTCGATTGGCTTCGTCGGGACGTTCGCCGGCCTGATCATCGGCATCATTTTCTGCTGGAATATCGAATCAATCCGCCAGTTCGTGCAGTGGCTGACAGGCACGACGCTGATGGATCCGACCGTCTATTATCTTTCGCGTCTCCCGGCCGACATCGACATTGGCGAAACAGCGTCCATCGTCGTCATGGCTTTGACGCTTTCTTTGTTGGCCACCCTCTATCCCTCGTGGCGCGCTTCCCGGCTCGACCCGGTCGAGGCGCTGAGATACGAATGACGCCGATGAACGGAATGGGTGCGCCGTGCATGAGCTGACACGACGGCCGGTGCTACAGCTCGCTGGGCTGACGCGCACCTATCGCCAAGGCAACCGCACGGTGCAGGTGCTGGCTGGCGCTTCGGCCGACCTCTATGCCGGAGAGGCCGTTGCCCTCGTGGGGCCTTCCGGTGCGGGCAAGTCCACCTTGCTGCATATCGCCGGTCTGCTCGAAACACCGGATAGTGGGCGTGTCATCGTCGACGGGCGTGATTGCTCCGCGATGAGCGACGAGGAGCGCACGCGGATTCGACGTACCACGATGGGCTTCGTCTATCAGTTTCACCAGCTCCTGCCGGAGTTTTCGGCGATCGAGAATGTCGTCATTCCGCAAATGATCCGCGGATGCTCTCGTCGGCAGGCCGAGGCTCGCGGGCGTGAGCTCCTGGCTGCGGTGGGGTTGGGTCACCGCCTCGACCATCGCCCGGCGGAGCTTTCCGGCGGCGAGCAGCAGCGGACGGCAATCTGCCGGGCGCTCGCGAACTCACCGAAAATTCTGTTGGCAGATGAACCCACGGGCAACCTCGACCCCGCGACAGCGGAGCAAGTCTTCTCCGAGCTGATCGAGCTCGTCGTCCGCACCGGGGTTGCTGCGCTCATCGCCACGCATAACATGGAGCTGGCTGCACGCATGCACCGCGTGCTGCGATTGGAAGGCGGCGTGCTGGTGGAGGTGGCACCGGGAACGGTGGGCTAGGATCAAGATTTGGCGCTCTGATCTCGACGCGTGCCGCTCACGAAACATCCTGCGATCAAGCCAGCGGCGATCAATCCGAAGGCCGCCCATGTCAATTCCGGCGAATAGACGCGAATGTTGAGCGGGTGATCGCGGGTGCACAGCGAGGCAATAGCCTGGCAAAGACCGGAGGTGTCGATGAAGCAGATCGCCGCCTCCCGCGCCGACAGCACTTCAGCCTGGAGGACGACGCCAAAAACAGCACCCCACCACAGCAAAGCGGCAATCAGTGCTGCAAGACCGAGGGCCAGGAGAACAGCTGGCGCGCGCGCGAAGGCTCGAATTGGCATAGGTCGACCTTTCAGTTCGAACCGAGCCCAAGCAGCTCCAAGGCCTGATGGCGAAGCTCCGCCAGTCGCGGATCGTTGCGATGCCGCGGGTATGGAAGGTCCACGTCAATGATCTCGACAATGGATGCCGGCCGCGCGCTCATCACGACGACGCGCTCGGCCATGAGGAGGGCCTCCTCGACGTCGTGCGTCACCATCAACGCTGTGAAGCCGGAGTTGCGCCAGAGCGAGACGATCTCGCTCTGCATGGCCATGCGCGTGAGGTGATCGAGCTTGCCCAGCGGCTCGTCGAGGATCAG
>JGI1652J44930_10001117_pt1 | contig 10295 bp, 10 predicted proteins | sample NewIslsDNAsample_FD_44930 | JGI IMG/M metagenome (IMG submission 44930)
ACATTCCATCCGGCCCGGCCGCCGCTCAAATGGTCCAATGAAGCGAATTTGCGGGCCACGTTGAACGGTTCGTTGTAAGTGGTGGATACGGTGCCGACCAACCCGATTTTGGAAGTCACCGCGGCAAGGCCAGACAATAAGGTGAACGGTTCAAAACGAATCGTTGAATGCTGTTCAAAAGCGTGGGACCGGTAACCGGCTGTCGGCCCATCCGCCAAAAACACCATATCGAACTTGCCGCGCTCGGCGGTCAGCGCCTGCTGCTTCGCAAATTCAAAGTTCAATAAATTTTCCTTCTTTACATTTGGATATCGCCATGCTGCCACATGATGGCCTGGAAGCATTAAGAAGGCCCCAAGTCTCAATTGTCTTTTCGACATATACAACAACTCCAATCTATTTAGTAGTATTTAAAGATTGTGCTNGGTATGGGATTTGCAAAAAAATATAATCCCGTTTATACAAACCTATTTACTATGTTTAAATGCGAAAAATTTCACAAGGGTGTTCCCCATCGTTGACCTTTCCGTATGGAAATGATTCAAAAAAAGAATTTTTCTTTTTCCCGNCCCCCTCCACTTTCTTCAAAAAAACAAGAGGCTCCCTCATCTTAATAAGATAAAGGAGCCTCTAGTGGTTTAGTCGGCCAGAATGTTTTTGTTTTATTTTGAGAATAAGGATAATGAAATCCGATCACTCTGTCAATCCCGATTCCGGCAATTTCATTATAGAAAATTTCTATCATCAATCCATTTTTTCTATTAATATCCAATTCCACCCTCCTTCCGATGATTCCGTATTAATCCATTTCCATTGAAACATATGGCGGCCCCAATGAATAAGATAATTATTAAAATATGCTCAAAGGATGTGAAAAATGGCAAAAACGAAGGTAAATCCGAAAGACCCTTCAACGGTGCCGAAATTTGTAACGGCATTAAAAAAACCTTCAGTCGCCAAACCAAAGCCCCACCCCGACTATCCGTCCAATTCTTATTTTGAAATTGTCATGAAAGAATCGCTCCATCGGTTCCACCGGGACTTTCCCCTTACAAAAATCTGGGGCTATGACGGCCTTTATCCGGGGCCGACCATTGAAGCAAGAAAAGATAAAACGATTTACGTGAAATATGTAAATAGGCTTCCGAAAAAACATTTTCTTCCTGTCGACCGTTCGCTGCACGGTGTGGGAGACTCGCCGGAAGTCCGTTCCGTCGTACACGTGCATGGAGCCCATGTCGATTGGGAAAGCGACGGGCACCCGGAAGCATGGTATACACAAAATTATGAATATACCGGCCCAAAATTCAGAAGAAAGGTGCACAAATATACAAACCACCAGCCGGCAGCCACCCTTTGGTATCACGATCACACAATGGCCATGACTAGGCTCAATGTTTATGCAGGGCTGACAGGATTTTATCTTATTCGGGATGCTTTGGAAGACAGGTTGAATTTGCCAAAGGGGGATTATGAGTATCCTCTTCTTATCCAGGACAAATCGTTCAATGAAGACGGTTCTCTGTTTTATCCGGACCGTCCGCCGGAAAATGCCCCGTTCCCAATCCCTGCACCATTTATCCCAACAATTGTCCCATTTTTTAACGGGGATTTCATGGTTGTCAACGGCAAAGTTTGGCCGTATTTGGATGTCGAACCGAGAAAATACCGGTTCCGTATTTTAAACGGTTCCAACGGTTCCACTTATAGAATTCAGCTTGATAATGGAGCCCCGTTCCATCTGATCGGTACGGATGGAGGTTTTTTAACTGCTCCTGTGGAAGTTCCGTCCATCGATCTGATGCCGGCGGAACGGGTTGATGTAATTGTCGATTTCTCCAAATTTAAAAAGGAAAACATCAAATTGATCAATGCGTTGTTGGATGAAACCGACCCGAAAAGGGACATTATGTTGTTCCGCGTAATCAAACCTTTAAAGGGGGAAGATACAAGCGAAATTCCGGCAAAACTTGCGGAATNCATGGATTTGCATGAACATCACGCCCAAACCGTCCGCAAATTGCCACTATCCGTAGGTACAGACCAATACGGCAGAATCATGATGATGCTCGACAACAAAATGTTCCATGAGCCTTGCACCGAGAAGCCGGCTTTGGACAGCATCGAGATTTGGGAATTCATCAATGCAACCCCGATTCCCCATCCGATACACATTCATCTGATCCAGTTTCAAATTCTCGATCGCAGGCCGTTTAATGTGGATGTGTATCAAAACAGCAACGGGGAAATTCTGGAATTTACAGGCGATCCGGAGCCTCCGCTTNATTTCGAAAAGGGCTGGAAAGATACAGTGAGAGCGCCAAGCGGAATGGTTACAAGAGTCATCATGCATTGGAAAGAACATGCGGGAAATTATATCTGGCATTGCCACTTGCTCGAACACGAAGACCATGATATGATGCGGCCGATCAAAGTGGTGGATGCAGTATCCGCCCATCACCCTCAAGAACATGACAAATCCCAAAGACATTAAAACTAAAATTATGTCTGCTTTTGCAAATGACAAAAGCGGCTCCTGATCGACATACTTTTGCAAAAAATCTACTTTTCCCCAAATCATCTTTTTTTTTTGCTTCTTCTAATTTTTTATTCCCAAATTTATTTCCCTACTTCTCAGGTCTTAGAATGAAATAAATCTGCAGAATGTTGTTGTCCCTCCATTTTTTGTCTAATATGTTGTTAGACAAAAAAATTCTAGGAGGCTCCCATGAAAAAAACCGTTTTAGCCATCGTCATCTTATTGTTGCTTATCAGTTTATTTTTCAATGTCCCGAATTGGTTCCTGTCCCAAGAACACCGTGCAGAAGTAACAAATGAAATAGATTCCATCAAGCTGGACACGAAAGGTGTGGATACAACGATCATTTCCAAAAACCAGGACTATGTGGAAGCGGAATTAAAAGGGAAAGGAAATGTCTCCCTTTCAAAGAAAGGAAATACAATTGAAATCGAGTATCACCGCCAATGGTTTTCTTTGTTGAATTTTGGAAGGGGGACAAAACTTATTGTTACCATTCCTGAAAAATATGACCGCGATTTAAAATTGGAAGTGGCTTCCGGAAATATTGACTTTCAATTGTCTGATGACACGGTTCTTAATTCATTGGAAATGGAAGTCGGCTCCGGCGACATTAACATCGGCTCCCTTCATACAAAATCCACTTCGTTGGATGTCGCTTCAGGAGATATCGATATCAAGCATTTTACAGGCGAACTGGATATCGAGGTTGCTTCAGGAAACGTCTCCATTCAGCTTGATCAATTAGCCGGTGACATTGAGGCGGAAGTAAATTCAGGAAGAGTCGCCCTTGATTTGCCAAAAGACAGCAGCTTCAACATTGATGGAAAAACATCGAGCGGCACAATCAAAAATCATTTCCCTCTGAAAAATGAAGTAGCGGAAAAAGATCGTTTGCGCGGAACTTATGGTTCAGGAAAATATGACATCCACCTGGATGTATCCAGCGGAACAATAGAAATCAAATAGCAAAAAAACAAGGCGGCAACCAATCCATGAGAGACATGGACCGAGAATGCCGCCTCTGCTCTTCTTATCGCCCGCAACATTTTTTATATTTTTTTCCGCTTCCGCAATGGCAGGGATCGTTGCGCCCGATTTTTGCCCCCGCCACAATTTTGGTTTGCTTCGGTTTTGAAAGATCCGCCAATTCCTTCGGCGTATATCCCCGATTATCCCAAAGCCTTGTTGTATTTGCGACGGTAAAAATCATTCTTGTTACTTCGTTTACCTGATTCATATCTTCAAAGGCGAATAGGTTCAAAAACTCTTTCATCGTAATATTGAATTGGTAATTCTTTATTCTCATTTTCCATACGAGTTCGTCGATCATTTCCTGAACCGGCCTGTTTTCAGTCCGTTCAATTTTTTCCAATAATCTTGCCAGTTCCCGGTGATATTTCGTTTTTTCATAATAAAATTCATCTTTATACTTGAGCAATTCCTCTTTTTCAGGAATATAGAAAGGCTTGCCGATAACATACTGCTCCAATTTTTCCGTAGCCTTGCTCTCTTCAAGGGATTTGTGGACAAAGCGATCCAGTTTAATAACGACATTGGATTCTTCCAATTGTTTTTTGTAGCGCGAATCAGTTGCAATGGCCAGCAGATCCTTGTTCGTAATTTTTGGCTTGTTTTGCAAATTATAAATTTGAATGACTTTATAATACGGAACAATACCATACAAGTTCGTACAGCTTACAATATAATCGAAAATCAAATCTTTATTCGTCACTTGTTCGGGATCGATTACTTCAGACCCGCGATATTTATCGGATATGACGATATAGTTTTCATGATGGATATGTTCCCACTCGGTCTTTTTAAATTTCACATTTTTTAGTAGTGCATTGATTTGGTCCATGTTTAATGGTTTATACCCCATCGATTCTGCCCATTCCCTGCTTGAAGTATATTGCGGGTGGGTCGGNTCATGGATGATTTCCAGAAACTTCATATAGCCGGCTGGTCCTCCGACATCTTCCGGCGGCGCCATCCCACCGCCGTCCAGCAAAGTGGGATAACCAAAGTAATAATCGTCTACCGTATCCTCCAAGGTAATCGCAATCTCCCATTGGTCCCCAAAATCGTATTGATAAATCATTTCGCCGGTTTCCTCTATATATTGGTCAATTTTTATGCGGGTCGGCCGTTTCACTTTTTTGCCGTCTACTTCCTTTTGCCCGATCAACTCTTCACTATTCGTTATAATGGCGTCCTCCAACGGAAAGCAAAATGAATGGTACGGTTCCAGATAACTTTTAAAGTTGGTTACATATTGAATGGTTTCGTGCAGCCGATTAAAAGTTGCTCCAGCCGGTATAATCACCCGTCTCCATACTTCCGGTTGAATTCCTTTAAATGATAGTTTCAAGATATAAGCTTTCATCGTTTCACCTTACTTTCTACTATAATCGAACTGATTCGCTGACAATTGACTATTATATTATATATAAATGCCCTCGCAAAAATAGAATCTCTCCCATTTCTTATATGAAAATAAAAGAAAAATATGAATAAAAAAGGTAGCTAAGATCTTAGCTACTGTAGTTCAGCCATCTCTTTTCCACTATAAAAAACGCCTCTTCCAANTAATTTTTCAGCTCCTGGAATCTGTCAATCTCAGGGGACATGTGAAAATCTTTCTTTAATATTCTCAAAAATTCCAGCAGCTTATGTTCTTCCATTGTTGCTTTATTGTAGTTATTTATTAAATCTTCCAACAGATATATTGAGATTTTGTTTAAGAAGTTTTCGCTCCAAAGCCATCTGTATGAAAGGACCTTCAATGCCTCATCATTTCCCAGGATCATCGTCAGCACAAAAGCCATGCCATAAATCTTTTGGCATTTCAATACGTCATCCAGCAATTGATCATCTTTAAATTCACTTTTTTCAATCGAATTATAGGCATGTTCCAAATAACGGAAAAATACATCGTAAGTCGCTAAATTTTTTGCTTCTCCACGTCCCTCGAAATACGCTGCCGCATTGAAGTACCGGTAAAGGGCATTCATGATTTTCGCATTTCCATAGCGAATCCTTATCTGCAAGTTTGTAATGATTTCATCCGGGCTTATTGTAATCATCGGCACGCCCGTTTCATTTCGGACATCCGTTTTTAAGTCAATAAATAAAAACACTTCATTCAAATAGGGCAAGATGTAATTTTGTGCAATCTCTTTATACTCCCTGGATTTTTCTTTTCTTTTTTCCTGCATATATAAAAATGCTTGAGAAAGAATGAACATGACAAAAATTGCCGACCCCATGGCAACAATGGACACCTTGGACTCTCCCCTTTCCCTTCTCCAAAAAAATCTTTTTTGTAACAAAATAGACACAACTTTATAGTANATATATTTGTGTTAAAGAAAAATTATTCAAAAGATTGTATGATTAAAAGAGAAGTTTAGTATATCAAAATTCGACTTTATGATTTGGAATAAATTAAAACACCTTCGATTATGCCTTTTTGCAATAATCGAAGGTGTTTTTTCATTTAGCCTTTTTCAACAAGGATTCTTTGATTTCTTCAATTTGTTGCAGATGCCGCTCTTCATGATAGCCGATCAATGAAACCCACTGGCGAATCGATAGCAGCCCGTACCTTCTATGGATGAAGGATTTATTTTCCAATTCTTCTTCGCTTACCCCTTCAATGCTTTTCAATAACGCTTCTCTCGACTTGCTCAATTTCCGTTTCAGCTCTTCAAGAGTTTGAAACTCTCCGGAAGGTGTCAGATCATCCGGCGCAACACGCTTCACTGTCCTGTCCAATATGTGATGAAGGGGTTTTTCTTCAACAGGATTGTATTCATCTTTTGATAGCGTTTCCAAAATTCCGTCTACTGTATTCATTTCCATTAAATATAGGTGTTCCAACACCTGGGCAATCGACCATTTCCCCTTTTCCGGAACTTCGTTTAATTGTTCATCCGACAAGAAGCATACGCTGTTCAATACCTTCTCTCTCGTTTGCTGTATTTTTTCCACTCCGCCTACCCTCCTTTTTCTTTCTAATGATTATTCTTATAAATTAAAAAAAAGAACCATTGGAACAATTAAAATTATGTAAAACCTTGATAAGGGGCATCTGTTCCGAGCGTTATTGAGGGAACTCCTCCGCTTCAACAAACCCCTTATCAAAACAATCAGCGGAGATCAGTAGCATTGGAAAAATGCAATTCGATGGCGGTTCAACACTTCATATACCCAGCCCCGGTTGCCTCTCCAACGGAAACCGAAAATGGAATTTCCAAAGGCAAACATCGGATAGAACCAAAAGCTATTCCCGTTTGTCAACCAAATAAATGTATTTCGGAAGAAACATCTACCGATTCCACGGCCACCGCCGCGGCGGGAAAATTCCGCTGTTCCTTGGAAGGTACTGAGTTGAGGGGTAAAGCTTGGCGGTGGAGCTGCAGGCGGCGTCATTTGGCCCCCAATAGGCGGCATGCCCGGCGAGCCCGGAAATCCTCCAGGAAAACTTGGCGGCTGTGTTCTTCCGAATCCTCTGCGAGTTGCATCATCAAAACGCTCAAAGCCGTCTTGATTTTCATTGTAAAAAGGATACACTTTTTCTTCCCCCTTATTCTTCAAACTATCTTCAATGTATGCCATTCATCGGTTACTGCGTAGGCACCTATGCTGATTCATAAAGAAAAGTGGGAAATTAAAACCTAGTTAAACAGTTAGTTTAGTAGGTATTATACCAAAAATGAACCCTTTCTTAAAGGGATATTCTTCAGAATAGATTTTATAAAGAATTGTTAATATTACCAATATTTAATTTTATTACGAAACTTATTTCCCTTTCATTCGTACTTATTATATATACGTCTTCGTTAAGGAGGAAGTCGAGGATGATCGGAAAATTTTTTAAATATTTGCTGGGCGGAAAACGCATTTCTTCTTCCAACTATCATCGTTACGTCAAAAAACATAATTATTACGGACACCATTATTACAAAAGGGGACATAGAAGAAGCGCTTTTTTCCGTTCCGCTCACTTCTTCAGTTCGAAAAGCTTCTTCAGCAGCTAATATATGATTCGGGATTTAATCGAAAACAAAACCCATCACTTATTCAAACAATTTATAGATGAACATACAAATTATGCCGTCAAAGAAGTGATGGGAGCTGGAGCTTACGGTATTACCTATTTGCTAATAGAAAAGCGGTCCGGAAAAAAATATGTCCTTAAACGTCTAAAATCGAAACATCGGAATTCCAAAAAATTGCGCCAACGATTCCAAAAAGAAATCCAGATCCTGAAAGAATTAAATTTATCCTTTGTACCATCTGTCATCATGGCTGATGAACTTGAAAACATTCCTTTCTTTGTCATGGATTACATGGAAGGGCGCACTTTTGAGCAGGCCATATTTGAAGAAGGCAATGTCTATTCTTTGCCCGAATCCATCCACATTATGAAAGTGTTGTTGCAAATGGTCATACAAATCCATCAAAAAGGGATCGTTCATCGCGATTTAAGAATCCCGAACGTTTTGGTCCACCAAGGGAAACTCTCCATCATCGATTTTGGATTAGCCACGTACATCAATCCAAAAGAAGATATCATGAAAGTAAAAAATCCAAAAAGAGCCGCCAATCATTGCAGCGATTTGTATTTCCTGGGCCATTTTTTCCTCTTTTTGCTTTATTCCGCCTATACGCCCACAGAAAGCAGGCAAAAATGCTGGCAGGAGGAATTGCAATTGCCGGATGAAGTGAAAAACTTTATTGAACGGTTGCTTTTGATTCGGCCGTCCTTCTCAAGCGCCGAAGAAGCTCTTCATTCCATCCCGGATATTTGAGTATTAAAAAAGCGGCTTCCGTTAGCCGCTTTTTATTTCTTTTGACAAGTATTGATTTTAAACAAGGAATATAAAGGACAAAACTTCGCAAGGCCTGTTATGAGAGGAATCAATCCTATTAATCCGATATATTTGAGATTCCCCTCCAAAACAAAGAGCAGCGATAAAATGGCCAGGCCTAGGATGATGCGGATGATACGATCGACCGTTCCTACATTCGCACTCATAGAATAGCCCCCTTATTGCATTTGTTTTATTGTAAAAAAAAAGGGGGCTTTGCTCTGTGATAAAATCACCTATTCAAAAAATTTTCAATATTCCTCAAACCAATTTCTCCAGTTTTTTGACCAACTCAGTTCTTTTAATGACAAATACCTTTCCCCTCGACAAATGAACCCAGCCTTTCCGCTCCATTTCTTTTAACAGGCGGCTGACCACTTCCCTTGCCGTGCCAATTTCCATTGCAATTTTGNCATGGGTTGCTTCAATCATGTCACCATCATTTTCTGTGTATTTTAAAAGGAATTTGATAATCCGTTCATCGGTACTATGAAAAATCACTTCATCCATCACTTTAATGACTTCCTGAAATCGATACATGATGGTTTTATAGATATAATCCTGAAAATCCGAACTCGCTCCCATCAATTTCTTAAACTCTTCATATGGAATGATGAACGCTTCCGCATCCTCTTCCACAATGGCTGTTAATGGATAAGGCTCATTGGTGAGGATGCTCATGACAGACAGAATGCAAGTCTCCCCTGCATTGACGCGGTAAACGCTCATTTCTTTGCCGTTTTTTCCGATTTTTGATACACGAATGCATCCTTTAACCACAAAAGGGACTCCTTCGCAGCTGTCCCCTTCATGAAATATTGCAACCCCTTTCGGCAATGACTTTTTCGCATAATTTATGTTGAATTCGTTTACAATCAGTTCTTCAATAAACGGGAATAAACTTTCGTACTCCTTTAGTTGCTCCATCCACTCCACCCCTGACAAAAGATAATTTTATTTTAACATCAGAATGTGAAAGAAATTTGAAACAACTAAAATTTTGAGTCTATCCAGAATTGATCAATTCCCTTCCATTGGAAAGTTAAAATATATTTTGACCCTGGCCCCATAAAAAAAAGCCGCTTCATCCGGAAGCAGCTTATGGGATGGTTGACTATATTCCATACCGACAGAAAAATCATATTAGAAACTCGCGCCATTAATCGCAACATGCTGCATCACCGTTTCAAACTCCCGACCATTCCAATTTAATACATTTTCTACAAATCCCAATCCATCCGCATGGTATCTTCCCGCGATTTTTTCCATCGTCAGCAGTGAATACTTCCCATTGCCCCTTAAATCAACAGGATAANTTCCACTGATGGGATCGACCCATCCTTCAATCGCCTCTTTCAATCTTCCATTTCCGTCATAAATTTCATCCAAATATTCTTTACCTTTATATAGGAGATTGATCACATATCGAAGATTGGGATTTCTTCCCGTTACCACCGCTTCATAATTGTCTGCATACTTTACCTCATATTGGCGTTTTTCGTGAAATTGGATTGCGTCAAAGNTTTTTCCCAACTTGCCGCTGATAAATGAAAATACATAAGCATAGACAGCCGCTCCGCTGCCCCCAGATTGCACGGTCACAAGAATATCATCAACATAGTCCCCTGTAAAGTCTCCCGTCCAAATGGCAGGATTGTATCCGGCCGCTTCTTTCAAATGATAAACAGAGATTTCCTGGTTAAAACCATTTTGTACGACAAGGCTCATATTGTTGAAATAGGGGCTATCCTCCAGTTTTGTTGCAATAAGAAAGATTCCGTCAACCACTCCGTCACCGGTTACATCGCTATATTGGGAAGCCACAACAAAGGGCCCCTTGGACCGAGAAACCGGCGGAATCCATTGTACCGGCTCCC
>JGI1652J44930_10001118_pt1 | contig 10288 bp, 9 predicted proteins | sample NewIslsDNAsample_FD_44930 | JGI IMG/M metagenome (IMG submission 44930)
CCTCTAATCACAGTTTATCAAACAAATGATTTTATTGTAAAAAATAAATGCTTTTTATAAATATAAATACCCTTGGAAAATTCCAAGGGTACAAATCAATCATTATCGTTTTGCAATTTCTTGTAATATTAACTTATTGACAAGCGGTGGATTGGCTTGACCTTTCGTTTGTTTCATCACTTGTCCAACTAAGAAACCAATAGCACGGTCTTTTCCATTTTTATAATCTTCAATCGATTGTGGATTAGCATCTAATATTTCAGTGACAATCTTTAATAATGCACCTTCATCTGAAATCTGCACTAATCCTTTTTCTTTAACAATCTTCTCCGGGTCTCCACCTTTTTCAACTAATTCTTTAAAAACTGTTTTAGCAATTTTAGAAGAAATGGTTCCGTCTGCAATTAATTTAATTAATTTTGCTAATGCTGCTGGTGTCAATGGCAACTCTGACAATTCTTTTTGGACAGAATTCATATGAGCTGAAACTTCACCCATTAGCCAGTTGGAAGCTTGCTTCGGATCAGCTCCTTCTGCAACAGTAGCTTCAAAGAAATCAGACATTTCTTTCGTTAACGTTAACACCATTGCATCATAAGCAGGAAGACCTAATTCCTCTACATATCTACGCTTTCTTTCATCTGGAAGCTCAGGAATTTCCGCTCTAACGCGCTCTTTCCACTCTTCATCAATATATAATTCTACAAGATCAGGTTCAGGAAAATATCGATAATCTTCAGATCCTTCTTTTACGCGCATTAATATTGTTTCTCCGGTTGCCTCATCAAAACGACGTGTTTCTTGACGAATCACTCCACCTGATAGTAAAACTTTTTCTTGTCGTTTTGCTTCAAACTCTAATCCTTTTCGCACAAAGTTGAAAGAGTTTAAGTTTTTTAATTCTGTTTTTGTNCCAAATTCTTTTTGACCGATTGGGCGNAACGATATGTTTGCATCACATCGTAAAGAACCNTCTTCCATTTTACAATCAGAAACACCAGTATATTGAATAATGGATTTTAATTTTTCTAAGTATGCATAGGCTTCCTCTGGAGAGCGAATATCTGGTTCTGAAACGATTTCGATTAATGGAGTTCCTTGTCTATTAAAGTCAACAAGCGAGTATCCATCATTTGAGTGTGTCAACTTACCAGCGTCTTCTTCTAAATGTAGACGGGTAATTCCAATTTTCTTTTTCTTACCATTAACTTCTATTTCAATCCAACCATTTTGTCCAATTGGCTTGTCGTATTGTGAAATTTGATAAGCCTTTGGATTATCTGGGTAAAAATAATTTTTGCGGTCAAACTTTGTTTCTGTAGCAATTTCACAGTTTAAAGCCATTGCCGCTTTCATCGCAAACTCAACTGCTTTTTTATTTAAAACTGGTAAAACTCCCGGATATCCTAAATCAATAACGGTTGTGTTTGTATTCGGTTCAGCTCCGAAATGGGCAGGAGCTGATGAAAAAATTTTAGATTCTGTTTTCAGCTCCACGTGAACCTCTAGTCCAATGACGGTTTCAAAATTCATCTTCTTCACCCCTTACAGCGCCGGTTTCTGTTTATGAAAATCTGTAGCTTGTTCAAATGCATGTCCAACTCGTAATACAGTAGCTTCATCGAAATGTTTACCAATAATTTGCAACCCGATTGGTAATCCGTTTGAGAATCCACAAGGTACAGATAAACCTGGAACTCCTGCTAGGTTTACCGGAATCGTTAAAATATCGTTTGCATACATTGTTAAAGGATCGCTGATTTTTTCACCAATCTTAAATGCAGGAGTAGGTGTAGTTGGTCCAATAATAACGTCATATTTTTCAAAAATTTGCTCGAAGTCATTTTTGATCAATGTACGCACTTGTTGTGCTTTTTTATAGTATGCGTCGTAATAACCTGAACTTAAGGCAAAAGTACCTAACATAATACGACGTTTTACCTCATCACCAAAACCTTCTGCACGGGTCTTTTTGTACATCTCAATTAAATTTTGAGCATCTTTTGTTCTATAACCGTATCGAACACCATCAAAACGTGCTAAGTTCGCAGATGCTTCAGAAGAAGATATTAAATAATATGTAGCAACTCCATATTTTGAATGTGGTAAAGAAACCTCTTCCCAAGTTGCACCTAACTTTTCAAGTACTTTTAATGCTTGAAGTACGGATTCTTTTACTTCTTCACTAACGCCTTCTCCTAAATATTCTTTTGGAACGGCAATTTTCAAACCTTTAATGTCGCCAGTAAGTGAGCTAGCATAATGAGGGACTTCAACATTAGCTGATGTCGAATCGTTAGGATCTAATCCAGAAATAGCTTCCAATAAATAAGCGGCATCCTCAACGGAACGAGTAATTGGACCAATTTGATCTAATGAAGATGCAAAGGCCACTAATCCGTAACGAGACACTCGTCCATAAGTAGGTTTTAAGCCAACAACTCCACAGAATGCTGCAGGTTGGCGGATCGAACCACCTGTATCAGAACCTAATGAAAACGGAACTTGTCCAGCTGCAACTGCTGCGGCAGATCCCCCTGATGATCCTCCTGGTACCGCTTCTAAGTCCCATGGATTACGTGTTATTTTAAATCCTGAATTTTCCGTAGATGAACCCATAGCGAATTCATCCATATTCAGTTTTCCGATTGTTATTGCTTCCGCATTATGTAATTTTTCAACGACTGTTGCATCATATATCGGATCGAAATTTTCTAAAATTTTACTTGCACAAGTTGTTCTTAAACCTTTTGTAACAATATTATCTTTAACACCAATTGGCATCCCGAATAGTAAGCCTTTTTGACTATCAGTGGTTAACTTTTCATCAAGTTCTTTCGCCCGAATTCTCGCCTGTTCCTCATTTAACGTAATAAATGCTTGAACTTTATCTTCAACTTCATTGATTCTTCGGTAAGACTCGTCGATTAAGTCTGTTACAGTAATTTCCTTTTTATTTAACATTTCTTGAATTGTTGTTAATTTATGGTCAAATAGAGACATGAATTCCCCTCCTTATTCAAGAACAGATGGTACTCGAATTTGTCCATCTTTATGATCCGGTGCATTTTTTAAAACTTCTTCTCTTGGCAATCCTTTTGTTGCCTTATCTTCCCTCATAACATTTTTTAACGGCAACACATGAGAAGTTGGTTTGACATTTGTTGTATCTAACTCATTTAATTGTTCTGAAAATGTAATGATAGCATCTAATTGCTTTGAGAATTTTTCTGCTTCTTCTTCTGTAATCGCAAGTCTAGCTAAATGTGCTACATGTTCCACTTGCTCTTTTGATATTCTCGTCACAACATTCACCTCCAAATAATTACGGACAATAACCAATACTATAAATATTATCAAATCTTCCTTAATAAAGGCAATAAACGCCTTAAGGCACTTTATCCTCTTTACATCACTTCCCTATTTTATCATGGATGATATATGAATTAAAAATGGACTTGAAGTTATTATAAAAGGTTTCTATACATAAAAACTCAAGAAATCGTCCACTATATGAAACAAAAGTGAGTATAAATGAGGTGTTTCAATCCGTGAGAATGGTAATCTTCTTTCTTTTAATTTTTCTACTATTTATTCCTCATCAAACAGTTCTTGCCCAATCATTAGATAAATTGAACTCTCCGATTGTAACCCTCAGAATTATAGAAACTACTGATCTACATGGGTATATTTTTGGTTATGACTATAAAAACCAAAAAGAAACATTTGAGTATGGATTTGCAAGAACTGCTACCCTCATTCAACGTGCTAGAAATGAAGTAGAACAGTCTTTGTTATTTGATGTCGGTGATGCTATTGTAGGGAGCGCAATGGCAAAGCATGTATACAAAAGCCAATTATTACGAATTCCAGATATTCATCCTGTTTATAACGTAATGAATCTGTTACAATACGACGCAGCAACGTTAGGAAACCATGAATTTAATTATGGACTAGATTTTTTGTTAACTAGCTTGAAAAGTGCACAATTTCCTATTGTGTGCAGCAATATTGTTATTGACGATGTAAAACAATTCTCGTTCGATAAAATAAATTTTTTCCACCCTTATCACATGATTAAAAAAGAGGTAACTGATACGAACGGAAACAAACATGTTTTAAACATTGGCGTTCTCGGTCTAATTACACCAGTTACTGCCATTTGGGATTATGAACATTTTCAAGGTAAGCTAAAAATAAAAAACATCACTGAAACAGCCGAGCAGCTTGTTCCAGTTCTTAAAAGTAAAGGAGCAGATGTCATTATTGCATTGGTTCATGCAGGGTTAGAAGCTGACAAAGATTTGAAATCCTTAAAAGGTAATTCAGTTATTGATCTAAGTCGAGTGAAAGGTATTGATGCCATTCTTTATGGACATAGTCATAAACTGTTTCCTAATTCTAATATTAAATCTGATAGAAAAGAGATTAATTTCGTTACTGGTACAATCAACGGAATACCTTCCATTCAGGCAGGAAAATGGGGAAATCATATTGGCATTATCGATTTAACATTACAGAAAAATAATGACAATTGGGAAATCATAGACTATCAAACATCTTTAAAAAGTATTTATAAAACAGTTAACGGAAAAAATTATCCAGTTATCCCAATGGATAAAAAAATCATTCAAACCATTCGCAAACTCCATGAAGAAACCGTTCAATCCGTAAAGGATGGCTTTATTAAAGTAAAAAAATAAACTAGAAATAATAGGATATAATTTTCTACAAATTTCTTCAAAAAATTTTTAGAATCCATGTTAGCAACTGATTAGAATGTGATATTATTACGTTTGAAAGATTTTTTGAAAAAGGTCTTTTAAGATTTTATAGTAAGGGCTAGGTGATGGGATGAAGGTTAATAGGTCGAGGTTTTCATTTTTTTAAACTCTTTATGTTTCTCATTGTCTTTTTACTATTAAATGATTCATTTTAAAGGCTAATTATACAGTATAAATATTGTATATTTAGAAACTCCTAAGCCCGGTAGAATGAATAAAACAACATCTATTAAATATACGAATCTTAAAGGAAAGTAGAAGGTGATCGAATGTCGGAAAATTCAATCATTCGCTTTGAGAATGTAACCAAACAATATGATGATGACCCACCAGTATTAAATAATGTTAGTTTTGATATTGAACGCGGAAAATTTTATACATTATTGGGACCTTCCGGATGCGGGAAAACGACGATTTTACGTTTAATCGCAGGATTTATAGAACCTACGGAAGGTAATATTTATATAAACGGAAAAATCGTTAATAACGTCCCTGCAAATAAAAGACAAGTAAACACGGTCTTTCAAGACTATGCTTTATTCCCACACCTAAATGTTTTTGAAAATGTTGCGTTTGGACTTCGTATAAAAAAGATGAAAGAAGCTGAGATTAAAAAGAAAGTTTTAGAAGCATTAAAATTCGTAAACTTATCAGGTTATGAAAATCGAGAAATAAGAGAGATGTCAGGTGGGCAACGTCAAAGGGTTGCGATTGCCCGTGCGATCGTGAATGAACCTGAAGTGATTTTACTGGACGAACCTTTATCTGCCCTTGATTTGAAATTACGTACAGAAATGCAATATGAATTAAGAGAGCTTCAGCGCAGGTTAGGAATTACTTTTATATTTGTTACTCATGACCAAGAAGAAGCGCTTGCTATGTCGGACTATATATTCGTCATTAATAACGGAAAAATTGAGCAAAGTGGAACTCCTACAGATATTTACGATGAACCAATCAATCGTTTTGTTGCTGATTTTATTGGAGAATCAAATATTGTTCCTGGTGTCATGATTAAAGATTATCTCGTTCAATTTGCAGGAAAAACATTTGATTGTGTTGATAAAGGTTTTGATGAAAATGAAAAAGTGGAAATTGTCATTCGACCAGAAGATTTAGAAATTTGCCCGAAAGATCAAGGAAAACTTCAAGTAAAAGTCGATTCACAACTATTCAGAGGCGTCCACTATGAAATTAGCTGTTATGACAAAGATGGAAATGAATGGCTCGTTCACTCAACGAAAAAAGTAACAGTAGGAGAAGAAATTGGCCTTCATTTTGGTCCAGAAGCTATTCATGTCATGCGTTTAGGCGAAACGGAAGAAGAATTCGATAAACGTCTTGAGGCGTATTAAGGAGGATGAAAATGAAAAATCATTCTCGTAATTTTTATTTAATTCCATATATTCTTTGGATCGCCTTGTTTGTTGTGGCACCTCTGTTATTAATATTCTATTATTCTTTCTTTGATATTGACGGTAATTTTACATTTAATAACTATAAAAACTTTTTTACGCCTGTTTACCTAAGGATGACATTAAGTTCTTTCTGGTATGCATTTTTAATTTCATTATTTACGTTTTTAATCGCCTATCCTACTGCGTACTTTTTAACGAAAACAAAGCATAAACATTTATGGCTTTTATTAATCATATTACCTTCATGGATTAACCTATTATTAAAAGCTTATGCCTTTTTAGGCATTTTCGGAACGTATGGGTTGGCAAATAGCTTATTAGAAATTATCGGAATTGGAAGCAAGCAAATTTTATTTACGGATTTCAGTTTTATTTTTGTATCCGTTTATATCTTTTTACCATTTATGATTTTGCCAATTTTCAACTCTTTAAATGAATTAAATCCATCTCTTATCGATGCATCCAATGATTTGGGAGCATCCAAATGGACAACATTTAGAAGAGTTATTTTTCCACTGACGTTAGATGGAGTTAAGGCAGGATGGCAAGTGGTATTTATTCCTGCACTATCGTTATTTATGTTAACAAGATTGATTGCTGGTAACCGTGTTATTACTTTAGGTACAGCAATTGAACAGCATTTTCTAGTAACACAAGATTGGGGTATGGGTTCTACTATTGCCGTATTCCTTGTGATTGCCATGGTTGTTTTCATGCTTATTACAGGTAGACAGAAAAGGGGGATTTTAAAATGAACAAAACGTCTAAATGGGCTAATATTTATTTAGTCGTCGTCTTTTTTATCCTTTATGCCCCTATTTTCTACCTGATGTTTTATTCCTTTAATAGTGGCAATACAATGTATGAGTTTGAAGGTTTTACCTTAGATTGGTATAAGGAATTATTCCAAAATTCACGTTTGCTAATTATAGTGCTTAATACAATCATTATTGCTTTGTTATCAGCAACACTTTCTACGGTTTTAGGAGTTGCTGGTGCATTAGCCATCTATTATGTAAGAAACCATCGCTCAAAGAACACTCTATTATCTTTAAACAATGTATTGATTGTTAGTCCAGACGTTATCATCGGTGCATCTTTTTTAATTTTATTTACGATTATGGGCATTAAACTAGGTTTTACATCTGTATTGCTTTCTCATATTGCTTTCTGTGTTCCAATTGTCGTTATCATGGTTTTACCTAAACTTGAAGAAATGAGTATAACGATGATTTATGCAGCCTTAGACTTAGGTGCTAACCGTTGGAATGTCTTGACGAAAGTTATTTTACCTTTTATTACACCAGGAATATTCGCAGGATTTTTCATGGCATTAACTTATTCATTAGACGACTTCGCAGTTACATTTTTCGTAACTGGTAATGGATTTACCACCTTATCTGTAGAAATTTACTCTCTTGCTCGTCGTGGAGTATCTTTAAACATTAATGCACTTTCAACTTTATTATTTTTATTTACTTTAATTTTAGTGATTGGTTATTACTACATCTCTAAACGAAACCGAGTGAATGCAATGGGGGTGAGGAAATGAAAAAACTGATGCAGTCTCTCATTGCTGTTCTACTTATTTCTGCTGGACTTTTAATTGCTGTTAATCGGCTTAATTCTGCCCAAGGATATACAAGCGGTAATACACTAACGATATTCAACTGGGGAGATTATATTGACGAAGATTTAATCGATCGTTTTGAGGAAGAAACAGGAATTAAAGTCATTTATGAAACATTTGATTCAAATGAAGCGATGTTAACTAAAATTGAGCAAGGAGGAACTACTTACGATATTGCCGTTCCATCCGAATATATGATTGAAAAAATGGTCGAGGAAGACTTGTTACTCCCTATCGATCATTCTAAAATACCTAATTTAAAATATATAGATTCTAGATTTTTAGATCTTCCTTTTGATCCGGATAATAAATTTTCAATTCCTTACTTTTGGGGAACAGTCGGTATTATTTATAACACGGACATGGTTGAAGGAGAAATTACTAAATGGAATGATTTATGGGACCATAAATATAAAAATTCCATTTTATTAACCGACGGTGCGCGTGAAGTAATGGGGTTAGCTTTAAATAGCCTACACTACTCACTCAATGATACAAATAAAGAGCACTTATTAGAAGCTAAGGAAAAACTTGAAGCATTGACTCCCAACATAAAAGCAATCGTTGGAGACGAAATCAAATTATTAATGCTAAACGAAGAAGCTCCTATTGGTGTTGTTTGGTCAGGAACAGCTGCAGAAATCATGTGGGAAAAAGACAACCTTGAATATGTTGTCCCTGAAGAGGGGTCTAATTTATGGTTTGACAATATGGTTATTCCGAAAACAGCAAAAAATATAGAAGCTGCCCATCAGTTTATTAATTTTATGTTAGATCCTGAAGTAGCCGCTCAAAATGCGGATTATGTCGGATATTCTACTCCTAACAAAGAGGCATTAAAATATATGGATGAAGAAACGGTCAATGATGAACGTTTTTATCCTGATGATGAAATGACATCAAGATTAGAAGTTTACGAAAACTTAGGTAAGCATAATCTTGCATATTACAATGAACTATATTTACAATTTAAAATGCATGCGAAATAATACTAAAGCTGACCCTTTGTTTGCTGGGTCAGCTTTTTTGTATGAAAATGTCGTCTATTTAAACAATTTTTTCATAATTCTAATCCACTTAGGTTTTTCTTTCTTCTCCATTAGTTTATAATCTTTCTTACGTTTAATAAAAATATCTTTTTTATCAATAGCATAGTCAAAAGCCAATACTAACCCAATATCTGTCGTATATTCTTGATGATCATAGATACTAAAAGGAATCTTATGCTTGTTTGCCATTTTTATATATTTAGACAAATCATTATAATTAATTTCACCATTTAATAACAACTTGGCTTCTTTATGTTTTTTCATTAACTCTTCAATTTCCTTGTATACACCTGATTCCCTAACTTGAGCGTTTGTTAATACAGCAATAATCCTCTCACGAAACGTTCCTAAAAATCTAATTTTCTCTTCTTTTTTTATTTCTTTTTCTCCATAGACTCCTTTATTTATGTAATCATCGAGATTTGGTCCTTGCATTTACACTCCCCCTACGTTGCATTAACAATAGTATATGAGGAAAAGGTTGTATAAATCCACAAAATAAAAGAAGCCTATCAATAAAATAGGCTTCTCTCCTTTCATTTTTTACTCAGCACTTGCAGCCTTGTCAAATTCATCTTGAATTTCTTTTGATGGTTGCCCAGTTAAAACGCTTACAATAATAATCGCTAATGTTGCTAAAATAAATCCAGGTACAATTTCATAAAGTTCAAACGGAATAACTGCAGGGTCTATCACGTTACCAGCTGCATCTAGTGTCGGTGTGGAAAGCAACTTCCAAATAACAACCGTTGCCGCTCCAACAACCATTCCTGCTAAAGCTCCCCAACGATTTGTTCTCTTCCAAAATAGTGAAAATAAAATCACTGGTCCAAATGCAGCTCCAAACCCTCCCCAAGCATAACTAACAAGTTCTAAGACAGAGCTATTTTGATCCAAAGCAAGTAATAATGCTATGATAGCAATCGCTACTACAGATAAACGTCCAACCCAAACAAGTTCCTTATCACTAGCATTCTTTCTAAAAATTGCTTTATAAAAGTCTTCTGCAACGGCACTTGAAGATACTAGTAATTGTGAGTCAATTGTACTCATTATCGCCGACAAGATAGCAGCTAATAATATTCCTGCTACCCATTCGTTGAATAAAATTGAACTTAAATTCATAAATACAGTTTCTGGATCAGCTAAAGGTGCGTCTGCAAAATAAGCAAATCCAACAAAACCAGTAAAAATTGCACCAAATAAACCTAAAATCATCCATNTCATACCTATTAATCTTGCTAGAGGAACATCCTTCGTTGATTTCATTGCCATAAATCTTGTTATAATGTGCGGTTGACCAAAATATCCAAGNCCCCATGCTAAAGAGGAAACAATCCCTAGAAATGTTTGTCCTGCAAAAATATCAAGATTCTCTATCTGAAGTTCCCCTACTCGTTGGACGGT
>JGI1652J44930_10001121_pt1 | contig 10277 bp, 9 predicted proteins | sample NewIslsDNAsample_FD_44930 | JGI IMG/M metagenome (IMG submission 44930)
CTGATGCGTGTGAAAAAGCGGTGACGACGCCGTTTCTGCAAGTGATGAATGAATTTAACAAATGAATATTTTCCTCCTAATCGGTGCAAAATGAAAGTATGAATACGCGCCCTTTAGGAGGTTTGTTGGCAATGGCATTGCATTATTATTGTCGGCATTGTGGAACGAAAGTAGGGACGATTGATCAAGTTTCCATATATAGTGAACAATTAGGGTTTCATCATTTGACAGAGGAAGAACGTTTGGAGATGATTTCGTATCAGCCGAACGGTGATATTCATGTAAAAACAATTTGCGAAGATTGCCAAGAGGCATTGACAAGAAATCCAGAGTTACATCAGTATGAGAAGTTTATCCATTAACGGGGCTTTGGGCAACCAAAGCATTTTTGTATTTTTTTCTTATAAATATATCCATATATGGTTATATATGGAATAAAACGATTGGTTTGTATACAAATATAGCAACAGAGAAATACAATGTATTGAGAGGAGGGAGAATAGGGGTGCTTTCGTTGCATCGCTATTTAGCTGAAAATCAAGATGTTCGTTCCATTATCGAAGGCGTAAAAGTGGGATTGAAAGAACAGCTCGTTGCCGGGTTATCCGGGTCGGCCCGGTCTGTTTTTGTTTCGGCATTATACAAGGAAACGAATAGACCGATTCTACTCGTTACCCATAATTTGTTTCACGCGCAAAAAATGTATGACGACCTTGTTCAATTGCTCGGAACCGAAGAGGTGTTTTTATATCCGGTCAATGAGGTTATTGCCGCTGAAATGGCGATCGCCAGTCCGGAGTTAAAGGCGCAGCGTTTAGAAGTGATGAATTATTGGGCGAAACGGCAACAAGGCATCGTTATTTGTCCAGTTGCTGGATTGCGTCGTTTGCTTCCTCCTGCATCGTTATGGAGGGATCATCTATTCACATTCACGGTTGGCCAAGATATCGATATTGACCATTATAAACAACAGTTCGTACAAATGGGATATAAACGTGTAGCGACAGTATCGGCCCCTGGGGAATTTAGCATTCGCGGCGGTATTATTGATATTTATCCGTTAACTACTGAATTTCCGTATCGGATTGAGCTGTTTGATACGGAAATTGAATCGATACGTACATTCACCGCGGATGATCAGCGTTCCCGTGATGAAGTACAACAAGTAACCATCGGACCTGCTGATGAAATGATTGTTTATGGAGAGGCGCTAGAGCGGGGAATCGAACGAATCGAAGCAGGGTTAGCGGAAAGTCTCAACAAATTAAAAGATGAGAAGGCCAAACAATTATTGCTAGAACATGTATCAGCAGAACTTGAGCAATTAAAACAAGGACAAGAAATTGAACAACAATATAAATATATGGCGCTCTTCTACAAAGAGCCTGCTAGTTTGCTAGACTATCTTCCGGAAAATGGCATATTGCTGATGGATGAGATGAGCAGATTACAAGAGGCGGCTGAAAGCTTAGATAAAGAAGAGGCAGAATGGTACACCAGCTTGCTTAGTAATGGAAAAATAATCCATGATGTGCCAATTTCTCACTCATTTTCGGAATTGTTGCAAAAACATCGCAAACAGCGGATTTATTTGTCCTTATTTTTACGGCATGTCCCGCATACCCATCCAGAAAATATTGTCAATATTTCCTGCAAACAAATGCAGAATTTCCACGGGCAAATGTCGTTGCTGAAATCCGAGCTAGAAAGATGGAAAAAAGCCAACTATGCGGTAGTTTTTTTGGCGCCGAACGCAGAGCGGATGAAAAAGCTGCAATCCGTTTTGGAAGACTATGAAATCGATGTTGCCCCGTTAAGCAAGGACGCGNTGCTGATGCACGGCAAATATCAGATGATCGAAGGCGACTTAAATACAGGGTTTGAGCTGCCGATGCAAAAGCTTGCNGTGATTACGGAAGAAGAATTGTTTAAAAAACGGGCAAAAAGACTGATTCGCCGTCCAAAATTATCGAATGCGGAGCGGATTAAAAGTTACTCGGAACTGCAAGTTGGCGATTACGTTGTCCATGTCAACCACGGTATNGGTAAATATTTAGGAATCGAAACATTAGAGATTAACGGTGTGCATAAAGATTATATCCATATTCAATACCAAGGCAGCGATACGTTATATGTGCCGGTCGATCAAATTGATCAAGTGCAAAAATACGTAGGCTCTGAAGGGAAAGAGCCGAAGATTTACAAATTAGGCGGCTCCGAATGGAAAAAGGTGAAAAAGAAAGTCGAGTCGTCCGTCCAAGATATCGCTGAAGATTTAATTAAGCTGTACGCTGAACGGGAAGCAAGCAAAGGATACGCGTTTTCCCCGGATACAGAAATGCAGCGGGAATTTGAAGCGGCGTTTCCGTACCAGGAAACGGAAGATCAGCTTCGTTCGATTGAAGAAATCAAGCGCGATATGGAAAGCGANAAGCCGATGGATCGCCTTCTTTGCGGNGACGTTGGCTACGGAAAGACGGAAGTAGCGCTGCGGGCCGCGTTTAAAGCGATTATGGACGGCAAACAAGTCGCATTTCTCGTACCGACGACAATTTTAGCACAGCAGCATTACGAAACGGTGCGCGAGCGATTTCAAGGGTTCCCAATTAACGTCGGACTGTTAAACCGCTTTCGCACTAGAAAACAGCAAGCGGAAACGATTAAAGGGCTAAAAGAAGGAACCATTGATATGGTCATTGGCACACACCGCCTATTATCCAAAGATGTTCAGTTTAAAGATTTAGGGCTTCTCATTATTGACGAAGAGCAGCGATTTGGCGTTACCCATAAAGAAAAAATCAAGCAGATGAAGGCTAATATTGATGTGCTGACATTAACGGCAACGCCGATCCCAAGAACTTTGCATATGTCGATGATCGGAGTGCGCGACCTGTCGATTATTGAAACGCCGCCGGAAAATCGCTTTCCGGTGCAAACGTATGTGATGGAATATACCCCTGAACTCGTAAAGGAAGCGATTGAACGGGAGCTGGCTAGAGACGGACAAGTGTTTTTCTTGTACAACCATATTGAAGATATTGATAGGAAGGCGGAAGAAATTTCACAGCTTGTGCCGGAAGCGCGTGTAACCTATGTGCACGGGCGCATGTCAGAAAACGAGTTGGAATCCACGATGTTGGCGTTTTTAGAAGGNCAGTACGATGTACTGGTGACGACGACGATTATTGAAACAGGCGTGGANATTCCAAACGTCAATACGTTGATTGTCTACGACGCTGATCGCATGGGGCTGTCGCAATTGTATCAGCTGCGCGGGCGTGTCGGTCGCTCCAACCGCGTTGCGTACGCATATTTCACATACCGAAAAGATAAAGTGCTCAATGAAGCGGCAGAGAAGCGGCTTCAGGCAATTAAAGAATTTACCGAACTCGGATCAGGGTTTAAAATTGCAATGCGCGACTTATCGATTCGCGGTGCTGGCAATATATTAGGGGCGGANCAACACGGATTTATCGATTCGGTTGGATTTGATTTATATTCGCAAATGCTCAAAGAAGCCATCGAGAAACGAAAAGGCATCAAACGGGAAGAAGAAAAACAGGAAGTGACGATCGANTTGGAAATCGACGCGTACATTCCAGATACGTATATTTCCGATGGGTTGCAAAAAATCGATATGTACAAGCGGTTTAAAGCGGTGGAAACGATGGAAGACGTGGAAGCGCTGCGTGAGGAAATGGTGGACCGCTTCGGCGATTATCCAGATGAAGTCGCTTACTTGTTCCAAGTAGCGGAAGTGAAAGTGTTCGCTAAACAAATCGGTGTCGAATCCATTAAGCAGCAAAAGCAGCAAGTAGAAATTTTATTTGCTGAACATGCATCAAAAAATGTCGAAATACAGCGCCTATCCAAAATTGGCGGGCAATACGGACGCTTGTTTGGCTTTGGTATGGAAGGGGCTAAATTAAAAATTGTGTTATATATTAAAGATTTCAAGCCGCAAGAGTGGCTGATGATTTTATACGAAACGTTAAAGGAGCTTTCCTGTGTCAAAGATGAAAAATCGATTATTGCTTAAATCAAACAATGTTTATGTTTAAAAAAGCTCGGCGATAATGTAGGATGGGTAATTTTATCTAAAATTCAAAAAATCACTTTCATCGCGTATATAACTTGGATTATGAAGGATACTAATCACAGCAATGGTGAATTCCCCATAACAAGGATTCATCGGAGTATTCTTCAAATCCTAGATGAAAGTGAGGGTATCTGCAGATGAAAGCAACGGGTATAGTTCGTCGAATTGATGATTTAGGAAGGGTTGTCATACCGAAAGAAATTCGAAGAACCTTGCGCATTCGTGAAGGAGATCCACTCGAAATATTTGTTGACCGCGATGGTGAAGTCATTTTAAAAAAATACTCGCCGATTAGTGAATTAGGCGATTTTGCGAAAGAATATGCCGAAGCGCTATTTGACAGTTTAGGACAGCCAGTATTGATTTGTGACCGCGATGTTTTCATCGCTGTTGCGGGTGTGTCGAAAAAAGAATATTTAAATAAAAATGTCAGCTCATTAGTGGAAAAGGTGATGGAAGAGCGCAATTCCGTACTTCATACGGAAGAGGGAGAAGCCGANCTCGTCGATGGAGTTACAGAAAAGTTAAAGTCGTATACGATTNGCCCGATTGTGGCCAACGGCGATCCGATCGGAGCTGTCATCATTTTATCCAAAGAAAAAGAGCTTGGCGAAGTGGAACATAAAGCAGTGGAAACAGCCGCCAGTTTTTTGGCACGGCAAATGGAACAGTAACAGCTGTAGCAACAAAGGATCGACAAGAAAAGGTAGCGTGCTATGCTACCTTTTTCTTTTGCGCTATAATAGCAATCGTTACTGGATTTTATGAAGCTATGCGCGCGGAAGGAGAAACACAATGAAACTGCAAGAAGGGAGCATATGGAGAGGGACGGTCGTTTTAACGATCGCTGCCTTTGTAACAAAACTATTGAGCGCTGTTTATCGCGTCCCGTATCAAAATATCGTCGGAGACGTCGGTTTTTATATTTACCAGCAAGTGTATCCGATTTACGGCATTGCTATGTCGCTTTCATTGTATGGATATCCGGTTGTCATTTCCAAACTGATCGCAGAGCGGATAGCAGAGCGCGACCAAAACGGAATTGCCTCCGTTTTGCAAATTTCGTTTTTGTTTTTATGTATGCTCGGCCTGCTTATTTTTACCAGCCTTTATATAGGGGCAAAACAGCTTGCGATATGGATGGGCGACGGCCAGCTCGCCCCGCTCATTCGCCTTCTTTCTTTTTCGTTCCTGCTATTTCCATTTATTGCATTGATGCGCGGCTATTTTCAAGGGCATAACCATATGATGCCGACTGCGGTTTCCCAAGTCGGCGAACAGCTTGTCCGTGTGTCTGCCATCCTTTTTTTGTCGTATTCGTTGATAACAAGCGGATATGACGTCTATGCAGGTGGAACGGCGGCGATGGCCGGCACATTGGCGGGAATGGTGACTGCACTTCTTTTATTGACAGCGTTTTGGATAAGAAGGGAAAATAGAGGAAGAATACATATCAAAATAAAGAGTGCGGAAGCAAGGAGCATTATATCGTATTTATTTGTCAAAGGAGTTATTATTTGCGTTACCAATATGGTGTTGACGCTTATTCCATTAGTAGACTCGTTTTTATTATTGTCTTTGCTTGGCGAACGAGGCGGAGAGGGCATGGAACACGCCAAACTGTTAAAAGGAATATACGACCGCGGCCAGCCTCTTATTCAGCTCGGCACGGTAGTAGCGACTTCTTTCTCGCTAGCGCTTGTTCCGCTTATTTCCGGTGCGAAAAAACATCGCAGCGATCAATTTCTTTGTGAAAAAGCCGATTTGTCGTTGCGCGTCGCATTGGTAATTGGATTAGGCGCTTCTTTAGGATTGATTTGTCTCATTCGCCCAATTAATATCATGCTGTTTGAAAACGATCTCGGTTCGTTTTCTCTGGCAATTTTAACAGCTTCTGTTTTCTTTACGACATTAGCGCTTACGATTTCGGCGCTATTGCAAGGAATGGGATATGAATGGATTGCCGTAGCGGGTGTATTTGTAGCGGTGGCAACGAAAAGCGTTTTGAATTATCTTTTGGTTCCTGCGCTTGGGATGATTGGCGCCGCCATTGCGACAACGGGGTCTTATGCGGCAATGGCTTGCTTTTTATACATCGCATTGCGAAAAAAACTGCCTTTTTACGCCCCCCAAAAAAACTATATATATTCCGTTGTGAAAGCGGCCGCAGCGATGGCAGTTGTATTGCGACTGTATGCATTGCTCGTCGAAACGTGGGATGACAGCCGTCTGTTCGCCGTCGGCGAAGCGCTAGGCGGCGTTTTGCTTGGGGCTGTTACGTATCTTGCCATAGTGATCAAAGAACATGTATTTTCTGAACAAGAATTATCTCTTCTTCCGTTGGGAAACAAACTGCGTTTATTATTAGGAAATAGGTGATGAGAGATGAATACGATTTATATTTTTGGATTAGGCGCTGGGGATATCGAACAGTTGCCGTTAGGGGTATACCGCAAGTTAAAAGCCGCTTCTCCGCTTTTTTTGCGGACAAAGGAGCATCCTGTTGTCAAGGAATTNCAGGAAGAGGGAATCACGTTTACCTCCTTTGACTTTATTTACGAAAAACATGAACAATTTACAGAGGTGTATCAGGAAATTGCAGCAGTTTTATTGGAACAAGCGAAAAAAGGCGACATCTTTTATGCTGTTCCTGGCCATCCGCTGGTAGCGGAAAAAACGGTGCAGCTTTTATTAGAAGCCGAACGCCGCAATGAATGCCGCGTTGTCATTGAGGGCGGGCAAAGCTTTCTCGATGCGCTGTTTACCACATTAAAAATCGATCCCATTGAAGGATTTCAGCTGATGGATGCTACCTCATTNCAAGGGGNCGAATGGNCATTAACAAAGCATACGATTTTTTGTCAAGTATATGATTCGTTTATCGCATCGGACGTGAAATTGACGTTAATGGAACAGCTTCCCGACGATTATCCCGTCTATATCGTAACGGCAGCGGGAAGCAAAGAGGAGAGGGTAACGAAAGTTCCACTATATGAGCTGGACCGTGTGGCGACATTGAACAATTTAACGAGCGTATATGTTCCTCCTGTCCGTGACGAGAAACTGCTTTATCACCGTTTTGAAACATTGCGGCGCGTCATCGCGACATTAAGAGGACCGAACGGCTGCCCGTGGGACCGTAAACAAACCCATGCCTCGCTAAAACGATATTTGCTCGAAGAAACATATGAACTGTTTGAGGCGATCGATGATCATGACGATGATCATATGATCGAAGAGCTTGGCGATGTGCTGCTGCAGGTGATGCTCCATGCGCAAATCGGCGAAGATGAAGGGATGTTTTCCATTGATGATGTCATCCGCGGAATTACGGAGAAGATGATTCGCCGCCATCCGCACGTATTCGGCAACGTTACGGTGGAAAGCGCCGAACAGGTCGTGGAAAATTGGCAGCGCATTAAAGAAAAGGAAAAAGAAACGAATGATGAGCCCGTTTCGCTGCTTGCAGATGTTCCAAAGAGTCTGCCGGGTACGTTAAAAGCGTATGAGTTGCAGAAAAAAGCGGCAAAAGTAGGGTTTGATTGGGATGATGTCGAGCCGATGTGGGAGAAAGTTGCCGAAGAAATAGCTGAATTTCAGCAAGAGGCGGCAAAACTNCATGATCGTTCCCGGCTTATCAGCGAGTTTGGCGATATTTTATTTGCGCTCATTAATGTCGCCCGCTACTACGACATTAATCCAGAGGAAGCGCTGCATATAGTCAACCAAAAGTTTTATCGGCGGTTTTCTTATATAGAGGAGCAGGCGAGAAAAAGCGGCAGGGCGATCACATCATTTNCCCTTGCCGAACTGGACCGCTTTTGGGAAGAAGCAAAAGAAAAAGGATTGTAAAAGGGAGAGATAAGGTATGCGTTTAGATAAATTTTTAAAAGTTTCCCGTCTCATTAAACGCCGTACGCTGGCAAAAGAAGTAGCCGATCAAGGGCGGATTACGATTAACGGCGCCGTGGCGAAGGCGAGTTCGACGGTAAAAATAGGGGATGAATTGACGATTCAATTTGGGCAAAAACGGCTGACAGTAAGGGTGATTGATTTAAAAGAAACAACCAAAAAAGACGAGGCGGCCCATTTATATGAAGTAATCCGCGAAGAACGAATTGCTCCGAAAATAGAGGATGATGAAGAAATCTAATTTATGCATATAGGCTTGTTCTAAAATGGCTCCCGCATTCATACATATGGTACCAACATTAGGTTAGGAAAGAATGTTTCTGTCTTAGACTTGATTTTAATAGGAATGCGGGGGATGAAAATGAGCCAACATTATGATTTTGGTGGAAATACAAATAAAGGTCCTGTCCAAGAACACGATGTGATTATGCGGGGAAGACGTCTCCTTGATATCACCGGGGTCAAACAGGTGGAAAGCTTTGATAATGAGGAATTTTTGCTAGAAACGGTAATGGGATTTTTATCGATCCGCGGGCAAAATTTGCAAATGAAAAATTTAGATGTCGATAAAGGGGTCGTTTCGATTAAAGGAAGAATCTTCGATCTCGTTTATTTAGACGACCATCAGGAGAAGGCTAAAGGATTCTTTAGCAAGTTGTTCAAATGAGCTTAACAACACAGTTGGCGACCATGCTCGCGATGATTGGAATGGGAGGCTGGCTTGGCGCCGCATTGGATACGTATAATCGCTTTTTGCAGCGACAGGATCGCGCCCATTGGATTGTGTTTATCAATGACATTTTATTTTGGATCGTTCAAGGTTTAATCATTTTCTATGTGTTACTGCTCGTCAATCAAGGCGAGCTGCGCTTTTATATTTTCTTGGCGATTTTATGCGGTTATGCCGCTTATCAAAGTTTGTTTCGCACGATCTATTTAAAAGTGCTAGAATGGCTGATTTGGTTTGCAACAAGACTGTACCAATTTTTCATCCAGCTGTGCCGTTATCTCCTCATTCGCCCGGTTCAGTTCTTCTTTCAAATGTTATTGGTTCTCATACTGTTTATATGGAAAGCGCTTCTTTCTTTGCTTCGCCTATTTCTGCGTATGTTGTATCAATGTACAAAGCTGTTGGTTGCTCCGTTTCGCTGGACGGGCTTGATCATTTGGAAGATCGCTCCGCCAAGTTGGAAAAGAATAAGCACAAAAATTTTTGCCTATCTAACAGGAATTATTCGCCAGGTGAAGAATATGAAAGATAGGATTAGAACGTGGATATCAAAATGGCAAAAATAAAAGCAGAGGTGCAGAATAATGAGTGTACCGCACAAAACGAATGTAACAAAATTAAAATCTTCATACATATCAGCGCAGGAGGAGAAAAAGCAGAAAGCGTCAAGAAGACGGCGGATTGCCGTCGTCCGCTTTACTTTTTTGGGGATTGTACTGGCGCTAGTTTCTTCGGCATTTGTTTATACGATGCAATCTCAAGCAAAGGATATTGAAGCAAAACAAGCCAGCAAAAAGCAGCTTGAACAAAAGTTAGACAAGCTGGAAAAACAGCAGAAACAGCTGAAGGAGGAAATTAAAAAGCTGCACGACGATGAATATATCGCGGAGCTGGCGCGCAAAAAATACTATTTATCCAAAGATGGGGAGATTATTTTCGTCACCCCAGAAAAGTAATTTTTGCAAAAGNATTNACTTAAGTCTTGGGATGGAGTGAAACACGGTTTTGAGCCGAGCNGACAGGGCGCTAAACACCAGTGGNGTGTTTGTCGATGAAAGTTTGGCGGAACAAGAGTGAGTGCCTGCACGCAGGTGCAGGAAAACTCTTTAGTACGTCAGAGCCCACCGACTTTAGTCGTGTGAAGGTTCAGCTTGCGTCTTCCGGTGAAATACGGGCGCCCGCCTTATTGACACTTGTTTTTTGCATTCGTTATAATGAAAGAAAATAATTTTTAAAGTTTTTTAAGGAGGAGCACTTTTTTTATGTCAATTGAAGTAGGCAGCAAGTTACAGGGCAAAGTAACAGGAATTACGAAATTCGGGGCGTTTGTGGAGCTGCCAGAAGGAGTCACTGGACTGGTTCATATTAGTGAGGTGGCGGATAATTACGTAAAAGACATTAACGATCATCTGAAGGTTGGAGATATCGTTTATGTCAAAGTCATTAATGTAGAGAAAGATGGGAAAATCGGCTTGTCCATTAAAAAAGCAAAAGACACGCCGTCTTCACAGCGTCCGCGACATAAAACGAACGACC
>JGI1652J44930_10001122_pt1 | contig 10270 bp, 8 predicted proteins | sample NewIslsDNAsample_FD_44930 | JGI IMG/M metagenome (IMG submission 44930)
GACTGCATCTCTGACAAAATGCTTGTCTCCAATCAAAATGACATCCACTAAGTGACCAACTGCTACTAATAACAACATCATCACTTTTTTGAAAATGCCGCGAAATCCTATTTTGCTGTTTAACTCGCCTAAATACGCTGCCACAAGAACTGCCATAATATAATCAATAACAATTAAGACAAGCAGAACCTGAATCGGCATCGACCAGCCGCCCCATAAAAAAGAAGCGAGCGCGCCGACAAAACCACAAATAATTTTCAAAACATTTTCCACGTCTCCCCTTCCCCCCAACAAATGCATAATTACTACTTCACCTTTACTACTTTTATATTTTTTTAAACCGCCCATTGAATCCACGTTAATTCCACTTTTTTAAAAAATTTTGCTGATGATTCTGTATTTTTTTGTAAAAATCCTTATTTTCCTATCGAAATATGGTATACTGTATTTTAGTTATTATTCTGAAAAATTAGAAATTAGTGGATAATTTTGAAAATATCCGCCTTACTGCTAGCGCCTCCATTCATCCAAGCAAACTGCATTATGATTTGGACAAGCCTCTAAACAGTTAAAAGTGCAAAATTTAATGCCCCTTTTTCGATTAAACATTTTTCAAAGGAGGTCTTTCGTTGAAAAAATTGTTTCAATCTTTGCTGTTACTCTTTTTTATCAGTTTATTGGCCGCCTGTGAAAACGGAACGAAGTTTTTGGAAGCCTCAAAAAAACATGAACCTCTTTCCAAATTGGAAGAACTGGAAAACATGTACAAAAACCCGAAAAAATATAAAGGCCGTGAAGTAGAGTTTTATGCAAGAGTATTTGTTGAACCTCAGCAAAGTGATAATAGTACATATTTTCAGGTGTTTATGAATAACGACAGCGACCGGAATGTCATCGTCTTTTCCGATAAACTTGATGTCGATCTCGAAGGAGATGACAGCGTTTTCATTCATGGTGTTGTCCGCGATGTTTATGAAAGTGAAAACATTTTTGGCGGCGGAACTGTGACTGCTCCACTTATCGAAGCGAAAAACGTTGAAAAAGTCAGCTATTCGGAAGCTTTTGCTCCAACGAAAAAAACAATCGTAGTCAATCAGACGCAAGAACAGCATGGTTACATTGTCACGCTTGAAAAAGTCGAATTGGCAGATGAAGAAACACGCCTGTATGTCACCGTAAAAAATGAAAGCAAAAATGAAATTTTATTTTACGATTCCGACTCGAAATTAATCGTAAACAACAAACAAATTGAAGCAGTCAACAATTATAAAGCCAATTACCCGGAAGTCCCTTTTGAACTGCTGCCCGGCGTCGAATCGAGCGGAATCGTGGCCTTCCCTAAAATTGAAGAAACCAGCGCAACAGTAAAGTGGCATGTGGAAGGATACTCGCACAATTACGACATCGAAATCCAGCCTTTTGTATTCGAATTCAAGATCCCTTAAAAAACAAATTGATTCAGATTCCGGACATGCATCATAACCGTAAAAATATGCCAAAATGCCAGTTTTCTAATAATCCAAAACTTTTTTTGCTGAAAACAGAAAAAAGGAGGGATGCATGAATTTTTCATTTATTGATCACACTTTTATCAATAAATAGCCACTACTAAAAAATTTTTTTGGAGGTTTTAACATTGTTGAAAAAATCCTTGTTCATAATAGCATCGTTTATATTCACAATTGCATTAGCCGCCTGTGGCGACACAGATTCAACCGGTTCAACAAATGGAGATAAAGATAAGAAACAAACGGAAGAAAAATCAGAAGAGAAAAAACTTGGCATTGGTGATACTGCCGAAGTTGGAAACGTTAAATTCACATTAAAAAAAGTCTCCCTGACTGACGAAAGAAATGAATTTGCTGATCAAAACCCAAAAATGGTTGTTAAAATTGAATACGAAATTGAAAATGGCACCGACGAAGAAATCCCTATTGGCGGTGATTTGGAAGTTTATGATGCGACTGGAAATAAAATGGAATCTTACCCGCTCGACAATACGCTAGGCAGCTTAAAACCTGGCAAAAAAATACAAGGAGTCGAGCATTTCGGAATTGAAGAAAGTCCAATCGAAATTTATTTCCAACCGATGTTTTCATTTGATGAACCAGCTGTTTTTGAAGTCGATGTCAAATAAAACGGATCAAATGAGCGCAGCATACGCGTGGCGTTGCATATGCTGCGCTCTTAACATTTTTCCGAACGAAACACTTGTTATCCGCAATTATATCGTGTACGATTAAATTGCACACGATTTTTTAAGGGGGGTTACATATGACCACGGTTTACGATTTCACGGTTGAAAAACCAAACGGAGAAAAGCAGTCTCTCAAAGAATTTGAAGGCAGACCGCTCGTCATTGTCAACACCGCAAGCAAGTGTGGTCTGAAAGGCCAGTTTAAAGAATTGCAGGAACTTTACGAAGAATATAAAGACAGAGGTCTCGTCGTACTTGGTTTTCCTTGCGGACAATTCGCAAACCAGGAATTCGACGACATCGAAGAAACGACAAACTTTTGCCAGGCAAATTACGGCGTAACGTTCCCGATGTATGCTAAAATCAACGTGAATGGAGAAAACGCTCATCCGCTTTTTAAATTTTTAAAACAGGAAAAAGGCGGCGTTTTAGGCGATGATATCAAATGGAACTTCACGAAGTTTCTTATCGATCGCAACGGAAAAGTCGTGAAACGCTATGCACCAACAACAAGCCCGGCAAAAATGAAGAAAGACATCGAAAAAGTATTGTAAAAGGAGACAAGCAACATTGAATGATTTTTTAACACTAGAAAATCAGCTATGTTTTGCGATCTACGAAACGAACAGCTTATTCCAGAAACTGTACAATCACGCGCTGAAACCTTTTGAAATCACGTATTCCCAATATTTATTGCTGCTTGTTTTATGGGAAAAAGACGGCCAAACGATGAAACAAATCGGCGCCCGCCTCAACCTTGGCACAGGTACGCTCACTCCAATGATCAAACGGCTGGAAAAAAGCGGCTGGATTACAAAAGAAAAAAATCCCGAAGATGAACGAAAAGTGCTCATCTATTTAACGGAAAAAGGCAAACAAAAAAAGAAAGAAATTACGGAGTCGATTATCAGGCACGTCCAAGCTTGCCAAATTGATTACGACATGTATATTACGCTGATGAAAGAACTGAAACATTTGCAGCATAAACTTTCCCATTATGACTTATTTTTGTAATACAAAAACAAAACGGGGACTTCCGTGCATCGGGAGTCCCTTTATGTTTGTACAAATATTTCACTTTCAAAAAACGCGCCTCATGAAAAAACAAACAAAATCAGCACAGTTGCCGCGGCGCCAACATACAGAATAAGCGAGTGATCTTTCATGCAAGCAACAAATTTTTTCACAGCCTTCACTCCCCTATGGTTTCTTCCTGCACACGCTTTGTGAAACGTTTGGAACCAGTAACGCTGATGTAAATGGAAAGAATAATGCAAGTCAAAAGAGTAAGATGGAAAATCACGTGAATCGTATTCGGCGCAATCCCATGCATTTCCGGAAGAAACGTGTGGGTATTTCCAAACATGAGCTGATACCGTTCCGCTCGTTCTTCCGCACCAATTCCGAAAAAGTACGGAATCCACCAGGCCCACAACGCTCCTGCAAAAATGCATGATTGGTGAACGATAAGCCAAATTTTCGCCCAAATCGGATAACTTTTTCCCATAAAAATGAGCAAAAGCACGATAATCACTAAGATTTGACTGGCATTAAACAATGTAACGAAAAGCAATTCCTGAATTGTACTGTCTTGTCTGACTGCTTCAACGTCGTTGAACGGACCTAATGGAGCCCAATCATGCAAGAGCATAAATAAGAAAATAAAAATCAATCCAGCCAACCATATTTTTTCAGATAAACGGATTTCCCTTTTCATAAATAACCCCTCGCTGATTTATTTGATTTGCAGCCATACTCAAAATTTTATCGTGATATTGCCGTACACCGCCGTACGACTAACAGACATGATGCCAATTCGTTTGTTTCCATGTTATTCTACCATGATTATCGGCATACGTTTTACAAATGTTTTTAGCTGAAAGTCATAAACATGTTCGGCTGCTTTTTTAACTGAGAAATATCAAGAAAATCTAGAAAATTTAGTTTAAAAAAAGGATAAATAAAAAATTTGTCGAATTTTAATTTATAACATCACTAGTAAAAAACTAGGAAGTGTCGCTATGAGAAACGGACCAGTTGTAAGTAATATATCTCTAATTAACAAAGCTTTTTTAGAACTTGGAAGCCCGCTTCATTACAAATTAATTGTCGATTATCTTCGTGTAAATTGGGATCACGGTAAAGGCATCAAAGAAGAAGAAGCCAAGAAATTTCTAGATTTGGCGTTGGAAGCAAAATATTATTACGAAGAAGTGGAGGAGCAACATTATCAACGCAAACAAACGTACTGTTCAGATTTAGATCCGTTATATGAAAAATTGAAACGCGAAAAAATTCCTTTCAAGTACAACTCAAAAACAACTACATACAAATTTAAAGACCTCAATAGTGACTCACGATTTACAATTATGACAACAAAAACAAATGAATATTATGTGCTTCTTAGTGAATGGAATTTACTTAACGAATTAGCTGTTCGTTTATTTGTTAAAGAAAAAATTAAAAACATCTCTATTTTTGAGGCAGTGCAATTAATAAAAAAATATTATGATATTACTGATGAAAATGCACTATTTTTACCACATTTTGATCACCGTTTTATCATTGATAAAAACGGAAAAGTATCTTTGAGATCATATGACGATAAACTTATACAAAATTACACGGTTGAAATCACTGATTTTATTAGGGAAGAGGTTGCTCGATTAACTCCAAAAATGCTCGACATTTTAGAAGAACATTATGGAAATGAAGTAAAAATTCGTTCACTAATAAATTCCGTATTCAAAATTGAAACACATACTCCTAAATTTTCTGCGTATTTCGTAGCTGTAAAAGAGCATCTTCCTTCACTTCCCCATATTTACCTAACCCATAACGAAGATAGCGTTATTTACATAAAAAATGTAGAAAAAGCGAAAATCGTTGACAAAGTATATTTATACGGACGTACAGATCAACAGGCAATTGCAAAAACAATCGAAGAACTTCATTTTTCATCACACAATGATGATGAAAGTTTAAAAGAATTAAAACAAAACACAATAGTTTCGACAACAGAAACTACGGTTCGCAAATCGTTAACTTACACAATAAGGTATTATGATCGTATTCAAGAAACACTCTCTGCTTCTTATTTTAAAGACTGGATAAAAAATGACGAGTTAATTGTTCAATTAAAATATGAAAATGAAACATCAACATTAATATTCTTGTATGACAAAGAAAAAAACTTGCTTTATGGTCCACATCTTGAAAATTTAATGAGTGACTATGCTTTAATTCCAGGTCAAAAACTTCATTTTCAACGAGAATCAGATCACACAATTACATTAAGAATAGGACATGCCAAGGAAACAGATATCAAAGAGCAAGAACGCTATATTGATATCGCACGATTGGTTCAGGAAAATAAATTTACTTCTAACAAGTCATTGCTGCAAATCGTGACGGAAATTTTGATGTATCATCCTTCTGGCTTACACTTGTCAGAAATAACCCGATTAGTTAAAGAAGAAGCGCCTTACGCTGACAGTAGTATTTCAGCTATACTTTCAACAAAAGATTCTTTTGAAAAAATTCCTGGACAAAGTGGTTTTTGGAGATTTAATCCAGCAAAATGGAAAAAAAACTATATGAAAGATTTTAACGAAGGAAAACCGGTTGAAGATACAAAAGAAGAAAAAAAAGAACTTCCAGCAGCATCTCAAAACATAAAACCTATGCACTTAATATTAAAAGATCTATCCAATCAAGCAAAAAGGCAACGTATAACCAATGAAATGTATTTTTCGTTAGACAAAGACACGTTCCTAATGGAAGCTTGGCTCACCTATGCAAAAAATATCTATCGAAACGCAAAAAAATTTGCGTCTCCTTCCGTACCTTTAGAAGACCTTTATCAAGAAGCATACTTTGCTTTAATAAAAGCTTATGACAATTACGATCCAATACATGGAACCAGCTTTTACAACTATTTCAAAATTTATTTAACCAGTGTTTTCATGCGTTACATACAAAATAATAGTAACTTCATCAGAATANCTGTTCACCGATTAGAGGAACTGGAAAAATGGGACAAGCAAATTGAATCAGAGCTGTTAANAAAAGGGGAGCTTTCTATTCAAGAAAACCCGGATACAGATTACTATTTTTGGAAAATAGGCTGTATCAGTTTTGAAGAATTGTATATCTATGAAAAACATTTTGAACATATCGATGACGAAGAATTGCGAGGACGAGTTTATTTATATTTTTCTAAACCGCACACAATCGAATTACTATCTACATCAAAGCAAAAACAGAGTATATTAAATGTCGAAGAACCGGAAAATACTTCGTTTAATAACATGTTGGTTGAAGATGAATATGATTACTGGGAAGAAAACTTTTTTGAAAACTTATGGAATTTTGTTGATCAAAAAGCGAAATCGATCCCTTATTCTGAAGTATTAAAACAACGATATGGATTTAATGAAGAAAACACTGAACGGACTTTGGAGGAAATCGGGCAGCAGTTTGGCGTCACTCGAGAAAGAATTCGACAAATCGAAAATCGAGCATTGCAATTAGCTAAAGAATATTGTTTAAAACACGGATATACAAAAGAAATCTTATAAAAAACCACTATTTCTGCACGTCAGCAGAAATAGTGGTTTTTTACAACTTAAAGTAAGCTAATTCCAAATTGCCTCCAACCGATGGAGAAAGCATTCTTCTGTCCAATAACTGATTATTCCATTCACAAGATGTTTCCGAAACAAAACAGCATGCATGACATGCAGCGCCATTAATAGAAGTCTGATACTTAAAGTCACCATCAGAACAATAAGGATCAGAAGAACAATATTCCATTTTTTCTAACGCCCGAATAAAAATGGGCATAAATTTCTTTGATGACGTCAATTCTATCAAACCGCCCAAACTGCCTTCGGAATCCGATGACGCTGTATAAATTAACACTCCCATCATCTCATCACTGCAATATAATCGTTCTCGCAACGCGGTAGTTGCATAACCTGAATGTGAAGCAAATTCTTTAATAAGCATATGAGAAAAAGTATGAATTAATATATGTCGCGGTAACAGCGCTCTAGGTTGATAACCAAACTGTTTTCTTTGATGATTGTATTTCTCAAAAATTTTTTCAGCTTCTTCTCTTACTTCTGGTTTTGACTCCCACTCCAGCAATTGATCTTTATGTAATTCAAAAAAAATTCCTTCACCAAAAATATTGATAGCGGGTAGCCAATTTTGTTTATTTTTCATTATTGGCAGTAATTTAGGCTGCTCTTCGGAAAATGGATCAGGATAGGTCAACCTGGAAAACCCTTGCAACACTCGAATTTCCCGCAATTTTTCTACACGTACAATAGACTGAATATAAGGTTCAAGCTCTTTCGAAATGGGAACGCTTTTCGATAAAAATCCGAATTCTTCCTGATAGTCGACATCTCGTTTTATAAAAGTTCCCCATTCCTGATATCGTATTGAATCATACGTAACCTGATTGCGTTTATCATAATAATACTTCATCGCACGTTCATACTGTTCGAAAGGAATAGCCAACAAGCCGCAAATCGCTTTTTTAAGCAGATCCCCCTCTGGCAAACTGTCAATTAAATTTCTCATTCCTGAGCGCATATCTTCCACTTTTAATTGTAATTCATCTTCATTATTTTCTTCCAAAGGTATTGATAAAGCGCTAGCAATTATCGGAGAATAAAGATTTGAAGCGCTACGAATAGACGTTTGCATTTGCCTGTTACAATCTTCATAATCACCGAGCCATGGACGCTCTCCAGTACATTCAGGCAATACTTTTCTCAATTCCATCTTGTTCATAATTTTGGCAAGTGTTCTTTTTTTTCCACACTTTACGCATGTCAAAACAATATCTGATAATGAACCTGCTTCACCTTTAGACTCATATTTCAACACAGGAGTTTCACTTTTACACGGTTTTTCTTCATGAACCCACTCTATCCACGGAAAATCACTAATGTGCCCATTTTCACAAACGACAACAAATCTTGCTGGAAACAATTTAATTTCCTTTTTGTTTTCTTTTTTGCAATAAAAACAGATTTTCCCCGAATAAGGGTCCATCATGCCGCAGTTTGGACAGATGCGCCATTTTGGGAAAGGAGTTGCAGTAATTTTGATTTTGTCTTCCTGTTCATTTATTAATCTTAAGTGGGATAAATTAAGTTGTTCTTCAAGCCTTTCTTCGTGTACTCGATTTGAATATGGTATTTTCCAGTTATCTGCAGCAGTGATCATGACACTATCCTCAATTAGATCGACGATAGAACCAGGTGCATGATAGTGCATGAGTTGAGAAGGTCGAAGTTTCCCAATCGCCTTATTCATATTCTTTCACCTCTATCACTTCGATTTCCGTTTCGACGTTTCGAAGCGAGTTCAAAGCCGGACGAGCTTTTTTATATTTTGTCTTTTCTTTAAAATCCCTGATAAGGTGGATTTTATGAAAATCAGTTTGTCGATAAGCCAATTTTTTCTGTTCCTGTGTCTGTTCGTACCACCAATCATAAATTTCTTCAATTTCTTTCTTAATTTCCTCTTTGGAAATTTCACCTGTTCGATATGCACGTTCACAAACGAAATTCATAATTTCCTCCACAATGCGATCTCGTTGAAAATGAATCGCGCTTTCCTGTCGATTTAAATCGATGTGAGCTTGGCGTATCATCCCGATAATTAATCCGACCATCCCCCGATCTCGTGAGCCTTGTGAAAAAGCAGTTACACTCGTTGGTTCAACATGTCGATACATCGCTTTGTGAAAAGCGATAAATCTTTCATAATGGGATAAATCTCTTGAACGCAAAGAATTAAATAACGTTAATACTAAACCTGGAAATTTGCGCCCAACTCTACTTGTTGCCTGAATGTATTCTGAAGTCGTTTTTGGCTGATTATGCATTACCATAACGCCAAGTCTATCAACATCAACACCAACAGAAATCATATTAGTAGCCAACACGACATCAAGAGTTCCCTCTTCATCATATCTGCGCTCCATCAATGCCAAAAGACGCGGAATTTCAGCAGCTTTTTTCCTCCCTGTCATTTCTTCAGTATTTAAATTGTCCCAGTCATAATCTGACATTCCGCTAATCAGTTTTAATCGAATCGGTATCTCATCCTTCAATTTAGTCGAAGTACCTGACAATTCCTTCACGGTATTAAAATAACCGAGAACCGTCCAATAAGGATCGATTGTATAATCCCGTTCCATCTTCCGAACAGAGGCTAATAGAGCAGAATAAGCATGAACGGTATGAATGGTTCCACTAACTCCCGGCGCACATACTCCCATATAAAGCCTTCCAGGTTTTTGTTCCAATGGCACCTCGCATGCAAAGAATGAATCTCTAGAATCTAAAACGGGACGCGGAAACTGAACAACCTTTCTTCCGTACAAACGTTTAACCTGCTCGTCTGCTCCGCGAATTGTTGCTGTAGAAGCAATAATTTTAGGTCCTTTTCCATTTTGTTGACAAAAATAATCGACTGCCACTTCGTATAATCCCGTCAATGAACCTAATGGCCCGCTTATCAAATGTAATTCATCTTGAATAACCAATTCCGGAGGCAGCAACCCATTGATCTTTTTTATAGGAATAACCTGTCCATCAATCCGATGACTTTTTTTATAATTTTTCTCATTCACAAAACCTTCTATCGGGCTGTAATGCGTTTTCTTTCCAAACAATTCTCCCAATCTGGGACTCCAGGCAATTTGGGCAATCTTATCGACAGTGCCGATTACAACCGTTGGTACATGTTTGTATATCGCTTCATCAACTGTCAATACCGGAATACCTGGTTCTCTGGAAAAAAAACAATCCTTGTTTGAACAAATAATCATTTGATTCGTTTTCGTAATATTATAATCATGAACAGTCAGTTCCTTGCCGCACCACGGACAATGTTCTAACTGCATCGGGTTGCTTTCATTCACTTCATTCCCAAGCATAATTTCATTAAGTTTTGCCCGGGCTTCTTCTAAACTGTTTGGGGTTGAAGCCTGTCCAATCCATAATCCGATCCGAAACGGTTCTATACCCCACATTTCTTCATCTTCTT
>JGI1652J44930_10001124_pt1 | contig 10262 bp, 8 predicted proteins | sample NewIslsDNAsample_FD_44930 | JGI IMG/M metagenome (IMG submission 44930)
GCATCCCGACGGGTATATCGAGCTGAAGGACCGGAAGAAGGATATCATCATCAGCGGCGGGGTCAACATTTCCACGATCGAGGTGGAGCGCGTCCTTTACCGGCACCCGGATATCCTGGAGGCGGCGGTGGTGGGCGTCCCCGACCCGTATTGGGGGGAGGTGCCCAAGGCTTTTGTCACCCTCCGGCCGGGGGCCCGTCTCCGGGAAGAAGAGGTGATCGCCTTCGCCCGGGAGCACCTGGCCCATTTCAAATGTCCAAAGGAGGTATCCTTCGGCCCGCTGCCGAAGACATCAACGGGCAAAGTGCAGAAGTTTAAATTGCGGGAGCGGGCGTTGGCCGAAAAAGAGGCCCGGCTCGCCGATCGGGAGGGATGATGTTCGTGACGTTGGTGCGGGCGGAAAATTACCGGCACATTTTGCCCCGGCTGGACGGAAGGGTGGCCGTCGTTTCGATGAACCGCCCCGAGCGGCGGAACGCCCTTTCCGAGGAGCACATGCGGGAGTTGACGGATTTTTTGAAAGCCGTCGGCGGCAGCAGGGAAGTGTCCGTCGTCATCCTGAAGGGAGAGGGCCCCGCCTTCTGCGCAGGGCACGATTTGAGCGAGATGGTCGATCGGGACATTTCCTTTTACCGCCNTCTCTTCGACGTCTGCACGGAATTGATGGAGACGATTCAGGCCATTCCGCAGCCGGTCATCGCCCAGGTACACGGGATGGCCACGGCGGCCGGCTGTCAACTGGTGGCCACCTGCGATCTGGCGGTCGCTTCGGAAGAGGCCCGATTTGCCACGCCCGGAGTGAAGATCGGCCTGTTCTGTTCGACGCCGATGGTCGCCTTGAGCCGGGCGGTGGGGAGGAAAAAGGCGATGGAGATGCTGCTGACCGGCGAACCCCTCACCGCCCGGGAAGCGTTGGCGGCCGGCCTGGTGAACCGGGTGGTTCCCGCCGAGCGGTTGGAGGAGGAGACCCGCGCCCTGGCCGAAAAAATCGCGGAGGCCAGCGCCTTTACGGTGGGGATCGGAAAGCAGGCCTTTTACCGGCAGCTGGAGATGCCGCAACCCCAGGCCTACGCCTACGCCAAGGAAGTGATGTCCCTCAACGCGACGGCCGCCGACGCCCAGGAGGGGATGTGCGCCTTCCTGGAGAAGCGGTCGCCCCGGTGGCGCCATCGGTGATGCGAGATGCCCGGTGAACCGGATCACCGGGCTTTTTTCGTCGGGACGGATGGATCTGAAAAAGGCGGGTTTTCAGGCAACTTTGTTTAACTAATATCCAAAATACGCGGCTCCGTTTTCTTTCTCAAGCGGATCAAATAAAGACATATCAAGCGATTGGAGGAGAAATTCCGGGTCTGATCAAGGGGAAGAAGGTTTAATCAATTGACAAACAAAAAAAGCAGTGCTATAGTTAACGTGGAAACGGAAATATTGCGATAATACGCATCTTTCGGTATGTATGCGAATTCTTCTTTGAGGGGGAGGGCCATGAAGAAGCCGGGATTGTTGCTTGTGGTGGGACTNTTGGTTTTTTTGACCGCCTGTATGCCTTCGGCCGACAGCGGGAAGAAGACGCTGACCTTCTGGCACATCGGCGTCGGAGAGGAGAGGACCATTCTAGAAGAGGCAGTGAAGCGCTTTGAGAAGAAGCACCCGGATGTCAAGGTGGAAATCGTGGTGCACCAAAACGATGCGTACAAAACCAAATTGCCCGTCGCCATGGGAGGGGGGAATCCTCCGGACATTTTCCATTCCTGGGGAGGAGGATGGCTCGGTGAATTTGTGGAAGCGGGGCAAGTCTATGACCTGACGGACAAGGTGGACGCCGACCGCTTTGCCNCGACCGCCCTGGAGGCCGCCACCTATGATGGGAAAATCATGGGGCTCCCCTTGGCGATGGATATGGTTCCGGTCTGGTACAATAAAGANGTTTTTGAAAAGTACGGCGTCAAGCCGCCCAAGACCTGGGACGAATTGATGCAAGCGATCGAAACCTTCAAAAAGAATGGCGTGATTCCCATCGCCCTCGCCAACAAGACGAAATGGACGGGCGCCTTCTATCTGATGTATTTTGCCGATCGAGTCGCGGGGGAGGAACTGTTCCAGAACGCGGTGAGCCGGGAAGGATCCTTTGCCGATCCGGGGTATGTAAAGGCCGGCGAATACATTCAGAAGCTGGTGAAGGCGGGAGCTTTCCCCGAAGGGTTCAACGGTTTGGATGAGGATACCGGACAGTCGCGGCAGTTGTTTTACTCGGGGAAAGCGGCCATGTACGTAAATGGAAGCTGGTTTTTGAACATTATCCGCGATGAAAATCCGGAAATGGAGAAAAAGGTGGGATTCTTCCCCTTTCCGACCGTGCCTGACGGCAAGGGGGATCCGAGCAACCTGGTCGGGGGAGTCAGTCCTGTCTATTCCGTCTCCGCTTCCTGCAAATATCCGGACTTGGCCGTCGAGCTGCTGAAGGAACTGACCAGTGAAGAGACGATCAAGACCTTTGCGGAGCACCGGGGTGCCATTCCGGCCCTCAAGGGGGTTGAAGTCGACGACCCGTTTGTGGAGCAGCTGAAGGAGATGGTGGAGAAGGCGAATCACCTGCAGGTTTACTACGATCAGACCTTGCCGCCCGAGCTGGCGGAAGAGCACAAAAATACCACCCAATCTCTGTTCGGTCTCAAGATGACGCCGGAAGAAGCGGCAAAGGCCATGGAAAAAAAGGCAAAGGAGATTCTGAAAAAATGACGGGGGCATTGCGATGCCCCCGTACAAAATCGGTTGAGGGGCAGGATAAATGAAAAAATCGTCCGTTATTCTCGCTTTCATCGGTCCGGCACTGCTCGTATATTGCATATTCGTTCTTTATCCCATCTTTTCCACCTTTTACTACAGCTTGTTTGAGTGGAGCGGGATTGAAAGCGGTGCCACCTTCGCCGGATTGTCCAATTATCTCAACATCTTGTCGGACAACGTGTTCTGGATGTCGCTGGAAAACAATCTGCTGCTGGTCGTCGCATCCCTGTTGACCCAGCTGCCCTTGGGCCTCCTTCTGGCTCTGCTCTTGTTCGCCCCGATCCGGGGTGTGCGCCTCTTCCGTACGGTCTATTTTCTTCCCTTGCTGATGTCCAGCGTTGCCGTCGGGATTTTGTGGATTTATATTTATGAACCCAACCAGGGGATTCTGAACCGCACTCTGGATCTCATCGGGCTTTCCTTTTTGAAGAGCAGCTGGCTCGGTAGCGAAGAAACCGCTTTTTGGGCGGTGGTTGCCACGATCTGCTGGCAGTTCACTCCTTTTTACATGATTCTTTTTCGGGCGGCTCTTGTCGGCATTCCGGAGGAGATCTATGAATCGGCGAGCATTGACGGGGCCGGCGCCTGGCAAAAATTTCGCCATATTACTCTTCCGCTTTTGCTTCCCACGATCATCACGTCTTCCATTTTGTCCATCATCGGTTCTCTCAAATATTTTGACTTGATCTTCGTGATGACGGGCGGGGGGCCCAACAATGCCACCGAACTGATGGCGACCTACATGTACAAGCAAGCCTTTTCCTATTTCAACATGGGTTATGCGAGCACCATCGCCTTTGTCATGTTTCTGATCGCCTTCGTCGTGACCGTGATCGTATATTCCCTCGGTTATTTCAAGAGGAAAGGAAATGAAGCCGTATGATCAGGGAGTTGAAGAAAGTTCCGCTGTACGTCCTGGCGATCCTGTTTCTGATCTTTACGGGATTTCCGTACTTGTACATGGTCATGATCTCCTTCAAGAGCCAATCGGATTTTTTTCAAAATCCGTTCTCCTTTTGGACATCCTTTACGTTTGAAAACTATGTGCGGGTCTTGCAGATGGATATCCCGCGATATTTTCTCAACAGCGTCATCGTTTCGGTCATATCCGTCTTCGGGGTGGTCATCCTGGCGGCCATGGCCAGTTATCCCTTTTCCCGGATGAAGTTTCGGCTGAACCGCCCCCTCTTTTTTCTGTTTTTGGCGGGGATGATGATTCCNGTCCACACGACCTTGATTCCGCTTTATGTTCTCGTCAGGCAATGGGGCTTGTACGATACCCTGTGGGCTTTGATCGGGCCCTATATCGCCTTCAGCCTGCCGGTGTCGATCTTCATCTTGACGCAATTCATGCAGGAAATTCCGAGGGAACTGGAAGATGCCGCGCGGATTGACGGTTGTTCCCACTTCAGGATGTTTTGGAAGATCCATTTTCCGCTGTCGACACCGGCGATCGCGACGGTCGCCATCTATAACTTCATTCAGATCTGGAACGAGTTCGTGTTTGTCCTGGTGCTGACCTCCAGTCCGGAAAACAAGACGCTGCCCCTGGGGCTCCGGGATTTCTTCGGGGAGTTTTCCGTCAACGTGCCGGGGATCATGGCGGCGCTGGTTTTGGGAACGTTGCCCCTGCTGGTCGCCTACTTCATTTCCCAGGAGAAAGTGGTGAAGGGTTTGGCCGCCGGGGCGGTGAAGGGGTGATTTGAAGAGGAACTGTCTGCGAACGAAAGGGAGGTGGATTGCAGTCCGCCGTCCGGGATGTTTTTCACCGGTTGAAGGCGGGCCTGGCGCCTCCGGGACCCGATGGGGGAAAAGGCGGAAGGAAAGAGGAAAACGGCGCGACGCTTCGGCGCTGCCTCGGGGAGACAAGAGGGAAATCCCCTTCCGGCAGGGGCCGGGGACGGGTCAGCCCGGACCGGCCGGATTCGCCGACCGGAGAGGAGGCGTTACAGGGCGGCGGAAGCGGGGCGCCTTTCTCTTTCATCCGTCGGCGGTCCCAAGATTCGGCCGGCTGCTTTCGGAGCTACCCGGAACTTGAAGGATCGAAGGCGCCGGACCGGTTTTTTCCGCAGGGATGGCGGCAATTGGTGCCCCCCGGGGCGGGGTTCGGGCACCTGCCCGGACCTTCGGCAAAGCGCCGGGGGTTTTTTCTTTTGGCGCATTTATTCGATGGTCACCTTTGATTCGGAAAAAAAGTTTGTGATCGCCAAAGAGGAGGCTCCCAGGGCGCTCGAATAGGTGCCCAGGCTGGAGAATTCGACCCGCAGTTTTTCCCGGTGATAGGGCATGAGCCGTTGCTCAGGACTTTTTTGACCGGATTTACGATCCACTGTTGGGCTTTGCTCAGCCGGTTGCCGATGACCACCAGTTCGGGATTGAAACTGAGGGCGATGTTCATGATTCCGATTCCCAGGTATTCACCGATCTGGTTGAACAGATTGATCACCTCGGTGTGCCCTCCATCGGCAAGGTGGACCAGGAATTCCAGATCGATATCCCGGTCGTCTTTTCCGCGGAACATCGGCAGGGATTTCGCCTGGGAAAGCAGGGCGTGTTCCGATGCGTAAAGCTCCCAACAGCCCTTGTTTCCGCACCGGCACCGTTTTCCGTTCACTTCAATCGTGGTGTGTCCGATCTCCCCGGAAAACCCGGAGATCCCCTTGTACAGCTCTCCGTTCAACACGATTCCCGTTCCGATGCCGATTCCGACGCTGACGTAGACGAGGTTGGAGGATTCCCGTCCGGCTCCGTACAGTTTTTCTCCCAGGGCCCCCGTGTTGGCTTCGTTGTCGATCCAAACGGGCACCTGGAACTCGCTGTTGATCACCCCTTTGAGGTCGACATTTTTCCATCCCAGGTTGGGAGCGAACAGGATGGTTCCGTCGTTTCCGACAATGCCGGGGATGCCGATGCCGATCCCGATGATGCCGTAGGTGCTGGAAGGGGCCTGGTCGAAGACCGTCCGAAGGTCTTTTTTCAGAAGGGAGAGGATCTCGTCGTAGGACAAATCCTGGTAAAGGGTCATTCGTTCGAGGACGATGTTTCCCTGCAGGTCGGTCAGCACCGTCAGCAGGTAGTTGACGCCCAAGTCGACGCCGATGGCGTACCCGGCCGCCTTGTTGAACATGAGCATGACGGGACGTCTCCCGCCGCTGGAACGTCCGGGACCGATTTCGTACACCAGGTTGTCTTTCATCAGGTCGTTCACGATGGTGGAGACCGTTCCCTTGGTCAATCCGGTCAATTCGGCGATCTGGGCCCGGGAGATGGGGCAATGGTCCCGGATCATTTCGAGAACGATCGATTGATTGATTTTCTTGATCAGACTTTGATCCCCAGTGACTGGCATGGACAAGCCTCACTTTCCTTGATCATTCAACCATTATACTTTACAGTATCCAATAAATTGACGAAAAAAGCAAATCAGGCGAAAGAAAAAGGGTTAATTAGTTAAGTCGATGGACAAAGTTAGTCGGGTTGTGATAAGATGAGAAGAGACTGATGTTTCAGTAAAATGCGAATTGGGGGTGGGTCGGGATGAGCGGGCGGCTGCCCCGCGCACGGGCGTTGTTTGCCGTTTTCGCGGTCCTTCTTCTTCTTGCGGCGTGCGGTCAGGATGTGGGCTCCGACGCCGGGGACGACAAAATCACCATCGGCCTGTCGATAGACGATCTGCGGCTGGAAAGGTGGCAGAAGGACCGGGACTTTTTCATCGAGAAGGCCGAAGAGCTGGGAGCGGAAGTGATCGTGCAGTCCGCCAACGGGGATGATTCCAAACAGTTGGCCCAAATCGAAAGCATGTTGTCGAAGGATCTGGACGTGCTCGTGATCATTCCGCACAGTTCCGACGCGATGGCTTCCGCGGTCAATCTGGCCAAACAGGAGCAGGTGCCGGTGATCGCCTATGATCGTATGATCAACAATTCCGACGTGGACCTGTACATCTCCTACGACAATGTTCGGGTGGGCGAGCTGCAGGCGCAATATCTGGTGGAGAAGGTCCCGAAGGGAAATTACTTCCTGCTCGGGGGATCGCCCACCGACAACAACGCCAAGCTGTTCCGGGAAGGGCAGATGAAGGTGCTCAAGCCCCTGGTGGACAAGGGAGACATACGGATCGTCGGCGACCAGTGGGCCAAGGACTGGCAGGCGGATGAAGCNCTCAAAATCATGGAAAACGCCCTGACGGCCAACAAAAACCGGATCGACGCCGTGGTCGCCTCCAACGACAGCACCGCGGGGGGAGCCGTGGAGGCGCTGGCGGCCCAAAATCTGGCGGGGAAAGTGGCCATCTCCGGTCAGGACGCCGACCTGGCGGCCTGTCAGAGGATCGTGGAAGGNACCCAGACGATGACGGTTTACAAACCGATCCGGGAGCTGGCCCATCAGGCGGCCGAGGCGGCGGTTCGGCTGGCCAAGAAGGAAAAAATCGACACCACCGATGCGGTCAACAACGGCAAAAAGGACGTTCCCGCCCTCCTGCTCGATCCCATCGCGGTGGACCGGAAGAACATGATGGAGACGGTGATCAAAGACGGGTTTCATTCCTTCGACGATGTTTACAAAAACGTGCCGGAGGATGAACGGCCGAAGCGAAAATGAAAAAAGTCGGCCTTCGATGGGGGGGATTCCGTGCACGCCCTGGAAATGGAAGGGATCACCAAGGAATTTCCCGGCACCCGCGCCCTGGACGGCGTTTCCTTCGCGGTGCGGAAGGGGACGATTCACGCGCTTCTCGGCGAAAACGGAGCCGGAAAATCCACCTTGATGAAGATTTTGAGCGGCGTGTATCCTGCAGGAAGCTATGAGGGGCGGATCCGGATCAACGGGGAGGAAAAGCGTTTCCGGAACCCCCGGGATGCGGAAGCGGCCGGAATCGCCGTCATTCATCAGGANCTTTCCCTGGTGGGGGAGATGACCGTTTCGGAAAACATTTTTTTGGGAGACGAACCCCGGAGATGGGGGGTGATCGACCGGGAAGAGATGCACGTTCAGGCGAAAAAGTGGCTGGATTTCCTCGGATTGGATCTGGACCCGGAGGCGAAGGTGGGCAGTCTGGGAATCGGGCAACAGCAATTGGTCGAGATCGCCAAAGCGCTCTCCAAAAAGAGCGACATCCTCATCCTGGACGAGCCCACCTCCGCGTTGGCGGATGAGGAGGTNCGGCGACTGACGGGGATTTTGAAGGACCTGAGCGGGAAGGGGGTCACCTGCGTTTATATTTCCCACAAGNTGAACGAAGTGATGGATTTGGCGGATGCGGTCACGGTTCTCCGCGACGGAAAAGTGGCGGGCACCTCTTTGATCGGCGAATGGACCGAAGACAAGATCATCTCCATGATGGTCGGCAGAAAGCTTGGCGCGCTGTATCCCGGGCGGAAGAGGGGGGCGGGGGAAACGGTCCTCGAAGTGAGGAACTATTCGGTGTATCACCCGGCGCGCAGAGGAAAAAAGGTGGTTCATGACGTGTCCTTTTCCCTGCGAAAAGGGGAGGTGCTCGGGTTTGCCGGGCTTGTCGGCGCGGGAAGGACCGAGCTGTTTGCCGGCATTTTCGGCGCGCATGAGGGGAGGACGGAAGGGACGGTCCTTCTCGAGGGGCGGGAGATCACTCTGCGCCATCCGGGGGAAGCGATCCGCCGCGGCATCGTCTATCTTCCCGAAGACCGCAAACGGTACGGACTGTTTCTCGGAATGGACATCAAGAAAAATCTCACCATGGCCTCCCTGGACCGGCTGGTGAAATGGGGAATCGTCGACGAGGAGCGGGAGCTCAGGGAGGCGGAGGAGCAGGCGGCCCGCATGCGGGTCAAGATGGCCGACATCGAGATGAGAATCAGGGGATTGAGCGGCGGAAACCAGCAGAAGGTCCTCCTCGGCAAATCCCTGATGACCCGTCCGAAGGTGCTGATCCTGGACGAGCCGACCCGGGGGGTGGATATCGGCGCCAAGGCGGACATCTATCAGATCATTGGCGAGCTGAGCCGGGAAGGCGTCGCAGTGGTGCTGATCTCCTCCGATTTGCCGGAGGTGATCGGGATGTCGGACCGCATTCTGGTGATGGCCGGAGGAAGGTTGGTGGGGGAATTTGAGCAGGGAGAAGCGACAGAGGAGAAAATCATGGCTTGTGTGACGGGAGGGGGCGCCTTTGCGTAAAGCGCTGACCTTCGACCTTCGCGCATACGGTTTGATCATCGCCCTGGCATTCATTGCCCTCTTGTTCACCGTTTTGACCGACGGCGATTTTCTGTCGTCACGCAATCTGTCCAACCTGTTTCGCCAGATGTCCGTGATCTCGATTCTCGCGATCGGAATGACNCTGGTGATCATCACCGGGCACATCGATCTTTCCGTCGGCTCCCTCGTCGGATTGGCCGGAGGGATGGCCGCCATCCTTCAAGTGTGGTACGGGTGGGACACGGTGAGTGTCCTCCTGTTGACGCTCCTCGCCGGGCTTCTTCTGGGGGCCTGGCAGGGATGGTGGGTGGCATACCGGGGGGTTCCCTCCTTTATCGTCACCCTGGGAGGCATGCTCATCTTTCGGGGAATTCTCATCGGGATCAGCAAAGGGGAGACCGTCGCTCCTTTGAAGGAGAGTTTTCAGCGCATCGGCCAGAGCTACCTTTCCTATGCCGCCGGATACATACTGGCCGGAATCGCCGTTTTCCTCCTTTTTTTCCTGACCGCCCTCAAGCGAAAGAAGCGGCGCAAATGGGGACTGAAGCTGGAACATCCGGTCGTCTCCTACGGAAAAATGGCGGGTTATTCCGTCCTGATCCTGGCCTTTGTCTACATGATGAATCGCTATTTGGGAATCCCCGTGCCCATCCTGTTCGTTTTGTTCCTTCTCCTGATCTTCGGTTTCGTCCTGAACCGAACCCGTTTCGGCCGGTATCTGTACGCCATCGGCGGAAACAGCGAGGCGGCCAGGTATTCCGGCATCAACGTCAAAAGGCACATTTTTGCCGTCTTTGTCATCATGGGGCTGCTTTCATCGCTGGCAGGCCTGATCTTGACGGCCCGCCTCAACGCGGCGACGGTGGGGGCAGGTCAGATGTTCGAGCTGGATGCCATCGCCGCCTGTGTGATCGGGGGAACCAGCCTCAAGGGAGGAACCGGCAGCGTGACCGGCTCCATCATCGGGGCGCTGGTCATGGTCAGCCTGGATAATGGCATGAGCATGCTCGATATTGATCCTTTTTGGCAGTACATCGTCAAGGGTCTCATTTTGATCCTGGCCGTCTGGTGGGATCTTTCGTCGGATGCGGGAAGCGAGAGGTCGTGAGCGGCTCGTGCCGGGACTGCATGCGGCACGTCCGGTCCCGGAAAAAAGTGAAGGGGGCTGTCGGGCTCGGAAAAGTCCGGTCCTCCGAAAAGGACCCGTGAAGCGGGAGGGAGCCGGGCCGGGGTTGGATTCCGGAATTCTCGATCCCTGATGGATGATGAGGCCGGCCGGGAGAAAATGGCCGCGAAAATCT
>JGI1652J44930_10001125_pt1 | contig 10254 bp, 10 predicted proteins | sample NewIslsDNAsample_FD_44930 | JGI IMG/M metagenome (IMG submission 44930)
GAAGGAGCAACATTTGTGTTTGCTGAACAAAAAGGAGCAATGCGAGAACAGCTTGAATCAATGGATCGAGCGATGGCGAACTATGCGAATTTGCTTGAACAAGCATTTGGACAAGCCTATCAACATGAAAAAGGTGCGGGAGCTGCCGGCGGCCTTGGTTTTGCGCTGATGCTGTTAGGCGGGAAATTGCGTTCAGGAGCGGAACTCGTAGCTGAAAAAATTGAATTGAAACGAAAATTGGCGAAAGCGGAAGTCGTAATTACTGGAGAAGGAAAAAGCGACGGGCAGACATTATATGGAAAAGTACCCGTTTACATTGCGAAAATGGCAAAAGATTATCACGTGAAAGCGATTTTGATTTCAGGCAGTTTAGGGAAAGGGTATGAAGCGTTATATGAATATTTTGACGCTTGTTTTTCGATCGTAAACAAGCCGATGCCGTTGGAAGAAGCGATGGCATTTGCAAAAACTTTGCTTTACCAACAGACAAGAAACGTCGTTCGTTTATTAAAAATTTGAACTTGACAATTGACACAAATCTTTCATAATCTTTTACAGAAGTGAAATTTTAGGATTAAATCATTTGTTTACTAGTACAAGAGATGGTAAAATGAAATCATCATTAATGTAATGGGAAAGGTGTGGTTTGAAGTGGCTTTTGTAATTCTTGAACCTTGCATTGGCGAAAAAGCCGGAGAATGTGCAGAAGTTTGCCCGGTTGATTGTATAGAAGAAGGCGAAGATCAATACTACATTAACCCTGAAATTTGTATCGATTGCGGTGCTTGTGTTGCTGTATGTCCAGTCGATGCGATCGTTGAAGAATATGAATTGAAACCGGAAGAAGAAATTTTCTTGAAAAAAGCTGAAGAGTTTTTTGGCATTTCTTAATATGATATGTCAAACGAATGTCTTACACTTGTTAACAAGTAGTAAGACATTTTTTATGGCAAGAAAAGATAGCCTCTGTCTTACAGGGCGTGAATGAAAAAACCAGACTTGCCTGCCAGGTAAGTCTGGTTTTTTTGATTAACGGTGTTTTTTCATGAATTCAAGCATGAACTCGCGCAATTTTTCAACAGATTCAAGCGGTACAGCGTTGTAGATCGATGCCCGGCAGCCGCCAACAGAACGGTGGCCGTTTAAACCGACGAAGCCTTTTTCTTTTGATTCAGTTAAAAACTGTTTCGTTAACTCATCATTTGGAAGCGTAAACGTTACGTTCATGATCGAACGGCTGTCTTTTTGCGCATGTCCGTTGTAAAATCCGTCACTGTTATCGATGACATCATACAATAACTCTGCTTTTTGCCGGTTGATTTTTTCTAACGCTTCCGTTCCACCTTGTTCTTTCACCCATTCTAAAACGAGGGAAAGCATGTAAATGGCAAAGCTAGGCGGTGTGTTGTAAAGCGAATTGTTTTTCGCGTGCGTACGGTAGTCAAGCATCGTTGGCAAGCCTTCTTTTGCCGTTTCTAAAAAGTTCTTTTCGATGATGACGACCGTAACGCCAGCAGGACCAAGATTTTTTTGCGCTCCAGCATAGATGAGTTTAAACTGATTGACATCGATCGGCCGGCATAAAATATCGCTTGACATATCCGCAATTAAATTTCCTTCGATTTCAGGAAATTCTTGCCATTGTGTTCCGTAAATCGTGTTGTTTGAAGTAATGTGAACGTATGATGCATTTTCATCAATGTTGATTTCATCAACTTTTGGAATGCGGTCAAAATTCGTATCTTCAGTAGATGCGGCGATGCTTGTTTTCCCTAGTTTTTGCGCTTCTTTTAACGCTTTTTTTGACCAGGAACCCGTTAAAACGTAGCTTCCAACGCCATCGCCTAAGAAATTCATCGGAATCATTGCGAATTGCAGACTGGCGCCGCCTTGTAAAAATAGAACTTCGTAATTGTCTCCAATGTTTAACAATTCTCGCAGCAATTGTTTTGCGCGATTGTGAATTTCTTCATATTCTTTGCTTCGATGGCTCATTTCCATGACTGACATACCCGTATTTTGGTAATTGACGAGCTCGCTTTGCGCTTTTTGCAATACTTCCAGCGGCAGAGCTGTCGGTCCAGCATTAAAGTTGTAGCTTCTTTTCATCTGTTACACTCCTCAAGATTTGTATTGAAGTTTTTCTCTAAATCCGAACGATTGCACATNAAACAACTGAATATGTTCTTATTTTAACATTACTTTGTAATGAAAAAAAGACTCCCAAAAGGGAGTGAAGATCGTTTTTTATCTTACTCAATTCCGTCTCCAATTCGTTTTGCGATCTCGTTTAACTTTTCGGGTGTATATTTATCATTGTTCGTTTTCCACGTTACGCCGAATCCTTCATTGCGATGATAGCGCGGCAAAATGTGAATGTGATAATGGAAAACCGATTGGCCAGCAGGCGCTTCATTATTGTTCAATAAATTAATCCCGACTGGCTGGAACTGTTTTTTGATGGCTCTTGCGATTTTAGGCACGACTTTGAATACGTGCTGTGCTGATTCTTCGGACAGTTCATAAATGTCTTTTTCGTGTTTTTTCGGAATGACAAGCGTATGTCCTTCTGTCACTTGGCTGATATCAAGAAAAGCTAAAACGTGTTCGTCTTCATAAACTTTCGCGGCAGGAATTTCACCGGCAATGATTTTACAAAAAACGCAATTTTGTTCTTGCGACACCTAGATGCACTTCCTTTCCTATGTATTCATTAATCCTATTATAAACAATTTGTCTGATGAACTGTATATCCGAATCAAGCGTTCAAATAGTTAACAGTTGTTATTTAAATAAACAGAATTTGTTTGATGACATCATTGCTATAAGCATGTTCATTTTTATTTCTGAACCTTTAAATATATGGATTTTAAATAGTTTATTTTTAGTTGGCATGAAATTTGCGAGAGAAGTGAAGATGAAAAATATTTAAGTTTCTATAAGAAATGAAAGGAGCAAAGCAAATGGATTTTAGCTTAACGAAAGAGCAGTTAGAGCTGCAACAGTGGGCACAAGAAAAGTTTTCTGAAAAAAGCTTATGCATGGTGAAAAAAAGAAAGTTTTTTGGACATTTTGCGATGCGTAGAAATAGAGAATGAAGCCGGCATATCTTGTCGGCTTTTTGATTTTTGAAAAACTTGCTACACTATAAGTAATTTCAGAATTAGAAAGGATATTGGCATTGAAACCATTGTTAGAAGTAAAGGATTTGACTGGCGGATATTCGTCAAACCGTCCTGTGCTGCACGGAATTTCGTTTCATGTGCGGGAAAGTGAAATCGTTGGCTTTGTCGGTTTAAATGGTGCAGGAAAAAGCACGACGATCAAACATATTCTCGGATTGTTGGAACCGGCCTCGGGAACGATAGCAATTAATGGATTGACGTTAATAGAAGCGCCTGATCGGTATCGAAGCCAGTTTGCTTACATTCCGGAAACGCCGGAGTTATATGATGAATTAACGCTTTGGGAACATTTGAAAGTGACCGCGATGGCGTACAACATAGACGAAAAAACGTTCCAAACCCGCGCCGAGCGGTTATTAAAAGAATTTCGGATGGAAAAAATGAAGCATTGGTTTCCGAATGAATTTTCAAAAGGTATGAAACAAAAAGTCATGATTATGTGTGCACTTCTGGTTGAACCGAAATTGTACATCGTCGACGAACCGTTCGTCGGGCTTGATCCGCTCGCGATCCAATCGTTTTTAAATTGGATGGTTGCCTGCAAAAAGCAGGGAGCGGGTGTTTTAATGTCCACACACATTCTGGCAACCGCGGAAAAGGTTTGTGACCGGGTCATCATCATTCATGAAGGTAAAATCGTAATGCAGGGTGCGCTTGATGAATTGCGTGAACAAGCAGGCATGCCTGCCGCGAGTCTTGATGAAATTTACGTCAAAGTAGCAGAAGGGGCATTTTCATAATGGAAATCAACGGTTCGCAGCTATGGAAAGAACGGTTTCAGCAATTTCTTTCGAAATTTCTTCGTTACATGCGTTTAATCGGCAATAGCGGACTGATTTTTTCTTTCGTCATGATTGTCATTTTTGGAAGTTATTATTACAGTTTGCTCATCAAACAAATTCCTGAAACATTTCCGGTATATTTATGCATAGCTGTTGTGATGACGTATGTGATTGCAAAAGTGAATATTCGAACGTTTTTAAAGAAAGCAGACGTCGTGTTTTTACTTGCATGCGAAGAACGCCTGCGGCAATATTTTTCATTGTCGCTCATTTATAATTTGGCCATTCAAGTGGCAGCGACATTTGTTGTTGCGATCATTTTTGCTCCTTTATACGCCGTGCGTGCAGATGAATCTTCCTATTCTTACATAGGTGTCATTGTTTTGTTCATGTTTAGCAAAGTTTGGAACGTTTTCGTGCATTGGCATTCACTCAAGCTGCACGGCAGGCGTGCAATTGTTTTCGATCAGTTTCTGCGCATTTTTGCCACATTTCTGTTCGTTTATTTTGCATTGATTGGTGCAAAATTTTTTTACCTGCTTTCTGTTGCGATTATTAAACTTGTTTTTCTTGGTTACGTTTCAAACGTTTTGCGAAATCATCAGCTGAATTGGCTGCGCCTTTTGGAAATGGAAGAAAAGCTTCTAATGCGATTTTTAAAGTTTGTTCATGCTTTCGTCGATGTTCCCCAACTATCTCATCGTGTGAAGCCAAGAAGATGGGCAGATGTGTTTTTCGCTTTTCTTCGCCACGATCAACAGAAAGTGCCTTATTTACTGTATCTAAAGGCGTTTTTCCGTTCGGGAGAATATTTTGGCATTTATGTTCGTTTGCTGGCTATTGGTTTTCTAGTCGCTGTTTTCATGCCTGATCCATTTGGGAAAATGATTGTTGCGTTTTTGCTTGTTTATATGACAACTGTTCAACTTTTTCCTCTATATGCGCATTTTTTTGATAAAGAATGGCTGCTGCTTTATCCGATTAAGCAAAATGCGTTTGCCCATGCGTTTGAGCGTACGTCTGCTGTCATATTAAGTATTGAAGCTGCGGCTTTTGCTGTTGGGATGGCGATTCGAGGCGTGTCGCTTTTGTACGTTGCGGTTTGGTTTTGCATAGTATCCATATTTATATTTGTTTATCTGAAACGGGCATTAAGAAAAACATCGGCTGATCATGTCTGGTAAAAGAAGCAGCTTGTTTGCAGCTGCTTCTTCAAAGATGTCGAAATAATGAATTTTTTTAAAGACAGATGTTGACACGGTATGATATAATTTGCGTAAATAAATTTTTTTTATTAAAACATTTAAACTATTCAATATATATAGATAAAACAGCGAGAGATATTAGGGGGACGGTCAATGGCAGCAATCGTTAAAGAACAAAACGGTCAACATAAAAACAGAAAATTCTTAATATTCCCTCTTGCTTCCATCCCTTTTTTGCTTCTGGCGCTAGCTTTTTTGATCGATAACTTTTCCATTCCGTATGCGCATTCCATCAATTTTGTGCTTTTGATATTTTGCATTTTCATTTCGTTTTACATTGCATTTCTGGCTTATGTGATTAATAAGCATGCTTATGACAGAACGAAAAATGAAATCGCACATACGAACAGCCTATATATTGGTGCCCTTTTTCTTTCTGTCGGAATATTTGATTTGTTACATATGCTTCTTCTGTTGGGAAACCATGATGAGGGTTTATTGTTTTGGATAATTGCGCGAATAACACAATCTGCAGGATTATTTTTGCTCATATTTTTATATCGCAATAAATGGTTAAGAAATCGTGTCGTTCTGTATCGTACGTCTGTGATCTATACGATTTTGCTAGTTGCGTTTATTTTCTTGTATTCTGCCAGATTGCCTCAATTTGTTATGAATACGATAAACTACATTGAATTTGGTCTTTTTGCCTTATATATCGTATCGGGCATATTGATATTGAGACTGAAAAAATTAAATAATGTATTTAAACGCATACTCGCTTTGTCATTTATTTATTTTGCGGTATCTGAATTTTTATTTGCACAATTTGCTGGCAAATATGAGATAATAAACATGGTTGGAAATCTTTTTAAAGCTTTGGGATTTTTTGTTGTTGGATATGCATTTCATCGTTTTTATGTAAAACAGTCTTTTTTGCGGGAAAATGAATTGCAAAAAGAATTGGAAAGGTATACATATTTTGATGATGTCACCGGTCTGCCAAACATTCGCTATTTTATAGATAAGATGTATCGATACATACATCGTCGCCAACCGTTTGGGATTATCATATTTGAAATTCACCAATTGCAAAAAATTAATAATTCGCTTGGACAAGCGTTTATGAATGAAATTTTGAAATTAATCGCCACGCGCCTTCAGCAATCGTTGCCGAGCCAGTATTTTTTAGCGAGAATGACAGGCGATTATATGGCGCTTTTGTTTCCGAAAGCGAAAACGCGTGAAGAATTGCTTTTTGTCAGCAATCAAATAAGCATGGTGTTCAATAAACCGTTTAAAACGAGAAATTTAGAATTGATGATCGATATATCGCTTGGAATTACGATGTTTCCCATCGATGGAAATCAACCCGAATTGTTGCTGGATAACGCGAAAGCAGCGCTGGATGAAGCGAAATTAAATGGAAATAAACAGCTTTTCTACAAACCTGAAATGAGAAGCAAACGCTTTAATAAGCTGCTGCTTGAAAATGATTTGCAAAAAGCGATAGAAAACAACGAATTAATGCTCGTCTATCAACCGAAAATTGATCTTTCAAACGGAAAAATTTATGGATTTGAAGCGTTGCTGCGCTGGAAGCATCGTGACCGCGGCTTTTTGCCGCCGAATGAATTTATTCCATTAGCAGAAGAAACAGGTTTAATTGTTCCGATTGGCGATTGGGTGATTCGTACCGCTTGTAAACAGTTGAAAGAATGGCACAAGATCGATCCAACGTTAAAAATGGCGATTAATTTTTCTTTCCGACAATTCTATCAACCGGATTTAACGTATAAAATTGAAAAAGTATTAGAAGAAACGGGTCTTTCGTCCGATTTTCTTGAATTGGAATTGACGGAAAGCATGGCGATTGAAATCGATGTATCAATGGAGAAAATTAAAAAACTAAAAGAACTCGGAGTGCGAATAAGCATCGATGATTTTGGAACCGGTTATTCATCCCTCAATTATTTAAAAGAATTGCCAGTTGATAAACTGAAAATCGATCGTTCGTTTATCAAAGGCTTGCATACGAATAAACAGGACAACATGCTCGTTTCAACGATCATCTCGATAGCGAAAAACATGAAAGTGGAAGTGATCGCCGAAGGAGTCGAAGAAGTTGAACAGCTGAAAATTTTAAAACAAAAACAATGCAATCATGTGCAAGGATATTTGTTCTGCAAACCGGAAAGCCCAGAATATATTACAAAAAATTTCACGCGATTGCAAGAAAATGCCAAAAAGTATTTTGTGAATGCGTAACAGCCTGACGATATCTCTTTGAATCTGCTTCGAGGTGTACAGATGAGAAATTCACGTTTTCGCATACGATTATTTTTCATCATGATCGTATTTGCGCTTGTTGTTGCGATGGTTGGAGCAGCAATTTCATATTATAAAATCAGGCAATTTGTGTATGAAAATCATCAATTCAAGCTGGAACAGATCGAGGAAAGTGTAAAGTCGTCTATTCAGACGCTGGAAAAAGTGTACCTTTTTTTCGATAAAGATACGGAAGAAAAAATGAAACGCAATTTTGATGTTTTGCTTGAAAAATATGCTCAAAATCCGAATTTTGAAACGTGGGATTTTCAGCAGCTAAAAGAAATGTTCAACATGGACGTTTTCGTCTTGAACGATAAAAATGTTGTCATTTACAGCAGTTTCAAGGAAGATATCGGTTTAGATTTTGAGGAATGCTGTCCGAAGTTTTCGAAAACGCTTCACGAACGAAGAATGTCAGGAAAGTTTTACGCGGACGGGATCGATATTTCTCAAAATACAGGATTAATAAAAAAATACAGCTATAAGGCAACACCTGATCATAAATATTTGTTGGAATTGGGCTATTCACTAGAGGAAGGAAAAGAGTTTCAGGAGTTTAACTTTTTTACAACAATCGAAAAGCTCGTAAACAAACATTCGTCGATCGATGACATTCACGTCATCAATCCGGGCGGCTACTTTTTTGGCGAACACGTTGCTGATATGAAGCTGCCAAAAGATCGGAAAAAAGCTTTTGAAACAGCGTTAAACACGGGAAAAACGACAGAAATTCGAAAGCATGATGCCGTCTATCGCTATGTGCCATATGTGTCGGAATACGACAATAGTCTGACGAAAAACAAAGTGATTGAAATCGTGTATAACGATGACGATTTAAAAAATGCAATTGAGAAAACACAGGAATCTTTTCTGATTCAGTTAGCTGTAATCATTATTGTTGCAATCGTTATTTCGTTAATTATTTCTCATTGGGTATCAAGGCCAATGTATCTTGCCTATCACGATAGCTTAACTGGACTGAAAAATCGTGCAGCGTATGAAGAATTTTTGCAAGAAAAACATGATGAAGATGAATTTTTAGCGTATTTGATTTTGGATTTGGACAACTTTAAGTTAATCAACGATACATTCGGCCATGACGTTGGGGATGAGACATTAAAAAAGACTGCAGAAGTGCTGAAACAATTTGAAAAAGACGGCGACGAAATTTTCCGGCTAGGCGGAGATGAATTCGTGATTATCATCCCGAACACGACGGTTGAAGAAACGGAAAAACGCACGCAGCAGTTAATTGAAAAAATCAATGAGGCATTTGCGAAACAGCGGCATCAAAAATATTTTCCATTATCCGTTAGCATTGGCATAGCGTTTAAACCAATGCACGGAAAAAATTTTGAAGAGCTGTATAAAAAAGCGGACGAAGCGCTTTACGTCTCCAAAGAAAAAGGAAAAAGCCAATACTGGATTTATAAAGAGGAGGCGTAAATAAACTCGTTTGATGAATGGCATGGACAAAAGTGGGAAAAATAGGCGAGAAGATATAAAAAAGGGGTCAGTTTCATGCCATTGTCAAATGAGCAATTAAAAAAGCTTCAACGTGAACTTTTAGACATGAAAAAAACGACTGAACAGTCGCTTCACTCATTTTTAGAACCTGTTCAGGAATTATCGAATTACGACAATCATCCTGCGGATTTGGGTACAGAACTGTTTGAGCGTTCGAAAGATGTTGCGCTGCGCGAGCACACGGAAAGACAGCTCGATGAAATTGAAAAAGCGCTGGCCAGAATGGAAGCCGGGACGTATGGCATTTGTGAAGTGTGCCAGAAAGACATTCCTTTTGAACGATTGCAGGCGCATCCGACTGCAAGAAGATGTGTAGAACATAGCCAGGACAAAACCGTGCCAAATCAGCGTCCAATCGAAGAAGCATGGCTGGAACCGCCTTTTGCCCATCATGTGAACGAAGAAGAGAATTCAGCGTTTGATGCAGAAGATACATGGCAGGCCGTTTCAGAATGGGGAACGAGCGATACTCCGTCTGATTTTTTTACCAATGAAAAAAAGGATTACAATGAAGCGCATTTTCATGTAGATAAAACCATTGACCGTATAATAGATAAAATGAATAAAAGCATAGAATAAAGTCAGGACGACTTTATCCTATGCTTTTTTCTTTATGCAAAATGCTGGTCTTTTAAAATTCGTTCAAGTTCTTCAGCGTGATGCGTTTCATCAGCAATCATATCTTCGAGTTTGACAGCTAGTTCCGTCAACCCAAGTTCTTCAGCTTGCTGTTTGCGTTTTTCATAACGTGCAATCGTGTCTTTTTCTGATTGCAAAGCTTCCTGAAGCATTTCTTTTACGTCTGTAATTTGTTTGACAGGCTTTGGAGTTGTCGTTGGGGTGCCGCCGAGTGTTTGGATTTTTTCAGCTAAATATAGCGCGTGGTTTTGTTCATCTCCGATTTCGCCTTCAAAAAAAGGTTTCAATGTGCGCCGATATAATCCCGTAACCGTTGCAGCATAATATGTGTACATTATCGATGCTGCATATTCATGAGCGAGATCTTCGTTTAAACCGTCGATTAATTCTTGGAGTTTTTGATCCATTTTACTCCATCCTTTCTAATATTTTCTATTTTTATCATAACCAATATTGTCTGGATATAAAAGTGAAAGGTTTGTGAAAGGTGAAAATCATGAATCAGAAAATAATTTTGTTTTTCCTTTTGTCAGTTTCAGTATTATCGTTTTTATTTATCTCTTATTTGGTGATAAGTCAAAAGAA
>JGI1652J44930_10001127_pt1 | contig 10246 bp, 10 predicted proteins | sample NewIslsDNAsample_FD_44930 | JGI IMG/M metagenome (IMG submission 44930)
CAACATTTACCTGCAATGGAGACAGTTTCTTCATGTTCTTCCAGCGGTTTATGTGCCAGAACAGCTTCATATTTCGCTTGATATAATGCGGGACGAATATTATCGCTCATCCCTCCATCTACCGCTAAATATGAACGTACATTCGGTACATCTTTCCTCGAACCGATCGTGTATAACGTTGTTCCAGCATCCCCAACTAAAGAACGTCCGGGTTCTATCCAAATTTCTGGTAATGATAGATCTTTTTCCGATACATATTGTTGAATAAATTTCACGATTTCATATACAAATTGTTCCGGCGGAATCGGTTCATCTTCTTCTGTATAACGTATCCCGAATCCACCACCTAAATTTAAAACCGTTGGCTCAAATCCATATTCACTTTTCCAATTTGCCATTTTATCAATAATCTTTTTAGCAGCTAAAATAAAACCTGTCGTGTCAAATATTTGTGANCCNATATGACAATGCAAACCTAGAACATTCAGTTTATTATAAGATTTTGCTAATTGTAATGCTTTGTCGGCTTGACCGTTTTGCAAATCAAATCCAAATTTAGAGTCTTCTTGTCCAGTTAATATATAATCATGAGTATGAGCTTCAATACCAGGCGTTACCCTGAGTAAAATATTTGTTTTCTTGTTTAATTCTTTACACAATTGATGTAATGTTTCTAATTCGTAAAAGTTATCCACGACAAAACAGCCAATATTATAGGTCAGAGCCATTTTAATTTCTTCCCGGCTTTTGTTATTGCCATGAAAATGTATTCGATTAGGAGGAAAACCGGCTTTTATAGCAGTATATAATTCTCCACCAGAAACTACATCTAAAGAAAGACCTTCTTCATTAATCAATTCAATCATTGCAATAGATGAAAATGCTTTACTTGCATAAGCGACTTGAAATGGGACTCCTAGTTGTTGAAACGTTTGTTTAAATGCTCTTGCTCTCTCACGAATGAGTGCAACATCATATACATATAGAGGTGTACCAAACTCCTTGGCCAATTGTATCGTATCGCAACCACCTATCGATAAATGACCTTCACTATTAATTGCCATTGTCCCATAAAAATGCATGCCATCAACACTCCTTATATAGAAAAAGAGAAGAAAGGCAATTTGCCATTTCTTCTATACCATTCGATAAAAATAACTTTATCATATTCATAAACTCTCGGCAATGGAACTTTTATGTTGGTTGTTTTTTACGATTTAATGGCTGTACGATGCTTGGTCTGATTTTAGAACCTGGTACGGATCTACGAATAAGAATTTGCATAAAGGCTTTTGGATGAAATGGAATAAACGGCCACAAATAAGGCGTATTTAATGAACGAATATGCGCTAAATATAAAATATATAGCGTTGAACCAATGACAAAACCGGGTACATGAAAAATCGCAGTTAATATTAATATAATTACTCTAGCTATTTTATTGGCGACACTTAATTCATAGCTAGGTGTTGAATATGTTCCAATGGCTGATACCGCTACATATAAAATAACTTCTGGAACAAATAATCCAACTTCAACAGCAATGTCTCCAATTAAAACAGCNGCAATAATCCCCATNGANGTAGATAGAGGAGTTGGTGTATGGATAGCNGCAATTCGTAAAAATTCAATTCCGATATCGGCTAAAAATATTTGCATGACTAGCGGAACATTGGATTCTTTGTTAGGACCAATATAATCAATCGCGTTTGGTAAAAGTGATTCGTTTAATGCAAATAATAACCAGAGCGGCAATAAAAAAATAGAAGCAAAAATCCCTAAATATCTCGTCCAACGAATTAAAGTTCCAACAGCAGCAGACTGACGGTATTCTTCGGCATGTTGTACATGATGAAAATAAGTCGTTGGAGTAATGATTACACTCGGTGAAGTATCAACATAAATAAGAACATGTCCTTCCAACAAATGAGTGGATGCAACATCTGCTCTTTCGGTATAACGTACAAGTGGAAAAGGATTATAACCTTGTTTGACTAAAAATTCTTCAATCGTCTTATCTGCCATTGTGATTCCGTCAATATCAATATTTTTTAATTCTTTTTTGATAATATCTACTAAGTCTGGATTGGCTACATCTTTTAAATATCCAATAGCAATATCAGTTTTCGACCGTTCCCCAACATTTAAGATTTCAAAACGTAACCTTTCATCTCGTATTCTTCTTCGTGTTAATGCTGTATTTACAATAATATTTTCAACAAACCCATCTCGAGATCCACGAACTACTTTCTCCGTATCCGGTTCTTCTGGTTGTCTGCCTGGATAACTTCGNGTATCAACGATGATAGCTTTTTCGTCACCTTCAATAATAATGGCAATAAGACCAGATAACACTTGATCAACCATTTCATCTAAAGTCGAAACCATTTCGACCGATTGGTGAATGATACGATTCTCGATAATTTTTATTACATTCGATGTCAATTTTTCATGATCATTTATGCTTAATAGTTCGTCCATAATATGAATAATAAAATTCGTATCACAAAGACCATTTATGTAGTATAAATGGACATCTTTTTTTAATAATTGAATTTTTCTTAGTCCTAAATCAAAGCTAACGTTCAATCCAACTCGTTCTTCCATATATTGTTCGATTTCATTGAGTTTTTTGGGGATTGGCTTGCTGTTTACCATAGTAGCCGCTCCTTTCTAAAATTAGTTGTATCGCTTTTTTTGTAATTGGTGAACCGTTTTCATAATGATCGATTTTTGACATTTTACCGATATCGCCGATCCCAACTACGATTGGTACATTTAATGAGTCTATAGAATAAACCGTATCTCCATTGATTCTTCCAACTTCAAATTCTTGAATACCGTATTTGTCAACTCCATAGTGAGTGATTTCTCCATACCGGTCGATTGAGACATCAACTTTTGCCCATTCATGATGATTCGTTTTTGATGCTACTGCAAGTATTCCTAAAACTTCGATGGAAGGATGGGTGGCAACATATTTCATCGCTTTTTCCCCAACTCCTTCGCCAATGCATCCACTATCGTCAAACATCACAAATACTGGATCATTGGCGGCTTTATGAATCAATTTGACAATTTCTTCTCCGCTTAAAGGTGTTGGATTTCCATGGGAACTGGAAATACATCTTGCCCCTAGCTCTTTCGCAACTAATTCGACTGCTTTACAGGCATATACATCGCCATCCGTTATGAGTATAACTTTTCTTTTTTTCATGAATGGGATTTCCTTTCATCCTAAAGATCAACAAAATAAATCCAATGGAATAATGAGCCGGTTATTTTTCCTAATACGATTGCCATAATTAGAATCAACAATTTTCTTTCCATTCCAATGCGTTTTGCAAGGATTGGGAAAACGTTTAATACTTCAGTTAAAGCAGCTGCAAGCATTCCGACAAATACACCGTAAAATGAACCTATAGGAATCATGAATAACATGGACCATTTTAGCGTTGGTTCATATAAGCTTAACCAACATCCAATGAACGCACCTAATATTGTTGCCCATTCATACCATTGAATGAGATTGTATGTTTTTGTCAATTGCATTAATCTTGGGATTATACCGAGTACCGTTAAAAATGCTACATAACCAGCGCCTACTGCTAAACCACCAGCAAAACTTACTAATAAAAGAATAACAACTTTAATGGTCATCGATTTTTTTTAGGCTACTTTCTTTATTTTCATGGAAGATAATGTATTGATCGATGGAATGCTGGTAGTTAAACATTTCTACCTCTAACGGACTCGGTTCTTCATTAATACGTTTTTTAAACAAATGATTAAAAAACAATATCATGCCAAGTCCTAATCCGATTGAGTAAGGAATTTGAAAAAGAAGCGGTTTTTCATCCCAAATGCCGGTAATCACTTTAAATAATTTCTGATGAACGATTTGCATACTTACATCTTCATGAAAGTTCATGATTGTTAACGCTGAACCTACAAATAATAGTGTCCAAACTAGAATAAATAAAGGAATCGATAATTTCTTTTTTGTATAAACAACTTCCACAATCGTTTGTTGCGGTCCAATCATTTGAATGTCAACATCATGAACTCTCTCCGTAATTGCTTTTATGATTCGCATACCATCAATGACTATCATATTGCGATCTTCTTTTTTTACTTTATGGATGAATAAATGATCTATTTGTGAAAGTAGTGGATCATCTGCAATGATGCAAGCAACATCTTTCACTCGAATTTCTTGATTCGGTTGAACTTGGATTCGGTGATACAACCTTATATAAATCGTCCTTTCCATCTCATCCACATCCTGCATTAAATATTCCTTATATAGGTAGTATGGATTTGAAGATATCATTTCATGAAATCCAATAATTTCTATGAAAAATAAAAAACCGAATGATTATAATTCCATTCGGTCTTTCATTTGTTTTAATATTTTCTTTTCTAAACGGGAAACCTGTACTTGAGATATTCCTAATCTTGAAGCAACCTCAGATTGTGTTTGATCTTTAAAATATCTTAAATATACAATTAGTCGTTCCCTTTCATTTAATTCTTCAATGGCTTCCTTTAATGCAATTTTATCAAACCATTTTGTTTCATTCTGATCTGCAATTTGATCGAGTAATGTTATCGGATCCCCATCGTTTTCGTACACTGTTTCATGAATGGAGGAAGGTGTTCTTGATGCTTCTTGGGCGAAAATAATTTCCTCCGCTGGAACTTCCATGTATTCACTTAGTTCGTAAACAGTAGGAACCCTTCCTAACTGTTTAGAAAGCTCATCTTTCGCTTTTCGTATTTTATTCCCCATTTCTTTTAACGAACGGCTAACTTTCACCGTTCCATCGTCGCGGATAAATCGTTGAATTTCTCCTATAATCATTGGTACTGCATAGGTAGAGAATTTTACATCGTAGGATAAATCAAATTTATCAACGGATTTTAATAAACCAATACATCCGATTTGGAATAAATCATCAGGTTCATACCCTCGATTTAAGAATCGTTGAACTACCGACCAAACTAAGCGCATGTTCTTTTCAACAATTAAATCTCGTGCCTCTTGATCCCCTTCTTGGCTGCGTCTAATTAACTCTTTTACTTCATGATCTTTTAAAAACGTATGAGTTTCGTTTTTGACATCCACATCCATAGGCAAGACTCCTTAATTGCATAGCGCTTTACTTTTCGCCAAATATTTTTTCATGTGGACAACGGTACCTTTATTCGGTTCAGATTGTATTGTTACTTCATCCATAAAGTTTTCCATGATTGTAAATCCCATACCGGATCTTTCCAACTCAGGTTTCGTTGTATATAACGGTTGTCTTGCTTCTTCGATATTAGAAATCCCTACGCCATCATCACGAATGGTTAGCTCTACAAGTCCATCATCAATCGAAACGGAAATGTAGACTAATCCGGAAGGGTCGTTCTCATACCCATGGATAATCGCATTTGTAACAGCCTCTGAAACGACTGTTTTAATTTCAGTTAATTCATCCATCGTCGGGTCTAGCTGTGCAATAAAAGCTGCTACAGTCACTCTAGCAAAGGATTCGTTTTGGCTTAAAGCGCTAAAATGCATATGCATTTCATTTTTCATGTTTACGCAACCCCCAATCTCTTTAATGCAAACGCCTCAGATTGTTCTAATTTAATAATTTTAAACAATCCAGACATTTCAAACAATCTTTTTACATATGGAGAGATTGCGCAAACGACCATTTCACCGTTACGTTGCTTAATCTGTTTATATCTTCCTAAAATAACACCTAAACCTGAACTATCCATAAACGTCAATTGTTCTAAATTTAATACAATATGACGGATTTCGTTCTTCTCAATGGTATCGGATACTTTTGTTCTTAAATTTTCAGCCGTATGATGATCCAGTTCACCTTTTAAACGAATGCATAAAACGTCTTGCTTGATTTCTAAATGAATGTCTAGACTCACTATATACAGCCTCCTTCTATAGTATAGTGAGTCTATTCTATGTCATTCTTTTAAATTCCTTCTCTATGACAAAACTAGTAAAGATTCGATGAAATCCGTCTTATTTTTTATTCATTCAATTTTGTTATCATTCCAAATGAACGTTTAAATAATTGCCACCACGTCGCTAGTTTTATATTCTCTCCGGCAACTAGTTCACTTTCTGAAAGAACTTTCCCGTCTTTTTTAATGACTAATTTTCCAATAACCTCACCTTTTTGAATTGGAGCCTTCAAGTTTTTATGAAAAGTCATTTGCTGTTCTATGTTATTCATTTTCTCTCCTTTTTTAGAGAGAAGTGACACAGGTTCACCAGTGACAACTGAAACTTTTCCTTTATTCCCTTTCGAAACTTTTACTTGAGCAACTTTTTCATTCTTCTTATAAATGGATTTTGTTTGAAATTGACTAAAAGCGTAGTCTAACATTTTAGAAATTTGTGCATTTCTTTCTTTTGTCGTTGGTGCTCCAAATACTACGGCAATCACTCTCATTCCATCTTTGGCTGCTGTAGCAGTTAAGCAGTATTTTGCTTCGCTTGTATAGCCGGTTTTTAATCCATCTACTCCTGGATAAAATTTAACAAGTCTATTTGTATTTACTAGCCAAAATTTTTTGTCACTATTTTCTCTTAAATAAGATTCATATTTTCCGGTGTATTCCGTTATTTTTTCATGTTTCAATAGTTCTTTTGCCATCATTGCCATATCGTATGCTGTACTATAATGGTCCTCAGCTGGAAGTCCAGTTGCATTTTGAAATTTTGTATTTTTTAATCCTAATTCTTTCGCACGGTCATTCATCATTTTAACAAATGCTTCTTCAGAGCCTGCAATCCGTTCAGCTAATGCAACAGATGCATCGTTTGCAGAGGCGATTGCAATTCCATGAAGTAACTCATCCACCGTCATTGTTTCTCCAGGTTCTAAAAATATTTGCGAACCTCCCATTGATGCCGCATGTTCACTTGTTCTCACTTTTTCATCTAATGATAATTTGCCTTGGTCAATGGCTTCCATAATTAGTAACATCGTCATAATTTTTGTCATACTTGCTGGAGGAAGCTTTTCATGAATATTCTTTTCGTAAAGAACGGTTCCTGTATCACGTTCAATGAGAATGGCAGATTTCGCATTTTCTGCAAGTTGAATACCTTTTTCTTCTGCATAGATAATCGTAGATCCTACGTTCATAAAAAATAGGATTCCCGCCATTATTAAAGCTAGCCTTTTCATACCAAACCCTCCACTAAATTTCAAAATTACGCTCTCATCCCATTTTTTCCATTTGTTTATTTTTTATACTTAGTTTTCCATGTCATAAGTGATAAATTTTAATTTTGTAGGGGAACTTATTTTGAGTTTGGAGAATTTTTCGAAGAAGCTACCTTTATTTAACAAGGACTAATCCTATTTTTTTTCGTGAAATGAACTAGCCTTTTCGAAGACTAGTTATAAGAAAAAAAGTTTGAGGATTAACACCTCAAACTTTTTTATTCTTTAATTTCTTCGTATATTAATGTATGTGGCTGAACTTGATTGGAAGAAATTTTAATACTGTTATAAAGCATTTCTATTACGTCATTGACGTCTTCTCGATTGCTATGGATGGTGAGCAATGATTCTCCTTTTTGCACAGAATCTCCTACTTTTTTCTTTAATACAAGTCCAACAGCTAAATCAATTTCTGACTCTTTAGTCGCTCTTCCAGCTCCTAATAACATTGCCGCTGTTCCAACATCATCTGCAATGATTTCTTCTACCCAACCATCTTCTTTCGCTAGTAATTCAATTTGATATTTAGCAGTAGGTAGTTTCTCAGGTTGATCAACCACTGACTCATCTCCGCCTTGAGCTTTCAAAAAGATTTTAAACTTTTCAAGAGCAGAGCCATTTTTAATAGATTTTTCTAGCATTTTTCTTGCTTCTTCTGTGGATGAAGCTTTTTGTGATAAATACACCATATGGCTACCTAATGTTAAACATAGTTCTGTTAAGTCTTCTGGACCTTCACCTTTAAGCGTGTCGATCGCTTCTTTTACTTCCAAAGCATTTCCGATGGCAAATCCTAATGGCTGGCTCATATCTGAAATAACAGCCATTGTTTTTCTTCCAACATTGTTACCAATACGAACCATTGCTTTAGCCAATTCTCTTGCATCATCTAATGATTTCATAAACGCACCTGCGCCTGTTTTCACATCTAAAACAATCGCATCAGCGCCAGCAGCAATTTTTTTACTCATAATGGAACTTGCAATAAGAGGAATGCTATCAACAGTTGCTGTAACATCACGCAATGAGTATAGCTTCTTATCTGCAGGTGTTAAGTTTCCAGTTTGTCCAATGACTGCAACTTTGTTCTCGTTGACCAACTTTATGAACTCGGCATTATCAATTTCTACATGAAATCCAGGTACAGATTCTAACTTGTCAATCGTACCTCCAGTATGTCCTAAACCACGTCCACTCATCTTTGCTACAGGAACCCCAACAGATGCAACAAGCGGACCTAATACAAGTGTAGTTGTATCACCTACTCCACCCGTTGAATGTTTATCCACTTTAATTCCTTCAATTTTAGATAGATCAATTTGATCCCCAGAGCGAACCATAGCCATTGTTAAATCGGCACGTTCTCTTTCTGACATTCCTTGAAAATAAATAGCCATTGCAAGTGCACTCATTTGATAATCGGGAATACTTCCATCTGTATAACCATCTATTATAAAATTTATTTCCTCTGTTGACAGTTCTTTACCGTCACGCTTTTTTTCTATTAAGTCAACCATTCTCATTGATATTCACCTCAAATCTTAAACCTACTCAATTTCTTTCAAGAAGCTAGTGCCGTATTTAGGCATCTTCACATGGAAATTGTCTGCAACTGTTGCCCCAACATCGGCAAAAGTATTTCTCATTGGAAGCTGTTTGCCACCATTCATTCGTTTAGAATATACAAGTAATGGAACATATTCTCTTGTATGGTCAGTTCCATGGTGAATAGGATCGTTTCCATGATCAGCCGTAATGATCAATAAATCATCGTCTTTTAATAAATCAAAAACTTCTGGAAGTCTTGCGTCAAATTCTTCCAATGCTTTTCCGTAACCTTCTGGATCACGTCGATGACCATATAGTGCATCAAAATCCACTAAGTTTAAGAAACTAAGTCCGGTAAAATCCATATTTAAAGTATCTACCAATTTATCCATTCCATCCATATTAGAGACCGTTCTTAAAGATTTTGTTACACCTTCTCCATCATAAATGTCAGATATTTTTCCAATAGCAATAACATCTAATCCAGAATCCTTTAATTCATTCATAACTGTGCGGTCAAATGGTTTTAAAGCATAATCATGCCGGTTCGCTGTACGTTTAAAGTTCCCAGGCTCACCGATGAAAGGTCTTGCAATGACGCGACCAACCATATATTTTTCATCTAATGTTAATTCACGGGCAATTTCACAAATTTTATATAGTTCCTCTAATGGAATAACTTCTTCATGTGCAGCAATCTGTAAAACACTATCAGCTGAAGTGTATACGATTAGAGCACCTGTTTCCATATGTTCTTTTCCTAATTCTTCAATAATAGCTGTTCCACTTGCAGGTTTGTTTCCAATAACTTTTCGACCAGTTTTCTTCTCTAATTCATCAATCAATTCTTTTGGAAAACCTTCTGGGAACACTTGGAAAGGAGTATCAATTCTTAAACCCATAATCTCCCAATGACCTGTCATCGTATCTTTACCGCTAGATGCTTCTTGCATTTTTGTATAATAAGCAAGCGGTTTTTCTGCTTTTGGAATTCCTTTTAATTCACGAATATTGCTTAATCCGAGCTTTGCCATATTTGGCATATGTAATCCATTCATACGTTCAGCGATATGCCCAAGTGTATCGGCACCTTTATCGCCAAATTTTTCTGCATCTGGAGCTTCACCAATTCCAACTGAATCCATCACAATTAAAAAAACACGTTTATATGTATAGGAAGACATATAAACATTCCTCCTTCCAAACTTTATGAATGTAATATCAATTGTATATTATCCTATTTTTCCTTGCACTACACAAATAAAATGTAACGAAAAGCGAAGGCACATTTAGAACGCCGTATGAACGGGAGGGCCTCTCGCACTGAGATAAAGGAAACACAGCGAGGTACGAGCTGTTGTTGACTTATCGCAAGGAAGAGAGGTCATCGTTCACTAGGCGTTGGTGCCGCAGCTAGACAATCCGAAAAGCGGAGGCGAGCGCCT
>JGI1652J44930_10001130_pt1 | contig 10240 bp, 8 predicted proteins | sample NewIslsDNAsample_FD_44930 | JGI IMG/M metagenome (IMG submission 44930)
TCCGTTTTCCCGCTTCCCGTCACGCCATACAGCAAAAATACCCTGTGCTCATTGGCGCGCACGCGCTTCACGATCGCAGAAAGCGCCTTTTCCTGCTCGACNGTAAGCGGCAGCGGCTTCGTTTTCGCAAATGTGCGATGTTCATACGGGTCGCGGTACACTTCGATTTCTTTTTCTACAANNAGCCCCTTTTCGACTAACGATTTCACCGAAGCATACGAAGCGGATGTCTGTTCAANCAGCTCTGGCATCGGAACCGCCTCGTTTTTNGAAAGAAGNAACGTTAACACTTGCTTTTGCTTCACCGCCCGCGCCGGCATCGCCTCGATGGCTTGTCTGATTTGTTGCGGCGGTAAAGCTAATTGAATATGTTTGACTACTTTTTTTCCCGCCTTCTCTTTGATTTGGTACACAACTTCCAAATATCCTTGCTGAATCGCTTTTTGCACCGTCCGCCATAATTTAGCCTGCTCAACTTCCTTCCATGCGATGGCGGAACGGCCGGCAAACAGCGCCTGTATTTCTTGCGGCAAAAGCGGCCGGTATTCTTCACGAATGAGGTGGATTTCCTTCTCATATTTAGCCTTCATCGCCGCCGGCAGCATCGCCTGGTAAGCGGAAATGGCAAAGCAAAGCGTCGTTTCCGTTAAATATTTTCCGAGCTCGAGCAGCTCTTCGTTTAATACCGGAGTCACATCCAAAACAGCCTCGATTGGCTTCAGCCTCTCTACTTCCGATTGTGATTTAATCCCCACCACAAATCCTTGTAAACGCCGCGGACCGAACGGAACGGTGACGCGCATGCCCGGCTTGAGAATATCTTCCCATTGTTCCGGGATTATATAATCAAACGGACGATCGGTTTGTCTGGAAGGAACATCGACGATAACAGACGCTATTTTCATCGAATCNCCTCGATATATTGATGAATTTCTTTTAAAATCTCTTCTGCCACTTGTTTTTTGGACATCAGCGGCAAGGAACGAACGGAGCCGTCGCGTTTAAAAATGGTGACAACATTTGTGTCGCCGGCAAATCCTGCTCCTTCTTGCGTGACATTGTTGGCCACGACCATATCAAGNCGTTTGCTTTCTAATTTTTGCCGGGCATATTCCTCGACATGATCCGTTTCCGCCGCAAATCCGACTAAAATTTGCGACGTTTTTCGTTCACCGAGCGTTTTTAAAATGTCGATCGTTCTCTCCATTTCTACGATATAGTCGCCTGGCTGTTTTTTTATCTTTTTCGCAAACACATGCTTTGGCCGGTAATCGGCCACCGCTGCCGATTTAATGACGATATCAACATCTGGAAACCGTTCCATCACGGCTTCATACATGTCCTGNGCCGACTCGACGCGAATGGTTTTGACATTGGCCGGNGCCTCCAATTCCGTCGGGCCGGAAATAAGCGTCACTTCCGCTCCAAAGCGCGCCGCTGCTTCCGCAATCGCATAGCCCATTTTTCCCGTCGAACGATTGGAAAAAAAGCGGACAGGATCGAGCTTTTCTCTTGTTGGACCGGCTGTAACAAGCACCTTTTTCCCTTTTAAAAGCGGATTGGCAGAGGAAAAGTAGTTCTCGATATTTTTAATGATTTTTTCCGGTTCCTCGAGCCTCCCTTTTCCAACATATCCGCACGCTAAATATCCTTCCGACGGCTCAATAAAGCGATAGCCGAAGCGGTATAGCGTTTCGATATTCGCTTGCACCGCCGGATGTTCATACATATGAACATTCATGGCCGGCGCGATCCATACCGGCGCTTTTGTCGCCAAAAGCGTTGTCGTAATCATGTTGTCAGCGATGCCATTCGCCAGCTTCCCAATCGTGTTGGCCGTCGCCGGGGCAACGAGGACAAGGTCAGCCCAATCTGCTAAATCAATATGGGCAATCACCGCCGGATTTTTTTCCGCAAACGTATCAACGTAAACTTCATTGCGCGATAGCGCCTGAAATGTCAACGGGGTGATAAACTGACAGGCGCCTTCGCTCATTATTACTTTCACATTGGCGCCGCGTTGGGTTAATTGGCTCGTCAACGCGGCCGCTTTGTAAGCAGCAATCCCCCCGGTCACACATAATAAAATGTTTTTTCCATATACCATGTTTGAAACACCTCGATTATACTTTTGTAAAAAAATAACAACCTAACAGCTAGGTTGTTATTTTTCTTCTTCTACTAATTCGATATGATCGGCCGCAATTTCCTCCAACGCTTGCCCGACAAATTTTTTCGATACCGGGTTTTTAATCGTTAATTCGGCATTGTCTTGAAGCTGGCGCGCCCGTTTTGCAACAACGGTCACCAGTTTATATTTCGAATCCACTTTTTGCATTAATAAGTCGATGGAAGGATATAACATGCTTTATTCCACCCCCAACATTTTCTTATAACGTTTTGCAACACGTTCCCGCCGGCAATGCTCGGCGATCACGATCGCCTTAATTCGCTCGCAGGCGAGCTCAACTTTATCGTTTTCGACGACATAATCATATGCATCCATCATCTCGAGCTCTTCTTTTGCCGCCTTTAAGCGGTTGCGGACGAGCTCTTCCGACTCGGTCCCGCGCGAAATAATCCGTTTTTCCAGTTCACTTAAGCTCGGTGGGGCGAGAAAAATAAACAAACCTTCCGGAAACACTTTGCGCACTTGCATCGCGCCTTGCACTTCAATTTCCAGAAATACATCTTTTCCTTCTGCGAGCGTCTTTTCTACGTAGTCAATCGGCGTTCCATAATAATTGCCGACGTACTCTGCCCACTCGAGCAGTTTGTTTTCCCGAATCATTTGCTCAAACTCTTCGCGCGTTTTAAAGAAATAGTCGACGCCGTCGACTTCGCCTTCGCGCGGTTTCCGCGTCGTGACAGAGACGGAATAATGCAAATTAATATCCGGCTGGGAAAACAACGCTTTTCGCACCGTTCCTTTGCCGACACCAGATGGTCCTGATAAGACAATCAACAATCCTCTTTCGTTCATAAATGTCTAAAACCCTACCCTTCCTCCGATAAATCGTCNCTTCCATATAAACGATTGGCTACCGTTTCCGGCTGNACCGAAGATAGTATGACATGATCGCTGTCCATAATAATGACAGCGCGCGTTCTNCTTCCATGAGTGGCATCGACTAGCTTTCCATTTTCCCTTGCATCTTGAATAATCCGTTTAATCGGTGCCGAATCAGGGCTGACGATCGTAATAATCCGAGCGGCGGATACCATATTTCCATACCCGATATTAATAAACTTAATTCCCACGAAGCGTCCACCTGCCATAAATATTATTGTTGCCGCAATGAAACCGTTCTAAACGGCTACTCGATATTTTGCACTTGTTCTTTTATTTTTTCGAGCGCGCTTTTCATCTCGACGACTTGCGCGGCGATGCGGCTGTCATTCGCCTTTGCGCCAATCGTGTTTATTTCGCGGTTTAACTCTTGTACTAAAAAGTCAAGCTTCCGACCGATTGACTCGTCTGTTTGCAACGTTGCGGCAACTTGCTGAAGGTGGCTGCGAATCCGCTTCAGTTCCTCATTAATATCCGCTTTTTCCGCAAAAATCGCCACCTCCGTCAAAATGCGTGACTCATCGGCAGGAAGTGGAACAAGCTCATGGATCCGTTTCAACAACCGCTCGCGATAATGTTCAATCACATCCGGCGCCCATTTCTCAATCGCCTGCACCCCTTTTTCAATCTGAGAAAGCTGCGCCTTGATATCAGCAAGGAGCGCCTCGCCTTCCTGCTTACGCATAAGTGCAAGTTGCTCAGCAGCCTCTTTCACTGCGGCAAGCAAAAGCTGCTCCATTTCCTCATTGACGCTCTCTTCTTCCATAATTTCCGTTACGCCTTCAAGCTGAAACAAGTGAGCAAGCGTCACGCGGTCGTGCAGGGCAAATTGCTCATTCGCCCTTTGCAAGTTATGATAATAATCCTCCATTAATTCCCAATCAATATGTAGTTTCCGCTTGACCAAACCATCGCCTTCGATATTAACAAAAACTTCCACCTTTCCTCGTTTGACGTACGGCAAAATGGCTTTTTTTATTTTATCCTCAAAAGCCATCCATTGTCTAGGGATACGGATGGAAATTTCACGAAAGCGATGGTTTACCGACTTCATTTCCACTGTAATGGCAAGCTGTTCATTTTTTTTCGTGCTGCGTCCAAAACCTGTCATGCTATAAACCACATTATCACATCCATTTATGTGAGATGCCAAAAAGAAAAGGTCATAGAGTCACCCTCTATCACCTTGGATATTATACCATATCTCCTTTTTATTTTCTCGCCAAAAACGAACCAGAAAACAAAAATGTCGGAAGCGCTGCTAAACCAATAATGAGCAGCCAATCAAACAGAGCGATCGGCATCGTATGGAAAATTCCTTGCAGCGGCGGGTAGTAAATGACGACGAGCAACAATAATATGGATACAATAACCGCACCGAAGAGATATATATTTTCGAACGGGTTGCGGTCAAAAATGGAGCGCTCGCAGCGGCAGTCAAACACATGAATGAGCTGGGCCATCACTAACGTCGCAAACGCCACCGTCTGCGCATAAACAAGATCGTTTCCGCTTCGTTCGTACGCCGTCATAAATGCCGCCAGCGTCACCATCCCGATGACAAAGCCGCGGCTGATGATTTTCCAGCCAAGTCCGCGCGCGAATACTCCCTCTTTCGGATGGCGAGGCGGACGTTTCATTACGTTTTCTTCCGCGCGGTCAATTCCGAGCGCCATCGCCGGAAGCCCATCGGTCACAAGGTTCACCCATAAAATTTGGATCGGCACAAGCGGAAGCGGGAGAGCCAGCAGCATCGCAAACAACATGACTAAAATCTCACCGACATTTGATGCTAACAAATAGCGGATAAATTTGCGAATGTTTTCGTAAATATTTCTTCCTTCTTGAATCGCCGCTTGAATCGTCGCAAAGTTATCATCCAATAATACGAGCGCGGCTGCCTCTTTCGCCACATCCGTTCCCGACTGCCCCATCGCCACGCCGATGTCGGCCGCTTTAATGGCCGGCGCGTCGTTTACACCGTCTCCCGTCATCGCGACAATATGTCCCCGACGTTGCAATGCTTTCACAATCTTTAATTTATGCTCCGGCGAAACGCGGGCAAATACATAAACATCATCGACCACTTCTTCGAGTTCATCTACCGAAAGCCGCGACAACGTCGGACCGTCCATGACTTTTCCGTTCGGCGGCAGCACTCCGAGCTGCTTTGCGATCGCTTTAGCGGTAAGTACATGATCGCCTGTAATCATCACCGTTTTAATCCCCGCTTCCCTGCATTGCTGTACTGCTTTTTTCACTTCCGGCCGCGGCGGGTCGATCATTCCTTGAATTCCGATAAACACGAGATTTTTCTCCGCCTCTTTTTCTGAAGTGATTCGCTCATGAGCTTGAAGCGGGCGATAAGCGAGCGCAATCGTGCGGAGTGCTTGGCTTGCCATTTGTTGAATAACGTCTTGTATCGTTTTTCTCCACGCCACTGTCATCGTTTGCTCGCGTCCGTTCCACCAAATTTGCTTACTCACTTGCAACAATACGTCTGGAGCTCCTTTTGTCACAATAAATCGTCTTCCTGCTTTATCTTTCACAATAACCGTCATCATTTTCCGCTCGGAATCAAACGGAAATTCTTGTTCCACGATAAATTCGTTTTCGATGCGTTCTTTCGTCAATCCCGCCTTCATCGCAGCGACAAGCAAAGCGCCTTCGGTCGGATCGCCGTCGATGTAGCGCCGTCCCTCTTTTTCTTTCAGCTGTGAACCATTGCAAAGCACGCCAAACATCAGCAGCTGTTGCAATACCGCCTCTTTTTTGATGTCGATTGGACGCCCGTTTTCATAAAATTGCCCCGATGTCTCCAAACCGGCGCCGCTTATCGTCCACGTTTTTCCATTTGCCCAAATATGCGTGACGGTCATCATATTTTCCGTCATCGTTCCCGTTTTGTCGGAACAAATGACAGAAGCACAGCCTAACGTTTCCACCGCTGGAAGCTTGCGGACGATCGCATTTTTCTTGATCATCCGCTGCACGCCAAGCGCAAGCGCAATGGTCACAATCGCCGGCAGCCCTTCCGGAATCGCGGCGACCGCTAACGAAACACCGGCTAAAAACATTTCGTATAAACCGTGTCCTTGAATGACGCCAACCACAACGACAAGAACGGTAAGAAAGAGCGCAACGACAATTAAAATTTTCCCCAGCTGCTCCAGACGGCGCTGCAGCGGAGTCATCACTGTTTCCGCTTCTTGAAGCAGATTCGCGATTTGTCCCATTGCCGTTTTCATTCCCGTTGCAATCACAATGCCAATGCCGCTTCCTCTTGTTACAAGGGTGCCCATGAAAGCCATATTATGCAAATCACCGAGCGCAGCATTTTCATTCATAAGCGAAACCGCCGACTTTGCTGTCGGCACCGACTCGCCTGTCAGCGCTGATTCTTCGATTTCCAGCCCTTTTGCATCAATTAAGCGGACATCGGCGCCGATTCTNTCNCCGCTTGAAAACTTGATAATATCGCCGACAACAAGCTCCCGAGCCGGAATTTTCANCCATTCCCCGTCGCGCAATACCGTTGCCTGCGGTGCCGATAATTGCTTGAGCGCTTCAAGCGATTTCTCGGCGCGCCGCTCCTGGAAAAANCCTAAAAGTCCATTCATGATGACGATAACGATAATGGCAATNGCATCGACATACTCCCCAAGCAATCCGGAAATGATCGTCGCCGCAAGAAGCACAAGCACCATAAAATCTTTAAACTGATTCAAAAACAATAANAACGCCGACTGTTTTTTNGCTTCTTTTAATTCGTTATATCCNAACCGCTTNAGACGCTTTTTCGCTTCTTCCATNGTTAAGCCCTTCGTAAGATTGGTGTTTGTTTCCTTCGCCACTTCATTTGTCGCAAGCGTATGCCACTGCATNGTCGCTTCTCCTCCCTCTTTGCTTTTCTATGAAAGCTTATTCAGACATGTCCGAAAAAATGATATGATATGTTATTGATGAAGCAACAAAACAAACAGAAAGGTGTTTTTTATGTCATTCGATGGAGTGTTTACCTATGCGGTTGTAAAAGAATTACAGGAAGCGCTCGTGGGAGGACGCATCACGAAAATCCACCAGCCGGCTGTCCATGAATTGGTNCTGCAAATCCGCTCGCACGGGCGAAATTATAAATTGNTGNTGTCCGCGCATCCNAGCTATGCGCGCGTTCATTTGACGAACGAAACGTATGACAATCCGNCGGAACCGCCGATGTTTTGCATGCTGTTGCGCAANCATTTGGAAGGAAGCATCATTGAANCGATCCGCCAAGTTGATTTTGACCGGATTATCATCATGGAAACAAAAGGACGGAACGANATTGGCGATATTCATACAAAACAATTAATGATTGAAATCATGGGGCGGCACAGCAACATCATCTTGGTTGACAAAGAAACGAACACGATTATCGACAGCATTAAACATCTCTCTCCTGCCGTCAACCGCTATCGTACCGTGCTTCCCGGCCATGAATATATCGCGCCGCCGTCGCATGGAAAAATCAACCCGCTCGAAGCGACCGAAGAAACGATCATAAAAAAAATCGATTTTCATGCCGGCAAACTAGCGGACCAGCTCGTCGCCACATTTTCCGGCATCTCGCCGCTGTTTGCGAAAGAAGCGGTATTTCGCGCCGGACTCGCGAACCGTGCAACATTGCCAAAAAGTTTTATCGCATTGATGGACGAAGTGCGCGCCCATCGCTTTGCGCCGGCGATGTACACGAATGGCGAAAAAGAATGGTTTTACGTGCTCCCGCTCACCCATCTGCAGGCGGAAGCGAAACCGTTCGCCGCGCCAAGCGAACTGTTAGACCGCTTTTACTTCGGCAAAGCCGAGCGCGACCGCGTGAAACAGCAGGCACATGACCTTGAGCGGCTTATTGCAAACGAAAAAGCAAAAAACGAGAAAAAGCTGATCAAGCTTAAGCAAACATTAGAGGAAGCAAAACATGCGGAGCAATATCGGCTTTATGGGGAGCTGCTAACCGCTAACCTNTACGCCGTNGAGCGGGGAATGAAAGAAATCGAAGTGATCAACTATTACGACGAAAACNGCGCGACCGTAACGATTCCGCTCGATCCGCAAAAATCGCCGTCGGAAAACGCGCAAAGTTATTTTCAAAAGTACCAAAAAGCGAAAAACTCGCTAAACATCGTCCAAGAACAAATTGAGCGCACGAACGAAGAAATNGCTTATTTCGATACGCTTCTCCAGCAGNTNGAAACCGCCGCTCCGAAAGATGTTGAGGAAATTCGCGAGGAGTTAATCGAACAAGGCTATTTGCGGGCGCGCGCCACCAAACAACCGAAAAAGCAAAAACAGCGGAAAATTGAGCTGGATCGCTACGTCGCGAGCGACGGCACGGAAATTCTGGTTGGGAAAAACAACAAGCAAAACGATTATTTAACGACAAAACTAGCGCATAAAGACGAGATTTGGCTGCACACGAAAGACATCCCTGGCTCGCACGTCGTTATTCGCAGCAAAAATCCGTCCGAGCAAACGATCATCGAAGCTGCCAACCTCGCCGCCTACTTCAGCAAAGCGCGCCAATCGAGCTCCGTTCCTGTCGATTATACGCGCATCCGCTATGTGAAAAAACCGAGCGGAGCCAAACCGGGCTTTGTCATTTACGAAAACCAGCAGACGGTTTACGTGACGCCGGATGAGGATTTGGTGATTCGAATGAAAAAGCAATAGCAACGCGAAATCCCTCCCGCTATAAAGTGCGGGAGGGCATTTTTTATGAACTTCCATTCCAGGAGCAAAGGAACGGAGCGGGATCATGAAAAAAGAGCGCATTCAGCGTGCGCTCTCCCTAACCACATCCATTTTATTTCCCCCACTCTTCCGGGTTTTCCCGCCACTTGCGCAACGTTGCCAGATCTTGTCCGGTAACGAAACCTAACGCAACGGCGGTCTCGATCAGCGTGTCATAATCGGTCAACGTATAGATCGAAACGTTTTCTTCCGCAAACGCTTGTTTTGCTTTTTCCAGTCCGTACGTAAANATAGCGACGACACCAAACACATTGCAGCCCGCTTCTTTTAGGGAGCGAACAGCCTTTAATGAGCTGCCCCCGGTAGAAATCAAATCTTCGACAACCACAACCTTTTGTCCTTTTTCCACTTTTCCTTCAATCTGCTTTCCTTTTCCGTGGCCTTTGGCTTGGCTGCGCACGTAGCACATTGGCAAGTTAAGACGCTCGCTCACCCAAGCAGCATGCGGAATTCCTGCCGTTGCCGTTCCGGCGATCACTTCGGCATCTGGAAAATGGGTGTGAATGAGTGCAGCGAGCCCGTCAGCAATTGCGCTTCGTACGTGCGGATACGCGAGTGTCAGCCGGTTGTCACAGTAAATCGGTGATTTCAACCCAGACGACCAGGTGAACGGTTCATTTGGCTCTAGCGATACCGCACCGATTTCGAGTAAATGTGTGGCGATTTCTTTTTTCATTCCTTCTCTTCTCCCTTCCACTCCTGTTGCAAACGCTTGTAAGCCGCAACTGAATTTTCTGCGCGGGTAATGCTTCGGCCAACCACAATAAAGCTTGCGCTAAGCTTTCTTGCTTCATATGGGGTGACGACGCGGACTTGGTCATTTTTCTCGTCATCGGCAAAACGAATCCCTGGGGTAACGGTCAAAAAGGCTTCTCCGCAATGCTTGCGAATAAGCGGCACTTCTTTTGCCGAGCAGACGACGCCGTCAAGGCCGCTTTTTTTCGCCAGCGACGCATAATGGAGCACCGTTTCTTCCAACGGCCGGTCGATCCAAAGTTCGTTATGCAGCATTTGCTCGCTTGTGCTTGTCAGCTGCGTGACCGCAATGCAATATGGACGGCGCGCTCCGTTTGGCGTTCCCGCTTCCAGTCCCTCCAGCGCCGCTTCCATCATTCGCGTTCCGCCGGCGGCATGGACGTTGACTAAATCAACCCCTAAGCGGGCTAGTCCTTGCATGGCGCGCTTGACCGTATTCGGAATGTCATGCAGCTTTAAATCAAGGAAAATGCGGTGTCCTTGCTCTTTTAAGTAATGGATGATCGCAGGACCTTCTTGATAGTATAATTCCATGCCGACCTTTAGAAATAACGATTTATTCGGAAACGATTGTAAAAACGTTTTTGCCTCCTCTAATGTCGGAAAATCAAGCGCCACAATAAA
>JGI1652J44930_10001131_pt1 | contig 10233 bp, 8 predicted proteins | sample NewIslsDNAsample_FD_44930 | JGI IMG/M metagenome (IMG submission 44930)
ACGGCTTATTGACGTCCCCATTAATGTTTTAGAAACGTTGATATATCGGTGTTTATGATTTTTTGTTTTCAATGGGGATTTGACTTTCTGGACAGCCCCTTATTTTTAAAATTTCTAAAAATTCAAATAAATAGAAGGATTTTTCTTATTTTAGGCGAATGTTCCTATTGAGCCTGTCATAGGATAATACAGGCTTTTATGATGAACTAGGAGGGATATTTTAATGATGAACACACCGCTTACCATGGTTCAAATGATTGAGCGGGCGGAAATGTTTTTTCCAAAGAAAAAAGTTGTATCTCGAACTTCTACTAAAATTCAAACATTTACGTACAAGGAAATCGGAGAAAGAACGAGAAAATTAGCTTACATGTTGGAAAAACTAGGGGTAAAAAAAGGAGACAGAGTTGGTACACTCGCTTGGAATCATCATCGCCATTTGGAAGCTTATTTCGCCATTCCATGTATTGGGGCAGTTCTACACACGATTAACATTCGCTTATCACCTCAACATATTTCCTACATCATCAATCACGCGGAAGATAAAATTTTACTCGTTGATGACGATTTATTACCTCTTTTAGAAAACTGTAAAGACCAACTGAAAACGGTCGAAGCATTTATTATTATGACCGATCAAGAAAGCCTTCCAGAAACCTCTTTATCACCTGTTTATCATTATGAAGAATTGTTGGAAAAAGGTAATTCTAAGTATGAATATAGCAAAGATATTGATGAAAACGATCCTGCTGGTATGTGTTATACATCCGCAACAACTGGAAATCCAAAAGGAGTCGTCTATTCTCATCGTGGAATCTTTTTACACAGTCTTGCTCTAGGATTAGCGGATGGGGGAGCNGTGAGTGAAAAAGATACAGCCATGCCAGTTGTACCAATGTTCCATGTAAATGCGTGGGGATTACCGTTTGCTGCTGTTTGGTTTGGAGCGAATTTAGTATTGCCTGGTCCGTATTTCACCCCGAAACTTTTAGCAGAATTAATGGAAAAAGAAAAAGTAACGATTGCAGCAGGAGTCCCAACGATTTGGTTAGGACTATTGCGAGAATTGGAAGCTGGTAGGTATGATATGTCACATGTTAGATCGATTCTTTGCGGAGGATCTGCCGCTCCTAAAGGAATGATTCAAGCGTTTGAAAAGAAATATAATATTCCATTTATGCATGCATATGGTATGACGGAAACTAGCCCACTTGCCCTAATAGCACGGATGAAATCTTACCAAGAAGACCTCCCTGAAGATGAAAAGTATGAGATAAAAGCAAAACAAGGCATCTTAGTACCTGGATTAGAGATGAAAATTATAGGGAAAAATGGAGAAGTTAAATGGGATGGAAAAGAAATGGGTGAACTATGTTTACGGGGACCATGGATTGCTTCCGAATATTATAAAGATGAACGGACAAATGAAGCTTTTAAAGATGGTTGGTTATATACAGGAGATGTAGTGACCATTGATGAAGAGGGATTTATTAAAATTGTTGACCGTACAAAAGATTTAATCAAGAGTGGTGGAGAATGGATTTCTTCTGTAGATTTGGAAAATGCTCTTATGGCACACGAAGCAGTATTTGAAGCTGCAGTTGTAGCCGTCCCTCATGAACAATGGCAAGAAAGACCAGTGGCATGCGTTGTTTTAAAAGATGAATATAAAGGAAAGACGACAAAAGAGGACTTATTAAACTTCCTCCAACCGCAATTTACAAAGTGGTGGCTACCGGATGAAATTTTATTTATGGATGAAATTCCTAAAACAAGTGTCGGTAAGTTTTTAAAGAGAACATTAAGAGAACAAATAAAAGAGGAAATGGCGAAGTAAGTGAAAAAACTCTTCTCTTGTTAGCTTTCACTAACAAGAGAGGAGTTTCTATTTTAAAAACAGAATTAGCAACATTTTTTGAATTACGTTCAAACATGGAATAACAATAGCTTTCCTTCAGGGGAAACTAAGCGATGAGTTTTATTTGCTAAATTTTTTTCAAATAGCAATTTTTCACCAATTTTCTTTGCTTCTCCATCATTTTTTGCCTCAATACTTTCATCTAATAATTTTTCCCCATTACTTTCAAATGCTGTAAGCTTATATATTTTCATCCTCCGTCCCCTTTCCAAAATTATTCATACTAATGTCTATTTGATATAATAGTTTTATAGTGCGTGAAATGATTTAATGTTCATTATATTATGATTATATAAAAAATTTAACAAAAGTGAATCCTTATTTGATATCATCCGTAAATCATATAAAGAAGGAGGAGTAGGGTATGGTATTAAAACTTGAAAATGTAACAAAAAAATTTGGTAATTTTACGGCTGTTAATAACTTGAATATTTCTATTCCAGAAAAAGAAATGTTTGGTTTTTTAGGGGCAAATGGGGCCGGTAAAACAACAACATTCCGTATGATTCTAGGGATATTAGATCCTACGGAAGGGAACATCACTTGGAATGGAAAAAAAATAGACTATTCGACAAGTCCGTATATAGGTTATTTACCTGAAGAAAGAGGATTATATCCTAAAGTAAAGGTAAATGAACAAATCGCCTATTTAGCTAAATTGCGTGGAATGGATAAAAAAGAAGCATTAAAAGAATTAGATTATTGGTTAGAAAGATTTAAAGTTCCTGAGTATGCTAATAAAAAAGTTCAAGAGCTATCCAAAGGTAACCAACAAAAAATTCAGTTTATTGCATCTGTCATTCATAAGCCTAAACTATTAATTTTGGACGAGCCGTTTAGCGGACTAGATCCAGTCAATGTAGAAATGTTAAAAAGTGCAGTCATTGATTTGAAAAATAATGGAACTTCTATTGTTTTTTCCAGCCATCGAATGGAACATGTAGAAGAATTATGTGAACATCTATGTATTATGCATAAAGGAAGTCCAGTTGTACATGGATCTTTACGTGAGATTAAACGTAGTTTTGGAAAGAAAAACTTAATTGTTCACGCTGATTTTGACGTAACTTTCTTAAAAGATATTCCTGGAGTTGTAAAATCCAAAATGACAACAGAAGGTATTCAGTTGCAAATTGAGGGTGAATACGTTGCTGAGAAAATTTTTAAAGAATTATCTGGCAAAGGTTTTGTCCGTAAGTTTGCATTAGAAGAACCTTCATTAAATGATATATTCATTGAGAAAGTAGGTGCGGAATATGAATAATTTTTGGACGGTCTTAGGTTATACATACATGTCAAAATTGAAATCAAAGCAATTTATTATTTCAACGATTATTACTCTCGTTTTAATATTGGCTCTAACAAACATTTCGAAAATCATTGATTATTTTGAATCAGAAGAAAAAGTAACGGTTGCTGTTAAAGATGAAACAGAAGAATTTTTTGCTCTTTTTAAAGAACAAATGAGCAATATAAATGAAGACATTCATATTGTACAAACAACGGAACAAGAAGAAGAATTATCGGACAAAGTAACAGAAGGCGAATTAGAAGGATATTTAATTATTCAACAGGATGATCAAGCGTTAATTAAAGGATTATATAAATCAGAGTCGATTGCGGACTCATCCATTGCAAATGAATTGCAAACAGCATTACATCAAGTAAAAACTTTTGTTGCTGCCAACAAATTAGACTTAACCAATGAACAATTACTATTGTTAAATAGTCCTGTCCAATTTGATAGAGAAGCGTTACAAGCAAATGCCAAATCAGAAGAAGAATTAAGCCAAACACGTGGAATGGTTTATGTTATGCTTTTTGTCATCTATTTCTTAGTTATTTTATATGCTAATATGATTGCAATGGAAGTGGCTACAGAAAAATCATCCCGCGTTATGGAAATATTAATTTCAAGCGTATCGCCAATTACTCAAATGTTCGCGAAAATTTTAGCGATTGCCCTCGTAAGTTTGACGCAATTAATTGTTTGGATTGGGGTTGGATATTTCTCTATTAAACAGAACCTTGAAACGATGAGTGGAGGATTTTTCACGTTCTTTGGTTTCCAAGACACACAGCTTTCTACAATTATTTATGGTGTAGTATTCTGTTTACTTGGATATTTATTATATGCTACGATGGCTGCATTTTTAGGTTCGCTAGTGACAAGAATTGAAGATGTTCAACAAATGATTACTCCAATGATAATGTTTGTAGTTGCAGGCTTTATGCTAGCAGTATTTGGTTTAGATAATCCAGAAGCATCCTTTGTAACTGTTACTTCTTATATTCCATTCTTTACGCCAATGTTAATGTTTTTAAGAGTAGGAATGTTAGATCTTCCTCTTTGGGAAGGATTCCTAGGAATTGGAATATTAATTATCACAATTGTGTTATTAGCAATCTTTGGTGCAAAAGTTTATAAAGGCGGAGTATTAATGTACGGACAATCAGGAGCATTAAAAGACATTAAAAAAGCACTCCAACTAACCAAAAATAAATAACTCAAAAAACGAGTATAGATGTGAAAAACCATTTATACTCGTTTTTTTATTACAATGATTAGAAAAGAATCCAAGTAAAATTCATCTATATGAATAATTTTGCTTATAGAACAGAACGTGCATTCGTATTTTTTAGATGTTACAATAGAAGAAAAAGGTAAGGAAGAAATCTGATGAAAAAAATAAGTTTTATTCATGCGGCAGATTTGCATTTAGATAGTCCATTTGTTGGATTGAAAACGTTACCGAGTACAATCTATGAACGAGTTCAAGAAAGTACCTTTCAAGCTTTTAACCGTATTATTGATGAAGCAATAAATAGGAAAGTAGATTTTCTAATTCTAGCTGGAGATTTATATGATGGAGAGAATAGAAGTATTCGTGCACAAATTCGACTTCGTGATGGATTTCGAAGGTTAAATGATGTTGATATTCCTGTTTATATCATCCATGGGAATCATGATCATTTAAGCGGAAGTTGGACAAATATTAAATTTCCAGAAAACGTACATGTTTTTCCTAGCTATGTGGATGTGAAAAAATATAGAAAAAACGATGTATCGGTTCATTTGTATGGGTTTAGTTATCCTTATAAACATGTACATGAATCGATGATTGAACAATATAAAAAGATAAATGGAGCTGATTTTCATATTGGCATCTTACATGGCCAAGATCAAGCAAATAATGAGCATTACAACTATGCACCATTTACCCTCGATCAACTTTTAAAGAAGGAGTTTGACTATTGGGCACTTGGACATATACATAAAAGACAAATTTTGTGTCAACAACCTTATATCATATACCCAGGAAATATCCAAGGGAGAAATAAAAAAGAATTAGGAAATAAAGGAGCTTACTTTGTTGAACTAAGTGAATTCGGTACAACAGTGCAATTTTTTGAAACGGCTTACTGTATTTGGGAGCAAGAAGTGATAGACTGCCAAGATTACAAAACGATAGATTCCTTAATAGATTTTTGTTTGCAACGAAAAGAACATTGGCGAAAAATTACCAATACTTTTCTCCAAATAGAATTTATAAATTACGATTATGAGGAATCAAAAGAAGAATTATTATCCATTTTGCAAGACCAAGAGGAATTTCAAACACCGTTTGCATGGGTGCACGAGATTCAAATCAACAATCAAAATCATTTCTCGATGTTTCAAGGAGATTTTTTTCATCAGTTAGAACAAGAAATTCAACAACCTATTTCTCTTGATGAAGTTCTATCACCACTGTATTCACATGTACACGCACGAAAATTTTTAGAAGAATTGACTGAAAAAGAAAAAGAAGAATTAATTGAACAATCTAAAAATCTACTTTATNACTATTTTAAGTAATGAATGGTGGGAGAAACTTGATTATTAAAGAAATACACATTTACGGATACGGGAAATTTGAAAATTTTATCATCAATAATATTAACTCCCTCCAAGTGATTTTTGGTGAAAATGAGGCAGGAAAATCGACAATCATGTCATTTATACATAGTATTTTCTTTGGCTTTCCATTGAAAAATCAAAGTGAGTTAAGATATGAACCAAAACATCATGGAAAGTATGGAGGGAAGATTATTCTTCATCATGAGAAATTTGGAAACATTCAAATTGAACGTGTGAAAGGAAAAGCAGTGGGGGATGTTACGGTAATTCTTGAAAACGGCACTACCGGGGATGAAGAACTGCTCCTTGAAATAATAGACCATATAGATAAATCATTTTTCCAATCGATCTATTCATTTAATATTCATGGATTGCAACATGTACATAAAGTAAAACAAGAAGATTTAAGCAGATTTTTATTTTCCGCCGGTGCAATTGGGTCGAATCGTATTTTTGAAACCGAGAAAACTTTGCAAAAAGAGTTAGACAATCTATTTAAAAAACAAGGAATGAAGCCTTTATTAAATGAAAAGCTTAGAGGACTAAAAGAACTTGAGTTGAAAGTTCAAGAGGCGAAAAAAAATATTTCACAATACGAAAATCTTATAAAAGACTATGAATTAAAACGAGATCAGTTGAAACAAAACCGACTACGTTTTGCCAGATTAACAGATGAAAAAAATCAACTGCATGAATGGAATCGTACATTCCCACTCATTCAAGATTGGATGAAAGTAAAAAAACAGTATGACTTAGTTAAAGACATACAATTAAAACAAGAAGAAATAGAGGGAATAGGTGATCTTATCCATAAACTTTCTGAAGTGAAAAATCATGTAGAACGATTAAAGAACAATATGGATTCTCTTCAACAAGAGATGTCCGAGCTTGAGATAAATAAGTATCTCATTGAAAACGAAACATTCATATCTTCCGTCTTGGAAAAAGCACCGTATATAAATAAATTGGATCAAGAAGCAGAAACCATTCGCATTCAAATCGAGGAGCTTTCTAATGAAATTAAGAGAATAAAAAGTGAATTAAATATTACAGCTAATGATCAAGAGATTGAGTCGCTAAAGATAGGAATGTCTTTGAAATCCAATATTTTAAATTTAGAGAAAAAGCGCCATACTTTAGTAGATAAAAAACGTTCATTGGATCAACAACTTCAGCAACTTCAATTAGAGATCCTTCAGCGTAAGAAAAATAAAGATACGTTATCAAGAAAGCTGTTACCTGAAGATGTTAGAGTAAAATATGAAAAAGTACATTCCGACGTAGAAAAACAACTCGTTGAAAAAGAAATAGAATTTGTGAAAAAGCAAAAATCTCTATTGGAAAAAAGTATTGCAAAATCAAATTTGTTTTCAAAATGGGGTATTCCTATATTATTTTTTTCTTTATCCATAGGAAGTTTTCTCTTTCAACAATCCGAATTAGCAATTTCATTATTAATCATTGGCATTTTATATTTCATATTTTCTTATTATCGGAAAGATCCAAATGATTTCATTCTAAATGAGTATAAAGCAAAAGAAAGAGAATTGTTAGAGCAATTTCGGCGAATGGAAAGTGAAGAAAATGGGAATGAAGTCATTCAGTTACTTGAAAGAGATAAAATGATTCGAAAACAGCTAGAAGTTTTGGACATGCAATTAGAACAAGATGAGAGAAATGCGCACTCGATTGCCGAACAAAAAAAGCTTTGGAATGTTGAGTATGAAAAATTACAATCTGAATATCAAAACATAGCCAAAATGTTACACTTACCAATAGAATTGGGGATTGAACATATCCATCAAGCAGTCACATTGCTTGATGAATTAAAAATGAAACTATTACAAAAAAATGAATTAAAAAATAAACTACTTCGAATGGAAAAAGAATTACACGAATATGGCGATACAATAAAGAAAATTTCTGAAGATGGAAACTTTCAGTTTACGGATTTCCACTCATTTATTTTTGTATTAAAAAAATTATTACAAGAAGAACTTCGGAAATTTTATCAATGGGAAGAAAAAAACAAAAAGTTGATAGAATACAAAGAAGAATATCATTTATTGGAAAAAGATAAAAATTTTTATGAACAACAATTGAAATCAAAGTTAAACGAATTTCAACTACATACGGTTGAAGAATGGAATGTCTATTTTGAAAAATGGGAAAGAAAAATAGAAATAGAGAAACGGTTAGAAATGATTCAGCAGCAAATTCCGCCTATGATCTTATCTAAAATTCAAAGTGAAATAGATCCGAAACCATTTTCAGATGAAGAATTGTACGAAGTTGAAATGCAAATGGAGAGACTTCAAAAAGAAATAGAAATGTTGGAACGCGAATTGGCTGAAATCAAACATAAAATAGAATTACTAGAAAACGGAGGAACATATACCGAGCTTCTTTATCAATATTATGATAAGAAATTCGAATTTCAAGAGTTAGCCAAAAAATGGGCAACATATGCAATTGCACAATATGTTCTTTCCAATACTATTAATCGTTATAAAAACGAGAAACTACCAAAAGTGTTGCAACAAGCGGGATATTATCTTTCGATTTTAACGAATCATGCTTATCATGAAATATTATTGGACGATACAAATGATGAATTATTAGTAAAAAGAGCGGATTTAACAGTTTTCCATTGTTATGAATTGAGTCAGGCAACACAAGAGCAAGTATATATTGCTTTAAGATTTGCATTGATGACACAGATGGATCGAAAATGGAAATACCCGATTATCATTGACGACGGTTTTGTCCATTTTGATGATGATCGATTGGAAAAAATGATCTTACTATTGAAAGACATAAGTCGTCAGTATCAAGTAATATTTTTTACCTGTCATCGCAGATTATTATCGAAGTTCGATAATGATGCTATACTTTATTTACAATAAATTTTCATGCAGTAACTATACANTAAGTTTTACTAGAGTATTAGGTTANGGAGGGGTCTTGGTGAAGGGTATTCAATATTTGGGAGTAGGGGAACAAGTGGATCAATTCCTTCTTGTAAAAAGCTGTACAAAAGGAGTTGCTAGTAATGGCAAACCTTTTTTAACATTAATCCTTCAAGATAAAAGCGGAGTTATTGAAGCAAAATTATGGGATGTATCCCGAGAAGATGAGGAAATGTATATTCCGGAAACTATTGTAAAAATTAGTGGAGAAATTCAAGATTTCCGTGGCCGAATTCAACTTCGGATTAAACATATTCGTCCTGCTACCCAAGCAGATTCTGTGAAAATATCCGATTTTCTTGAATCAGCTCCACTTACCATTGAGGAAATGTCGAGTAAAATTACACAATATATATTTGAAATGCAAAATCCTAATATTCAACGTATCACTCGTCATTTATTAAAAAAATATCAAAAACCATTTATGGAATTTCCAGCAGCAACAAAAAATCATCACGATTTCGTTTCTGGATTAGCGTTTCACGTTGTATCGATGCTCGATTTGGCCAAATCCATTTGTCAGCTGTATCCATCATTAGATAAAGATTTATTATATGCAGGAATTATTCTTCACGATTTAGGGAAAGTTATGGAATTATCTGGAGCGATTGCTTCTTCTTATACAGTTGAAGGGAATCTCCTCGGTCATATTTCCATTATGGTCAATGAAATTGGTAAAGCAGCAGATGAATTAGGAATTAAAGGAGAAGAAGTGATTGTTCTTCAGCATCTCGTTTTAAGTCATCACGGAAAGGCTGAATGGGGGAGCCCAAAACCACCATTAATAAAAGAGGCAGAGATTTTACATTATATAGATAATCTTGATGCAAAAATGAATATGATGGATCGAGCGTTACAAAAGGTGAAGCCCGGAGAATTTACGGAAAAAATATTTGCACTTGATAATCGTTCCTTTTATAAACCTACTTTTCATAAATAAATTCTCAATATATCAAACTATCATAAACATATCCATATTTCATATTTTCTCCTCCTTGTTCATATATTGAATAATGGACAACCTATTAGGAGGGATAAAATGGTTCCGTTTTGGGTTTATATTATTTTAGGTGGAATTATCATTAGTGCGTATATGGTTATTAAAACATCACGAGAGGAACGAAAATTAGAGATGGAAGAAGCAGAAAGAGAAGGTCAAGTGTATTTAGAGCGAATGAAAAAAGAAAGGGAAAGAAAACGACAAACTTCTGTTGGGATGTAAAAATCTTAAGGATAAAACTTAATTTTATATTGAAATGCTGAACAAAATTCATTCCATTTTTTACTAAATAAAACAAGCATCATTTACCACCTAAGGAAAATGATGCTTGTTTTTTCATTTATTCAGATTTAAATAAATCTTTAAAGTCTTTATCTTTTACGTCAATTTTTGCTTTTTTCAAAGCTTTATTTAATGCTTCTTGAAACTTCGCATTGTCTACTTT
>JGI1652J44930_10001132_pt1 | contig 10224 bp, 9 predicted proteins | sample NewIslsDNAsample_FD_44930 | JGI IMG/M metagenome (IMG submission 44930)
GGTTCCATGCAGCCGAAAGGGTTGCATGGGACTGTAAAGGGATTCTGTACGGTCGAACGAACACGATCATGGGTTGTGAACTGCCCGCTCACGGTCGAAAGATCGTGGGTGGGTAATCAGCGATCCATGATAGTGAAAAGTAGACCGTTACGTGCCCGTTTTATTTTTGAAAAAATGCGCGCGACCGCCTCCGTTGCTTCTGCGCGGCCGAGGTGTACCGAGGACCGAAACCGTTCCGAAAACGGGCGCGGCATACCCCCTTCTGCCGCCCGTCGCGGGAGATGGAACCCTACTTTTTGGTGAGTCGAAGCTTGTCCCTCCTTCGGACCATCAGGGACATAAACCTGCGAAGGCTGAAGCCGCCGACAATCCCCTACTCCTGCGGGAAATAAATCCCCTCCTTGCTCCACACCTCTTCCATGACCTCGAGACGGCGGGAAACATCGGCTTTGTTTTTTCTCCCCACCGCCGTGATCAGGGCGTTGATCAGACTGAGGGGCGCCACATACGAATCCACAAAGGAAGGGAGCCTGCTGGAAGCAACCAAGTAGACCTCCGCCTCGCGGGCCAAGGGCGAACCGTGGGAATCGGTGATGGCCAGCGTCTTCACACCCCGGCCCCTCGCGTACTGGATGGCCTGGATCGTGCGGGCGGTATACCGCGGAAACCCGATTCCGATCAGCAGATCATCGGCGCGAAGCGGAGAAAGCTGTTCAAACATCGTATCCGAATGCTGAATGAGCTTGGTGTTTTCCAGAATCAAATTGAGGTAAAAGGTGAGGAAATAACCCAAGGCGTGGGAGCTGCGGAAGGCAACAACGGAGATCATCCGCGCACGGCTGATCATGCCGACGGCTTCGGCAAAAGCGGAGGCGTCCAACATGTGCATCGTCTGCTGGAGGTTTCCCAAATCGTCGTGAAGCACTTCGTAGACGACCCGCTGTTCCTCCGGGTAAGCGTCTTCAGCCAGATCAAGCCGTTCCACCGTGGTCAGCCGTTCGCGGATTTCCTCCCGGAGGTGTTTCTGCATCTCGGAAAAACCGGAAAATCCGAGGTAAGTGGCGAACCGGATCACCGTCGCCTCGCTCACCCCGGCCAATTGGGCCATTTGCGCCGCCGTCAGAAACGGAGCGCGATCGGGATGAGCCTCCATGTAGGCCGCCACCTTTTGATGGGCTCGGCTCATCCCGTCGCTTTTTTCACGAATCCGTCGAAACACGCTCACCTTCTTCTTTTTCACGACATCACCTGCCCTTGATCGTTAATTTCACCCCCCTCTCGAAACGGTCCAGCGTTTCTTCAATCACGTCCGGCGTATGGGCGGTGGAAAGACTGAACCGGTTGAGAGGCTTCACGTAGATTCCCTGATCCAACAAGGCATAGTCGATCCTCCGGCGGAGAGTGAGTTCGGAGCGCAGAATATCCTGAACCTGGCTTACCGGACCTTCTCCGAGCACCAGGTTGAAAATGCTCCCTACTCCCACAGTTTGTCCCGGAATCCCGTTTCTTCTCAAGATCTCTTCCATTCCCGCGCGAAGAGCCCCCGTCGCCTTCTCCACTTCGGCGTACACACCGGGCCTTCTGAGGGCTTCAATGGTGGCCATACCGGCAGCGAGCACGGTGGGATGGCCGTTGTAGGTTCCGCTGTGGAACAGGGTGTCCGAAGCCGCGCGACCCTTCCTTTGGGAACCNATGGAAAGGATATCCGCCGCACGGGGGGAAGGCGCGCAGATGTCCATGATCTCCTTCCGACCACCCACGGCGCCCACGGGAAAGCCCCCGCCCAACACTTTGCCGAGAGCCGTCAGATCGGGAATCACCCCGTAACGGCCCTGGGCTCCCGACAACCCGACACGGAACCCCGTCTTCACCTCGTCAAAGATGAGGAGAGCCCCGCAGGCCCGCGTCAACTCCCGCAGCCCCTTTAGAAATTCCATTTTGGGCGGGATAAATCCTCCCTGAACCGGCTCGATGATCACCGCAGCCAGCTCGTGTCCGTGACGCCGGAGGATCTCTTCCGTCCCGTCCAGATCATTGAAGGGAAGCACCACGGTGTTTTCCAGGTAATAGTCGGGAATCCCCATGGAATCGGGATGTGCGGAGGGAAGCTGATCCGCGCTTCTCCGGTCGGGGTTGACACTGATCAACACCTGGTCGTATCCTCCGTGATAATGACCTTCGAATTTGGCCAGTTTCGGCCGGCCCGTCCAGGCCATCGCCAACCGGATGGCCAACAGGGTCGCTTCCAGGCCNGAATTGGTGAAGCGGACCGTGTCGATCCCCGGATACAGGCCGACCAGCGTCCGGGCCATGTCCACCTCCAACCGATGGGGCGTTCCCAAAACGGTCGTACCCATCCGGTTCATCTGCTCCAGCACCGCCTTCTTCACCCGCGGATCGCCGTGTCCCAGCATCAGGGCTCCGTAGCAGAGGTTGTAGTCGATATACTGATTTCCGTCCACATCCCTCATGCGGGCGCCGTTCGCCGATTCCATCGCGATCGGATACGGATCGAAATATTTGATGTTGGCTGTCACTCCCCCGGGCAGATAATTGGCCGCTTCCTCGTGAAGCTCCGCGGAACCCGCCGTCTTGCCCACGAGCGGATGAACCGGATGTGCCGATGTTGCCATGGAATTCATCCCCTTCGAAGTATTTCATTCATAAAAATCATCTTCTTGAATGATTTACTTCATTTTACGGCACCCCGGAAGAAATGGCGACGGCGGGTTCTTCCCTTTTTACGGAGTTTTGGTCCTTCCGGCCCCCTCTGACAAAAAAAAAGGACCCTCTCGAAGGGTTTTTCGGATTTGCTCGTAATAGCTGCTCGATTTAATGAAGGAAATATTTCTCTATCGACCTTTAAATAAAGGATTTCCTTCACCTCACTCATCCATCCTTCACCATCGCCAAGGAAGCGCTTCGGTAAAGCTCGCTTTCCCGGACGCCGTTCACAGATCTCCCTCAAACCGCTCCCCTTCGGGCAAACGGTGCGCGATGCGCGCCGAAGCCGCGGCGGCGATGCCCGCCACCAGGTCGTCCAGAAATACGTGCACCCCCGCCTTTCGCCGATTCAGACGGCCGAGGATCATCGGTTTCCGCTTGTCCAGATACCCGAAATTGGTCAGGCCGATGCTTCCGTACACATTGGTGATTCCGAGGGCGAGGATCTCGTCCATCCCGTACAAGGGCTCATCGATGGCCAAGATCGTCTGCAGCGGTTCGGGCAATTTTTTCTCCTCCGCCAGCATGTCCAGGGAGACGCCGGTAATGACGGCGTGTTGAACTTCCCGTTTCCGCAGAACGCGTTCCACGCTCTCCCTGCATTCGTGAAGGGTCAGATCGTCATGGTACGGTTTTTGCAGTTTCAGAACGATCTCCGCAATGGAATCAAGGGACACTCCTCTTTTTTCCAACAAGCGAACGACGTAATCGTAAAACACGGGCTCCTCCCCTGAATATGCATCCGCGCAATCCTCACCCACCGCCCGAGGGAGGCTCCTTCAGGCGAAAGGTGCGTTCTCCTAGGATTTCCTCAATGCGCGCGCGGCATTCCTCCGACGGGCGGATCCCGTACTTGGAAACGGGCAGGGCCAACACTTTCTTCGTTCGCTCATAATAGAGATACACGGGAACTTCTCCCCGGTGCCGGAGGAGCACCTGTTTCAGGGACTGAAGCGCTTGGCCGTCCTCGTGCCGGGGAGAAATCCGTATAAACGCCGCGGGACGCTCGCCCCCGCGATCTCCCCCGTCCCGGCCGGGCGCAACCGCCGCCTCCGAGCCCCGGGATGAATCCCCCGTAGCGTCAGGCAGTTCTTTTGCCAACCTCTCCAGGTCCTCCAGGGTATCGGCCAAGACCTTTACGCCCTCTTCATGGTGGTTGATCCGACCGGAGATGCGAACCGGCCGGTCCGTCTGGAGCAATGTCCGGTATTGGCGATAGGTTCGGGGGAAGAGGATCACTTCCACCTGCCGGGACCAATCCTCCGCCGTGACGAAGGCCATCGGTTCCCCCTTCCGGGTGGTGATCGGCTTCACATGGGTGATCATCCCCGCGATGGAGATTCGCTCCCCATCCCGGCATTCCTCCAGTTCGGCAAGGCTGTGGGTCGCGAGGCGGGGCAGCTCCTCCCGATAGCCGTCCAGGGGATGGCCGGAAAGATACAGCCCGAGCAGTTCCCGTTCCATTTCGAGAATTTCCCTTCGGGTAAAGGGAACGGTGCTGCTGTAATCGAAACGGGGGGAAGAAAGGGTGAGCGTCTCATCCTCGAAGAGGTCCAACTGGTCCTCGGAGCGCAGCTGTTGAAAAGCGCTCCCCCGCTCCATCGCCTCATCCAACATGGCCAATTGCAACGCCCGGTGACCCTCCAGGGATTCCGTGGCCCCGCACTGGATCAGGGATTCCAGGACCCGCCGATTCACATGTCGCAAATCCACCCGCGCGCAGAGGTCGAACAAATCGCGGAAAGGACGTCGCTTCCGCTCCCGCAGGATGGCTTCGATCGCATGGGTTCCCACGTTTTTGACCGCTTCCAGCCCGAAGCGGATCGCTTCGCCCTCCACGCTGAAAGAGCGTCCGCTCCGGTTCACGTCCGGGGGCAGCACCTCAATGCCCATGCGGCGGCACTCCTCGATGTATTCGGCCATTTTCCCCTGGCTGCCCATCACCGTCGTCAGGAGCGCAGCCATGAAGGCCAACGGATGATTGGCCTTCAGATAGGCGGTCTGATAAGCCAGCACCGCATAGGCGGCGGAGTGACTGCGGTTAAAGCCGTAATCGGCGAACCGGACGATCAGATCATAGACCCGGCGCCCCGTCTCCTCATCGTAGCCGTTGGCCCGGCAGCCGGCCAGGAACGCATCCCGCTGTTCGTTCAACAGTTCCCGCTTCTTTTTGGACACGGCACGGCGCAGCAGATCGGCTTGACCGAGGGAGAAACCGGCCATCCGGGAGGCGATCTGCATGATCTGCTCCTGGTAGACGATGATGCCGTAGGTATCCTTCAGAATCGGCTCCAGATCGGGATGGGGATAGGTGACGGGCTCCTTTCCGTGCTTCGCTCGGATGAAACGGGGAATCTGTTCCATGGGGCCGGGTCGGTACAGCGCCAGCACGGCGATGAGATCCTCGAAGCAGGACGGTTTGAGCTCCCTGAGCACCCNACGCATTCCCGCCGATTCCAGCTGAAACACTCCGACGGTATCCCCCCTGCCCAGCATCCGGTAGGTTTCCTCGTCCTCCATATCCATCCGGTCGAAGCGGATTTCCTTGCCCTCCGTCTCCCGGATGATGCCGATGGCCCGCTCGATCACCGTCAGGTTGCGAAGGCCGAGAAAGTCCGCCTTTAACAGGCCGATCGACTCCAACACGTCCATCGGATACTGGGTGAGGCTGTCTCCTTCGCTCCCTCGCATCAGGGGGACGTATTCCGTCAGGGGTTTCTCGGAGATCACCAACCCGGCGGCGTGGGTGGAGGCATGCCTGGGCATTCCCTCCACCTTTTTCACCACTTCCATCAGCCGGGCCATCCGCGGGTTGCTTTCGCACAGCTGTTTCAACCTGGGTTCCGCCTGAAAGGCCTTTTCGAGGGTCATGCCCGGAGAGGCGGGGATCAACTTGGCCGCCCGATCCACTTCGGGATAGGGAAGCCCCATCACCCGTCCCACGTCGCGCACCGCCGCCCGGGGAGCCATCGTTCCGAAGGTGATGATCTGCGCCACCCGGTCCGGCCCGTATTTCCGGGAGACGTACTCGATCACCTCATCCCGCCGCTCGTAATTGAAATCGATGTCGATGTCCGGCATGCTGATCCGCTCCGGATTGAGAAACCGCTCGAAGAGAAGCCCATACCGGATCGGGTCGATGTCGGTAATGCGGAGAACGTAGGCGACCAGGCTGCCCGCGGCGGAGCCCCGTCCGGGGCCCGTGGCGATGCCCCGTTCGTGGGCGAACCGGACGAAGTCCCACACGATGAGAAAGTAGTCGGCAAAACCCATCCGCTCGATGATATCCAGTTCGTATCTCAGCCTTTCCCGCACTTCGGGGGTGATGGAACCGTAGCGCTGTATCGCTCCCATTCGGCACAGCTCCCGCAGATAGGAGGAAGACGTGTGGCCGTCGGGAACGGGAAAACGGGGCAAGAGCCGCCCCCCCAGAGGGATTTCCACCCGACACCGCTCCGCGATCCGGACCGTGTTGCGGATCGCCTCCGGAACATCCGCAAACAGTCGGGCCATCTCCTCCGGCGTCTTCAGATAAAATTCATCGGTGGGGAAGCGCATCCGATCCTCTTCATCGAGGCGTCGGCCGGTGCCGATGCACAACAGGCAATCCTGGACATCATGATCCTCCCGGTTGACGTAGTGGACATCATTGGTGGCCACCAGGGGCAATCCCGTCTCCTCCGCCAGGGCGATCAGGTGCCGGTTCACCTTCTGCTCCTCCGGCACCCCGTGGGACTGGAGCTCGAGGAAAAAATTCCCCTCCCCGAACAATTCCCGGTACTCTTCCGCGATCCGGCGCGCATCTTGAAACCTGCCCTCCAGAATCGCCCGGGGAATTTCTCCCGACAGGCAGGCGCTGGTGGCGATCAGCCCCTTTCGAAAGCGGCGGAGCAAGGCCTTGTCCACGCGGGGTTTATAGTGAAAACCCCGAAGATGGGCCTCCGACACCAGCTTCATCAGATTCCGGTATCCCTCGGTGGTTTCCGCCAAAAGCAGGAGATGGTAAATCCGATTTTCCCGCGGAGAAGGCCTTTCCTCCAACTCTCCCGGCGTGAGATACACCTCACAGCCGATGATCGGGCGGATCCCCCGTTCGCGGCATTCCCGGTAGAAGGGGATCACGCCGTGCATCACCCCGTGGTCGGTGATGGCCAGGGCATCCATGCCCTGCGCTTCGGCTTTCCGAACCAGCTCTTTGATCCGTGCCGCCCCGTCCAGCAGGCTGTATTCGGTATGGACATGAAGGTGCACAAAGGTCGATTTCATCGTCCCCACCTGTCCTTTGGCCTCTCTCCCTTCATTATAGCGGAACGGACGGCCGGAATGCGAACAGCCGATCGGTTTTCCCTTGTCCACATAATCGACCGGGCCCCGTCATAGGGTGTATTAGAAACCTCGGCGAAAGGCGGATGGCAACATGGGAGGATTCTGGTCCACAACCGTTCTCGATTTTTTCATCGCCCTGGGTGTCGTCCTCGGGGGAAGCCTGCTGGGAGGGATCGGCTACTTGTTCGGGGACGAACCGCCGATGAGCAAAATGGTCTACCTGGCCGACCAACTGAAGATCTGGGCCATGGTCGCCGCCATCGGAGGAACCTTCGACGCCATCCGAGCGTTTGAAATCAACCTCCTCGGAGGTCAACTCGAAGAGGTCGCCCAACAGCTGGTATTCATTTTCAGTTCCTTCATCGGGGCCCACACCGGGTATCTGCTGATCCGCTGGCTGATCCAAGGGGATTGGTAGAATGATGACCGCTCGCTTCTTTCGTTCAAGGGTGATGATCCGCGTGGCCGTCTCCTTTTTTTTCGGCCTGATCACCGGGATGGTGGTCATGCTCCTTTGGACGGGACAGAAGTTGGACGGCATGTATCTGGAGCGATCCGCCCTCTATTACGCAAACAACCAAAAAAACAAAGAAATTCTCCGCCTGCAGGAGGAGCTGGACAAAGACGCCCGGCGACAGGAAAACTCCGAGCAGATCCACAAAATCCAGGTGGAAGTGATCAGTCCCCTCCGATACGGGCAGGAAGAGATCAAGGCACAGGTGGAAACCCTGGTGGACCCCTTCATCGGAAAATCGGTCACCTGGATCAGCAACAATCCCGACCTCTTGGACACCATCCTGCGGAACCGGACCATCTTTCTTTCCGACGACAACAACCGCAAGACCGAAATCCGCCTCCGCCTGAAATACATCGCCTTCATCNAATCGACGCTGAAAATCTGGGTGGAAGCCCTTGAAGCGGCGGAGCCCGAGAAACCCGCCAATTAGCNGGAAAATGTCATGGACTCGACACACTCGCAAGATTCACAATCGACCTTTTTCTGGTATTATAGTTTATGGGAGGGGGTTTTAAGAAAGGGGGAGTCACCGTGATCATCAACCGCAAAAGCCTGGCCAGAAAGAAACTGGAAAGCCTGAAGCGGGGTTATTCCGCCTACGCCGAGACAGAAGAAGTGGCCCGGCTGATCGAGAAGGAACTGGCCCATTTGAACATGCCCGTATACATCGACCGGACTCCGATCGGTTGGTGGTTCATCCCCGAAAAAACGAAACAAACCACTCTTCATTGATTCGGCTGTCTCCAATNTTGCATGATTTCGCGCCTCACCCCCAGAGGGTGCGGGCGTGTCGCATACATAGCCCCGTTTTAAACGGAACATACGGACGTAGCAGCAGTTGCGAAAACCGGGAGAGGGGTGTGCCGCGCCACATGCCCGCATTGCAAAGCGNTCCGCGGCACACCCCTAGCCGTTCTTCACACGCGTTCCGGTTTTCACCGAATTCCCGCTTTCGGAAGATGTCTCGAAAACGATGGGAGGATACAGATGATTTCCCTTGTTCTGTTCATTGTCGTGATCATCGCCACCATTTTCTTCTTCGCCAACAGTTACGCTNCCCGCAGGACCGAAGGAGTCAAGAGGAAACAGTACCAGGCGAAAACCAACATCAGCATGGGCATCCTGTTCGTCGCCATCGGCGCGTCCCAATTGCTTCTGCCCGTCCAGCACTGGTTTCGCGCCCTGCTGATCACCTTCATCTTCGCCGTCGGGCTGATCAACCTGTTCTACGGCATCCGCAACTGGCGAAAATTCCGGACCGCGGCGGAAGAAAAATAAAACAAAGCCCCAGACCCGGCCGACCGCCGGGTTTTGACGTGTCCGGGGAACGTTTTCAAAGGCAGGGGAGGGGGACTCGTCGCTTCCCAACATGTTGACTCACACCCGACTCCCCTCACAATTTGTCCATCTGCGGGGAAGGCGACCTCCCGGAAATTGTGCGGTAGATCTCCTCCAGGGTCGTCTCGTGAATGTGAAGGTCCGCCAATTTTCTTCCGCCCTTCTCCAAAGAACGAAGAATCCTCACCTTCTCTTCTCTCCGGCAAATCAATTCGGCCCAATCCCCCATCCGGTTGACGGCAACTCCCAATTCCCGGGACAACCCGTCCGGATCTTGGGGGACCTCAAACCGAACCCGGATCCGGATTTCGGTGGGATGCCTCGCTTTGAGGCCGTCCAAGGTTCCCAAATAGTAGAGTTTTCCCTCATTCAGGATGGCGATCCGATCCGCCAAGGACTCCACCTCATAAAGATCGTGGGAAGCGAACAAAACGCTGATACCTTCCCGCTTTTTCCGACGGATGATTTCCTTGAACCGGGATGACCAATAGGGATCCAATCCGGAAGTGGGTTCGTCCAATATCAGGAGCGGCGCCTCATCCAAAAGCGCGACCGCCAATCCCAGGCGTTGCCTCATTCCCTTGGAAAAACCGCCGATTTTCTTATCCTTGAACCCCAACAGTCCCACGACATCCAGCACTTCCTCGCACCGGTTCCGGGGAATCCTCTGCAGTCTGGAGAAGAAGCGCAACGTCTCACCCGCCGTAAGATTGGGATAAAGGGACATCGTCTCCGGCAAAAAGGAGAAATATCTTTTGACTTCCTTTTTGAAGGGCAGAACCTGTTCTCCGTTCATCCGAATTTGTCCGGCATCGGGTTGAATCAGGCCGGTCATCATCCGAATCAGGGTGCTTTTTCCCGCTCCGTTGGGTCCCAAGAGCGAAAAAATTTCTCCACGTTTGATTTCAAAGGATAGGTCGTCCACCGCTTTTTTTCCGTTATATTTTTTGGAAACACGTTCCACCACCACACAGGAAGTCACACTCCTCCCCTCCTTTGAAAGACAGAAATGGCAAGGAACAGGGGGACAATCATCCAGACCGCGATCCCCGACAGCAGAAGAATTTCGCTTGAAACGCCGCTCAACAGCCGTGTCAACGACACCAGGCTGGGCCCGAAAACCGTATCTCCTCCCAGATGCACGATTCCCAGGATGCGGACGGAGTCGACGGGGTTTGCCAACAGGCAAACCAGTAGAAAATAATCGACCATTTTACCGGTAAATAACTTCGCTCCCCCCATGACGGCAAAGTCATACAGCATCACCGCGAACAAACCAGACGACGATGCCGCCGACCACGGAGGTCGCCCGCTTTTTC
>JGI1652J44930_10001135_pt1 | contig 10212 bp, 14 predicted proteins | sample NewIslsDNAsample_FD_44930 | JGI IMG/M metagenome (IMG submission 44930)
AGCTTCATTGATTGACGAGAAACCTAAGTAATGCCCTAAATAAGCTATAACCGCATGACCAGTATTAACGATTGAGCGATTACAAAAAGGAGAAAATATTCGTTTTGACCGAGCATATTTAGAAGAATTAAAAGGATCACATTGGAATATCGGTTCCTACGATAACCCCCATGGTTGCTACAGCACCGACGACTCCACCTCGTTCGCCATAAACGACTTTACCACCTGTATAACCGATAAGTAGTGGCAATAAATATTTAATCATTGGATCTACGAGTGTAGCTAATTCTTTATTTGGTAACCAACCAGTTGGAATAAATAAAGCAGTAATAAGTCCCCAAGCTATAAATGCTGCGATGATTGGCATAATCATTCCGCTTAAGTAACTACCAAAGCGTTGTATTTTTGCACGAGCACCGCCTTTAGTCATATATAGCACTCCTTTCAAAATAATAAATAAGTCCTTAATAAAAGATTAAAGCGTTTTCAAAGTGTATTCAATAAAATGAAAATTGCATTTTGTCACCAAAGATGTTGACATGATTTAATTGTGTAAATGATCGTTAAGTATATTGTTTCACATTTTTATTGAATATAATGAAATAAGGAGAAGTTTCCTCATCGTGGTAAGTTCAAATCATATCGTTCGTTCAACACAAAAATTAACCTTATATTTTTTTTTCAACTTTTTTAAGGTGTAAATTAGAAATGGGCATTTTTTTTAAAACTATATTAACAAAGGCATTTAAATAAACTAATCTTGGAAATATTTTCCTCTATTATGTAAAAGGAGGCATCATTTCATGAAAAAAAGTGCTCTTCAATGGTTTTTGCTTGTAATATCAGTTATTTCACTNTTATTCCTATTGAGCATTGTTAAAGATAATAGTTCTGATCCAATCATTACAAGTGAACAAAAATATCAGCAAAAATTTATTATATTAGATTCTGTTGATCATCAATTTTTTGAAAAATATCATATTCAATACATGGATGAATCTGTAGAACCCGCACCGATACCAAATTTTGATTTAGACCAACCCGTAGTGATTACAAAAATGCCAGTAGTTGTGGAAAAGGAAAAGAAGAGCAATGAAGACAAATTAAAGTAACCACTTTGTTTCATATTAAAAAATATTATCCCCCCAAAAAAGCTAATAAACCCTAGCTTTTTGAGGGGATTTGTTTTTTTATTGGATTCTATTATTAATAAATATTCTTCGTTATAAGATAGATGGTAAAATTTTCTAACTATTTTTTTAATGTTGGCAAATGATTCAGACTATTTTTCTTGCAAAAAATAAAGGCAGAAGCCATTTACTTCTGCTAAAAATCAAAAACAAATTTATAAACCTTTAAAGTATTTCGTTTATCCAAGATGTGAAAAGATAGGTTTTCCCGTGGAAGATATGGATTTATTGAATCCCTTTACACTTCCACAATAATTTGTTCCTCTTTAACTAAATCACCCTTGACTATCTAAACTAATTAAATTTTTTCTTAATTATAGACTTCATTTGTTCAACACTGTAAATAATCTGTGACCAAATTATGACCAATAAAGGGAGGAAAATAGTATACAATAAACAAAAAGCCTGAAATCCTTGATTTACAAGGACTTCAGGCTTCTCATTTCGATGATTCCGACTGGGCTCGAACCAGCGACCTCCACCCTGTCAAGGTGGCGCTCTCCCAGCTGAGCTACGGAATCGTATTTCGAGAACAATTTATATATTAATCGAAGCCTAATATTTTGTCAATATATCATTGCTTAAAAATAATATGAGGATGAATTTTTTTCATAGTATGGTAGCTCTCCACTCGGATAAGCAAATTCTACTAAATAGGGAAATCTCACCTTCACTANATCACTCTGTCTAATGCCNCTTTGACGCTTCCAATACTTTCAGTCTAAATGGGCTATAGCTACTAATCTAATTTCAACATGGACTCAGTAGTAACCTTACTAATTACTTATATAAACGTCCTTTTTCTAAAATATTTGTTTAGATCGCTTCCAATTAGCTAGGTTTTTTATTTTTATGAACCGAGTAAAAAATAGAAAGAGGCTGCCAAAGTGAAATTGATTCACTTTTTAAACAGCCTCCTTTTTGCAACTTTATGGACTATATGTGTTTAAGTCAACATTTTTTCGAAGCAATTACATTCATGGACTCGCTTAAATTTTGCCTTAATGTTTTCTTTATCATCTCCTACATAATGAGCAAATGTATGAACAGGATACAGTTTAGGAACTTCGCTTGTAATATTCCCTTTTAGTTCTTCTCCACCATCCAAATAAACGTGTAAATACGATTCAACCTTAAGGAATCCATTCTTTTTGTACCAATTAATGACCCAATCGTCATCTCTTGTCCATGCTTCTAAACGATTTAATCCCTTTTCTTTTGATAACTGTTCAGCTTTCTTTAGGAGAAGTGTACCAATTCCTCTTCTACGGAAATCTGGATGTACAGCTATATGCCAGATCATTCCCCCAAGACCTGTTCCTCTTGAACAAACGGTTCCTTCTTTAACTTCATACTCAATATCTAATAACCCTACAATTTGATCTTTTTCTACTGCCACCAACTCTATTGATGGATTATCATATTTTTCTTTTTCTTTCAAAACGTTATCAAAATATGCCGTATCAAGAAATGATAATACTCTACAGCGTACCCAACCGCGTTCATCACTTGGTTTATACTCTCTTATTTCCATATTGGTCTCCTCTTTCCATTTAAATTTTGCTTACAATTAGTTGTTCAGAGGGACTCTTTCCAAGACATGAGTATANGCATGAAGGTCTTAATAAGTAAAAAAGAAATGAAATTGCCTCTCCTTATTGAAGGGGAAAGAGCCACCGTATTTATTTANTGAAAATTTACAAATTAAGTTTTTCATTTGTATCCCCTCCTATTCCAGTTATTACCTTACAATCCAACTATAAATAATATTCTGATAAGAGTAAATATTTTTTTAATTACATAATAAGAGAACATTTGAGGAGCCATTTTCATTCAAAGATTTCAGTCTAACTCCAAAAAAATTCAAGAATAACAATTTAATACAAAAAAGGACACTCTTAATTAATAAATGTGCCTTAAATCTATGTTTTGAAAGGAATTCGACCAAGACCCCATACTGTCAAATTCTCACGCTAAACCTCCGAATTTTAAAATGTGAGTGTTACCCTGTCAAAGTAGCAATCTCCCTGGTAAGCTACGTAATCCAAGAACAATTTATTTAAATAGCAAAGCCTAATATTTTATCAATATATCATTGCATAAAAATAATTAGAAAGATGAGCCTTTTTTTAAAAAGCAAGATACCTCCCCACTCGGACGAGCTAATTCGACATATATATAAAGTAGACCTCCACCAATCACTATATCACTCTTACTAGCGCCTCTGTTACACCTCCAATAATATGCAAAGGAAGCCGTAATGGCTTCCTTTATTATATATGGCAGAAGTGTACCCATTTAATTCTACAACAGCAAAATGTTCACAATTTCCAATTCTATTCTCAGAAAATAACTTGATTCATTAATTTATAATCATTTGACCATTTCATAAAATATTCAGTATAATATTTCACGTGTCCCGGTAGCTCAGTAGGATAGAGCAACAGCCTCCTAAGCTGTAGGTCGTGAGTTCGATTCTCGCCCGGGACGTTTTTATGATTGTCAATTTTAGCAATTTGAGCATTTTTTTGGTTTCTAGCTATTCATCACTTTGGCGACTCCTAAAGCAAAATGATTCCATAAAATATCTTCCACAAGTTTTGATTGTTTTTCCTCACAGTTGATAATTAAAATAACCTCTGAATGATTATTTGTTGAAAGTTTCATTTTTTTACTTTTCACTAACCCATAAATGAGCCTTATGACTAATCCAAGGAAAAATCCTAAAAATACACCTAAAAGTCCCCAAATGATTGGTCCCCAAGAAAGGACAAATCCAATAGATGCTCCAATCACCGAAAATACAGTAGCAAGTACCATACCTAAGTCGATCAACGATTCTCCATCGGAATTATGAATCGAGTCAAATAATTTTGTATTCTCTTGGCGCTTGTCAAGAGGAACAGCAAAAATATCTTCACGTTGAATCCCATTTTTTTCTAATGTTTTAATGGCCATTTCCAACATCATCGTATTTTCAAATGTTGAAAAAACTTGCATTTTATCACTTCACTTTTTTCCCTTTTAAAATTCGAAAGTTTCGATGCATATAATTCTCTTTTAAATACTTTCGCTGCTCCTTATCAAACAATTTGTTATTTTCAACCGTATGTACATATGAATCATAAATGGAAAAACAAAAAAGAGATGGTAGAAACAATAGCCATTCCTCATTTAATATAGCCGTTGATTCAGTAATTTTCCCATTAAGTAGCAGTGTGATTGCTTCGAGTGCATGAGAAAAATAAAAAAATACAGTTAAACAAATAATGAGAATAAAAGATGTTAATGTTCGATGTATGTAAAGATGTCCCAAACCTGGAGCAAATAAGGACCAAATAGCCGCCATAATCGGATTTCTTTTTTCTAAGTAATTGATTTCGAGTGCATTAAGTTTAAATGTTTGATAAGAATGGTTTTCTCGCTCTGCAAGCAAATAAACTTTATTTAATTCTACAGCTGATCTGTAGCTATCCCAAATACCGAACAAGTAGACGGGGATATACATCATTATCCAACGAGTATTGATAACATCTTTTGCTAACTCAATATTCCCTTGAAACGTATAAATCATTGCCAAATTCACTTTTGCATTAATATTGATAAATATCTCCCAAATGATAAAAATGTATCCTCTTAAATTTTTCCCTAATAAGATATAACCAAATCCTGAAAAAGCCGCAGACCACCAAGCAACGATATACGGATTTCGCAGGTGAAGTTGATTCGTTCCAAAAATGCTGACATGGGCTTTATATCTTCTTACATTGTTAACATTTGTATGACTACTCATTTAAACCACCCATATATTCCGAAATGGCCCTGCAATAACGGTAAGATTTCACTAATATTTCCATTTATATGTTGCGCTAAATATTAGAAATGATACGGACGCTTTTTCCTTAATTGCAAATAATAGATGAAGTAGGAAAAATTAAATAAAAAATGGGATAGACCTTTGCCAATCCCATAATTTCCATATTTATTTAATAGCCTTACCCTACNATTGACATACGAACAAACGTTCTGTAAAATAAGAACAAATCAATGAAGAAAGGCTATGAGATTCCATGACTGGATTATTAAAAAGAAGTGAAAAAGAAAACTTACCTTTAGAAATTATATATTTAAAAAGGAATGGAGAATTCATTCATAGAGTAATCGTTGTGAAAAAGATCCATCCTACACATATCCAAGCTTTTTGTTTAGAAAAACATCAATTTCGTACATTTAAGATAGAACGTATCCTTTCTGCACTTCCTTATCAGTCACGTAAAAGTCATAATGTTATTTAATAATTTCTTGTTCTTTTGCTTCTTCACGATCTCTTAATTTATGAGCTACTCTTGAAGAGGCATTTGCAGCAATGCTAGCCACCATATCATCTAAAAATGTATGAACACCATCGCTATTTTTTGTATCCAGTTTTCGAATGATACCGATTTTATTTTTATCCAAATGGCCAAATGTTGTTACTGCAATGCTTCCATAACCTAAAGATGCCCCTAAAGCAATCGTTTCATCAACACCAAATAACCCCTCATCAGATTCAATGATCGATTGAAGTGGTTCTGATAACATTTTCTTCTCCGCCAACATGTCAAGCTCAATTCCAACCAACAATGCATGTTGAATCTCTCTTTTTTGTAATACCATTTCAACACTTTCAATGCATTCTTCCATTGTTAACTCGTTATTGTATGGCTTTTGCATTTCAAACACAATCTCTGCAATATCGTTAACGGTTACACCTCTTTCTTCTAGCTTTTTTCTTGCTATTTCTGTTACAACTGTTGAATGTATCATTTTTTCTCCTCCCCTAACTCGAACACAACAAATTCTAAATTCATTATAACATGTGAATTTCCACATGATTGAAAAAGCTGTTGTTACCGTTTTCGAAGTCTAATATGTTAAAATGCAAATATAATTGATTAAAATCGGAGGTTAATAATGAACAGCGAAAGAGGATCGATGAAAGAAATAACATTTTATAGCCAAGAATTAAATGAAGAATTATCTTTAATCATTTATTTGCCGCCTAACTTCTCAAACTTATATAAATATTCTTTATTGATTGCACAAGATGGAAAAGATTATTTTCAATTAGGAAGATTCACTAGAACATGTGATTCATTAATTCAAAGCGGAAAAATTGAAAATATTATTGCTGTTGGAATTCCGTATAAAGATGTAAATGACCGCAGGAGTAAATATCATCCATCAGGTGAGAAACATGGTGCGTATATTCGTTTTTTAGCCCATGAACTTATCCCTTATTTAGAAAAAGAGTTTCCAGTATATCATGTAAACTCTTGCCGTGTCCTTGCAGGGGACTCATTAGCTGGAACAGTATCATTTTTAACAGCATTATCCTATCCACATACATTTGGCAAAGTCATGTTACATTCTCCATTTGTCAATGATGAGGTCATTCAAAAAGTTCGACAGTTTAAAAATCCTGATCTTTTATCCATATACCATGTCATTGGGAAACAAGAGACAGCGGTTAAAATGACAAACGGAGAAATATCCGATTTTCTTGAACCAAATCGTCATTTACATAAAGCGATTAAAGATGTAGGAATCCCACATTTTTATGATGAGTTTGATGGCGAACATACATGGAAATATTGGCAGGCGGATTTACCTAGAGCATTAACCTATATGTTTGGAAAATAAGCCTTTAAGTTTGATTGACTTACCATCAATTATTACTTTTTTCATAATTTTTTTACATATTGAAGCATGTTTATATATCATTGTATGAATTTTTGGTATAATAAAGAAACATATTTATGCTTCGATTAAATTCTTTATAAGGAGGTAATAACGAATGAAATTTGGTATTGTCATATTCCCTTCAAAAAAGTTACAAGACTTTGCAAACTCATATCGAAAAAGGTACGATCCAAATTACTCTTTAATTCCCCCTCATCTGACATTAAAGTATGCTTTTGAGGGTTCAGAATCTGATATTAAAAAAATGTCAGAGGAACTTGACAATATTGCAAAAAAATATAAACCTTTTCCTCTCCACGTTTATCGAGTAAGTTCGTTTTATCCTGTGAATAATGTCATTTATTTGAAAGTAGAGCCTACCGATGAATTAATTGGATTACAAAAGGATTTACATTCAGGTTATTTTGAAAGTCCTTCAGAATTTGCTTTTGTCCCACATATCACGATTGGTCAAAACCTTTCTAATGACGAACATTCCGATGTCCTAGGACAATTAAAAATGTTAGAAGTTGATCATACAGAAATGGTTGATCGTTTCCATCTTTTATATCAACTTGAAAACGGTTCTTGGACTGTTTATGAAACCTTTTTGCTAGGAGAGGAATAATAAGTGGAAGTTGTAATCGCAAAAACTGATAAACAAAAAGAAGATGCCTTTTATATTCGTAGAAAAGTTTTTATTGAAGAACAAAATGTCTCTCCAGAAGAAGAAATCGATGAATTTGAAAACGAAAGTACACATTTTGTTCTATATGATGGAAGTACACCTGTTGGGGCTGGACGTTTTCGCGATTTAAATGGTTACGGAAAAATTGAAAGAATTTGTGTTTTACCGGAGTATAGAGGTAAAGGTGCGGGTAAACAAATCATGGAATTTATTCATGAGTACGCAAAATCACAACACTTTAAAAAACTAAAACTATACGCGCAAGAACATGCGATTCCTTTTTATGAAAACTTAGGTTATTCGGTTGTGTCTGATACTTTTTTAGATGCAGGAATTCCTCATAAAACAATGGAAAAAAGTTTGTAGCTCCTACTGATGTTAGTAGGAGCTTTTTCATGTTTAAAAAAAGTGGATTAGGAAAAAATGTTGGATAGCATGGTGAAGATAGGAGTGGATCCTTTTGGATTACCTTCAGATTGGCGTAGAACTTTTTATTGGCTATGTAGCTTTATTAGTAATAACGAAAGTGCTAGGTAAAACACAAATCACTCAATTAACACCGTTTGATTTTATATCCGCATTAATTTTAGGAGAATTAGTTGGTAATGCTATGTACGATAAAAATGTTGGAATATTTAAAATTTTATTCGCCATTGGAATATGGTCGATATTAATATACACAACGGAAATGATTACGCAAAAATTTAAAAAGACAAGACCTATACTCGAAGGATATCCTTCCATTGTTATACATAAAGGAAAAATTGATTATCCATCATTAAAAAAAAATAAATTGGATATTAATCAATTACAACATTTGCTTAGGAATAAAGGAGTCTTTTCCATCCAAGAATGCGAATATGCCATATTGGAAGCAAATGGAGAAGTTAGTGTTCTAAAAAAACCTGAATACGATTTTATTACGAAAAAAGATTTACAGATTCAAGGGACACCTGTGAGTCTTCCAGTTGCACTCATTGAAGATGGTGAATTAATACACGAACATTTAGACCAAATTCAATGGACAGAAAAAAAACTTCTCAAAGAATTGAAAAAGCATGGAATTGATTCCATTCAAGAAGTTTTATATGCGGAATGGAAAGAAAATGAACCGCTCTTTATTCAAACGTACTCGAATTCTTCGTCTTAACTATTAATCGGTTATTGATCACTTCCCACATTGCTTGGTCATCTTGGATCAGTTTATTAATATAAGCAGTAATGGCAGTTCGATATAATGCCCATTGACCTAAATTTGATAAATGAATCTCATGTTTGGCACATAAACATTCCATGACTGCCTCCAGTGAAAGTCCTTCTTCATTTGTATTTAGTAGGTTTAGTATGTCATTGGTAATATTGTTGTGTGTTTTAATATTGAGCTCAATGGTTTCCAAGAAATTTTCTTCATACGTACCATGACCAGGGAGTGCACCACAAATTGGCAAGGATAAAATTTTTTTCAAAGTCTGTATGGTTTGATTCGCATCAATGATATAAGGAATTTTATGTTTAACTAATGTTTCTTTTCCGAAATATGAATCTGCAGCAAAAAGAATACCATTAATGATGAACCCCATTTGTTCATAACTATGACCAGGAAGGGAGATACATTGAATAGAAATTCCACCAATTTCGAATGTCCCTTCTGATAAAAGAACGTCTACTTTAATTGGAGCACCTTCTACAAACTTATTTCGCAATTCTTTCGGAGGTTTGGCTCCATGATATAAATATAATGGCTCTAATAATGGATTTTCCATGATCGCGGCCTCAAATGGAGGAGCATAAATCGTAACGTTTTTTTGATTTTTTAAATAAGCTGCTCCTCCGAAATGGTCGGCATGTGCATGAGTGATAAAACAATTCGTAATCGGTAAATTTTCACTTTCTATAACTTTTATTACTTTTTTAATTGCTTGTGGTTCCAAACCAGTATCAATAATTATCCCCGTATCAGAACCATTTGTCACATATCCGATATTTACTGTAGCATGATAATAGTAACAACCTTGTTTGATGTTTATCCAACTCACTTGAGACAATCCTTTCCAAATAGGTAATTACTAAATATATTCGTCAATGTATAATCCTTTTCCTTGCCCGTTTTTCTTATTTTTTCTCCAATGATAATAATTAAGATCATTTTCAATCCTTTTCGTTTCCGATAGTTTCTTCATTTTTTGTACAGCCTCCACGTTTCGATTTAACAAATTGGTTCTTATCATATAATCCTCATATTGTTGCATAGGAACTGGAAGGAAATAAACCATTGTTCTCTCTCCTTTCAATCATACATTTACCCTAAAATATAAATATTCAAACTATTCAAACAAATAAATAGAGCGAAATCCGCTCTATTTTTCACTTGGAATATTATTTTTTTTGATTGATCATATTAGCAATGGTAGAAAAATCAATTTGACTTCCGTCTTTCACAATCGTTTCAACTATTTTATCTTCAAGTTCTTTTGGAACCTTTTTATTAGCTATTTGAGAAACACGTTTCACAACGTTTCTAACAGTATTTTCATCTTTAAAGTTTGCTCCTTGTAAGGAATTCACTAATTCGAAAATATCTTTCATATTGACGCCGGTTCGTTTTTCGATATT
>JGI1652J44930_10001136_pt1 | contig 10200 bp, 9 predicted proteins | sample NewIslsDNAsample_FD_44930 | JGI IMG/M metagenome (IMG submission 44930)
GATTTCTCTTCGCTCCGCTGTTCAAACTCCTGGACCACCGACAGAAATTCGCCGATGTTCTCCAGGCGCCCCTCCGCCTCCAGCGTTCCTTCCCGTTCCAGGGATTCCCGNTAACCAGTCTTCTCCAACACTTCTTCGGTCAATTCCCGGGCGGACAGATATTCCGCCATCCCGTGCAGGTCGCGGATCAGGGCGGCAAAGGACTGCAGGGGCCGCAGGAAACGGGGAGCCAGCCCGATTTGCTCCGCCTCCAACAGGGCGCGGTAGAGGGAAATCCCCCTTTCTTCCGCATAGCGGACGATCTTTTCCATCGTCCCCTCCCCGATCCCGCGGCGCGGCACNTTGATCACCCGCCTCAGGCTGAGGTCGTCGTCGGGGTTGACCACCAGCCGGAGATACGCGAGGAGATCCTTGATTTCCTTTCGCTCGTAAAACTTGATGCCGCCGACGACCCGGTACGGGATGTTGGACTTGAGCAGCACCTCCTCCAGCACCCGGGATTGGGCGTTGGTCCGGTAGAGAACGGCGTAGTCGCCGTAGTTCCTGCCTTCCCGCTTGCCCCGGAGAACGGTTTCCGCCACGAAAAACGCTTCCTCGTGCTCGTTTTCCGCTTCGAACAGGCGGATCGGCTGGCCNGTGCCGTTTTCCGTCCACAAATGTTTCGGCTTCCGCCGGGTGTTGTGGGAGATCACGCCGTTGGCCGCGTCCAGGATCGTCTGCGTGGAGCGGTAGTTCTGTTCCAGGCGTATCACTTCGGCTTCGGGATAATCCCGCTCGAAATCCAGGATATTGGTGATGTCCGCCCCCCGGAAGGCGTAAATCGACTGGTCCGAATCCCCCACCACGCAAATGTTCCGGTGATGGGAAGCCAGCAGGTTGGTGAGCACGTACTGGGCGTGGTTGGTGTCCTGATATTCATCCACGTGGATATACTGGAATTTCCTCCGGTAATAATCGAGGGCGTCGGGTACCTGGCGGAACAGCCGGACCGTCTCCATCAGGAGGTCGTCAAAATCCATCGACTGATTGGCCCGCAGCTTGTTCTGGTAGGCTTCGTAGATCCGCGCGGCGATCTCTTCCCGGAAGCTCTCCGCCTGTTCCCGCATCTCCCGGGGCGAAAGGAGCCGGTTTTTGGCCTGGCTGATCCAGTAAAGATAACTGCGCGGATCGTGCTGCTTCGCATCCAGGTCCTGTTCTTTGAGAATCTGTTTGACGACGCTCACCTGGTCGGGCACATCCAGAATGGTGAAATTGCGGGAATAGCCGATCCGCTCCCCGTCCCNCCTCAGGATGCGCACGCACATGGCGTGGAAGGTGGAGATCCAGATCTCCTCCGCCTCCGGCCCCACGAGGGCGGTGATCCGCTCCTTCATCTCCCGGGCCGCTTTGTTGGTGAAGGTGATCGCCAGGATGTTCCAGGGGTGGACCCCCTTCTCCGAAAGCAGATAAGCGACCCGGTGGGTCAGCACCCGCGTCTTTCCGCTTCCCGCGCCGGCCACGATCAGCACCGGCCCTTCCGTGGTCTCCACCGCTTTTCTCTGGGCCGGATTCAGTCCGGCCAGCAATTNCCGTCCCGTATCCGTGGGTCGGCTCATATTCGCACTCCTTTTTCCTCGCGGTTCAAATAAGGTAGATCAAAAGACATCCCCCGGCCCAATCGCGGAGGGCCGTCATCGCAGAGCGTCAGGCCCCTCCTCCCGGGGGGTCTCCCTCACGTGGCGAACGGTTTGCACCGCGGCATCCACATTGTAATAGATCAGGTTGCCCACGACCACCGTATCCGCCAGGCGGGCGGCTTCCCGGGCCTGCTCCGGGGTGCTGATCCCCCCGCCGTAAAAAAGCCGGCTCCGNACGATCCCCNCCCGGGCCGCCCGAATCAACCGGGGGTCGCCGTAACGCCCGCTGTATTCCACATAGACGACCGGCATCCGAAAGAGGTGTTCCGCCAGGCGGGCATAGGCGGTCACCTCCTCCTCGGACAGGGAAGACCGGGCNTTGGTCAGGCGGGCCACCCTGGAATCCGGATTCAGGACCACATACCCTTCCGGCACGACCCGCTCCCAGGGGATATAGCGGCCGTACAACCGGATCGCTTCGTGGTGGGCGCCGATCAGCCAACGGGGATCTTCGGCGTTGAGGACGACGGGGATCAAAAAGCCGTCAAATTCGGGAATCACCGCCGACTTCGTCGATACTTCCTGATAACAGGGCACATCATAGCGGCGAACCCGCTTGAGCAATTCCCAGGTGTTTTCAAAGGTGATCCCGTCGGTTCCGCCGATGATCACCGCATCCGTCCCCGAACGGCAAATCCGGTCCAGGNCCCCGTCGGAAATGGCCCGGTTCGGATCCAGTTTAAACACGTGCCGCCACGAAGCCACCCGTTCCGACAACATTTCGGGCTCCCCCCTGTTCGTCGCACGCTCTAACTCATTATAACGCAAATGCGGCATGCCTCGCCCTGTCCGCCCGCCGGACGGAAGAAGCCGCTTNAGGCGCCCCCTGCGCACAAAAAAAGCGGAGTCGCCCCCGCCTGCATGGTTAGACCGATCGCCCGCCGCCCTTCCCCGTCCTTCGGCATCATCCGCTCGGCCTCCCGTCGATCCAGCCCGATCCCCTCACTCGCTTTCCGACGCTTCCTTCTCAAGCCGGTCGAGGACCAGTTCATAGCCGTTCATTCCGTAATGGAGACATCGTTTCACCCGGGAAATGGTTGCCGTGCTGGCACCCGTTTCAATCTCGATCTGATTGTAGGTGTAGCCTTCCCTGAGCATGCGGGCCACCTCCAATCGCTGGGCGAAAGCCTTGATCTCCCCGACGGTGCACAGGTCGTCAAAAAACTGATAGCACTCGTCGATGGTCTTCAGGCTCAGGATCGCCCGAAACAGTTGGTGCAGCTCCCTTTTGTTGATTTTATCCAACGGCATCCATCCTCTCTCCTTCCCGACGGGAGGCTCGTTTGCCCGATAAAAACGATTCGACCCGATCCGTCGAAATTCCTCCCCGCAGAAAGGGAACGGCCGTCTCCCCGCGAGTTCCCGGGCGGAAACTTCCGCCTCGCCGGATTGGCGCGACTTCCCCCGGGAAACCGCCGCCTTTCGGTGCCGAAGCCGCGATCAGCGGTACGCGACCTTCCCGTCTTCCGGCAGAACATTGATCCAGGTCTTTCCGGGCAGGAGGGGAAGCATTTCCCCGTTCCGGACGGGGACGATCACCCCGCCTCTGCTCTCCCACTGGATCGGTATCGCTTTTCCCCGCTGAAACAAAACCCCCGAACCGGGCCCCTTCAGGTCCACTTCCCGGCGTCCCGCCGCATCCTTCACCCGGTGTTTGGCCTTGATCACAAGCACATTGTCCATCGTCAAAGGCTCGCCCGTCTCGCGGTCCACCTGCTTTTCCCCCTGGGTGTAGCGGACGTATTCCCCGGATTCTTCGTCATAACGGTAGCCTGCCTTGTAGAGCCGGTGATAAACCAGGTCGATCTCAGCGGCCGGCTCGCCCTCCGACGTCGCTCCCTCCTCGTCGAACCGATAAACCCGCTTCGTCTCCCGGTCCCCGTACCCTTTGATCCGCGCGGCTTCCTGCAGCCGGCCAAGATCCGTGTAAAGGTTGTGGGGCGCGCGCCGGTCCGATTCCCTGCGGAAATACCGGGCATCCTGGTGGATCCCGTCCAGGCTGGGCCATCCGCTGGTGCGGACCTCNTCAAGGGCCTCCGTCGAGCCGCCCGCATGAACCGCCACCGCGTTCAACCCCCGGCCCAACTCCAAATAATAGGGGCGCAAACTGCGAACCGGCCCCACTTTTCCCTCGGTCCGGCTGTGATAAAAGGCGGCAAAGCGGGTAATCTCCCCCTCCGCCAGGATCTCCACCACCAGATCCGCCCGGTTCAATCCGGATTGGGGCCTCGCCTTTTGGTGATTGTTCACCATCACCATCAGCGTGGGGTGAGCGGGCCCCTCCGAAGGCAGTCCGGTGAGCGGATCCGGCGGAGGCGGCTGCTCCGCTTCCCCGGGCTCCCCCGTCGCTTCCCTCTCGGTTTTGGACGGCATCCACCCACATCCCACCGGCAGCAACAACAGCGTCACAGCGAGCAGCAGCGCACTCCATCCGCGCAAAGCGATCACGCTCCTCACGAAATCCGAAGTTATTCACCCATTATTTCCCAAAACCCGCTTCGCCTCACCCGACACGCCTGTAAGAAACTTTATTTTCCTTAAATGATAATAAATTACATANCAGACGAAAAAGCGCCCGACCCGGGGCGTCCATCCCCGGGATCTCCGCCGACAAAAAAGATCCTACCACCTTCTTCTCCTTTCTTCTGCTCCATCCCTTTTTTGGCAAAGGGCGGCCCGGGGGCATGGGATGCCCCCCAATGTCATAGGCATAGGAAAAGGGAGCGAAGGGAGGATTTCGAGCCCCATATTTTCGGAAAGCCGTCCGGCCCATCGACACCCGCGCTAATTCAAGAATCCCTCCGAACCTCATAAAACATCAGGTTTTTTCGGAACAAGACGCAATCACGCGGGACACAGCCACAGCCCAATGAATGCCTCATTATTTTTCCTTATATATGCAGCATGACGTTTCGCGGAAAATGGCAGCATAGTTTAAACTTTTATTATATAATATAAAATAGGAAGGAATTGAGAAATTGACAATCGAATAAATTTGTACTACAACTGGCTTCGGAGGAGATTTCATGCCGTCGTGGGACGAATACATCATCGGCAACCTGGACGAATTTTCCTGGATGAAATATGTCATTCTCGGGTTCGCCTTGGTGCTCTTCTTCGCAGCAATCGCGATTTGTTACCGAATTTTCACAGGCAAATGGATCCCCTACGGGTTTCAAACCCCCGAAAAAAAGGGTATGGACAAAACGACGGGATCCGATGTGGAAATCAGCGGCCTGCCGGACGAGATGGAGTCCGCCGCCGAGGTGGCCCCCGGACTGTATCCGCTCAAGGACTACATGAACGAAAAGGATCGCAAGATCGACATGTTGAAAAGGATATTGCATCATATTGAACAGGACATGAAAAGGGAGGCCGATCGGAACAACAATTTCATCGCCGTGCTGGAAATCCTGGCGGACGGGGTATCAACCGCGCTGATCCGTTCGTACAATAAATCGGGAGATGCTTTCGAGATTGACTACCCCTACGTGATCGACAGCATCCAGTCGGCCATGGCCAATGAGAAAGCCGTTCATCCGGGCGTCGCCGTTTTCATCGTCGATCCGGAGGACCGCGGACGACTCCGGCCCTATCAAGTGATCGGCTTCGGCTCCAGCTTCCGCAATTACCGCCCCTCCCTGACCATCAAATCACCGGAAGGATGGGTCTGGCTGAACGAGTCCACCAAGTATTGGGACAAACTCCTGGACTGCGAAATCCCCTTTGCCGAGCTCCCACCCCAAACCCGATCGATGATCGCCAGTCCGATCTTTGCCAACGAAGAGAAACTGGGCATCCTGACCGTGAACGCCGACGTGCCCGATGCTTTCGAGCATCCCCTGTATCCCCGATATGTAGCGGCCTTCGCAAAGGTGCTGACTTCCCTGCTGTACATCGATCGGAAATTCTCGCAAGGATCCTTTGAGGAGGGTAAACCGGGATGAGAAAAAAGCCGACCTTCCATCAACGGGTCAAGGCATTGCACGACCAGTACCGGGCCGGCGAGATCAGCAGAGAAGAGTATATGGAGCTGGTGAAAGCCGGCCGGTTTGACCAGGTGATTCAATCGATCGACAAAAAGTTTGAGCGATATCGGAGAATGCTGGACAGCCAAGCGGACAACAAGGCTTGAGGCAAAGCCGATTTGCCTTCGGGCCATCCATCCCATCCACGGGAAAACGGCGAATCCCTCCCCTTTTTCTCTTTTAAATTATCCGCAAAAAACCGGGACGGACTGTCCCGGTTTTTTTTGGAGAGCCGACTTCCCGCTCCGGCTTACCGGGGGAAGCATCCCCAGCCCCGGCAACCGATTCCCCGGGGAAGAAGCGAAATCCGCCCTCCCCCTTCCTGAGCGACGAACAGCCTTAACCACCGGCGAAACCCACAAAAGGTGGTTCCAGGTGGTGCCGATCGGCCGATCGGCAGAAACCGTTTCGGAACATTCGTTTTCATCCCGGGCCCAATGCCGAGCATTGTCTCCATTTGTTTCATTGTTCATGGTAATTTTTATCAAAAATGGGGTCTCCGAATCCCCTCCCGGCCCGGGATCAAGTGTTTCATCATCGTTACAGGTTTGTAAAACAGAATCATTTTCGCCTGTTCCGCAATCTCTCCCAACCCCTGTCACATCAAGCGATCGGGAAAAATTGAGGAATGGGGAGGTTGTAATTTAACTAATAATTAGTAATATATTAAATTTTATCAATTGTATATTGGCGCCAAGTCCTCACAGGCGGAAAAAGAATTGTCGTAACAACGGGTACGTGTTATCATAGGTACGACCGAGGGATTAACTGCCGCAAGTGCAGAAGAGAGAAGTGATCCGCCATCGAGGAGAAACCGATTTTTTCGTTTCTGCTGGTTGTCCGAAACGAAGAAAAATATTTGGAAAACTTGTTGGAAGCGATTTTAAACCAGGACTTTCCCCAGGACAAGTACGAAATCATCGTGGTGGACGGGGAATCCGTGGACCGCAGTCCGGAAATCATCGAGTCATTCCGGAAACGTCACCGGGACCGGATCCGCGTGTACAACAATCCGAAGAAAACGCTGGCGACGGGATGGAACCTGGGCATCCAGCATGCCAACGGGGAATACGTGATACGCGTCGACGGGCACAGTCAAATTCCCCGGGATTTTCTGTCCAGCACCTACCGGGTTGTGCAGCGGGTGCCCTCCGCCGCCTGCGTGGGCGGGATTGTGGAAACCGTTGGAAAGGGCTTTTGGGGAGAGGTCAACGCGTACGTCTACTCCCATCCCTTCGGGGTCGGCAATTCCAAATTCCGCACGACCAAATCGGATTGGGAAGGATATGTGGACACCGTACCCTATGCGGCATACAAGCGGGAGATATTCGACAAGGTTGGTTACTTCGACGAGACCCTGAAGCGGAATGAAGATCTGGAAATGCATGCCCGGATCCGGAACCAGGGAGGCACCTTCTTCCTGTCCACTTCCATCCGTTCCACCTATTTTGTGCGCAACACCCTGTCCGCCTTCATCAAGAAGTCCTTCAGCGACGGCAAATGGACCATGGTGGCCAGCAAACGGGGGATCGGCGTGCTGAGGTGGCGCCATCTCATCCCCTTTTTGACCGTGCTGGTGGGACTGGTTCTGGGCATCGGGGCCTTTTTCAGCCCTTTGGCCGGATACACCCTGCTCAGCCTGATCGGCGCCTATTTTGCGCTGCTGATTTATTCTTCCTGGGGGATCGTCAAAAAAAAGGGATGGAAATACTTCTTCCCCTGCATGTTGAGTTTTTTCCTGCTCCATTTCAGCCGGGGTCTCGGTTCCGTCGCGAGTTTATTTAGCAAACACTACTGGAGGAATCATGAAAGAGCTCCGCAAGAACTTGCCGACGCTTCCCGTTGATTCGGCCAAGATCCTCGAATACCGAGTCCAGTGTCAGAAACCGCGGCGGAAGGAAGACCTCTGGTCCTGGTATGTGCTCAGGAGGATCTCCATCTACATCACCTTGCTGCTTCGACGTACTCCGATCACCCCCAACGCGGTAACCTGGCTCAGCCTTTTCTTTTTCATCCTTTCGGGCTGGCTCATGCTGTGGACAAAGCCCTGGGCGATGCTGACGGCGGTCCTCGCCTACAACCTCGGCTATCTGTGCGACTGCATCGACGGCGAACTGGCCCGTCTCAGAGGGAAAACCGGCAGGCTGGGGGTCTTCCTCGACACGCTGATCCGTTACACGAGCATCCCCATTCTGGCAGCCTTCGCCCTTTCGGCTCACGCCTTGGCCGCGGAAACATCCCTTGACCTGTGGTCCGCCTCGGGGGTTTACCTTGCGACCCTGGCTGCCACGATGGGCTTGGCCATTCCCTTCGCCTACCATTACACCCATATGCAGACGGAGGAAAGCGATCCGGTCAGCGACATGCGGACCACATCCTTTTTTTGGGAATGTGTCGCCTTTGTCACCGGGCTGCCCGGATTTTTCGCCATGCTTCCCCTGTTTCTCTGGCTGGAATCCCTGTCGGGCCTGCCTTTGATCGCCTGGTTCATCGCCTCTTTCCTCATCCTGTGGGGGGGAAAGACAGCGTTCCGGTTATATCACGTGCTGAAGGCACTGAATTCGAATTGAGGATGCAAGGAGTGTCGAATAATGAAAGTGGTCATTCTCGCAGCCGGTGTAGGCAGCCGATTGCGGCCGGAAACGGATGACAAACCGAAGGCAATGATTCGGGTTCAGGACAAACCCCTGGTGCAATATCAGGTGGAGAGCGTCCTGAAGGCCGGATTCAAGGAAAAGGACATTCACATTCTCGGCGGCTACAAGATGGAACGGATCCAGGAACATTTCCGGGGCACGGATGTCCGGTTCATCTACAATTCCCATTTTGACACGATGAACAACATCTACTCCTTTCTTTTGACCGAATCGATCGGGGACGACCTGCTCCTGATCAATTCCGACGATTTTTACGACGATCGCATGATTCCCCTGCTCCTGAACCACGACGCCCCGACGGCAATCCTGGTGGACCGGCAAAAGAAACTGACGGAAGAAGCGATGCGCGTCAAGCTTGAAAACGGCCGGTTGACGGAGATCAGCAAGAAAATCCCGTTGGATAAAGCAGACGGGGAATACATCGGGATTTCGAAACTGGCCAAGCCCGATTTGGAAATCCTTTACCGCACGGCCCGGCAAATGATCGAAGCCGGCGACACCAATGCCTGGTATGAGAACGTATACGATGCTTGTGCCGACGCCGTCACCATCGTCGGCGTGGACACCTGCGGATATCCCTGGATCGAAATCGACGACTTCAACGACTTGGAAACCGCCCGCAAAATGGCCGCAACCGTGTTGAATTAAAACGGAGTGATTCCATTGGCAAACAAAATTCGCATTCCCATCCATTTGATCATCGAACACGGCGCCGTCTCCCGCCTCCCGAAGACCCCGGTGTACGAATGGTTGAAGGACAAAAAGGTGTTTCTGATCTGCGGGAGCAACAACACCCTCAACCTGGCCGGAATGATCCGGGACACCATCCGGCCCCAGGCGCGAGAGATCCACATCCTGTCCTGCGAAAGCAACACGCTGGACACCATCAACCGGCTGGAACGGAAGGTGTTGGAGGATACCCCCGACTACATCTTCGGCATCGGCGGAGGAAAAGCCCTGGACGTATCCAAGGTGGTCGGAACCCGCTGCAACGTGCCGGTGGTCCTGTTCCCCACCGCCGCTTCCAGTGACGCCATCTGCTCGCCGGTTGCCGTTATTAAAATGATGCACCGGAGCACCAGCATCGGGGTTCGAATGCCGCTGGCGGTGGTGATCGACCTGGACATCCTGGCATCCAGTCCTCCCCGGCTGGCGGCCGCCGGGATCGGCGATCTTTTGTCCAACAGGACCGCCCTGTTCGATTGGCAACTCGCTCACCAGGCCGGCATCGAAGAGATGAACACCTTTGCCGCCTTGATGGCCAAAAATGCGGTTGAATCCTTCATGAACACCGTGAACCGGGGAGATCTGGACCGGTCCAGCCTGTTGAAGTCCGCCGCCGAATCGCTGATCATGAGCGGAATCGCCATGTCCGTGGCCGGATCCAGCCGTCCCTGCAGCGGGTCGGAACATTTGATCAGCCATGCCCTGGACTTCCACTGCGGGGCCAAGGCCCTGCACGGAGAGCAGGTGGCCATCGGCGTCCTGATCTCCCAGTACCTGCAAAGCAAAAACGGCAACAAGTGGAGGAGCTTCACCCCTATTACGAAAAGCTGGGACTGCCGACGCATTATGAGGATATCGGCTACACCAAGGGGGAAATGCGCCGGGCCATCCGTCTGGCTCCCTCCATGCGAAACCGGTACACCATCCTCGATGAATTCAACCTGACGGACAAAGAGATCGATTCCATTTTGGAAGAAGTCTTCCCCGAGGAAGCGAAAAACCGCTATCGCTCGATCGGTTCAGCAGCGAAATAAGGAGTTCATCCGGAATGCTTGCAGAGATGATGAAGTACAAGGAATTGCTTTATTTTCTCGTCCACAAAGAGGTACGCAT
>JGI1652J44930_10001139_pt1 | contig 10182 bp, 8 predicted proteins | sample NewIslsDNAsample_FD_44930 | JGI IMG/M metagenome (IMG submission 44930)
TCCATCTTCCCGGCTTTTTTAATTTCTTCTTCTCGGTAGCGGACCCGCGTCATAAAGGCATCCACGCCGCTTCCTTTCGGATCAATGATCATTTGACCGGGTGCATTGTCGTCATGGATCCATTGCTCCAGCAGATTTTCCGCCTTGGTGAGCAGTAAAGATGTTTTTAGGAACCCAGTCTTGGCAAAGGCTACTGCGTGCTGAGTAGCGATACGGTGAGGTAGATAGAGCTGGCGTTCAGGTGTTAGTGGATCTATCGAGGTGCCGAACCGAACGCCGGTATTTAGTTCGGTTTTTGGAACTGGCTTTTCGGTTTTCTTAACGTGAGCCAGAATTCCTCGCAGATCCCCTTCTTCCGGTTCCTGATAAATACGGTCATCCCCTGGAGGCAAATGGAGCAATTGAGCTAGTTCGCGATCCGTCCACACCATGCGCCCGCCAGGAAGCGGCCAAGGAATTGGATTGACGGTAAGGATAGGGTGTAGATAGCGAAGCGGATTCCACCAACGAATTTTCCGGAAGTGCAAAAGCCCGTGATAGTTGCATGTTGACTTGATCGCTTTTGCTATGGATTGAAGATGAAAAAAAGAGCCGTTGGACGACCACAAGGTGAGAGTCACCCGAAAAACGCTTTCTGTCCCCGTCATATTTTTGGTCAAGGACTTCTTGCGGTGTTGTTCGTATGGATCCAGTTCCGTGATTTTCTTTTCCTTCAGGCTTTCAATCATTTCCTCATTGCGGTCTTCCAAGTCATCCAGATCTGCCGGGGAGAAGATCAAATCCAAATGGACTCCTGGGCGGAATGCGGCCAGGATCGACCCAAGATGGCTTTCCTTTTCGAAAGCTTTCAATGGCAATCCTTTGCGGCGACCGCCGGTAAATACAAAATACCCTCCCTTACCATCTCCCTTTTGCTTGATAACCTTTCGGAAATCATCGTGGGAAATTGAGCGATATCGGGCGGTTGGATAAACACTCTTCAATGTGTGTTTCACACCGCTTTCCCGGTCCTGGGNGTATCCCAGGTACATGCGAATCGGACCGGTTTTCTCCTCCGCATCGACTGGCCAGGCGATATGCAGCCGGAAATACGGCTTTCCCTTTTTCCAATATTCCCGTCCTACCCGCTGCATGTTGGCAAAGTCTTGGACGAACCGGAGGACTTTTTGCGGTTCCAGCTGGATATCAGTGGATGGGTAAATCTCCATATATCGAACTTCTTTTCTTGCTCGATAGCGGTAGTACATGGAACGGGTGAGTTTAAAAATTTGAATTGAACAAACGGTCAACAAAAAAGTGGCTAACAAGATTAAAGCGATTGCAATTATCATCTGGTTAATTTCAGAGACTTTCTCCCATCTGATTTTGGTGGAGATTGCCCCACCGACAATCAAGACTATCAACCAAAATTCTATTGGAAATCTCTTTTGTTGCTTTTGGGCTTGCTTCATCGGTCTTCACCTTCCTAAATAAGCCATAGGATCACGAGCCATTCCATTTTCGCGAACCTCAAAGTGTAAATGGTCCCCTGTGGATTGCCCGGTACTTCCTACCCTTCCCACCACTGTTCCCGGTTCCACTTTTTGTCCTAACCGTACNCTGATTTGTGACAAGTGGGCGTATCGAGTACTCAATCCGTTTCCATGATGAATTTCCACCAGCTTTCCGTATCCTCCGGCCCACCCCGCTCGGACGACAATTCCTCCATCCGCAGCTAGTACAGGAGTACCAGAAGGTGCGGCAATATCTNTTCCTGTATGAGGTTTTCGAACGCCTTNAATGGGGTGAACTCGTGTTCCAAACGATGAAGTCACCTTGCCTTTTTGTTGTAAGGGATATAACAATCTTCCACCAGAAGAGGATGATAAAATTGGTTGTTGTGCAGGTGCTGCATAGGAATTAGCAATAGATAAAACATCCTCCACATACCAATTGGCATGGTTGTAGTCCCAAATCGCCCACCAGAGGGGATTATCTTTTCGTTCGGGATGACGTTTATTTTTTTCAATTCGATCNGCCAGCATATTGGCAGCTGACATAATCGCATCATGCTCATTCCAAATATCCACTTTTCCGTCTCCATTTCCATCTACACCATATTGCTTAAATGTCCCCGGCATAAATTGCATTGGTCCGAGTGCGCCCGCGCTACTAATCATGGATTTTTTGGAGCTATTTGATCTCCCGAAATTGGTTTCTCTCTTATGGATGGCAGCTAAAACATTCCAAGGAACTCCATACTTTTCCCCAGCAGCCTTATAAACCGCTATCAAATCCGGAGGAATCGACTCTGCTTCTTTACTTGCTTCCGGCTGATATACCTGATTTTCCGTTGCATGGGATGAAGTCGAAAAGTTAGTTAGGATAGTTCCAGCAAGCAGGAGGCCCAATGCGAGTAAAATTGGTCCCAAAAGTATTGCGACTATCACAAAGAACAAAGAAAACCTTAAAACAAGTCGTTTGAAAATGCCTCTACTTTCCATTGACCTCCCTCCTTAACCAGGCGCTCATAGAGCCACAACTCTTCTCCATTTACTTCAGCAATCGTGTTCATCTCGACCCCATCAATCGATTGGACTCGATACACATCGATTTTTTTCCACCGTTGTTTTTTCTTTGGTACTTCGAAACGAGGACGAATCTCTTGAAATAGTTCAGGTGTAGTGATCTTCTGAAGTTCATATATAACCGCATCAGAATCCACATTACTCAATGTCATAAGCCAATGGAATCGCGCAGCCACCATTGCGGCTTCCCTTTCTTCCNGGCGCATGTTTTCAGAATGAACTTGGATTTTCGGAGGTTTGATGGAAAGAGGTTTTTTTGGTTGCGTGAAGGACGAACGTGATTCTTTAGTTTGAGTTGGTTGATTTACTTTCTCCTCCCTCACCTCTTGTGAAGTGGCAGGNCGAGAATCAGCAGGGCGGGAATCAGAGGTATCATCTGGGTGAAGAAAAAAACCTCGCAACAAAAAAATCGCTCCAGATCCAATAAACACAATTAAGAATAACCNATGAAATGTCCTCATTCTCAGAGGCATTGAAATAGAAGCCGCTGCACTCTGTGCAGCGGCTTCTTCCTCCTTTCGATTAGCTTTTCTGATCTTTGGTAAAGGNTTTGTTCTCCCTCAGATACTTAAGCACATCCTCTGTCTTTGGAGCGTAATCCTTCCAATTCGGTGGAGAACTAAACATTTGTTTCAACTTGCTTTGTCTACGGTAATTCTCAACAGCGGCAAAGTATTCTTTCTGCCGTTGTTTCTCCAATTGATCAAATGCTTTTTGGTATTGATGATGCATAAACTCATAACCATGTTTTTTCCACAAATCAAACTCCGGGGTATTTTTAGGCGGTGGCTCAGGCGGAAGATAGCTCCAGTCCCTTGGCGGGGGATCGATCATTTGACGATAATCCGGAAGTCGGGAAAATGCAGTGATCTCTTCCATTGTTTTTCCGTCTTGCGGTCGTTCCCTCAGCCAACTCCGCCGATCCTCTGTATTTAGCGGAGAAAATCCTTTCTCCTTCATCTCTACATAGAGCTTTCGAGCATCTTGTGACAGATTAGCTTGAATTCTAGAGCCTGTTTGAACCGAACCAACCGGCCCNAGATGTTCCAACATCCTAAGTGCTTTGCCTCTTTGCCCTTCTTTTGTCATCTGATGGAGAAATGCCATCCGAGCATCTTTTGAATTCGGATTAAGGCCCCGACTTTCGAACTCTTTTTGGGCTTTGTTTGCCTCAATTTGGGACCTTCTCCATCTCGCAATGGCTTTCATGGGGCCATAATGAAACATTTCATCGCGGCCCAAATAAGCCGCTGTACCTTTGGCAACTGCTTTGGGAACNGATGTTGTTAAACCTTTAAAGCCCTCGATTCCTTTAAAGACTCCGCGGCGAAGGACGTTACCAAATCCATCCCATTCAACCAACCGCAAAGAACCGCCGCCAGGCAACGTAATCTCTATCCGATCCAGTACAACCATAAACTCAACAAACATAGCTCCACCAAGCAAAATTTGCAACAATACTTTGGCCGTGAAGCCCCACAACCAATCAGAATCCAAGCTCGATACATCCACTTTGCTTATCGCGGTCCAGAATACCAATACGGAGCCAAGAAGAATCGCAATAAAGAATTTCATCGCTGACGCGGTGAAAACTGACCAAACCCACTCTACTACTTCCCGCCATCCGCGTTCCGGATCGATAGCTAGAAGCAACCGGATGCCACCCCAAAAAATCCGGGCTAATAGTTTGCAGCTCCACCAAAGCATCCAGGCCGCCAAAACAAGAAAGAGAATATCCAGAACCAAAATACTGATGCATTCGGTTAAAAATCGTTCGGTACGTTTTCCCAACCCGTCAGAAGTCATCATCTTGAAATCTTGATTCAGCGCGACTCCAGTGCTTGCATCAATGTATTTTTGGCCAACGGGATTTCCATCGGGTCCAATTGCTTCCCCCGTTAAATACTCCCGACGAAGTTCTTTTTTATCCCCGCCATATTTGGCGATTTCCTTGAAATACTTCTCACCTTTTTTCGGGTCCTCGAAATTAAGGGACAAAGTTGGTTCATAAATCAAGGTGCGATGCAAAGCATCTTGAACCTTTTTGGTGGCTTCTTTCGTAGATAGCTCTGCCTCTGCTGGTGTAACTTCTTCCCGCTCTGCTGCTTGACGCCTCGCCAGTCTTTCCTCTTCCAAATTTGTCGGATCTGGCCTTTCGTCAATTTCAACAAACCCGAGCATACCAGCAAGGGTGTACTTTCCCAGACCATTGAAATTCTCGTGGGAATCGCGGGCCATTTCCGGCATGTCGTGATACAAAAGCATTGCCAATCCNCTGATGGCAGCGATGGAGAACAGATAANCATACATCAATCGGGTCCTTCGTTGGGCAAACAAATAAACAACCCGAACCATCCCCCACAAAACCATCACTGCCCAAAGCGGTTTCCAGACCCACTTTTCAAACACGCGAATCGTGTTTTCCAGGGCATCAATCATTACGCGGATAAACGGCACTTCATAAGCCCAAGTATAGATTTTGATGACTAAAGTAGTGAGACTAACCATCCACCTCCAACCCAAGTCATAAACGATATTTATCCCGCTCAGAAGGCCCTCTTCGCTACTTTCTCCAGGAGTAAAGATTCCATAAGTCTTTTTCGGCACATAGTCCAACCGGTAGTAAGAGCCAGGACATGCTCCAAACTCATCTGGCCGNTCTATACATCCCTCCGGGACTTCCCCCAACATTTTTTGGCGCTCTTCCACTTGGCTAAAAGGAGGATCGGCATAAGCCGAAGCAACAAAACTGAATACCAAGACAAAAACGAAGAAAAAACACCCAAATTTTATGGTGCTTCGGCTCACTTCACACACGCCTCCTTCCATTCCACTTGTTTATGATCTTTCATGATTTGTTCGGGAGTTTGTTCTACTCGATGAGCATAAGTTTGATAAACCAGCCACTTACCATTGACATTTTTCATATCTACCCATCGAACGTTTGCATATTTAGGCGGAATATTTTGAGGGTCGAATATTATCATAACTGGTCTGGTTCCATCATAGTTGTCTGGGAGAGATGCAACATAAACCTTTCCTGGCTTATGCTGTTCCAGAGAATTCATCCGCTGACTCAAGTTCTTTCTCATTGGAGAGTCTTCAGTAGTTAATTTCATCACTTCACTTTTGTCCTTTTGAATAAGCAATGCTGACCAATAAGAAACCGAATTTTTTTCCCACGGCTCTAGGTCATTATCGGAACAAAACCATGCCGCCTCTTTTTGTAATAGCCATCCTGCAGAAAGAACTGCGATCAAAATTCCTATGGATAAAATCCACCTCCAGCGTGGAATTCGCTGGAGGTGTGTCCGAAGATGTTTCAAATNTTTCATGTTTGTTTTCACCCCTAGGAAACCGAAACTGACACTGATTCCGGTTTTGTATCAAACATCCTTCTCCTGTCCTCGTCAGGGGTTATAAAATCAACTCTTGCCGTCCGACCTCTCGAATCTCTAACGACNGCTGAGGAAAATTGACGCTCTTCTCCTTCCTCTGGACGACTCTTGGCGATCTCTATGAGCTCCTTGCGAATGGTATTCGAGAAAGGAACATTCAGATATTTCAAGGCGCGTTCGGTTTCTTCATCCGTCGTCGTTCCCATACAGACGTATGTTCCAATCAGCCCCATCAGATCTTCGGGGATGTCAAGAGCACTCTGGCTTGCAAACGCCAACCCGGTATTTTTAGCTCTTCCGTACCGGCTCTGTTGATCGGCCATCTGTTTCCCAGCCTTTGTGTTCAAAAATGACCAAGCCTCATCATATACCCCGAATGAAAACCCAGGGTAGTTAAAAAGATAATCCAGGTTGAATAGCGCCAACATGTTTAACACAGCTAAGCTGATTCCCTGGAGAATATTTTCTGGGCGACGTTCCTTGGGGAGTTCCAGTCCTTCCGGCTGAATCAGAACCAAGCCCGGCCCCTCTGGCAAATCCAAATCTCCACCTTCACCGAAAATCAATTTCCCCAAGGGATATTCCGCACAATAACCCATAAAATCAGCCAATCGTTTGGATATGGAATCGCCACTTTCTTTCAATGCATTCCTTAAATCCTTCATCCTGGCTGAAGTACCCAACTCCTTGACTCTGGCTCCAGCCTCCCACAAGGCAAGCTGACGGTCAAAATCAACATCTCCTCCAGCCATCATTTGATCAATTAGAGAGATGGCTATTTCCCGCGCCCTCATAGGGTCCTTTACGACTTTAAAGGGATCTAAAATTCCTGGATACCGAGAGCCATCCAGGATAAACCGTCGAATCAAATGATGAAGAAATGGAAATCCTTCAAATCCCATCCGTTCGTCCCTTACCCAATGAGGTCGATCCGGTTTCAGATCCCAAATGGTTACTCTTGCTTTCCGGTAAATCACCATATTGACTGCCAATTCGTCTAACAAATGGCTTTTCCCAGCCCCTTGATCCCCAGTAACTGCCCAACTTGCATTCTTATGTCTCTGGATAGCAGATGGCGGATCAAACCGAACCACCTGCCCATATCGGTTGAACCCCATTGGGATACCAGTCGGGTCTCCAATCTGTTCCGATGCTCCTGGCATTGTTATATGGGCAACACATTCAGGAATAAGCTTTTTTCGATATCCATATCCCTCCCACTGAGGTGCAGGAAACCAGCTTTCAAAAAGCGCACGCTGATCGTCTTTGGGAGCAACCGCTAAACAGTTAAGGTTATTTAACCTCTCGATAGTCTCCCGTGTCTTCGATTGGACTTCTTCTTTCGTTCGAGCCGTTACCACAAACATCAGCCTACATTCCAACATAGGACTTTCTTGATTCTTGAGATACTGATGCAGTCCTCGAATTTCCTGATAACGCTTAACAATTTGATCGTCTTTATCGGCTTTGCTGATGTCGAACTCAGGCAAGTCAATACTCCGGTCTCCTCGAAGCCATCGACGCCTCTTGGATTCTTCTTCATCAGCTCGCGCTTTCGCCACATGTTTCATCTTGTCTAGCATATCTAAGGCCTGCTTCTCAACATACCTCCGAGATTCCCCCACTCCCATTTTCCGATAATGTAGCGTAAAGTCTAGGTAAGGGAGTTCAAGCAGCATTCTGGGTACTAGTTCATGAACCAAATCATCTTGTGGAGGAGTCAAGCCGCCTGTTTTTGAAATCAAAGCGGGAACGATGCAACTAATATAACGTTCTTGCCCAGGGCAACGAATAACCACATATCCATCGCCATCTTCCACTTCCGATTCTGCAATAACCCGACTATCTTCATCTGGCCAATCATGCTTCAGCGCTTCAGGAATCGGAATGTCATTCATTCCTCTAAAATAGTGATATCGATAGAAATCATATACTTCCCAACTTTCCATGGGCTCTAGCAACCAGTCAGGAAGTTCATTTTCCATTTCTTCAGCGGCTTTCAACACAGCTTCGATTTCCGATTTGGTGTATTCCCTTCCATCTTCTTGAAATCCCAGCCGTTTCATCAAGAATCTCTTCCCAAAAACGAAGGATTCTTTTATCGTGACCGGCCCTTCTGAGCCAACCGGAAGTTGGACCGCCAAAATATACTCAAATTCCGGNCTTGCAACATAATCAATTAATCTGTCCCATCCCTCCAAATTCTTCTCTGCTGCCGTTTTTTCAAGGGCTCCGGCAATCAATCGAGATTTTTCTTTTTCCCATTCGTGTTTGCGTTTTTTCACCCATAACTGTGCGTGCAACCCATTTTTCACAGCCGACCGAAAAAATTGCGATCGTTGTATCCAGGCTGCTTCTTTGTCCCTAGCGGATAGAGAAGTATAGGGAAAGGATTTAATTCGATAGAATTTAAAATACGCATTTCCAATGAAAGCAATTCCATCTTGAATCCGGGCAGGTAATCGGTTTGCAATATGCATCCAATCACCCCTTTTCGTACGTTGTTTTTCGAAACTGGTTCTCAAAGGCATAATCTCGTTTGCTATCAACTATCCAAGTCTGTTGAGGATTTTGGTATACCTGCTTTTGTATCGGCCTACCCATCCAAGTTACTTTTGGACGGATCATTTTGCGTATTTTGGAAGCTAGATAAGATGAAATCGAACGATGTTCTGTGTCCATTCGGTGCATCAACCAAAAGACGATACCAGTGGGTACCAGATAAAACAACCAGTTTTCTATTGTTGGAGGAAAAACAGTGGCGAAAGCCAACGTAGCAATCGCCACTGTTCCCGTTGAAAACAGAACAAATTGTCTCACACCATTTCTGAATCCCAGACGATAAAAGTTATACCACCGACGTTCTGTTTCTTCTACGTTTTCAAACGTTGGGATGAGATTTTCATCTCCACTCACCAAATCACCCTCTTTTTAGTCCTGCACCCATTTAAGTATAATGTCCCCCAACGAGCTAAAGATCCACAATCCAGCCCCACAGAAGGCTGCAATCAAACTCGCTTCCCACATAATCGAATACATTTCGTGTTTCTGTCGTCTCCAAGCAGCACCGATCATTCCTAAAACACCCACCAACGTAACTATAGCGCCAATCTGCCCCAATGCGTTATCCACAAAATTCGTTATGAAGTTCGGATCAATTTTCTTTTCCAAAGTTACTGCAAAAGCTTTGACGGCAAAGTGTTTCATAAATTGCCCTCCTCATTCAATTTTTGGACCTTCCAAGTACCATCTTCTTTTTTCAAGGTGACGGTGTATTCCAAAACAAACTGGTTATTATTCTTATCCAACAACTTTACAAACGCCTTGACTTGAACGGGCTTCTCTTGAACAGGCTTTATTTCTACTGATTGAAAAGTAGCAGAAAGGACTTCCAGTAAATTGCTAGATGATACAGACACCGAATAACGATTTACCAAATCTTGATTCCCCTCAAACCAACCCTTAAAAAAATTCTCCAACGAAGTTTGAATTTGATCTTGATCATCGATTTCGATGGTCAACAGATCTTCTTCAACTCCTTTTTTGGGCTCAGGAATTAAAGACGGCAAACCGGAGACAGCATAAGTCGATCCGGTTTTTGTCACTGGAACCGCAACATAAAAAACTCGGGTATCCTCCAATACAACCCTAGCCTCGATCCAAGCTTTTTTTCCTGGCTTTATCCATTTGCGATTCCAAGGATCTACCCGCCAGACCTTAGTCCCTGACGATTTTTCTCCTTCTTCAACCCCAGGGAGCAATTGATTTTCATCTTCAAGACGTTTATGCAGACCATAAGTGATATAAGGCTTCAATCGGTTGATGTGATCACTGCTGCTTTCTCCCGGTTTAATAGTAAACCAATGATTTAAAAAAAGTTCCACTGAGGTATATGCTGCATCTGGAACTGGAGCTGTTGGCTGCTTGGGTGCAACCACTACTTTTTGAGGTGGTTCTGGGTTTAATTTCTCATAAGCCCAAGAAATCGCGGTACCCGCTCCCAGCAGTGTAAGAGAACTGAAACCAACAACCATACTCCACCAAACCCTTTTTCTCATTCGATAATGCGAATTAGATATCACATAATCACCTCCGGATGATGTATCTCTCCCTGGGTTCTCGGAATGTGTTAATCATCTTAGGATCTCCTTCAGCTCAGCCTGGACAATGTATCGTTCTGGTGCGGAACCGATGTAATGGAAGGGATAGCAGGTGAT
>JGI1652J44930_10001140_pt1 | contig 10181 bp, 6 predicted proteins | sample NewIslsDNAsample_FD_44930 | JGI IMG/M metagenome (IMG submission 44930)
TTTTAACGGAAGGCTATCAAAGCAGGCATCATCCACTTTATGTTTAAACGCAAAGACGATATCCGCTGTGACGACTGTCTCTGGTTTGGTGACTCCGAGTTTATGCAGCAATTCTTTCGAATATTGGTCACGTACGGTAATAAAGTCCGCCATATTGGCGAAAACTTTCATTAATATTTTTCCCCATGTCGTATTTACAGGACCGATGCCTTGCGAGAAAAACATTACTTTCGTTCCACAAAGCTTTGCAAGAAAGACAATTAATAAATAATAAGGAAGAGGTCCGAATAGAAATCTCGTCGGATATGTATCTTGCAGCAATCCTCCTCCTCCGCTAATGAGCAAATCCGCTTCGCGTAATGCTTTGATTTTTTTTCTATTATCATGACGCCATCCGCGGTAAACACTTTTCACGTTATGCGTTTTTGCCGTTTTTTCTGGAGAAAGAGAAAATACGGTGATTTCCGGATGATCCAATTCTGCGCGAAGATTGTCGATAATCGCTTCCAGAATCGCTTCATCNCCAGTATTTCCAAGACCGTAAAAACCTGAAATAACGATTTTCAAAGAAACGTTTCCTCCCTCTATCCAATATCGTTTTTTCTTAAAAATAATTTCTGCCACAAAAATCAACCTTAATTGTAGCATTTGCCTATTCTATATTCAATGATGCAAAATATGTCGTAATTTGATATACTATATCATGATTGACAAAAACGGCTTGCAGTGAACATAATGAAGCGTGGCAAGTACATTTGCCAATTTCTAAACCAAAGCGAGGTTTTTTTGCGATGAAAAAAGTTTGTGTAGTTGGACTAGGATATATTGGACTGCCGACATCAGCGATTTTCGCGAATGCTGGCTTTGAAGTCGTCGGTGTGGATGTAAACGAAAAAGTCGTACAAACATTGAACACAGGCGAAATACATATTGAAGAAAACGGGTTGCCTGAACTTGTCAAAAAAGTAGTGCAAGAAGGCAAGTTCCGAGCCTCACTGGTTCCCGAAAAGGCAGATGTGTTTATTATCGCCGTTCCAACACCGATTCACGAAGACTATACAGCAAATATTGATTATGTCGTGGACGCGACGAAATCGATCGTTCCTTATTTAGAAAAAGGAAATGTTGTTATTGTGGAATCGACGATTCCGCCTCGCACGATGGATGATGTCGTCGCGCCGATTATTCGCGAACACGGGTTAGATCCAGAAAAAGACATTTATTTGGCNCATTGNCCTGAACGGGTATTGCCAGGTCGTATTTTAATTGAACTTGTTGAAAATACAAGAATTGTCGGCGGTGTCACGAAAGAAGCGGCGAAAAAAGCGGCTGACGTATACCGCGCCATCGTCAAAGGCGAAGTGATCGAAACAGAAGCCGTCACCGCCGAAATGTCGAAGTTAATGGAAAACACGTTTAGAGATGTCAATATCGCACTTGCCAATGAACTGGTTAAAATTTCGCAACGGATTGGCGTTGATGCGCACAAAGTCATTGAGCTGGCAAACAAACATCCNCGTGTCAACATCCATTTGCCGGGCCCTGGCGTCGGGGGNCACTGTTTGGCCGTTGACCCTTATTTTATTATCGAAAAAGCGAAAGAAGAATCACCGTTAATCCAAACGGCTCGACGCATNAATAATTCCATGCCGTATTTTGTCGTGGAACAAATTCAACGCATGACCGCCGAACTTGCGTCCCCAAAAGTGGCGATTTTTGGCTTGACGTATAAAGGAAATACGGATGACGTGCGGGAAAGCCCGGCGATTAAAATCTATGAATTATTAAAGCAGCACAGCCGGTTCGAAGTGCGCGCGTACGATCCGCATGTCAAACAAGAGCAAGTATCTTTTCCGCTTTCTACGTTGGAAGAAGCCGTTCATGGCGCGCACTTAGTTGTCGTTCTCGCTGACCATAACGAATTTAAAAACATGAAAGCGGAAGATTTTGCAGCGATGAAAACAAAGGTCATTTTCGATACGAAAAACTGCGTGCATCTTAACGATGAAAGCATAACGGTATATAAAATAGGAAATTTATATTCTGTTAAAGCAATCCAAGAATAACAGCCAAAGAGAGTATGATCGGTGATGGGGAAAGAAAAATATTTAGACGTGTATGTTTCCACGCTAAATTACGACGAAATTCTTGCCGATATCGAAAAGAGGATGGCGGCAGGAGAAAAATCAACGATTGTTGCTGTGAATCCGGAAAAGCTCATTGCCGCCAGTAAAGACGAAAACGTCAAACAGCTCATTAACTCGGCGACGTATCAAATTCCCGACGGCATTGGGGTCGTGCTCGCATCAAAGCTGAAAGGCGGACGCATCACCTCGCGCGTGACGGGGATTGATATGATGGAGCGGTTAATTGAGCTTTCCGCAAAAAAAGGGTATCGCGTGTTCTTATTTGGCGCGAAAGAAGAAGTCGTCAAAAAAGCGAAGGAAAATCTCGAAGCAAAATATCCTGGATTGCAAATCGTCGGTTACTCCAACGGCTACGTCAACGATTACGATTCGCTTATCCAAAAAATTAATGAGTCGAATGCCGATATTTTATTTGTGGCGCTCGGAAGCCCTCGGCAAGAGCTGTGGATCAAAACATATATGAACGATTTGAACGTGAAAGTGCTGCAAGGCGTCGGCGGAAGTTTCGACGTGTTCGCGGGGCATGTCAAACGGGCGCCAAAACTGTTCCGCAATCTTGGGTTAGAATGGTTTTACCGCCTTGTGACAGACCCGAAACGGTTCAAACGGCAGCTTGCATTGCCAAAGTTTTTATGGAAAGTATTATGGGAAAAACCATCGATGGAATGACCGGTTTGGGCCAATAAGTCGTGTCTCGTTCATTCCAACAGCAAGGGGAGATTCGGTTGAAAGTATTGCACGTCATTAGCGGCGGGGAAACGGGAGGGTCGCGCAAACACGTCGTCACCCTGTTATCNAAATTCCCGAAGGAGACGGCAACGCTCGTGGTGTTTCAAGAAGGGCCGCTCGCGAAAGAAGCGCGGGAACATCATATTGATGTCCGCCTTCTTCCGCAATCGTCCCGCTATGATTTATCNGTNTTGCATAAGCTCGTGGAGCTTATTCAGCACGAGCGCTATGATTTGTTGCATACNCATGGTCCGAGAGCCAATTTATATGGCGCGCTGATCAAGCGGAAAATCGGGATTCCGTGGATGACGACGATTCATAGCGACCCGCGCCTTGATTTTATGAAATCGGGATTAAAAGGCTTCCTTTTTACCCGCTTAAATTTATGGGCGCTAAAAAAAGTCGATTATTTCTTTGCCGTGTCCGAGCGGTTTAAAGACAATCTCGTCGCCTTTGGCATTCCGAAAGAACGGATCAAGACGATTTACAACGGCATCGACTTCAACGAAACATCTCCTGACCATCTGCTGCAACGAACCCATGTTGGCGTGAACGAAGACGANTTTGTCATCGCTATGGTCGCAAGATTGCATCCCATTAAAGGTCATGCGCTTGTATTNGAAGCGCTCCAATCGCTGCCGTATCGTGACATCAAGCTGCTAGTCGTCGGAGACGGCCCGCTGGAAGAGGAGCTGAAAGAAAAGGCGGCGAAGCTGCAAATCGAAAATCAAGTGAAATTTCTTGGGTTTCGTCGCGATATCGCCGCCATTTATTCCCTCTCTGACGTCGCGCTCATGGCTTCTTACAGCGAAAGCTTTCCGTTAGCCTTGCTCGAAGCGGCCAACGAACGCATTCCCGTCATTTCCACCGATGTTGGCGGAGTTAGACAGCTCATTGCCTCTAANGAGATGGGATGGATCGTTCCTGTCGGCGACAGCGCGGCGCTGGCTGGGGCAATCCAAGAAGCGCGCGAAAAAAAGCANCAATTAAAACAAATGGGGCAGACGTTGTACGAATANGCCTCTTCCCATTTTTCGNTACATCGCTTGTACAAAGAAACAATCACTACTTACCAAAATGTGCTGGAGAAACATCATCAAAAATGATTTTNGNAAATCGAAGTGAGTAAAAAGGAGTTTAAGCGATGCGTCTTCAACAACCGTTTACTTATTATGCTGTGATTTTATCTCTGTTTCTCGTTCCGCTTGTTTCTTATAAAACGTATATCGGTCCTTTGCCGCTGTCAGCGGAAGTCGTGATGATTCCGCTGTTAACGATTGCCGCTATCATCGATTATGCGCAAAAAAGGATCACGTTGAATGATTTGAACATAAAGCCGATTGCAGCGGCGTTTCTGTTATATTTCATCATTGCGGTTATTTCGTTAACGCAAGCGGTCAGCCTTGCTCCAGCCGCAATGGAGCTTGCCCGCTATCTTTCGTACGTTGTCTTGTTTCTGATTGTCGTGAAAGTTCGCTTTACGCGCGAACAATATATCCACTTTGCAAAAGTGTTTGGCCTATCCGTCTTGATCATCGGTGTTTACGGAATTGTGCAATACATTTTCGGCATTTCTTTGAATACCGCCGGGTTGTATGCCCTAAAGGAAGCGAAGGGACGCGTAGACTCAACGCTGGTGAATCCCAATTACTATGCCTCTTTTCTTAATTTTGTCATTCCGACTTTAGTGTTACTAGCGGTTGTATATTTCAAAGATAAAAAAGCGCAGCTATTGATGTTCGCGCTGTATGGCATTTACGTAATTAATTTGGTGCTCACCTATACGCGCGCGGCCTGGGTGGCGATGATCGGCGGTTTCGTATTAATGGTCTTGCTCATTCCGAAAGATTTCATCAAAAACGCCGTTCGTCCGCATATACTTCTCTCTTTCGTCGTCTTGCTTACGGTTGTCTACTTCATGCCGGACGTCCAGTCCCGTACGTATTCGGCGCTGTACGCGATGCAGAAGATTGTCATCCGCCACCTTCCAATGAATATTACTGACCATATTGCTAACGGGGACGTTTCGCAAGGAAAAGACGGCGGATTTTTTGCGGAAGAGCCAGGGGACGAGGAAAAAGTACAGGACGAAGCAACGACGAGCCGCGCTGTTGTCTCCCGCGTCACGCTATGGAAAACGGGATGGGTGATGATGAAAGAAAACCCTATCCTTGGTGTTGGCATCGGAAATTATCTGGTGAGATACAAAGACTATGTTACAAAATATCCAGAACTGTATATCGGGCATGACCAGTATTCCGTGCACAACTCTATTTAAAGGTCGGCGCGGAAACAGGATTTATTGGGCTAGCCGCATTTTTGGCCATCTATGTCATCTATTACGTGTACTTGCTCCGCCTTTATTTTTCCGCCGCCAACCGGTTAAGCAAGATCGTTGTCATCGGGTTGATCGCCGGAAGCGCTACGTTCATGGCGCAAAACTTGTCTAACAATCTCATTTTCATCCCGCAGTTGAACACGATCTTTTGGCTTGTGTCGGGGCTGGCCATCGCCTTTGTGCATCAAAATAAAGAAAAACCAGCAAGCATGCAGGAATAAGCTGCATGCTTTTTTTTTACAAAAAACATCCATGAGTAAATTTTACTCCCCGCCAGGCATGAAAATAGCCCTAACCACGCATGGATCTGTTATTTTCAAGAAAAGTAATTTATAATTTTTCTATTTATGTATAATGTCTGTTATGGAAAATTAACGCTTATTAGCCAAATAAAACATTTGTTACATAAAAAACGCATGTGATGAGAATTTTGTAAAAAAAACAGTTGAAAAATCCTATGTCTTTGGTAGAATAGTAATAGAGTTTGGGAGTTTTGGAGCTTTTATGTTTATGATTCATGCCTTTTCTACTATGAAATGACTCATAGAAAGGCTTTTGCAGCTCCTAATCTCGGTAACTGATCGATGGTATTTATGATACCTTCGATTCATCATAAAAATATACACAAAACGGGGAGGAAATCATTCATGGCTTATCAACCTAAGTCCTATCGCAAGTTTGTTGCAACAACTGCAACAGCTGCCATGGTCGCATCTGCGGTAGCTCCTGTAGTATCCGCTGCAGCAGGCTTCACAGATGTTGCACCGCAATATAAAGATGCGATCGATTTCTTAGTTTCTACAGGTGCAACAAACGGCAAAACAGACACAAAATTCGGCGTTTACGATGAAATCACTCGTCTGGATGCAGCAGTGATCCTTGCAAAAGTATTAAAACTGGACGTTGACAACGCAAAAGACGCAGGGTTCACAGATGTGCCAAAAGACCGTGCGAAATACGTCAACGCGCTTGTAGAAGCTGGCGTATTAAGCGGCAAAGCGCCTGGCAAATTCGGTGCATACGACAAATTGACTCGCGTGGAAATGGCAAAAATCATCGCGAACGCTTATAACTTAAAAGGCGATGATGTAACACTTCCATTCACGGATGTAAACGATACATGGGCACCGTTCGTAAAAGCACTTTATAAAAATGGAGTAACAAAAGGTAAAACAGAAACAAGCTTCGGTGCATACCAAAACATCACTCGCGGTGACTTTGCGCAATTTGTATATAGAGCGGCGAATGTTGATGTAGCTCCACAGGTGGTTTCGGTAAGTGCGATTAACGGTACGGTAACAGTAAAATTCGACAAAGAGTTAACAGAAGTTACAGCTGATGACTTCAAAGTAACTCAGAAGATCGGTGAAGGCGAAGCGAAAGAAGTAACACTCTCTAAAGTAGAACTTGGTGAAGATAAGAAAACTGTTACAATCACAGTTCCTGCTGTTGAAGTAACAAAAGACGACTTGAACGTAACAATCGGTGTAGCATATAAAGGTGGAGAAGAGAAAACAGCTTCATTCACAGTAGCTGGTGACAAAGAAGCACCTGTATTATCAGTTGCTGATGTGCCAAGCACTGTATCAGAAGAGAAATTGACTGTAACAGGTACAGTAGAAGGTGCTACAAAGGTAACTGTAAATGGACAAGAAGTAACAGTTAACGAAGATGGTACATTCTCTGCAGAAGTAACACTTATTGAAGGCGACAACACAATTACAATTGTTGCAGTTGACGCTGTAGGTAACGAAACTAAAGTTGAAAAAACAGTAAAACTTGATACTAAAGCAAAAGTTGAGAGCGTAACTGCGGTTACCTCTAAATCTTTAAAAGTAACTTTCAGCAAGCCTGTTGATACTACTAAAGCTAAATTTGAAGTGAAAAAAGATGGTTTAAAATTAAATGCATCTACAATTACTTTTAATGAAGATAAAACAGCTGCAACAATTGAATTAGCAAGCAAATTAACTAAAGGTGAATACACTGTAACTGTAACTGGTTTAACTGATGAGGCTCTAACTAAATCAGTCACTGTTGAAGACGAGCGTGTAGCGAAAATTGAAATTCTTTCTGACGTAGCTATAGTTGACAATACAGCAAATCCAACGCAAGCTACTGTTGCTTACCGAGTAACAAACCAATACGGAGAAGATATTACAAAAACGACTTCTCTAATAACAAATGATGATAATAATATCCACTTGTCTAATGGTGTAGCTACAATCAATTTAGCAGCAGGTGCTAAAGTTGGTGATAAAGTACCTTTAACTTTAATCAATGTTGATAGCGCAGTGTCTACAACTAAAGTATTAACTTTATCTGCAGCAGCTACTGTTTCTGATGTTGAAATTACTGGTGTTTATAATAAAGATGGTAAAACTCTAAATGAAGATACGGATCTATCAAAAGATGAGTTCTATCTACTTGTTAATGTTAAAGATCAATATGGAAATGAAATTACTGACGCTAACAAAGCAGAAGCAGGCTTAATCAAGTCTCAATCCAATCCAACTGTTGTTGGTACTGCGGGTGCAAATACCAATGTTGATTTAACAAGCCTTACAATTAACGGCAAGACTCAACTTGCTCTAAAACTTACTGGTCCTGTTAAAGCTGGTGAAAACTTAGTTACACTTATTTCAACAGCAACTGGTAAGAGTGCTACTTACAAAGTAACAGTAGCAGAATCAACTCGTTCTGATGTAGTTACATTATCTCAACCTTCATTAGCAGTAGCTAAAGAAGATGTACTTGTACCGGTTACTGTTCTTGATAAAGTAGGAAATACAATTACTGACGTAAAAGTATTAAATAATGCTACTAAAGGTGTTACTGTATCCTTAAACGGCAACAGCTTGCCAGCTCCATTTGTCAATAATGATGGTGCTACGTATGTGAAAGTACCAGCAGCAAAATTACAAACTGAAGGTTATTACACTTTAGTTGCTCAATCCTCAACATATAAAGTAGCTACATTAACTTTAAATGTTAAGAAAGCAGCAGAACCAAAAGTAGTTACTGGATTAGACTCTAAAGTTCGTACTGCACTTTTAGCTGGTCAATCACAAGTAATTACTACTGGATCCATATTAGTTGAAGACCAATATGGTCGTACGATGACTAAAGAACAACTTGATGCATGGTTAGCTGCTGATCAAAATAATGTTATTAATATATCTGTTCTTGGACAGGAAGATCGTTTTGTGCTTAAACAAGTAAACGCGGATGGTTCGGATCTACAAACTGCTGATACTCCTGGCACTACGAAAGTACTGTCAAAAGATAACCCTGCGGTTCAAATTTCTGCTAAGAGTGATGCAAGTGTTGGAGATCAAAAAATCAAATTTGATCTTTCTGGTGTAGCTGCTAGTGCAAAAGAAGAAACATTCCGCGTTACTTCTGCATCTGAGTTTGTTTCTTATGAAGTAGAACCGATCGGCAAAGTATTTGATGAAGCAGGTGCCGGTCTAGCAGATAATAGTGCATATGATAAACAGCTAAAAGTTTACGGTGTTCTTTCAAACGGTAAAAAAGTATTATTAACTCCTAATGATGACTATACTGTTCGTGCTGAAAACGCACAAGTAGATAATGATGTTGCTGATGGTACTATTGATGCTGATAACTTAAGCTTGAATTACGCTCAAAATGCAACTGAGGTTGTTGTACCAGTTACTGTAACAATCAATGCAACTGGTCAAGAGTTCACTCAAAACGTAACATTCTCTAAAGTAAAACCAACTGTTGCTTCAGTTAAGTTTGTAAATGCAAATGATGCAACAATCACATCTACAACTGCTACTGAAGGTGTAGATTTTGATGAAACTACTTTACCACAAATTGTTGTAACTGATTCTTATGGAGTAGAATTTGATGCTACAAATGGTGTAGTTACATTTACTCCTGCAGATCAAGCTAATAATATTCCTGCTTATACAGCAACTCCAGTATTAACATTTACTACAGTGGATGGCCAATTAACATTTGCTAATAACGGTAAAGTTGATGCTAAAGTAGTAGGTACATCTTTCGGTGCGGGTGAAAGCTTCAACGTTAAAGTAACTTATCCTGGTGGCGCTAATGCTACATTAAAAGTTACTGGTGTAGAAGCAGCTAACTAATTAGGGCTCGGTGTCCTGTCACCACCCGAAAAACGTCGAAAAGCTCTGCGGAGAGACATCTCTGCGGGGCTTTTTTACGTGCCTGTGATTCCTTTGAAACGTGATACCTTTTAGTTAAGACTAAATTCTTGAATTTTTTATCATTTTGATCATCAGAAACATTTGCTTGTTTAAATTTACTAAGTTGTTTTTGGTATTTTTATCTAGCACGGTTTTTTCCATTTTTCTAATGAACGCAAATGATACCATCCATTGGTGTAAGGAAATCACGGCGGCTTTCGTTGCGCCTAATATTTCAACCCAGTAAAAAGGCGTTTCCCATTGTATGATTGCTTTTTTTATGGTGTAGCTTTCGATGAATGGTTTTGGATTGGCGGAATACCATCTTTTATTCGTTCGGTGGAGATTTTTTCAGTTTCTATTTTTCATAAATGGTGGATATGCGGATATTGTTCATCGATTTTTTGGATTACTGCTTTATAAGGCTCGCTAAGATCGGTTCCGACTAATCAAGATTTTGTGCAAGATTTTTCTTCCGATGTTGTTCGCAAGAATATGTAAATATTTTGTTGAAATAGGTATATTTTACTAGTATGATAGAAGTATATAAAATGATCAAAGGGTGGGGGTTTTTTCGCGTGTATTGCGCTAAATGTGGAAACAAAACAGAGTCTGGGACAAAATTTTGCAGCAACTGTGGTGCTTCTGTGCGGCCTCAGTCTAATAAGCTATTAGTGATGACGGCTATATTCATGTTTGTCGTTTGTGTTAGTATTTGGACGGCACTTGTCCATCAATGGCGANATGATGAGAAAAAAACAGAGGAAGTCGCCAGCAAGCCAA